>JACCEE012170181.1_pt1 | contig 39860 bp, 36 predicted proteins | sample 7449931 | NCBI WGS metagenome assembly JACCEE01 (sample SAMN15323457, study PRJNA562643) | freshwater metagenome | isolation source: river surface water | place: USA:Blue River Watershed | collected 2017-08-19 | reverse complement strand
TCAGCTCCGGCCAGGTCAGCTGGGCGGCGATGATCACGCCGACCAGCATGCCGACCACGCCCCACACCACCGTCATGATGGCGAACTGCCGTACAACTTTGTCGTTGTAGACAGAGGCTTGCATGTTGGCAAAGTTCATTGTTACCTCTTATGGATGAAAGACCCTGACAGTATCGGGTTTTTACCGAAGCCCCGACTTGATGAAAATCAATCGTTGCGCAATATCCGCTCGCCCTCGGCCTCGATGTCCTCAAATTGGCCTCGGTGAACAGCCCACCAAAGAGCACAAAGTATGAAAAACACCAATGCCACGGACAATGGGATTAAAAGAAAAAGAATGTCCATCGTGGATGACCTTCAGGTACCCCCCAAGACGGGGGAGTCTGCAGGCAGCAGGCCCGCGGACAGCCGCAGCGCATTGACCACCACCAGCAGCGAACTCAGTGCCATGCCCAGACCCGCAGCCCAGGCGGGCAAATAGCCCAACAGGGCCAGCGGCACGCAAGCTGCGTTGTAGGCGACCGACCATGCCAAATTCTGACGAACCACCCGCAAGGTCTGACGGCTGCGTAACCAGATGGGCACCAGCAAGTCCAGACGACCCGACATCAGCACCATGTCGGCCTTGGACTGGGTCAGGGCCAACGCCTGCCCCAGGGCAAACGACACATCGGCCCCAGCCAGCACCGGCCCATCGTTGAGACCATCGCCCACCATGGCCACTTTGTGACCCGCCTGCTGCAAGGCCTGGATGGCCTGCAACTTGTCCTGTGGCGAGCAGCCGCCTCTGAACTGACCAATGCCCAGCGCTGCTGCCACTTCGGCCACGGCAGACTCGGCATCTCCTGACAGGATCTGCACCGACAAGCCCTGTTGGCGCCAGGCTGACACCACCCGTTGCGCCTCGGGCCGCAAGGTTTCGTGCAATTCAAAGGTGGCCAGCCAGCCTTGCTCATCGGCCAGACTCACCTGTAAGCGATCGGCCCCCAAAGCCGGGGCGTCGCACAAACGGGCTGAGCCCCAGCGCCAGGTGGCGCGCGTACCATCAGGCCGCGGCCATTGGGCGCGCAGCCCCTGCCCCGGCTCTTCGATGAGCGTCCACCCCTCGGGCAAGCCCGGCGATTCGGCGCCCTGTCCTTGACCAAGGCGGCGCTCGCGCGCCTGCGCCGCCATGGCCCGCGAGACCGGATGCAGCGAATGCACAGCCATGCATTCGGCCAGCGCCCATGCCTGCTGGGCTGATACGCCCTGGCGCAAATGCAACTGCGCCACGCCAAAGCTGTCTTGCGTCAAAGTACCTGTCTTGTCAAACACCACCGTATCCACTTCAGACAAGCTTTGCAGCGCCTGCAAATTGCGAACCAGCACGCCGCTGCGAGCCAACGCCCCGGCAGCGGCGAGCATGGCAGCTGGGGTGGCCAAAGACAGAGCGCAGGGGCAAGTCACCACCAGCACGGCGACCGCCACCATGACGGCGTGGCTCGCCCCCTGCGGCCACCAGGCCACAGCAGCTGCGACCGAAGCGAGCAACACAGCCAGCAAAAAAGGCTTGGCCAAGCGATCGGCCAACTCGGCCATGGCGGGCTTGTGGACCGAGGCACTTTCCATCAGCGCCACAATTTGGGCATAGCGCGTGGCCGCCCCCACCTGCTCGACCCGCAGCTCGACACGGCCACTGAGGTTGTGGCTGCCCGCGATCACCGAGTCACCTGTCTGCCGTGCCAGGGGCCGCGACTCGCCCGTCAGCAAAGCCTCATCCACCTGCGTTTGTCCAGCCAACAAAGTGCCGTCGCCCGCAAACGCCTCACCCGGCAGCACCTCCAGCACATCCCCCACCGCCAGGCGGCGGATGGACACCCGCTCCCATTGGCCATCGCTTGCGCGTCGGCGCACGCTGTCGGGCAGGCGGTTGAGCACAGCTTCGAGTGCACCGGCGGTTTTCTCGCGCATGCGCAGCTCCATCCAGCGCCCCATCAGCAGGAAGAAGACGAACATGGTCAACGAGTCGAAATACACCTCCGCGCCGAACGGCCCCGCAGGCTCGAAGGTGCCCAGGCTGCTGACGACAAAAGTACCCAGCATGCCGATGGCCACCGGCAGGTCCATTCCGATGCGCCGCGCTCTCAAGTCTTGCCAGGCGGCTGCAAAAAACGGCGTACACGAAAAAAGCATCACAGGCAAGGACAGCACCCAGCTTGCCCAGCGCAGCAGCTGCAGCATATCGGGGGTGATGTCGCCCACTTCGGCCACGTACGCCGGGGTGGCATACATCATCACCTGCATCATGCACAGCCCGGCCACGGCCACACGCCAGACCATGCGACGCGCTTCGAGCCTGCGCCGCTCATGGGCATGGGCATCGTTGGCGGGCACCGCCTTGTAGCCTGCAGCGGCGCTGGCCTGCATCCACAGCGAGGGCTTGGTTTGTTGCGCCGACCAGACCACGCGCCCTCGGTGGCTGGCTGCGCTGACTTGCACCGACTTCACGCCGGGCACTTGCCTCAACGCGTCTTCAATCGAGATGGCACAGGCTGCGCAGTGCATCCCCTCGAAGACCACGCTGCTCGTCCAGCAATCGTCTTGTGCAGGATCGGCCTGACTGAACTGAGGCCATTCTTGCGGGTCGTCGAGCAAACGCAGGTGTTCATCCTGCACCGTGCGGGGGACAGTCATTTCATCCTCGGCAAGGCGGGCAGAAGTCATGGACTGGAAGATAAGGGATGGCACAACACCAACACTTGACCTGCATCAAGTTGCCGGGAATTCAGGGGCGTAAGCTAACATGCATCCATCAACCAACCGAGGAGAACGCAATGTACAAACGAATTCTGGTAGCTACCGATGGTTCCAGCCTGTCCAAGAAAGCTGTGACCAATGCCATTGCCCTGGCCTCCACCTGCGGTGCTGAATTGGTCGCCATCAAGGTTGTGCCCCGTTACCCCCAGACTTACTTTGAGGGCAGCATCCCTTTGTCCGCCACCGAAGTGAGCCGCATTGAAAAGCAATGGACCGATGCCGCCGCCGAGAACCTGGCTGCCGTAAAAAAAGCCGCCACCGCCAAGGGCGTGAGCTGCAAGACGGTAACCGTGAAATCCGATGTGGTGTCAGACGCCATCATCAGCGCCGCAAAAAAACAAAAGGTGGACCTGGTGGTCATGGCCTCGCACGGCCGCAAGGGCATCAAGCGCTTGCTGCTGGGCAGCGAAACCCAGCAAGTGCTGACGCACTGCCACACCCCGGTGCTGGTGTTGCGCTGATCGCGGTCTTCGCCCCATGAAAAAACCGCCTTCGGGCGGTTTTTTCATGATTGTGCTGCAGGGGAATTCAACCAGCACGGCAGGGTGCGCAGTACCCTCAGCCAAACAACCCCTTGTACTGATCGCGCAAGAGATTCTTCTGCACCTTGCCCATGGTGTTGCGCGGCAGTTCGGCCACCACCGCGCACTTCTTGGGGATCTTGAAGTTGGCCAGTTTGGCCTTGAGCTCGGCAATGATGGCTTCGGGCTGCAGGCTGGCACCCGGTTTGGCGATCACCACCGCCACGCCCACTTCGCCGAAGTCGGGATGCGGCACACCGATCAGCGCGCTCTCGGCCACGCCTTTCATCTCGTTGATGTAACCCTCGATCTCGGCCGGGTAGACGTTGTAACCCCCGCTGATGATCAGGTCCTTGCTGCGGCCCACGATGGTCACATAGCCGCGCTCATCGATTTTGCCCACGTCGCCGGTCTTGAAGAAACCGTCGACGGTGAACTCCTCAGCCGTCTTCTCGGGCATGCGCCAATAGCCCTTGAACACGTTCGGGCCCTTGACCTGGATGCCGCCAATCTCCCCCACCGGCATCGCGTTGCCATCCTCACCCAGCACACGCAAAGACACGCCCGGCAGCGGGAAACCCACCGTACCGCCCCTGCGTTCGGTTTGATTGCCATAGCGGCTGTCGGTGCTGTAGGGGTTGGAGGTCAACATCACCGTCTCGCTCATGCCGTAGCGCTCCAGGATGGTGTGGCCAGTGCGTGCAATCCAGTCGTTGAAAGTTTCGATCAGCAAAGGGGCCGAACCGGCAATGAACAAGCGCATGTTTTGGCAAGCCTCGCGCGTGAGGCCCGGCTCGGTCAGCATGCGCACATACAGCGTGGGCACGCCCATGAACACGGTGGCCTGCGGCAGGCGAGCGATCACGCGCTTGGGGTCGAACTTGGCCATCCAGATCATCTTGGAGCCGTTGATCAGCGCGCCATGGATGGCCACGAACAGGCCATGCACGTGAAAGATCGGCAGCGCATGAATCAGCACGTCACCCTTTTTCCAGCCCCAGTAGTTCTTGAGCATCATGGCGTTGGACAGCATGTTGCCATGCGTGAGCATGGCGCCCTTGCTGCGGCCGGTGGTGCCGCTGGTATAAAGAATGGCCGCCAAGTCATCGGCCTGACGTGGCACCGCCTGGTGCTGGTCGCTGTGGTGCGCCGCGCGTTCAAGCAGGCTGCCCGTGCGGTCGTCGCCCAGGGTAAAGACATGCTTCGTACCCGCCTTGAAAGCGATCTTGCTGACCCAGCCAAAATTGGCCGGGCTGCAGACCACCACGGCAGGCTCGGCGTTGCCAATAAAGTATTCGATTTCGGCGCTTTGATAGGCGGTGTTGAGTGGCAAAAACACAAGGCCGGCGCGCAAGGTGGCCAGGTAAAGCATCATGGCCTCGACCGACTTTTCGACCTGTACCGCCACGCGGCTGCCTCCAGGCAAGTCCAGAGAATCAAGCAAATTGGCCATCATGGCCGTGGCACGGTCCAGATCACGCCAGCTGTAATTCAGGCCCTCATCGGTCTCGACCGCCACGGCGTCCAGGTTGGAGGGGAAGGCAGCGCGCAGCGCCGTAAACAGGTTCTGGGATTTCATAAGAGACAAGATCAATCGAGTTTAGCTCCGGAGGCTTTGACCACCTGAGACCATTTGGTCAGTTCTTTCTTGATGAAGGCATCAAACTGGGCGCCGGTCAGGTTGGGGAATTCGGCTCCCTGCCCAGCCCAGACGGCTTTGGCCTCGTCGGTCTGGCAGGCACGGCGAATTTCTTCGGTCGCACGGACCTGCGCATCGGCAGGTGTGCCTTTGGGCGCCCAAACACCATACCAGGTAGACACGGTGTAGTCCGGCAAGCCCAGCTCGGCCGAACACGGTACATCGGGAAAGGCAGCGCTGCGTTTGGCACCGGAGACCATCAAGGCTTTGACGCGGCCACCTTTGATGTGCTGGGCCGAAGACCCCAGGCCATCGAACATCATGTCCACGTTGCCTGCAATCAAATCCTGCAAGGCCGGACCTGCGCCTCGGTACGGAATGTGGGTAATGAAGGTTTTGGTCTGCAGCTTGAAGAGTTCGCCTGCCAGATGGTGCGAGGTGCCGCCCCCAGCCGAGCCGTAGTTCAGCCTGGCCGGGTTTTTCTTCACGAAGTCCAGAAAGCTCTTGAAATCGGGTGCCGTGACGTTGCGCGGGTTGACCACCAGCACCTGCGGCACATTGGCCACCAAAATCAGAGGCACCAAGTCGCGCTCCAGGTCGTAGTCGAGCTTGGGGTACATGAAAGGCGCGATCGTGTGGTGCACCGCCCCCATGAACAGGGTGTAGCCATCGGGCGCGGCCTTGGCGGCGATGGTGGCGCCCAGCGTGCCGCCCGCCCCGCCCCGGTTGTCCACCACCAGTTGCTTGCCCGTCAGGCGCGAGAACTGCGCAGACAGGGGACGGGCAAAGGCATCGGTACCGCCGCCTGCGGGGAAAGGCACAACCATGTTCACGGGTTTGACGGGCCACGCGCTTTGTGCAAGCAAGCCCCATGGGGTTGTGGCCCCCGCTGCAGCCAAAGTTTTCAAGGCCTGTCGACGTGAAAAATGGGACATCGAATCGTTCATGGTGACTGTCTCCTTTGTGGGTGTTTGGCGCGGATCATAGGGACAGATCGGCAACACTGCCAGAAACCGGTATTTTTCCCTCGCCCAGCATCTTGCGGTGACGATCCAGCTTTTTGAGGTCATACAGATAATTGACCATCATGCCAAAGGACTGCTGCAAGCCTTTGCCCGAGGGGTCGGCCATCCAGTGGATGTTCTCGACCCGCGCGCCATTGCCCAGATGAAAACGCGCCACCGGGTCCAGTGGCCGTCCCTGTTCCAATTCATGCCCCAGGTAGCGGCTGGCACAGTGCAGCAGCCAGCGCGCACCCGGGCATTTGGCGTCCAGGTGCGGCCCCTGGTCCAGCCAGGCCTGCACGTGCTCGGCCGTGACCGGCTCGAAACCAACAAAGCGGCCCAGCGTGCGGCGGTGCTTGTCGGGCAGCTCTTGCAGCAAACGCGCCGCGTTCTTGCGGTACCAGGCACGGAAACCCGGAATTGGCGAGAGCGTGGCAAAGGTCTTGAGCTGCGGAAAATCGGCCTTGAGCGTCTCCACCACCCGCTTGATGAGCGAATCGCCAAAGCTGATGCCCTTGAGCCCTGTCTGCGTGTTGCTGATCGAATAGAAGATGGCGGTGGTGGACTTGCTCAGGTCGACTGCCTCGGCGGTCTCGTCCAGCAGGGGCACGATGTTGGAAGCGATTTCGCGGGTGAAGGCCACTTCCACAAAGATCAGCGGTTCGTCGGGCAGACGGGCATGGAAAAAACCATAACAGCGCCGGTCCGAGTCGAGCCGGTTTTTCACATCGGCCCAGCTCTTGATGTCGTGCACCGCTTCGTACTGGATGAGTTTTTCAACCAAGGACGCTGGAGAGTCCCAGCTGATGCGGCGCAACTCCAGAAAAGCCACATCGAACCACGTGCCAAACAGGTTCTCCAGCTCGGCATCCAATGCCAGCAGGCGTTTTTCATTTTTCAGCTGAGGCAGCAGTTCGGCACGCAGGTCCACCAAAAAGCGCATGCCCTCGGGGAACACCGCAAAGCGCTGCAAGAGTCGGGTGCGGTCCGAGTACAAGGCTTTGCGCAGACGGATCTCGGCCACGCCCTCTTCGGCGCTGCCCACGGCCGCTTCATACGCCTCACGCGCCTGGCGAATGCGCTGTGGGTCGGGCGCAAAGCGCTCGCTCATCAAAATGCAGGCCTGGCGGCGCTCGCTGGCATTGGCGGCGGCATACCACTGCGCAAAGGCACGGGCACGGCGCCCGCCTTCGACTTCGCTCACGGTGCTGTCGGCCACCGCCTGCAAGGGTTTGAGCACCTTGCGCACCAGCGTGGCGTCCAGCGCTTCGGGCGCGCGCTCGGCGCGGACGCCGCTGCCAACCACCACCGGGCCTGGAGCGCCCTCTGCCGCCTTGCCCTTGGGCAACCAGTCCGAAACCTTTTGCCCCCACCACGATGCCGGATTCATCAGACCCCCAGAAGTTTCAACGCTTTGCCGTAAGAAGCTGCTGGTTCGCGCACATCGAAGTGCACCACCTGCAAGCCGCAGCGTAACGCACCTTCGATGTTGCGCGCTTGATCGTCCACAAACACCGCATCTTCTGCGCGCAAGCCCAACTGCGCCAGACAGTCCTGATAGGCGCGCGGGTCGGGCTTGAGGATGCCGGTGTAGGTGGCGTCCACGATCACATCAAACAGGTCCAGCAGGGGCAGGCGCTGGCGAAAGTCGGCCCCATAAAACAGGTCCAACTCGTTGGACAGCACCGCCAGCTTGCAGCCCGCCGCCTTGGCCGCATGGATGGCCGCCACCGCCTCGGGGCGGATCACCGCCTGCACATCGGCGCCACGCGCACGTTGCACAAAGGTCTGCATGCTCTGCCAGTCCTCGCCTACCAGCAGTCCCACCTCGCGGGTGCGGCGGGTCCAGTAATCGCGCTCTGAAATTTCGTCGGCCTGCATGGCCAGCCACAGCGGGTCGGTCTGCGGATCAAAGGGGCCACGCCAGTTCAGGGTGCCAGGTTTCAGGCCCAGGGCGGCTTCGCTGAGGTCGTGCGTCTCGAACAGCGTTCGGCTGATGACGCCGCCAAAATCGAGCACCAGGGCCTTTTGGGAGGCATCACGCATGGGCACTCCTGGCAATCAGGCCACGCGCCAGCCAATCGTCAAACACTTTCAGCACATGCTGTGCAAAGGCAGCGTCGTTGATGTGGGTGTCCAGCGCCTGCACACTGGCCTGGCCACAATCGGCCGCCAGCATCTCGGTCTGGAAGGCCGCCAGACCTTGCGGGTCGTGCAATGGCGCGCCAGGGCGATCCCATTCTTCTATACCCAGCAAAGGCAAGGCCAGATGCACCGACCCCTTGGCCTGGCGCAGGCGCGCAGCAATCTCGCGGGCCACCTCGCGGCGCATGTCGGCGTCGATCACCACCGACGCGATCAGCCGGTTGTGGTCGTGCGCGGGCAAGTCGGCAAACCGCGCAGGTTTGTGGCCCCAGGCGGGGTAGTCCACCATGTCGGTGGCCCCGGGCGCCACGATCATGGGCACGCCCGCGCGGGCCGCACCCAGCAAGCGATCCGGCCCGGCGCTCACCACCGAACCGGCCAGCTGGTTGACCAGCTCCTGCAGGCTGAAATCCATGACGCAGGCAAAGCGGCCCTGCGCTGCCAGCGACTCAAAGGCCCGCCCGCCCATGCCGGTGGTGTGGAACACCGCCAGATCGAAGCCACGTTTTTCCAGCTCGGGCTTGAGGTGGACCATGTATTTGAGGGCGCTCGACCCCAGCGAGGTCATGCCCACCACCGGTCGGTCAAAGCGCGGTGCGTGTGCCACACGGCAGGCCCCCACCACCGCGCCAGCGGCTTGCGCCAGTGCCGACTTGCACAGGCTGTTGAGGCCGTACAGGCCACCCGCCCACAGCACCATCATCAGATCGGGGGGCAGGCGCTCGGGCGGCAGCAAGGGCGAAAACGACACGGTGGACAGCACCACCTTGGGCACGCCCAGCGGCAGGCTGCTGGCCACGTCCAGCGACAGGTCGGTGCCCATGGTGCCGCCCAGGCACAGCAGACCGTCGATGCGCCCTGCCGCATGCCATTGCATGGCCAAGGCACTGGCGCCTTGGGCCATCAGGGCCATGGCACTGTTCTCATCGCCACTGTCCATGACCTGCTGCAGCGTCACCCCGGCAGCGGCGGCCACCTCGGTGTTGGCGATGTCGGGCCGGATGCGGCCCTTGGCCAGCACCCCCACGTCCATCACCAGGGCCTGGCCACCGGCGGCAGCCACCTGCTCGGCCATGAAGCCGATCTCGTCGCTCTTGGTGTCGACCGTGCCCACAATCAGGATGCGGGGGCTGCTCATGCACGCCCCTCCTGCACCGCCGCAAAGGCGCCTTCGAGCACATCGCACATGAAGTCCACTTCCTCACGGGTGATGACCAGCGGCGGCGACAGGATCAGGTTGGGGCCGGAGATGCGCACCATCAGACCCGCCTGGTAGGCCGCCTTGGCCACCCGCGCCGGGATGTCGCTGGTGCGGGCCATGGGCGTGCGCTGGGCCTTGTCGCTGACCATCTCGATGCCCAGCATCAGGCCCACGCCGCGCACATCGCCCACAAAGCTGCAGGTGTCCGTCAACTTGCGCAGTCGGGCCTGCAGGTGCGCGCCCACGCGGGCCACATGGCCAGGAATGTCCAGCGCCTCGATCTGGTCCAGCGTGGCCAGCGCGGCGGCGGCGGCGACCGGGTGGGCACTGTAGGTGTAGCCATGCGAGACCGAAGCCGTGCCGGTGGTGTCGGTATCAAACACCTCGGCGATGCGCCGGTTGATGGCCGTGGCCCCGAGCGGGATGTAGCCCGAGGAAATGCCTTTGGCCAGGCACCACATGTCGGCATTCACACCCCACAGGCGGGTGCCGAACAGCTCGCCGCTGCGGCCAAAGCCGGTCACCACCTCGTCGGCAATCAAGAGCACACCGTACTTGTCGCAGATCTGGCGCACCAGCGGCCAGTAGTTGGGCGGCGGCACGATCACGCCACCTGCGCCCTGCACCGGCTCGGCAATGAAGGCCGCCACCGTGTCCGGCCCCTGGAAGACGATCTCGCGCTCCAGCAGTTCGGCGCAGATTTCGCCCAGGCGGATCGGGTCGTCGGTGTAGGGGTTGTGGTAAGTCCAGGGCGTGTCGATGTGAAAGCACCCGGGCAGCAGCGGCTCGTAGGCGCGGCGGAAGTTGCTGTTGCCGTTGACGCTCATGCCGCCAAAGTGCACGCCGTGGTAACCCTGGCGCAGGCTGATGAACTTGAAGCGGTCGGCCTGGCCCCTGAGCTTGTGGTACTGGCGGGCCACCTTGAGCGCCCCCTCCACCGCGTCCGAGCCGCCATTGGAGAACATCACCGTGGCCACGTCTTCGGGCTGCATCGTCTGCACCAGCCGTTTGGACAGCTCGATGGCCCGCACATGGGTGGTGCCACGGAACACGTTGTAAAACGGCAGCTCGTCCATCTGCGCCACGATGGCGTCACGCACGGGTTTGTTGCTGTGGCCCAGGTTGCAGGCCCAGAGGCCGCCCACGCCGTCGAGCATCTTGTGGCCGTCCACGTCCCAGATCCAGCAGCCCTCGCCTTTGGCGATGATGTCGGGCCGGGATTTTTTCATCGCCCCCGGGTGGGCCATGGGGTGCCAGAGGTATTGCGCGTTGTCGGCTTTGAGTTGGTCGTGGTTCATGTCGCGTGCTTTCAAGAATCAGAGCTGAATCCAGGCGGTCTTCAGGTCCAGGTATTTGTCCAGGGCGTGCATCGACTTGTCGTGCCCGTTGCCCGACTGGCGCACCCCGCCCAGCGGCACGGTGATGTCGGGACCGCCATAGGTGTTGACGTGCACCAGGCCAGCCTTGATGGCACGCACCATGCGGTGGGCACGCGAGAGGCTGCCGGTCCACACGCCAGAGGCCAGGCCATATTCGGTGCCATTGGCCAAACGCACCGCCTGCGCCTCGTCATCGAAAGGCATGACGGCCAGCACAGGCCCAAAAACCTCCTGGCGGGCAATGTCCATGTCGGGCTGCACCGCATCCAGCACGGCGGGCTGCATGTACTGCCCCCCGGGCACAGGCTCGATCACCTGGCCGCCCGTGCGCAGGCGGGCGCCCTGGGCCAGCGCATGGGCCAGCATGCCCTGGTTGCGCGACAGCTGGCGGGCGCTGCTGACGGCCCCAATGTCGGTCGTCACATCCAGCGGGTCACCCACGCGCAGGCCGTCGGCCACCTTTTGCAGACGCTCCACGAATTCGTCGTGCACCGTGCGCTGCACCAGCAAGCGCGAACCCGCCACACACACCTGTCCGCTGTTGCGGAAGATGCCCATGGCCGAGACCTTCGCCGCCTGCGCCAGATCGGGGGCATCGCCAAACACGATGTTGGGCGACTTGCCGCCCAGCTCCAGGTACACCCGTTTCAGGTTGGATTCGGCGCTGGCCTTGAGCAGCAGGCGCCCCACCGGGCCGGAGCCGGTGAAGGTCAGGATGTCCACGTCCATGTGCCGCGCGAGCGCCTCGCCCGCCTCGGCGCCCGTGCCTGTGACCACATTGAGCACCCCCGGCGGCAGGCCCGCATCCAGGCACAGCTGCGCCAGACGCAGCAAGGACAGCGAGGCGTCTTCGGACGGCTTGAGCACCACCGAATTGCCTGCGGCCAGCGCCGGCGCGATCTTCCAGGCGCCGATCATCAGCGGAAAGTTCCAGGGCACGATGGCCGCCACCACGCCCACCGGCTCCTTGTGGATCAGGCCCAGCGTGCCCTCGGGCGTGGGCGCGATTTCGCCATTGATCTTGTCCACGCACTCGGCGTAGTAACGGAAAGTGCCCGCCGCGCTGCCCGGCTCGGCCTTCCAGGCCATGGCGATCTCGGTGCCGTTGTCGCGCACCCCCAGCACCGCCAGTTCGGCATGGTGCGCCTCAATGCGGTCGGCGATGCGGTACAGCACCTTCTTGCGCTCGGCAGGGGCCATGCGCGACCACACACCGGCGTCGAAGCTGCGGCGGGCCGCCTGCACGGCGGCCTCCACATCGGCCTGCCCGGCGGCAGCAAGGGTGCACAGCTGCCGGCCGTCAATGGGCGAGAGCACCGGCAAAGTCTGCCCCGAGACCGCCGGTCCCCACTGCCCTTCGATGAGCAGCCCCTGATTGGGGATGGGCTGGTGGCGCAGCGCGTCAATCTGTTCCTGTTTCATGCGACACGATCCTTGTATGAAAGCATCGTACGCAGCACCCTCTCAACCCATTATCAAAACTGCGCAAGCTCGTTATGAGGTTTACCCAAACGCTCCCTGGTTGACGTCATATTTCTAAAACTCTTGCGAACGGGTAAAAGCGCTTGAGTTTTGAGGTGTCCATCAGCCGTTCTTTGTAAAGGGCAGCTTGCCCGAGGCTTTTTCGAGCTTATTGGCGTCAGACTTGACGCGGCGCTCCAGCTTTTTGATGTCTTCTTCAGCCGGCAGCTTTTCGGGTTGAATGCCGCGCTGATCCAGCATGCCGCGCACACTGAGGTTGTTTTGCACATGCTCATCCGTGATGGCAGATTCACCCTGCAGATTTTCTTGGCGAACGTTGTGGTTCGTCATCTCAGTGGCCAAGTTTTTGGCGGCGATGGTCAAGGTAGGCAAGAAGTCGGCCAGGGGTCGCGTGCTGGCAATGCCGTATTTGTTTTTCATCATCTGCGTGGTATGGCCACCAAACAGGGCTGTATCACCTCGCGAGCGAATGCGACCAAAGCCTTCGTCATCCACACCGCGCTCATAAATATTGGCGGAGAGTGTTTTCTCGGACTCTCTCAAGCGGTCACGGGCGTCCAGCCGCGCCCGCAGCTTCATGCGCTCTTCGATGATTTCCTGCTTGCGGGTTTGGGTGGCAAAGTAACTTTGGGCAAAGGCAATGGTTTCCTTGCGCGGATCACCGTTCATCGCCACCAGATAGCAGGCATACCTTGTCAACATAAAGTCGTCAATTGGGCGCTCTGCCCCGCTCCCCAGTTTGACCATTTTCGTGACGCCACGAAAATGATCGTCAGCGCTGTAACCGGTTGATTTACATGAATCTATGGCCCTTTGAATGGCCGTCAAAAAGTTCTCCCAGCGGGCATAACCCAGGGGTTCCTGAAGGTCACGGGCAAACCAGAACTCGATGCTTTCATCGGGCACCGCTTGTGCGAGCGTGTCAAACTGCATTTGTAGAACTTGTATGCTTTTCTGGTCCATTTTTGTCTCCCTGAAAACCTGTCACTGCTCAGATCTGTACCCTGTGGCTGGCCTCGATTTCTTTGACCAAGGCTTCACGCCACTTGGGCAGATATTTGTCCACATCACCCGTTGTAAACGAAAGCCGATAACGCGCAATCATCGGTCTGTTCCTTGGACAAGCTGGATTGGCGTTTGATCCATTGGTCTATTTCGGAACGCAAAAACCATATCAAAAGAAAGCATAGTGCAAAATTTTCAAGATCAACCGGTGCCGATCAGAAAAACAGATGCCAAACGGATTCAAATTTTCATCAACTCAAGTCTCCCAGGGGCATGAACAGATCGCCTTGAACAATCAGAAGTGTCAGTCCGGCACATGCAGCACGATGCCGTCCAGCGCGCTGGAAGCGACCAGCTGGCAGCTCAGGCGGCTGCCCGCCTGGCGGGGCGAGGTGACGATGTCCAGCATGGCGTTTTCCACCTCGTCCATCGGCGGGCAGGCGGCCAGCCAGGCCTCGTCCACATAGACGTGGCAGGTGGCGCACGACAGGCAGCCGCCGCATTCACCGGCCACACCGGGGATACCGTTGATCTGGGCGGCGTCCATCAGGTTGGTGCCCTCGTTGACGTCGCCGCTCACACGATCGCCATTGCTCATGATCCAGTGCACTTGGGGCATGGTTCGGTCTTTCGGATTTCAGAATTTCAGATGAAACGGATGTAGTGGTCGCGCAGCGCATCGCCTTCCAGCCCGGCAGTGCGCTCGATCTCGTGGCGCTTGATGCCCACATGGTTGGCCACCAGGCCTTCGCACAGGGCCTGGGTGAGCGCCGTGTCGGCTTCGAGCGCGTCGAGCGCGCCCGCCAGGGTGTCGGCCACGCTGTGGGCGGCGTCCTTGTTTTCCAGGCAATCGCCGGTTTCCATGGGCTGCAGCTTGTAGGCCTTGGCCACGCCCAGGCGGGCGGCCTGCAGCACGGCGGCGGTGTGGGTGTAAGGGTTGGCCGTGGCGTCGCCCATGCGGTGCTCGATGCGCGCGCCCGGGCCGGCTTCGGCCGACAGGCGCACCGTGACGCCCCGGTGGTCCACCGCCCAGTTCTGCCAGAAGCCCGACAGGCTGGCCGGTTGCAGGCGCTGGTAGGAATTGGCGCTGGACGCCAGCAGGCCCGCCAGCGCCTGGTGGTGCTGCATCAGTCCTGCCGTGCAACCCAGGGTGAGAGCGTTGAACTGGCTGGCGTCGTGCCCGCCCGAGATCGCGTTGTGGCCCTGTGCGTCACGCAGGCTGAAGTTGATGTGCACCCCGCTGCCGCCCACCGTGAGGATGGGTTTGGGCATGAAGGTCAGCACGATGCCGTGCTGGAAAGCCACCTCGCGGGCCAGCAGGCGGAACAGAAAGATGTCGTCCACCGCCTTGACGGCGCGGTCGTAGGTCAGCGTGAACTCGAACTGCGGCGCGTCGTATTCGGTGTTCATGCTGTCGATGCGAAAGCCCGCCGCCGTGGCTTTTTCCCACAGGGCATCGGTGAAGCCCCTGGGGTCTGCAAAGGGGCCGGTGGCATAGACATGGGCGCCCGGCGTGTCATAGGGTTTGAGCGAGCCGTCGGGTTCGATCTGGAAGGCAAAGGCTTCGAGCTCGATGCCCACCATCGGGTCGTAGCCCATGGCCTGCCAGTCGGCCACGGCGCGCTTCAAAGCACTGCGCCCGCACATGGGCAGGGGCGTGCCATCGTTGGCCTTGAGGTCGCCAATGGCCACTTTCGTGAACGGCTGCCAGCCGAGGCGGATGTCTTCGGCGGTGTAGGCCGCCTCCATGTCGGGCAGGCCTTCCATGACCATGGCGCCGGGCACGGGGATCAGCTCTTTTTCGTAGGTCACGCCGAAGGTGCCACGGCAAAAGCGGGCACCGCCGCCCTGCCCCGGCTGGAGCGTGACGTACTTGCCCCGCGCGATGGCCAGGTGGTCGCAAAACAGCACCCGCAGGCGCTCATGTGCAGCAGAAGTCATGGTATTCCCCTTCAGATGAGGTGCATGCGCACCGGCAGGCGTTTGATGCCACAGACAAAGTTGGATCGCAAAAAGGCGTGTTCGCCGGTTTGCTCGATGCGGTCGACCCGCCGGATCAGCTCCTGCAGCAGCACGCGCAGCTCCAGCCGCGCCAGCCACATGCCCAGGCAGGCGTGGGCGCCACCCTGGCCAAACGACAGGTGGCGGTTCACGCCCCGGTCCAGCTTGACGGTGAAAGGCTGCTCGAAGGCCCGCTCGTCGCGGTTGCCCGAGATGAACCACAAAAGCACCTTGTCGCCCGCCTTGACCTGTTTGCCGTGGTACTCGAAGTCTTCGGTCGCGGTGCGGCGAAAGTGCGTGGCCGGCGATGCCCAGCGGATGAATTCATCGGCCACGCCCTCCCAGGCGGCTTCGCCCTGCACCGCCTTGAGCTGCTGCATCAGGCCGGGCTGGTTGGCCAGGGCATGCAAGGCAGCGGCAATCGAGTAGCGGGTGGTGTCGTTGCCCGCGGCCACCAGCAGGCAAAAGAAGTTGCGGAACTCGGTGTCGCTGATCACATTGCCCTGCGCGTCGGGCTGGGTGATCAGGTGCAGCACACCGCTGGTGTCGCCCGCATCGCGCTTGCGCGCCATCAGCCTGGCCGCGTAGTCGTACAGGTCGGCCCCGGCGGGCGAGCGAAACGGCATGAAGCGGTAGGCCTCGGTGTCCATCTTGTCCACCACATGGCTGGTGAAGTCGCTGTCGGTGTTGGCCATCAGGGCATCGCCCTTGTCCACCAGCCAGTCCAGGTCTTCCTCGGGCAGGCCCGCGATGCGCCCGAGCATGCGCATGGGCAGCTGGCGGGCGATCTGCTGGGTGGCGTCGAACTCTTTGAAGCCCAGCGCCTGGTCCAGGATGCCCACGCACAGTTCACGGATCTGCGCTTCGTACAGCGCCATCATGGGCTTGGAAAAGGCCTTGGCCACCAGCATGCGGGTGCGGGTGTGCTCGGGCGGATCGGTCTCCTGGAAGGTGCGCCGCGCCAGGTACTCCTCATGCGTCTGGTCTTCCATGCGGATGCCCTGGGCCGAAGACAGGCGCTGGTGGTTGCGGTTGAGCTCCAGGATGTCGGCATGCCGCGTGACCGACCAGAAACCCTTGCCGCCGGACCAGTCGCACCAGGCCATGGGGTCCTCGTCGCGCAGGCGCTGGAAGGTGTTGTGCGGCGTGCCGTTCACATAGCTGTCGTGGTCCGCCAGATCGGCGTGGCCATCGTCGGTGGGGTTCCAGACGGTCATGAGCGGGTGTTCCTCGCGTGTTCAAAAAACTGCACCATCCACTGGCCAAACAGTGCCGCATCGGCGGCCTGCTGCAGGCTGGCGTGGGCGCGGTCCAGGGTGGCGGCATCCAGCTTGTCGGCCAGGTAGCCCAGCAGGGCCTGCATGAAGACCAGCGGCATTTCGGGGTGGTATTGCGTGGTCCAGATGTGCTGGCCGATCTGCATCGAGCCGGTGGGGCAGAAATCGCTGCCGCCCAGGCACTCGGCCCCTTCGGGCATGCGGGTGACCTGTTCGTTGTGCGCGGCCATCAGGGTGGTGCTGCCCTGAAAGGGCTGCATCCAGGGGCGGGCCTGCGGCCAGTGCGTGGCCGCCGTGCCCAGACCCCAGCCCGCCGCGTGGCGCGCCACCTGCCCGCCCAGCGCCCGGGCCACTGCCTGGTGGCCGAAGCACAGGCCGATCAGGGGTTGCTGGACCGCGTGAACGGCGCGGATGAAGGCCAGCAGCTGCCCGACCCAAGGCAGGCGGTCATCGTTGACCGATGCCGGGCTGCCGGTGACGACGTAGCCGTCAAAGGCCTGCGGGCCTGCAGGCAGCACGCCATCCTTGACCGGCACCACCTCGAAAGTCCAAGCCGGTCGCAGCGGCAGCAGCAGCCGGACCACCTTTTCCCCGTCGTTGGGGAAATGCGATGCGAACGCCGAGGTGTCGTCGTTGGTCAGCAAAACAGCAATGCGCAGGCTCATCCGGGGTCTTTCAAGAGGCCGTCCAATGCTAGGCAAGCCGCCCCGAACCCACTATCAAGTTTGGGCACCGCACACCCCGGGTTTTCACGAAAAATGGGCTCGCGCTGCAACAGGCACACTCTGGGGCATGGACCGCTGCCCCGTTTTACCCTCCCCATGACCACCTCCGCGCCCGAGTCCCCCTGGGTCCAGGTGCTGGACACCCAGGACATGGACCAGCACGCCCAGGCCCAGCAGGGCTGGGCGCTGCAGTACGAGCAGCTTTCACCAGGCCAGTTCAAAGGACGCATCCAGCAGGTGCAGCTGCCCGAGGTCACCCTGCTGCGCGAGGACACCAGCATCGCCCTGCGCCAGCGCGGTCGGCTCGATGACAGCGTGTACGGTTTTGCCATGGCTTTGCAGGACTCGCCGGACCTGTTCTTCAATGGCCAGCGGGTGCCTGCCCACGCCATCATGTGCGGCAAAGGCGACGAGGTGGACCTGACCACCCCGCCCCACTTCACCCTGATCGCCGTGGTGGCCCAGCGCAGCCTGCTCAACCCGCTGTGGGAGCGCATGTACCAGAAACCCCTGGCGCACTGGCTTGAAAAACAGCTGGTGCTGCCCACCACCGACATCAAGGCGCAAAACCTGCGCGACCTGCAGCTCACCGTGCTCGACCAGGCCAGCGCCCTGGCGCACCGCCAGCACGACCCACAAGCCCTGCGCCAGCTGCGTGACGAGATCCTGATGGAGTGGCTCGAAGCCCTGCCCTCACAGGTGGACACCTCCGAACTGCCCAACCTGGAGCGCCGCAAGAAACTGGTGGACCGGGCCTGCGAGCTGATGATGGGACATGCCGATGAGCCGCTGTCGATTCTGGAAGTCTGCAGCCGTGTGGGCACCAGCCGCCGCAAACTCAACTACTGCTTTCAGGACGTGCTGGGCACCACGCCCATCAAGTACCTGCGCTCGCTGCGCCTGAACAGCGTGCGGCGGGCCATCCGGCTGGCGGCTCCCGGCGTCACCATCCAGGACATCGCCTCGCACTGGGGCTTCTGGCACCTGAGCCAGTTCGCACAGGATTACAAGCACCTGTTTGGCGAACTGCCCTCGGACACCCTGCGCCAGCGATGAGCACGACCCCACTTTTCAGCCCCGGCTACCGCCAGGCGCGTGCGCATTTCCTGGCGGCGGCCAAGGCCTGCGCAGCACAGGTGCGCACCTGTACACACCCCCGGATCGGTGCGCAGGGCGAAACCCTGGCCATGGACATCGCTGTGCAAGGCCCCGCCGATGCGGCCAAGGTGCTGATGACCACCAGCGCGGTGCATGGCATCGAGGGGTTTTGCGGCTCGGCCATCCAGAGCGGGCTGCTGCAACACCTGACGCTGCCGCCCGGCGTGGCGGTGGTGCATGTGCACGCGGTGAACCCGCACGGCTTTTCGCATGCGCGGCGGGTCAACGAAGACAACGTGGACCTCAACCGCAACTTCATCGACTTCGGCCAGGCCCTGCCAGTCAACGCCGATTACGCCGATATCCACAATCTGCTGCTGCCCGAGCAGTGGCCGCCCACGCCAGAGGAAACCGCTGCCTTGCAGGCACAGGCGCAGACCTGGGGCGAACGGCGCATGCAGCGGGCCATCACCAGCGGGCAATACCAGTTTCCCGACGGGGTCTGGTTTGGCGGTCTCGCCCCCACCTGGAGCCACCGCACTTTCCGCCAGGTGCTGCAAGACCATCTGGGCCAGGCCCGTCAGATCGCCTGGATCGACCTGCACACCGGCCTGGGCCCGCATGGGTACGGTGAACGCATCTTTGCCTGCACCGACACCGGAGCCAGCCTGCAGCGCGCCCGCCAGTGGTGGGGGCCAGACATCACCTCGGTGGACACCGGCACGTCCCAAAGCGTGCCCCTGTCCGGGCCGATCCAGATGGCCATCTACGAGGAATGTCCACAGGCACAGTACACGGGCATCTGCCTGGAATTCGGCACCTTGCCCCTGGCACAGATGATTTTGGCCATGCGCGCCGACCATTGGCTGGCCCTGCACCCCGAGGCTGCGGGCGCACTGCAAGAGCGCATCCGAAGCGACATGCTGCAGGCCTTCAACCCGCCCTCTGGCGTCTGGCAGGCGCAGGTCTGGCAACAGGGCCTGCAAGCCGCCCGGCAGGCCCTGCAGGGCTTGACCGAATCGGCCTGAAACGCGAAGCCGACCCTTTCCCGGGAAAACCCCGCCCGGTGTTTGCAATTTTTCGATACCTGCCTGGCGCGGCATTGTCCAGACTGTGGTCCTGATTCTTGGTGTGCACAAGCACGCCCATCACAACAACCCACAAGGATGACAACCATGATTTCACGCCGAACGATTTCCCGACTGCTGGCGGGCCTGCTGTGCAGCCTGGCTGTGCTCAGCGCCAGCGCGCAGGGCTTTCCCAACAAGATGGTCACCGTGATGGTGCCGTACCCGGCAGGCGGCCCCTCGGATGCGGTGGCCCGCCTGGTCCAGGTCGAATATGAGAAGAACCTGGGCCAGAAGATGATGGTCGAGAACCTGGGCGGCGTCAGCGGTGCTTTGGGCGTGCAAAAAGTCCTGGCGGCCCCTGCCGACGGCTACTACCAGCTGCTGAGCACCCCCATGGAACTGGTGATGGCGCCCCTGGCCCTGTCGGCGGTCAAGTTCAAGCCCGAAGAAGTGCGCATGGCCAGCCTGATGGGCCGCACCTCGATCGGCCTGGCCGTGCGCAAGGACCTGCCCGTCAACAACATCCCGGAATTCCTGGCCTGGGCCAAAGGCAAGCAAGTCAGCTACGCCAGCGTGGGCCAGGGCTCGCTCTACCACATCATGGGCGAGCGCTTCAAAACGCTGACCGGACTGGATTTGCTGCACGTGCCCTACAAGGCCGCCGTGCAGATCTACACCGATCTGGGCGGCAACAGCGTGGACATGGCCTTCGTGCCGGTCGCCGGTCCCATCATCGGCATGGTCAAGGACAACCGCTTCAAGATCATCGGCATCTCGTCCACCGCACCCCACCCGCAGCTGCCCGAGGCGCTGCCCATCAGCGCCCAAAAAGGCATGTCCGACTTTGTGTTTGACATCTGGATCGGCCTGCAGGTGGCCAAGAGCACGCCCGATGCCGTGGTGCAAAAGCTCAACCAGGCCATGAACGAAGCCATCAAGTCCGAGGCCTTTGTCAAAGGCATGACCAGCACCGGCAGCCAGGTGCCCGCGGCCATGAGCGTGGCCGAACTCGACAAGTTCTACTACGGCGAAGTGGACCGCTACCGCGCCCTGTTCAAGGCCGCCAAGGTCGAACCCCAGTAAGCCGCGCCTTCACCCCAGCCCGGGACATGCATCAGTGGCGTGGCATGCCCGGGTTTTTCTTTGACACCCGCCAACAGCCGTCATGAGCGACTTCACCTACAGCACCGCCACCGAACAGCTGCAGCGCCTGCGTTCAGGCGAGGTCAGCAGCACCGAACTGCTGGCGCAGCACATCGCCCGCGTGCATGCCCACGACGACCGCATCAACGCCGTGGTGGTGCGCACGTTTGAAGCTGCCCACGAACGCGCGGTTGCCGCCGATGCCGCACGCCAGCGCGGCGAAGACTGGGGCGCTCTGCATGGCCTGCCCATGACCGTCAAGGAATCGTTTGACCTGCCGGGCACTCCCACCTGCTGGGGCTATCCTCAATACCAGGACAACATCGCCCGGCAGCCCGCCGTGGCGGTGCAGCGCCTGCTGGACGCGGGCGCCGTCATCTTCGGCAAGACCAATGTACCGGTGGCTCTGGGCGACTGGCAGTCGTTCAACCCGGTCTACGGGACCACCCGCAACCCCTGGGACCTGACGCGCACACCGGGCGGCTCCTCGGGCGGCGCCAGTGCTGCGCTGGCCGCCGGCATGACACCGCTGGAGCTGGGCAGCGACATCGGTGCCTCCATCCGCAACCCGGCGCATTACTGCGGCGTTTATGGCCACAAACCCACCTGGGGCGTGGTGCCCATGGCAGGTCACCAGCTGCCCGGCGTGCGCTGCATCGACAGCCTGGACATTGCCGTGGCCGGCCCGCTGGCCCGCAGCGCACACGACCTGCAGCTGGCCATGCAGGTGCTGACCACGCCCCTGCAACAGTTCGGCCCGCTGGGTTGGACCGCCGCCCAATGGCGCCCCAGCCCACGCACACCCCAGCAGTGCCGCGTGGCCATCGTCTACGACGACGACCAGGCCCGGGTGGACCACAGCATCCAGAACCGGCTGCATGCCTTGGCCGACTTTCTGCGGTCCGAAGGCGTCACGGTGCTCGAAGACCACCGCCCGGTGGACAGCGCCCATTCACACCGGGTGTATTCGTACCTGCTGCGCTCGGCCACGGGTGCCTGGCTGGACGACGACACCTTTGCCCATTTCCAGAGCCTGGCCGCACACAGCGACCCGGCGCAGGACACCATGCGCGAACGCGTGTGGCGCGGCAGCACCCTGACGCACCGCGACTGGGTCGAGTTTGACCAGCAACGCGCCGTGCTGCACCAGCAATGGCGCGCTTATTTCGAGTCGGTCGATCTGCTGATCACCCCGGTGGCCACCTCACCCGCCTTTGTGCACAACCAGCAAGGCGAGCGCTGGGAGCGCATGCTGCCGGTCAATGGCCAGGACCAGCCCCACACCGACAGCCTGTTCTGGGCGGGCTACCCCGGCGTGGTCGGTTTGCCAGCCACCGCCATCCCGCTGGGCCAAAGCCCCGAGGGCCTGCCAGTGGGCGCGCAAATCATTGGCGACACCTTTGCCGACCCCTTGTGCCTTCAAATGGCGCAATGGCTGGAAACCACCTGGTGTGGCTTCACGCCGCCACCCGACTTTGTCTGATTTTTCAATGAGCCCCTCTATCACCGACCTCGACGCCAGCCAGCTTTCTGACGCCATCCACGCCCGCCAGGTCTCCTGCAAAGACGTCATGCAGGCTTATCTGGCGCGCATCGACAAGCTGAACCCCACGTACAACGCCATCGTCAACCTGGCCCCGGCCGACACCTTGTTGGCGCAGGCGCGTCAGTGCGACGAAGAACTGGCCCGTGGCCAGTCGCGCGGCTGGCTGCATGGCATTCCGCAGGCCATCAAGGACACGGGCAACGCGATCGGCTTTCCCAGCACCCTGGGCAGCCGGGTGATGGCCAAGAACATGCCGCGCAGCGACAGCATCATGACCGAGCGCATGAAAGCCGCTGGCTGCATCGTGGTCGGCAAAACCAACATGCCCGAGCTGGGCCTGGGTTCGCACACTTTCAACACCTTGTTTGGTGCCACGCCCAACGCCTGGGACACGGCCGTGAGTGCTGGCGGCTCCAGCGGCGGTGCGGCCGTGGCGCTGGCGCAGCGCCTGCTGCCGGTGGCCGACGGTTCGGATTTCATGGGCAGCCTGCGCAACCCGGCGGGCTGGAACCACATCTTTGGCCTGCGCCCCTCACAAGGCCGGGTGCCGTATGGCCCGGGTGCCGACGTGTGGGTGGACCAACTGGGCACCGAAGGCCCGATGGCGCGCAGCGTGCGCGACCTGGCGCGCCTGCTGGCCACGCAGTCGGGCCACGATGCGCGCCAGCCGCTGTCGATCAACGGCAAGCTCGATGTGTCGTGCATCCAGTACACGCCTGAGGCCCTGCAAGGCCTGCGTGTGGGCTGGCTGGGCGATCTGGACGGCCACCTGGCCATGGAGGGCGGCATTCTGGACGTGTGCGAAGACGCGCTGCGCGCCATGCAAAACGCGGGCGCCAAGGTCGAGGCCACCCAGCTGGGCTACGACACCCAGGCCTTGTGGGGTTGCTGGCTGGTCTGGCGCCGCGCCCTGATTGGCCCCAAAGCAGCCGCGCTGCTGCCGCTGACCAGTGACACAGAACAGCTCAAGCCCGAGGCCATGTGGGAGTACGAGAACTCGCTCAAGCTGTCCTACATGGACTTTCAGAAAGCCAGCCAGCAGCGCACCGCTTTCTACCACCACCTGCTCAAGCTGTTTGAGCACTGCGATGTGCTGGCCCTGCCCGTGGCGCAGGTCTGGCCTTTCCCTGTCGAGCAACGCTGGCCACAGCAGATCGGCGAGCGTGTCATGGACACCTACCACCGCTGGATGGAATGCACCATCTACGCCACGCTGGCCGGATTGCCTGCCATCAGCCTGCCTGCGGGCTTTCACCCGCAGCAGCCCTGGCCCATGGGCATCCAGCTCATTGGCAAGCCCCAGGGCGATGTGGCCTTGCTGCAGGTGGCCGCCAGCTACGAGGCCGTGCGCCAGGACTGGCTGCAGCGCCGCCCGGCTTAAAAGGCAATCCGAGCTGCCATCTCAGACAGCCGCCAGCCGACCCAAGGGGTTTGTGGCCCCCTGTGCGCCGTAGCGGCCCATGTCCAGGCCTTCGCTGCGGATGGCCGGCTGGCGGCCCGAGATCACATCGGCCAGCAGCTGCGCACTGCCACAGGCCATGGTCCAGCCCAAGGTGCCGTGACCGGTATTGAGGTAAAGGTTGTCCAACGGCGTGGCCCCCACCAGCGGGGTGCCGTCCGGCGTCATGGGGCGCAGGCCGGTCCAGAACTGCGCTTGCGTCAGATCGCCCCCTGGAAACAGCTCGCGGGTCACCTTCTCCAGTGTGGCGCGGCGGCGCGGGTTCAGGCGCACATCAAAGCCCGCCAGCTCGGCCATGCCGCCCACGCGGATGCGCTCGCCCAGGCGGGTCAGCGCGATTTTGTAGGTCTCGTCCAGCACGGTGGACTGTGGCGCCAGGGACGCGTCCACCATCGGCACGGTGAGCGAATACCCCTTGACCGGATAAACCGGAATGTCCAGCCCCAGCGGCTGCAGCAAGGCACGCGAATAACTGCCTGCGGCCAGCACGTAGCGGTCGGCCCGGATCTGCCCGGGCTGGCCATCGGCATCGGTCAGCTGCACGCCGGTGATGCGCTGGCCATCACGCACCAAGGCCTGCACATTGCAAGCGGTGCGCAGCTGCACGCCCAGGTCGCGGGCACGCCCGGCCAGCTGGCGGGTGAAGAGGTGGCAGTCGCCGGTTTCGTCGTTGGGCAGGCGCAGACCGCCGGCGATCGGCGCGCGGGCGCGGGCCAGCGCGGGCTCCACACGCGCCACCCCGGCGGCGTCCAGCAATTCAAAGGGCACGCCACAGTCCTGCAGCACGGCCACGTCGCGGGCGGCGGCGTCCAGCTGGGCCTGGCTGCGAAACAGCTGCAAGGTGCCGCAGCTGCGCTCGTCATAGGCGATGCCCGTTTCGGCCCGCCAGGCCCGCAGGCAGTCGCGGCTGTATTCGGACAGGCGCATCATGCGTTCCTTGTTGACGGCATAGCGGCTGGCCGAGCAGTTGGCCAGCATCGCGGCCATCCAGCGCCACTGGAACAGCGTGCCGTCGGGCCGGATCGCCAGCGGCGCATGCGCCTGAAACAGCCACTTGAGCGCCTTGAGCGGAATGCCCGGCGCAGCCCAGGGCGTGGAATAGCCCGGCGACACCTGGCCCGCGTTGGCGAAGCTGGTCTCCTGCGCCACATCGCTTTGGCGCTCCAGCACCGTCACCTCGGCGCCCTGGCGGGCCAGCGCCCAGGCTGTGGTCACCCCGATCACGCCACCACCCAACACCACGACTTTCATGTGCAAACTCCGTTTGACTAGAGATTGAGTGATGTTACGGATTGAAAGCAGAAGGTTTTACCGAATTGGTGTTTAATGACAGGCAAATTCACTGAAAATCAGCGCCAACTGGCTGCTGGACCGCACCATGTCCGAACCCGACCGCATTGACCTGAAAATCCTCGACCTTTTGCAGCGCAACGGTCGCATGTCGGTGACCGAAGTGGGCGAACAGGTGGGCCTGTCCACCTCGCCCTGCTCCGAGCGCATCAAACGGCTCGAACGCCAGGGCTTGATCACCGGCTACCACGCCCGGGTCGACCCGGTGCAGCTGGGCAAGCCGCTGCTGGTCTTCATCGAAATCACGCTGTCGCAAAAATCACCGCAGATCTTCGAAACCGTGCGCCGCGAAGTGGGCCTGATGCCCGAAGTGCTCGAATGCCATCTGGTCTCAGGCAGCTTTGACTACCTGGTCAAAGCCCGGCTGCGCGCCATGCGCGACTACCGCGAGCTGCTGGGCACCATCCTCAACAAGATTCCGGTGCCGGCGCAGTCCAACAGCTATGTGGTGATGGAAGAGATCAAGGAAAGCACGGTCCTGCCGGTGGATCGGTGAGCCTTGACTGCCCGCGCTTCAGGCCAGCTGAGCGCACAGCGCGGTGGCCGAGGCGCGCAGCGCCTCCACAAACTCCGCCTTGAAGCGACTTTCGGGCACCGTCAACGTGAGCGCCCCCACCAACTGCCCGCCACCCTTCCAGACCGGCGCCGACACGCCCGCCAGTCCGGGCACCCTGTCGCCCATCGCCAGGATGTAGCCGTCCTGACGCACCTGCTCATACACCTGGCCTTTGGCGCCCGAAAACGCCATCAGCACACGGCCACCGGCGCCGCGCTCCAGCGGCAAGAGATCACCGGCACGCACGTGGTCACGCAGCAGTTGCGGCGAGTCCACCCGGTACAGGCACAGCCGCTGTGTGCCCTGGCGCACATGGAAAGCCACGCTTTCGCCGGTTTGGGCCACCAGGGCCTGCATGGCGGGCAGCACCACATCCTCAAGCGAAAAAGATGCCGTGTAGAGCGCCGCCAGCCGCGCCACTTCGGGGCCGAGCGCCCACAAGCCTTCGGGCGTTTTGCGCAGCAAGCCGCCATGCGCCAACGACGCCAGCAAGCGCAGCACGGTGCTTTTGTAGAGGCGGGTGCGCTCGGCCAGCTCGGTCACGCTCAATGACAGGTCGCCCGCACGAAAGGCCGACAGCAGGCTCAGGGCGCGGTCCACCGCTGCAGCGCCGCCGGGGGCGGCCTGTTCGTCGGCAACAGAAGCGATGGATGACTTGCGTGGCATGGGTGAGCTCCTGAACCGTTTGACAGGACAGAAGCGGTCCGTGTAGGATTCGTTCTGTCTAATGAATTTAAGTTCTATCTTACAGAACTTTAGGAACAAGTCAAATGCCCCATTCCACGGTGCTCATCAGCGAAGTCGGGCCGCGTGACGGACTGCAAAGCGTCAAGGCCACCATGCCCACAGCGGCCAAGCTGGCCTGGATCGACGGTTTGTATGCGGCGGGCCTGCGAGAGATCGAGGTCTGCTCTTTTGTGCCTGCCAAGTTGTTGCCCCAAATGGCCGATGCGGCCGAGGTGGTGCGCCACGCCGTGACCTTGCCTGGGCTGACGGTGATGGCCCTGGTGCCCAACCTGCGGGGGGCCGAAGCGGCGCTGGCGGCTGGCGCGCACAAGCTCACCATTCCGGTGTCGGCCAGCGAGGCACATTCGCTGGCCAATGTGCGCAAGAGCCGCTCGGACATGGTGGCCGAGGTGCGCAGCATCATGGCCCTGAAAAACGAACGCGCACCGCAAGTCAAGGTGGAGGCCGGGGTGTCCACCGCTTTTGGCTGCACGATTTCAGGTGCCGTGGCCGACGAAGACGTGGTCTGGCTGGCAGCGCAACTGGCCGAGGCGGGCGCGGACGAAGTGGGCCTGTCCGACACCACGGGCATGGCCAACCCCGCACAAGTGCGTCGCTTGTTCAAGCAAGTTCGTTCGGTCGTTGGCGACAAGACCGGCGCCGCCCACATGCACAACACCCGCGGCCTGGGCCTGGCCAACTGCCTGGCGGCCTTCGATGTGGGCGTCACCACCTTCGACAGCTCGCAAGGCGGGCTGGGGGGCTGCCCTTACGCGCCAGGCGCCTCGGGCAATGTGGTGACCGAAGACCTGGTGTTCATGTTCGAGGCCATGGGCGTCAAAACGGGGGTGGATCTGGAAAAACTCATGGCAGTGCGTGCACTGCTGCAGGCCGGACTCCCCCATGAAGCGCTCTACGGCATGACCCCTGAAGCGGGTTTGCCCAAGGGCTTCACACCTGCTGCTTGATAGAGGAGACATTTCATGCAAGACCGTACTTTTCCGGGGACCGCCCCAAAACGCGCACTCTTGGCGCTGGGTCTGGGCCTGGCCACTGGGCTGTGCTCACCCACCCTGGCGCAGGCGCAGTCGCCAGCGGCCTGGCCCAGCAAGAACATCCGCATCGTGGTGCCCTACGCGGCCGGTGGCCCGGCCGATCTGGTGGCCCGTGAACTGGCCCAGGTGCTCACAGCCGACCTGAAGCAGTCTGTGGTGGTGGAGAACATGGGCGGCGCCATGGGCGTGCCGGCCCTCGGCGCCGTGGCCCGTGCAGAAGCCGATGGCCACACTTTGTTGATGGCGGCGGTCGGCAATGTGGTCTTGCAGCCTTTGCTCAGCAAACAGGGCGGCGCCGACCTGCTGGCCAAACTGCGCCCGGTGTCGACCATCTCGACCGCGCCGCATGTGCTGGTCGCTTCGGCCAAACTGCCCATCCGCAGCGTTAAAGAGTTGGTGGATTACGCTCGCGCCAACCCTGGCAAAGTCAGTTTTGCCTCGGCGGGCACGGGCGGCACGGCCCACCTGGCCATGGAGATGTTCCGGTCCATGTCCAAAACCGATGTGCTGCATGTGCCCTACAAAGGCTCGTCCGGTTCGGTCAACGACCTGGTGTCCGGGCAGGTGACGGCCATGTTCAGCAGCTACCCGTCCCTGCAGGGCCTGGTGGACAAAGGTTTGCTGCGCGTGCTGGCGGCCACCGCCCCCAGCCAGTCACCCGCCACCCGTGCCCTGCCCCTGATGTCGGCCACCCTGCCCGGCTACGAGTACACCACCTGGTACGCCATGTACGCACCGCTGGCCACACCCACGGCCTTGGTGCAGCGCATCGAACAGGCGCTCTCTCGCGCCATCCAGCAGCCCCAGCTGGTCGCCAAGATCGAGGCGGCAGGCACCGAACTGCACGCCGGCACCGCCCAAGAGGTGCTGGCCTGGACCCAACGTGACACGGACAAATGGATCCGCGTGATCAAGGAGGCCCAAATTGCCATCGACTGATTTGCCCTACACCGGCCTGCGGGTCGTTGAATTCACCCACATGGTCATGGGCCCCACCTGCGGCATGGTGCTGGCCGATCTGGGGGCCGAAGTCATCAAGGTCGAACCCATCGGGCACGGGCGCCATGGCGACGCCACGCGCGAGCTGCTGGGCTCGGGTGCAGGTTTTTTCCCGATGTTCAACCGCAACAAGAAAAGCATCGCCCTGGACTTGCAGACGCCTGAAGGCCAAGAAGCAGTCATGCGCCTGATTGCGACGGCCGATGTGGTGAGCGAAAACTTCAAGCCCGGCACCATGAAGAAGCTGGGCCTGGACTACGACTGCCTCAAGGCACTGAACCCGCGCCTGGTCTACGTCAGCCACAAGGGTTTTCTGCCCGGCCCCTACGAGCACCGCACCGCGCTGGACGAGGTGGTGCAGATGATGGGCGGGCTGGCCTACATGACCGGACGCCCCGGTGACCCCTTGCGTGCTGGCACCAGTGTGAACGACATCATGGGCGGCATGTTTGGCGCCATCGGTGCCATGGCGGCGCTGGCCCAGCGCGAAAAAACCGGGCGAGGACAAGAAGTGCAAAGCGCCCTGTACGAGAACAATGTGTTCCTGGTGGCCCAGCACATGATGCAGTTCGCCGTCACGGGCAAACCGGCCGCGCCCATGCCTGCGCGCATTTCGGCCTGGGCGATTTACGACGTGTTCAAAGTCAAGGACGATGAGCAGATTTTCCTGGCCGTCGTCAGCAACACGGCCTGGACCCTGTTTTGCGACGCTTTTGGCTTTGGCGATCTGAAAGACGACCCTCGGCTGCAAAGCAACAACGACCGTGTCAGGGCGCGCGAGTGGATGATGCCCATCCTGCGCGAGCGCATGGCCCCGTTCAGCGCGGCAGAGATCAGTGCCGTTTTTGAAAAGCACGCCCTGCCCTTTGCGCCCATCACGCGCCCGCAAGAGCTGTTCGATGACCCGCACCTGAACGCCACGGGCGGCCTGGCCGACATGACACTGCCCAATGACCAGCCCACCCGCACCGTCTTGCTACCGATCATGCTGGACGGGCAACGCCCAGGCGTGCGCCACTCACCACCCAAGCTGGGCGAGCACAGCGCTGAACTCTTGAGTGAGTTGGGTTACAGCAAGGAACAGATTCGGGCTTTGTCGGGGCTACAAAACGAAAAGCCATTGCGCAACCGGTTTGGCCAGATCGAGCCATCAAAGTGATCGTGCCCTCCACCCCAGGTGGGGGGACAGATGCGAATTCAACAAGGAGAATCTCATGAGCATTGCAACTCGTTTAGCACTCATCACCGCCATGATGTCAGCCGTTCAGGGGGCGTCATTTGCACAAACCAATTGGCCGGAAGGCAATGTCCGTTTGGTGGTTCCATATGCCGCAGGTGGCACCACGGATTTCGCTGCCCGTCAGATCGCCCAAAAGCTGACGGAACAAACGGGCAAGTCGTTCTATGTGGAAAACAAGACGGGCGCAAGCGGCACTATCGGTACTGACCTTGTTGCGAAGTCCAAGCCGGATGGTGCAACTTTCCAGATCAACGACACCACCTACGCGATGCTTCCGCATCTGTTCAAAAAACTGCCGTGGGACCATGCCAACGATCTGGTTCCTGTGACCTCTCTGGCCGTCACACCTTTGGTTGTGGTTGTTGGTGCCAACGCCCCATATAAGACCGCCAAGGAATTCATTGAATTCGCACGTAATAACCCTGGCAAGGCCAATTACGGTTCAGGTGGCATGGGCAGCTCTACACATCTGGGTGCAGAATTGCTTAAGCAAAGCGGTCAACTGTTCATCACCCACATTCCTTACAAAGGTGCTGGTGATGCCATTCGTGGGGTGATGGCTGGCGAAGTGGACATCCTGGTGACGGCAGCACCTACAGCCATCCCAGCCGTTATTGGTGGCCGTGTCCGCGCACTCATGGTGACCAGCCCTAAACGCCTGCCCGCATTACCAGACGTACCTACGACGGCTGAAGCTGGACTCAAAGACTTCAATGCGACCAATTGGTTCGGTATCGCGGCCCCCAAGGGAACGCCTAAACCTGTCATCGACAAGCTACAGGCAGAGGTGAAAAAGGCATTTGCAACCCCGGAACTCCTCAAGCGGTTTGCAGATCAAGGCGCTGAGCCTGGCGGCATGCCAGTTGCTGACTTCCAGAAGCTTGTTCGCGATGAAACTCAGCGATGGGGTAAATTGATCCAGGCAGCGGGCGTGCAGCCCGAATAACCGCTCGGAGTTGACCATGTGGAATCTGAGCTTCACACCACCAGAAGTCATTGAAGCGCGTGTCTTGACGCGTATGCCGGATGCTTTGCGTCGCCCCGTGCGCAGCGAATGGGCAGATGCTAACAAGCCGGGCCATGTGGTCGATTGCTTTTTGGAAGGCCCGTCCTTTGACCGCGAGGGCAACCTTTACGTGACCGACATTCCGCACGGTCGAATCTTCAAGATCACCTCGGCGCGCGAGTGGCATGAAGTGGCCAACACCGGCGGTTGGCCAAATGGCATCGCAATCCATCAGGATGGATCGCTGTGGGTGGCCGATTACCGCAAAGGATTATTGAAAGTCGATCCCCGATCCGGGACTGTTGAGACCCTTCTGGGCCATCGCAACTCGGAAAGCTTCAAAGGCATCAATGACCTGACCTTTGACCACGAGGGCAACTGCTACTTCAGCGACCAGGGCCAAACTGGCATGCACAACCCGACGGGCTGCGTTTACCGTTTGCAGACCAATGGAAAGCTCGACCAGCTGCTGTCCAATGCCCCCAGCCCCAATGGCATTGCCTTGGACACCAGTGGCCGATTCCTGTACGTGGCGGTGACCCGAGGCAATGCCGTATGGCGAGGCCCGTTGTTGCCAGATGGCTCCATCAGCAAAGTGGGGGTGTTCCGCAGCTTCTTTGGGACGAGTGGGCCAGACGGTTTGGCCGTGGATGGCGAAAACCGTTTGGTGGTGGCGCACGCCAGTTTGGGAGGCGCGTTTGTCTTGAATGCCCGCGGCGAGGTCACGCATTTCATCCGCAGTCCGGCTGGTCAAACCATCACGAACGCAGCATTTGTGCCTGGCACATCACAGCTGGTCCTGACGGATTCAGAACAAGGACATGTCTTGATCGCCGACCTTCCCAGTCAAGGGGCGAGACTTTTCTCTCATTGAGGCTTTGCTGAGCGTCCGCACCACAGCCACAGCGCCGCCCCCCCCACGACCATGGGCACGCACAGCCACTGGCCCATGCTCATGCCCAGCCTGAGCAGGCCCAGGTGGGCGTCGGGCTCGCGGAAGAACTCGGCCACGAAGCGGAATACGCCATAGCCCAGCACAAACGCCGCAGCCACCTGCCCCTGCTGGCGCGGCTTGCGGGCATAGAACCACAGCAGCACAAACAGCAGCAGCCCTTCAAGCAAGAACTGGTAAATCTGTGAGGGGTGGCGCGGCAAGTCGCCCGCCCCCCTGAAAAGCATGGCCCAAGGCAGGCTGGGGTCGGCTGCGCGGCCCCAAAGCTCGCCATTGATGAAGTTGCCCACGCGCCCCGCCGCCAGCCCCGTGGGCACGCAAGGCGCCACAAAGTCCATGACCTGCAAGAACGGCCGCTGGCGCGAATGCGCAAACCAGACCATGGCAGCGATCACGCCCAGCATGCCGCCATGAAAGCTCATGCCGCCTTGCCAGACAGCAAAAACTTCGAGCGGATGAGCGGCGTAGTAGGCCGGTTTGTAAAACAGGCAGTAGCCGATGCGCCCCCCCAGCACCACCCCCAGCACCCCCAGGAACAAAATGTCCTCGATGTCTTTGCGCTCCCACTGCGGCAGGCGCGCAAACGGCAGGTGCTTCAGACGGCGCGTGCCCAGCCAATAAAACAGGCCAAACGCTGCCAGGTAAGTCAGGCCATACCAATGGATGGCCAAGGGGCCCAGTTGCAGGGCAACCGGGTTGATGGTGGGGTGGATCAGCATGGTCAGGGGTGGGACGGGTCTTCAGTTTCCAGACCAGTCTTCGATTTCAAGTGGGGGGATTTGCAAAAAAGCTTTGTCGCTGCTCACCAAAACGGCCTTGACGTGCCAAGCATGTGCCGCAATCTGTGTGTCGAGCGCCGAAAGCGGTGTCCCTCGGCTTTGCAATTGCGCACGCAGTGTGCCGTAGGTTTGCGCCACATCTTCATCCCAGGGCAGAACCTCGACACGTTGCAAAAACTCATGCACCGCTGCCTTCAATGCCAGGGCCTGCGGCCGCTTGGCCAGGCCAAAGGCCAATTCACCCGCCGTGATGGCCGAGATGCAGATGCTGTGCATGGGCAGCGACAGCAGGCGCTGCGTGGCCTGCGGGTGGCGCTTGATGAGGTGGCTGACCGTATTGGTGTCCAGCAGGTAAAGCGCGGCCATAGGTCGGCTCAGTGTCCCAGCGCGGCAGGCACCGTTTCAAACGGATCACGCTCCGGGCTGTCGGTGTGGCCTTGGTTCAAGCGTTCTTCAACGCCCAAAAAGTCGTCAGGCACCTGAGCTTGAGCGGTTGCCGCCAAAAACCCACTCCAGTCGTCTGGTCGGCGCGAGAGGATCACGTCACCCGTGACCGGGTCTTTGCGGATAAAGACTTCCTGCGTGTCAAACCGGTAAGCCGCAGGCAGACGCACAGCCTGACTGCGGCCGTTGGTGAAAAGCTTGGCGGTTTGCGACATTTGGAACCTCCATTTGGCATCGATATATATCAAAGTATATTCCAGTCACCATAAGCCAGCAGTCTGCCCTGATTGAACTTGCAGTTTCGGGGCAGACGCAGTCACCGCCTCAATCCGGCAGTTTCGACAGGTCGCGCACGGCCCCCTTGTCGGCACTGGTGGCCAGCAAGGCGTAGGCCTTGAGGGCGGCAGACACTTTGCGCGGGCGGGCCTTGGCGGGTTTCCAGCCCAGCTTGTCCTGTTCGGCGCGGCGCTTGGCCAGTTCCTCGTCGCTCACCAGCACATTGATGGTGCGGTTGGGGATGTCGATGCGGATGCGGTCGCCCTGGCGCACCAGGCCGATGTTGCCGCCCGCTGCCGCCTCGGGCGAGCAGTGGCCAATCGACAGGCCCGATGTACCGCCCGAGAAGCGGCCGTCGGTCAGCAGCGCACAGGCTTTGCCCAGGCCCTTGGACTTGATGTAGCTGGTCGGGTAGAGCATCTCCTGCATGCCCGGGCCACCTTTGGGGCCTTCGTAGCGGACCACCACCACGTCACCGGCCTTGACCTGGTCGCCCAGGATGTTTTCCACCGCTTCGTCCTGGCTTTCGACCACATGGGCCGGGCCTTCGAACACCAGCAGGCTGTCGTCCACACCGGCGGTCTTGACCACGCAGCCGTCCAGGGCGATGTTGCCGCGCAACACGGCCAGGCCGCCTTCTTTGCTGAAGGCGTGGTCGAACGAGCGGATGCAGCCTTCGGCGCGGTCGGTGTCCAGGCTGGGCCAGCGGGCTGACTGGCTGAAAGCCACTTGCGTGGGAATGCCACCGGGGCCAGCCATATAGAAGGTCTTGACAGCGTCAGACGGCTTGCGGGCGATGTCCCACTGGTCCAGCGCGTCTTTCAGGGTCTTGGCGTGCACGGTGGGCACGTCGGTGTGCAGGCAGCCTGCGCGGTCCAGTTCGCCCAGGATGGCCATGATGCCGCCAGCGCGGTGCACGTCCTCGATGTGGTACTTGTTGGTGTTGGGAGCCACCTTGCACAGCTGCGGCACGACCTTGGACATGCGGTCGATGTCGGCCATGGTGAACTCGATTTCGGCTTCCTGGGCAATGGCCAGCAGGTGCAGGATGGTGTTGGTCGAGCCGCCCATGGCGATGTCCAGCGCGATCGCGTTCTCGAAACCCTTGAAGCCCACGGCGCGCGGCAGCAACGAGGCTTCGTTGTTCTCGTAGTAGCGCTTGGCCAGTTCCACGATCTTGTGGCCCGCCTGCTTGAACAGCTGCTCACGGTCGGCGTGGGTGGCGACCACGGTGCCGTTGCCCGGCAGGGCCAGGCCCAGCGCTTCGGCCAGGCAGTTCATGGAGTTGGCGGTGAACATGCCTGAGCACGAACCGCAGGTCGGGCAGGCCGAACGCTCGATTTCGGCCAGATCGGCGTCCGACACCTTGCTGTCGGCGGCCATCACCATGGCGTCGATCAGGTCGAGCTTCTTGATCTCGATGGTTTGGGTCTCGGGGTTGGCCAGCTTGGCTTTGCCCGCTTCCATGGGGCCACCCGACACGAAGATGACCGGGATGTTCAGGCGCATGGCGGCCATCAGCATGCCGGGGGTGATCTTGTCGCAGTTGGAGATGCACACCATCGCATCGGCACAGTGGGCATTGACCATGTACTCGACCGAGTCGGCGATCACGTCGCGGCTGGGCAGCGAATACAGCATGCCGTCGTGGCCCATGGCGATACCGTCGTCCACGGCAATGGTGTTGAACTCCTTGGCCACGCCGCCTGCGGCTTCAATCTCACGGGCCACCAGCTGGCCCAGGTCTTTCAGGTGCACATGGCCCGGCACGAACTGGGTGAAGGAGTTGACCACCGCGATGATCGGCTTGCTGAAATCGTCATCTTTCATGCCTGTGGCACGCCACAGGGAACGGGCACCCGCCATGTTGCGGCCGGCGGTGGAAGTCTTGGAACGGTAAGCGGGCATGTCGTCTCCGAGGGGGCTGAAAGCGTCAAACGAAAAGAGAATGAATTATCGCCCACACCACCGCGATACACTTGCCTTCTATTCCCATAACCCCGAGGACTGTCCATGAAAAAACTCGTACTCGCCCTGAGCCTGAGCGCCACCGCCATGGCACCTGCAATGGCCGACGAAGCCCTGGCCAAAGCCAAGAACTGCATGGCCTGCCATGCTGTGGCCAGCAAGCTGGTTGGCCCAGCCTACAAGGAAGTGGCCAAGAAGTACGCCGGCGACAAGACCGCTGCCGACAAGCTGGCCACCAAGATCATCAAGGGTGGCTCTGGCGTCTGGGGCGCTGTGCCCATGCCCGCCAACCCGCAAGTGAGCGAGGCCGAAGCCAAGAAACTGGCCGCCTGGGTGCTGGGCCAGAAGTGATCTTCTGATCACCCAACAAAAAAACCCGCCATGGCGGGTTTTTTGTTGGGTCGTTGCGACTCAAAGGCCGATGGCAGCAATGCCGGCCTTGGCAATCTGGGCATCCTCGCTGGACTTCACGCCACTCACGCCCACCGCGCCCAGGCAAAAACCGTCTTTCATGATCGGCACGCCGCCTTCGAGCATGCCCTGGATGGCGGGGGCCGACAGGAAGGAATAGCGACCGCCGTTGATGACGTCTTCATAGCCTTTGCTTTCGCGGCGGCCCAGGGCCGCCGTATGGGCCTTGGCCGGAGCAATGTGGGCCGACACCGGCGGCGCACCGTCCAGGCGGTGAAAATTGAGCAGGTGGCCACCGGCGTCCACGATGGCGATGGACACGGCCCAGTTGTTTTTCAGGGCTTCGGCTTCGGCAGCGGCGGCAATGGCTTTGACGTCGGCGGCTTCGAGGACGGATTGGGTTTTCATGGTCTTCAGGGGATTCATCAAAAAGGAAGGCCCGAGGATACACGCCGCCCTTGACCCGATTTGCAACCCCAGCGCAAAACTGATTCACAAGGAAAACCCTTGTGAACTGCGGAAAAACACAGACTTTCAACTTCGGCCCCTACAATGGCCTGGCCCTGATGTCAGGGTTCTTTGCAAACGGAGCAAAACATGAGCGACCTTCGCACACTGGACAACGCCACCTGGGGCCACAGCGCTGGCCTGGCCGAGCGCAACCGCGTGCTGCGCAACACTTACTGGCTGCTGGCCCTGAGTCTGGTGCCCACCGTGCTGGGCGCCTGGCTGGGCGTAGCCACCGGCATCACCCAGTACCTGGGCGGCGGTCTGGGCTTGATCGTCTTTCTGGGCGGCGCTTTCGGCTTCATGTTCGCCATCGAAAAAACCAAGCACTCGGCCGCGGGTGTGCCGGTGCTGCTGGCTTTCACCTTCTTCATGGGCCTGATGCTCTCGCGCATGATCGCCATGGTGCTGGGCTTCAAGAACGGCTCCGAACTGGTGATGACCGCCTTTGCCGGCACCGCAGGCGTGTTTTTCGTGATGGCCAGCCTGGCCAGCACCATCAAGCGCGACCTCTCGGGCATGAGCAAGTGGCTGTTTGTGGGCGCCATCGGTCTGATGATCGGCGGCATCGTGAACGTCTTTGTCGGCTCCACCGCTGGCATGATGGCACTGTCCACTCTGGCCATCGTCATCTTCAGCGCCTACATGCTGTTTGACCTCAAACAGATTGTGGACGGCGGCGAGACCAACTACATCAGCGCCACCTTGGCCCTGTACCTGGACCTGTTCAACATCTTCCAGAGCTTGCTGGCCCTGCTGGGCATTGCGGGCGGCGAACGCGAATAAACGTTCCGCATCTCTCCAAAAAAAGGGCTCCCTAGGGAGCCCTTTGCTTTGAGTGCTGGATCCTGTCAATCAGGCCAACTCGAACACCGCCATGCTCTCCACGTGCGCGGTGTGCGCAAACATGTTGACCACGCCTGCCGCCACGCAGCGGTAACCGGCCTGGTGCACCAGCAAACCTGCATCACGTGCCAGTGTGGCGGGGTTGCAGCTCACGTACACAATCCGTTTCGGCGGCCTCCACCCCGTCTCGGGATCGCCGCGCAGTTGGGGCTGCTGATGCAATTCGGCCAGGGCTTTGCTCAGAGCAAAGGCACCTTCACGTGGCGGGTCCACCAGCCATTTGTCGGCCACCCCGTCGGCCACCAGCATCTCTGGCGTCATCTCGAACAGGTTGCGGGCCACAAAACGGGTAGGCGCCAGCGGCTGGCCACGGCCAGCCTGGTTGAAGGCGTAGTTCTGGTGCGAGCGCTGCACCAGCGCGTCCGATCCCTCAATGCCCAGCACCTCGCCGGCCTGGCTGGCGATCGGCAGTGTGAAGTTGCCAAGGCCACAGAACCAGTCGATCACACGGTCGGTTTTTTCGGCCTTGAGCAGACGCAGCGCACGGCTGACCAGCACACGGTTGATGAAAGGGTTGACCTGTGTGAAGTCGGTCGGCTTGAAGGGCATGGTGATGCCAAAGTCCGGCAGACCGTAAGCCAGTTGCGGGCCTTCGTCCAGCAAATGCACCGTGTCAGGCCCCTTGGGCTGCAGCCACCACTGCACGCCGTGCTGAGCGGCAAAGTCGCGCAGCTTTTGCTGGTCGGTGTCAGACAAGGGCTCCAGGTGGCGCAGCACCAGCGCGGTCACTTCGTCGCCACTGGCCAGTTCGATCTGCGGGCAGGTCTCGCGGGCCTGCAGGCTGCCGATCAGGCCGCGCAGCGGCACCAGCATGGCGCTCACCTTGGGCGGCAGGATCGGACACACCTTCATGTCGGCGATGTAGCGGCTCTTGCGCTCGTGAAAGCCAATCAGCACCTCACCGCGCTTTTGCACATAGCGCACCGACAGACGGGCACGGTAGCGGTAGCCCCAAGCTGGGCCCTGGATGGGGCGCAAAAGCGACTCAGCCTTGACCTTGGCCAGGTGCCAGAGGTTGTCTTCGAGCACGCGCTGCTTGATGGCCACCTGCGCGGAGGCGTCCAGGTGCTGCATCTTGCAGCCGCCGCAAGCCCCCTGGTGCAGGCCAAAGTTGGGGCAACCAGGCGTCACACGCTGGCTCGACTCCTGATGGATCTCGGTGACGGTGCCCTGCTCCCAGTTGTTCTTTTTGCGACCCACCTTGACCTCGACCAGCTCGCCAGTCAAAGCACCCTCGATGAAGACCACCTTGCCATCGGGTCTTCGGGCAATGCCCTGGGCCTCCATGTCCAACGCGCCTACGCGCAGCCAACCTTCGGGCAAATCCTCACTGGCAACGACGTCCAGCTCGGGGTTCAATAGCGCTTGTTTTTCACTCATGCCCCGATTGTCTCCGACCTGCCGTCAGCCCCACGTTGGGTGGACTGGTTTAAGATCACGGGTTCCGATTTCATCCTGTAAAAAGACGTACCACGATGACAACCTCCGCTGACGCATCCAAGATCATTTACACGCTCACCGACGAGGCGCCGCGCCTGGCCACCGAAGCGTTTTTGCCCGTCATCCGCAGCTTCACCAAGCCCGCCGGCATCACGGTCGAGACCAGCGACATTTCAGTGGCTGCCCGTATCCTGGGTGAGTTCCCCGAGTTCCTCAAACCCGCGCAACAAGTGCCCAACAACCTGGCCGAGCTGGGCAAACTGACCCTGCGCCCCGAAGCCAACATCATCAAGCTGCCCAACATCAGCGCCTCTGTGGCCCAGCTTATGGCCGCCATCAAGGAACTGCAGGGCAAGGGCTACGCCATCCCCGACTACCCAGAGCAGCCCAAGAACGACGAAGAAAAAGCCATCAAGGCCCGCTACGCCAAATGCACCGGCTCGGCCGTGAACCCCGTGCTGCGCGAAGGCAACTCCGACCGCCGCGCCCCCCGTGCCGTCAAGGAATACGCACGCAAAAACCCGCACAGCATGGCCGAGTGGAGCCAGGCTTCGCGCTCGCACGTCTCGCACATGCACGCGGGCGACTTCTACCACGGTGAAAAGTCCATGACCCTGGACCGCGCCCGCGACGTGAAGATGGAACTCATCACCAAGTCCGGCAAGGCGATCGTGCTCAAGCAAAAAGTCTCGCTGCTCGACCGCGAAGTGATCGACAGCATGTTCATGAGCAAGAAAGCCCTGCTGGCCTTCTATGAAAAAGAGATTGAAGACGCACGCAAGACCGGCGTGATGTTCTCGCTGCACGTCAAGGCCACCATGATGAAGGTCTCGCACCCGATCGTGTTCGGCCACTGCGTCAAGATCTTCTACAAAGAAGCGTTTGAGAAGCACGCCGCCACCTTCAAAGAGCTGGGCATCAACGTCAACAATGGCATGGTGGACCTCTACAACAAGATCGCCACCCTGCCCCAGTCCAAGCAGGAAGAAATCAAGCGCGACCTGCACGCTTGCCATGAGCACCGCCCCGAGCTGGCCATGGTGGATTCGGCCAAAGGCATCACCAACTTCCACTCGCCCAACGACGTGATCGTGGACGCCTCCATGCCCGCCATGATCCGCAACGGCGGCAAGATGTGGGACGCCAACGGCCGTCTGAAAGACGTCAAGGCCGTGATGCCCGAATCAACCTTCGCCCGCATCTACCAGGAGATGATCAACTTCTGCAAATGGCACGGCGCTTTCGACCCCAAGACCATGGGCACCGTGCCCAACGTCGGCCTGATGGCCCAGCAGGCCGAAGAATACGGCTCGCACGACAAGACCTTTGAAATCCCCGAAGACGGCGTGGCCAACATCACCGACATCAACACCGGTGAAGTGCTGATGAGCCAGGATGTGGAAGAAGGCGACATCTGGCGCATGTGCCAGTGCAAGGACGCCGCGATCCGCGACTGGGTCAAGCTGGCCGTCACCCGCGCCCGCAACTCCGGCATGCCCGTGGTCTTCTGGCTGGACGCCTACCGTCCGCACGAAGCCCAGCTGATCACCAAGGTCAAGATGTACCTGCACGAGCACAACACCACCGGTCTGGACATCCAGATCATGAGCCAGGTGCGTGCCATGCGTTACACCCTGGAGCGCGTGGTGCGCGGTCTGGACACCATCAGCGCCACCGGCAACATCCTGCGCGACTACCTGACCGACCTGTTCCCCATCATGGAACTGGGCACCTCGGCCAAGATGCTGTCGGTT
>JACCEE012713052.1_pt1 | contig 39872 bp, 36 predicted proteins | sample 7449931 | NCBI WGS metagenome assembly JACCEE01 (sample SAMN15323457, study PRJNA562643) | freshwater metagenome | isolation source: river surface water | place: USA:Blue River Watershed | collected 2017-08-19 | reverse complement strand
GTTTTGCCTGAGTTCATCAACTCTACAGCCATTAATTTAAATTCTTTTTCGTAATTCTTTCTCTCTTTCATAAAACTAAATTAAGTAAAAAGCTTAACTTTATGTCCGGACTAAGTTAGGAAGATTATACAATGCTGCTTAGTTTTTCGTTAACATATTCATCAATTAATACAATTTTTTGTAATGCTACATTAGATAATTCATACCTTCTCCCTTTAATTCCATCAAAATCGGTTAATCCAATTTCTGTTTCTAATTCAACTATTTCATTAAAGTTTTTTTGGTATTTATTTACTAAATTCAGATAAATTTCCTGTGTAGTAATATCGAAATTATTTTGTATATATAATCTTAATTTTTCTATTTCTTTATTAAATTTTTCTAAATAGCTTAAATCTTTTCGTAAAAAAAAGTCTTTTTCGTGCCTTCTTAAGGTTAAAATAATTTCTTTATTTACGTTCTGACTTTCTAATTCGTGAACAGATTTTCTTAAATTCCCTTCTAATCCATAATCTTTAAATCCGCGTTCTTGATATTTTACAGTTAAAATAGGGAGTGTAAAATATAGGCTATCTAATGCTATTTCGATTTCATTTATCTCTGAAAGTAAAATTTCATCGGTAAAACTGGATCTTTCTTTAAGCTGTTTTATAATTTCCTTGCTGTGATGAATTTTTTGATTTTGTAAATTTATATTTTCATGGGTGCCACTTATTATAAAATCTTTTTCTTTCCAGTTAAATAATTGGAATTGATATTCTAAGCTTTGTATATCTTTTATATTATTTTTTACTTTTTCAATCTCGTTTTAAAATTTGTTGGAATTGTTTATCAAATAAAACACAACTGCAATGATTAATAATATTGCTGTTGTTAAACTGCCAATTAACAAAAAAGATTGCAAAAGGGGTTTTTTTACACTTAATTCATTTTTCATTTTGTAAAAATATCGTGTTAAATTTAACTACAGGTTAATTAAACGTTGTTAAAATGTAAAAAGGTTACAATAAAAAAAGCTTGTTCAAAAAATGAACAAGCTCTTTTTATATTTTTAAAAGGAAAGAATTAAGCGATTAAGCCTTTTTTTCTAGCGTACTCAATAGCACCTTCAATTCCTAATTTATCAATGATTCTTAAACCGGAAGCAGACACTTTTAAATCTACCCATGCATCCTCAGATGGAACATAAAACTTTTTTGTAAATAAATTTGGTTTAAATGTTCTTTTAGTTTTATTGTTAGCGTGAGATACATTGTTACCTACCATCACTTTTTTTCCTGTTATCTGACAAACTTTAGCCATTGTGTATTATTTTTAATATTCTTTTATATAGCGGAGTGCAAAAGTCGGTATTAATTCCTAAATATTCAAACATTCTGCAAACTTTTTTTTATATTTTTTTATTTCGCGAAAAATTCTTGTACATTTTCACATATAAATTGTAAGGTTTCAACATCTAATTCTGTGTGCATTGGTAAAGAAATTACTTCTTTTTCTAATTGTTCAGCAACAACTAAACTTTCTCCATTATGAAAATTTGCAAAGGCTTTTTGTTGATGTAAGCTAATTGGATAGTAAATCATACTTGGGATTCCTTTACTTTCTAAATGTTTTTTTAATTCATCGCGCTTGTTATTTAAAACTCTCAAGGTGTATTGATGAAATACGTGTGTTCCTTTTGAATGAATTGTGGGCGTAATGATTTCATTAATATTTTGTAAGTTTTTTGTATAATAATCAGCTGCTTTTTGTCGGTTTGCACAATACTCATCTAAATAATCCAATTTTACATTTAAAATAGCAGCTTGTAAGGTGTCCAAACGCGAATTTACACCAACAATTTCGTGATGATATTTTATTTTTGAGCCATGATTTATAATCATGCGCATTTTTTCGGCTAGTGTATCGTTGTTGGTAAAAATTGCTCCTCCATCACCAAAACAACCTAAGTTTTTAGATGGGAAAAAAGAGGTTGTTCCTATATCTCCAATAGTTCCAGCAAATTTTTTATCTCCATTGCTAAATGTAAATTCACTATTAATAGCCTGTGCTGTATCTTCTATGATATATAAATTATTATCTTTAGCAATTTGGCACAATTCCTCCATATTGCAAGTTTGTCCGTACAAATGCACAGGAATAATTACTTTGGTTTTAGGGCTAATTTTTGCTTTAACTTGTTCTATGTTAATTCCAAAAGTATCTGGATAAACATCTACAAAAATAGGTTTTAAATTTAACAAAGAAATTACTTCGGCAGTTGCAATAAATGTAAAAGTAGAGGTGATAATTTCGTCTCCTTCTTTTAAATCTAATGCCATTAATGCAATTTGTAAAGCATCTGTTCCATTTCCACAAGGAATAACATGTTTTACTTTAAATTTTTCTTGCATTTTAAGTTGTAATTCCTTAACCGCCGGACCGTTTATAAAGCTGGTTTCGGAAATTACTTTTGCTATTGCAGCATCAATTTGGGGTTTTATTTTTAAATATTGACTGTTTAAGTCGACCATTTGAATATTAGATACGCTCATTATTTTCGAAAAAAAGATATAAAGTGGAACAAATATAATGATAACGCTTTAAATAATTCCATTTTATTAATATCTTAGCAATCCAAAATTAAAAAAATCAAAATATGAATATTGCAGTAATTGGAACAGGCTATGTAGGATTGGTATCGGGAACTTGTTTTGCCGAAACAGGAAATGATGTAATTTGTGTGGATATAAACGAAGAAAAAGTGGCACAGCTTAAAGCCGGACAAATACCTATTTACGAGCCTCAGTTAGATGTTTTATTCGAAAGAAATATTAAACAAAATAGGTTGAAATTTACTACTAATTTACAGGAAGCTGTAGATGCTGCCGATGTGATTTTTTTAGCTTTACCAACACCTCCTGGAGAGGATGGCTCGGCAGATTTATCTTATGTTTTAGGTGTTGCGGATGATTTAGGTAAAATCATGAAATCGTATAAAGTAATAGTGGATAAATCAACAGTTCCAGTGGGTACTGCGGATAAAGTTACTGCTGCTATCGCAAAAAATGCTAAAGTTGAATTTGACGTGGTAAGTAATCCAGAATTTTTACGTGAAGGTTATGCAGTGGATGATTTTTTAAAACCAGATAGAGTGGTAATTGGAACTTCTAGCGATAGAGCAAAAAATATCATGGAAAAATTATACAAACCATTTGTTCGTCAAGGAAATCCAATTTTTTTCATGGATGAAAAATCAGCGGAGTTAACTAAATATGCTGCCAATTCCTTTTTGGCTACTAAAATTTCGTTTATGAACGAAATTGCAAACTTATGCGAGTTGTTGGGTGCGGATGTAGATAAAGTGCGCATTGGTATTGGTTCGGATACACGTATTGGTAAAAGATTTTTGTTTCCTGGTATAGGTTACGGAGGTAGCTGTTTTCCTAAGGATGTAAAGGCTTTAATTAAATCTGCAAGCTCTGTGGGTTACGATTTTAAGATTTTAGATGCAGTAGAAGAGGTTAATGCGGTACAAAAAACTATTATTATTCCAAAAGTTAACAATTATTTTAAAGGAGATTTAAAAGGTAAAAAAATTGCCATTTGGGGTTTAGCGTTTAAACCTAATACGGATGATATTCGCGAAGCACCTGCTATGTATATTATGGACGAATTGTTAGCGAAAGGTGCGCAAATTCATGCTTTTGATCCTGAGGCAATGGAAAATATTCGTAAAATTTATGGTGATAAAATTAGTTATGGTGCTAATAATTACGAGGTTTTACAAGATGCTGATGCTTTAATTATTGCTACAGAATGGCAAGTTTTTAGAAACCCTGATTTTAATAAAATGGCAAAATTACTTAAAAATAAAGTTATTTTTGATGGTAGAAACTTGTTTGAAGTGGATGCTGTAAAGGAACAAGGTTTTGAGTATTTTAGCATAGGAAGAGGAGAATAATAATGGGTTATTTTGCACATGAAACTGCTGTGGTAGATGAAGGTTGTGCCATTGCAGAAGGCGTAAAAATTTGGCACTTTTCGCATATCATGCCAAATTGTATAATAGGTGAGGGGTGTAACATCGGACAAAATGTGGTGGTTTCACCACAGGTTACTTTGGGTAAAAATGTGAAGGTTCAAAATAATGTGTCTATTTATTCGGGAGTTGTATGTGAGGATGATGTGTTTTTGGGGCCTTCTATGGTTTTTACCAATATTTTAAATCCGAGAAGTGCTGTTGTTCGCAGGGATCAATATGTTACTACTCTAGTTAAAAAAGGAGCTTCTATTGGGGCTAATGCAACAGTAGTTTGTGGCAATACAATAGGCGAGTTTGCTTTAATTGGTGCAGGCGCTGTAGTTACTAAAAATGTACCAAATTATGCTTTATTGGTAGGAAATCCGGCAAAACAAATTGGCTGGGTGAGTGAGTACGGACATCGTTTGCATTTTGATGAAAACTACATAGCAACTTGTCCCGAAACCAATCAAAAATATAAATTAAGTAATAACGAAGTTACTAGAATTATCTAGTAACTTTTTTGTTTAATAATGAATAGGGCAAATTTTTTAAAATTATTAAGCACAATTCCATTTTGGGGATATAGTATGAAAATTAATCAGTTCCAAAATATCATTCAAGATTTTCCAAACTCGGATAAAATGCCTGTTTTATTTCTTGGTCATGGAAGTCCGATGAACGCCATCGAGGAAAACGAGTTTGTTTTAGGGTTTAAAAAAATTGCTCAAACTTTACCACAACCCCAAGCTATATTATGTGTTTCGGCGCATTGGTTTACTAAAGGGACGAAAGTTACGGCTATGGAAATGCCTAAAACTATTCATGATTTTGGCGGATTTCCTAAAGCGTTATTCGATGTACAATATCCTGCAAAAGGTAGTCCGGAATTGGCAAAATTAACTCAGCAAATTTTACATCCTACATCTGTAAATTTAGATAACGATTGGGGTTTGGATCATGGCGCTTGGAGTGTAATAAAACACTTGTATCCTGAGGCGAATATTCCTGTTATACAACTTAGTATAGATTACACACAACCAGCTCATTATCATTTCGATTTAGCAAAACAATTGCAAAGCTTACGTTACAAGGGGGTTTTAATTATTGGAAGTGGAAATATTGTTCATAATTTAAGATTGGTAGATTTTGCAAATTTTCATAAAGATAATTACGGTTTTGATTGGGCAATTGAAGCACGCGAATTTGTAAATAAAAAATTGATAGATGGAGATTATGCCTCATTGATTAATTATACTAATCAATCCAAAGCCTTGCAATTAGCTATTCCCTCACCAGATCATTATTTACCTTTAATTTATACTCTTGCATTGCAAGATAAAAGTGATAATCTAACTTTGTTTAACGATAAATTACTTGCTGGAAGTTTAAGTATGACTAGTGTAAAGTTGGGATAATTTTTTTATTAAAATAAATTTCGATTTTCATATTGTTAAATAGTTAAATTAACTCATATTACTTTGGATATTATTTTTTTAAGGTACTTTAGCATATAAAAAGAAAAGTATGAATCAAAAATCGTGGATTTTTAAAAATATACAATTAGGCGCATTTTTAGGAATGTTGTCGATTGTTTTAGGAGCATTTGCTGCGCATCAACTGGAAAAAATAGCTGATTTTAAAGTTGTGCAATCTTTTAAAACAGGTGTACAATACCAATTTTTACAATCATTTTTTGCTTTATTTGTTGCAATAATGTGTGGTTTAAATTGGTTAACTCAAAAACAAGCAAAAACCTTGTTTATTACCAATAGTTTAGGGATATTGTTTTTTTCGTTTTCAATTTACACTTTGGCATTTTTAAATATTAAAGAAATGCATCAGTTTAAAAAAATTGTAGGTCCAATAACTCCAATTGGCGGCTTAATTTTGATAGCAACTTGGGGAGTTTTAATCGTATTTGTACATAAAAACTTTAAAAATAATGCAAAAGCTTAAATTACTCATAATGATATTCTCGGTTGTATTGGTTTCTTGTAAAGAAGAACCAAAACAATTTAATGATGATAGTGTTATAAAAATTACAGGTGAAACTCAAGGTACTACTTATACTATTTTATATTATGATACATTAAACAGAAATATAAAAGTTGCAGTTGATTCTATTTTAGCGCGTATTGATTCTTCTTTAAGTACATACAAACCCAATTCAATTATTTCAAAATTTAATAAAGCAAAAGATTGTTCTTGGATTGATAGTCATTTTTTAGAATTATTTTTTAAATCGCAGGAAGTTTTCGAAGCTACAGGTGGCGCTTTTGATCCTACGGTTAAGTCGGTGTTAAATATTTGGGGTTTTGGCAGTAGTCCGATTGACATTTCTGATTACCAAAATTCTTTACCCGATAATGAAATTAAGGATTCTTTGGTGTATGAATATCGAAAAAAATTAGCTTTAAAAAATCGAGATTTGGTAGGTTGGGACAAGTTAAAATATGGTGGAGATATCTTGTATAACACAGTAGAGGAAATGAATGATGAGGATTATAAAGATAATTATGTTTGTAAAGAAAAACCAGAAGTTGAAGTTACTTTCGATGCAATAGCTCAAGGTTATTCAGTTGATGTTATTGCGGAATATATTTTTTTTAAATTAGGGATAAAAAGTTTTTTAATTGAAGTTGGCGGTGAAATTATTGCCGAAGGAATAAAACCATCTGGTAAACAATGGACAGTAAGTATTGAACACCCAGATATTGAAAATCCTGATTTAGATCCACAGTTAGCGGTTGTTCCAATGACTAAATTACGATCTTTAGCAGTGTCTGGTAATTACCGCAATTATTTAAATTCTTACAACGGAAAAAGGTACGGGCATTCAATTGATCCTCGTACAGGCTTATCTGCGGAAAATAAAATGTTGAGCGTAGCTGTTTTTGCTGATGAATGTGCTTTAGCAGACGCTTATGCAACGGCATTTATGGTTATGGGTGTTAACGACGCGCTATCTTTTGTGGAAATTAATCCATACATAGATTTAGAAGTAATGTTTACTTATTTAAACGATAGTAATAAATTGGAAATATACACTTCACCTGGTTTAAAAAACTTAATTACAATTAATGTTAAGTAATTGGAATTAGTATTTTAAGTAAAAATTAAATTTTTGTACAAAAATCATCAATTTTAAAATTTGTTTAAAAATTATCCTGATTTTTTGAGTTAAAATAAATATACTTACTACTTTTGAAACGCATTTTAAAAATATATACTTATGGCAGGTAAAGTTTTAGTTATTGGCGCGGGTGGCGTTAGTAATGTAGCTACAAAAAAAATGGCTAGATTAACCAATGTTTTTACGGAAATTATGTTGGCTTCGCGCACTAAATCTAAGTGTGATGTAATTGCTTCGGAAATTACGGAACAAAAAGTGCAAACCGCTCAATTAGATGCGGATAATGTTCAGGAAACTATTGATTTAATCAATAAATTTAAGCCTGATTTAGTTGTAAATTTAGCTTTACCTTATCAAGATTTAGCTATTATGGATGCTTGTTTAGCAACCAAAACACACTATATGGATACGGCTAATTACGAGCCTATTGATGTTGCTAAGTTTGAATATAGCTGGCAGTGGGCTTACCAACAAAAATTTAAAGATGCTGGTATAATGGCATTATTGGGTTGTGGTTTTGATCCTGGTGTAACACAAGCTTATACTGCTTATGCAGCTAAACATTATTTTGACGAAATTCATTATTTAGATATCGTAGATTGTAACGCTGGCGATCATGGTAAAGCTTTTGCTACCAACTTTAACCCAGAAATTAATATTCGTGAAATTACTCAAAATGGAAGATATTGGGAAAATGGTGAATGGAAGGAAATTGCTCCTTTAAGTATCCATAAACCAATCAATTATCCTAATATTGGTCCGCGCGAAAGTTATTTGTTGTTTCACGAAGAATTGGAAAGTTTAGTTAAAAATTTCCCAACTTTAAAACGTGCGCGTTTTTGGATGACTTTCGGTCAGGAATATATCAAACATTTAGAAGTTTTACAAAATATTGGGATGACAAGCATTGAGCCGATAGTGTATGAGGGCAAAGAAATTGTGCCTTTACAGTTCCTAAAAGCTTTATTACCAGAGCCATCTAGCTTGGGCGAAAATTACACTGGTGAAACTTCAATTGGTTGTCAGATTAAAGGAATTAAGGATGGTAAGGAGCAAACTTATTATGTTTGGAATAACTGTAAACACCAAGATGCTTACGATGATGTAAAAGGTCAAGGTGTTGCATATACAACTGGTGTTCCTGCAATGATTGGTGCTAAAATGATGTTAACTGGCGAGTGGATGAAACCGGGGGTTTACAACGTTGAAGAATTAAATCCTGATCCGTTTATGAAAGATTTAAACGAATATGGTTTACCTTGGCACGAGGAAATTAACCAACCGTTAGCAGTTGAGTTATAATTTTTAATTGGATTAAAATTTCCAGAAAATCATAAAATAATGAGTAATACTTTAGTTAAAAGCGATTATAATTTTCCACAACAAACGAACGTTTATAAAGGAAAAGTTAGGGATGTTTATTCGGTTGGAAATGATTTGTTGGTAATGGTTGCTTCGGATAGAATTTCGGCTTTTGATGTAATTTTACCTAAAGGAATTCCGTTTAAAGGTCAGGTTTTAAACCAAATAGCTGCTAAATTTTTAAATGCTACATCGGATATTGTTCCCAATTGGTTGTTGGCTACCCCTGATCCTGTAGTGGCTGTGGGTAAAAGAGCCGAGCCTTTTAAAGTGGAAATGGTGATTAGAGGTTATTTAACCGGACATGCTGCCAGAACTTATGCAAGTGGTTTACGAACTTTATGTGGAGTAAATTTGCCTGTAGGGATGCGCGAAAACGAAAAATTTCCCGAGCCAATTATTACGCCTACAACTAAAGCTGCTGTTGGACATGATGAGGATATTAGTAGAGAAGATATTTTAGCTAAAGGTATTGTAAGCGAACAAGATTATGTTCAATTAGAAAAATATACTCGGGCTTTGTTTCAACGTGGTACTGAAATGGCGAAGGAAAGAGGTTTGATTTTGGTTGATACTAAATACGAATTTGGAAAAGATACTAATGGTAATATTATTTTAATCGACGAAATTCATACGCCAGATTCTTCTAGATATTTTTATTTAGAAGGTTATGAGGAAAGATTAAAAAATAACGAAGCTCAAAAACAATTATCCAAAGAATTTGTTCGCCAATGGTTAATTGCCAATGGTTTCCAAGGGAAGGATGGGCAAAAAGTTCCAGAAATGACTGAGGAATATTGCCAAGAAGTATCCGAAAGATATATTGAATTGTATGAGCAAATCGTGGGTGAAAAATTTGTTCCTGCTAACAATCAAAATATCGAGGAAAGAGTGTTGAATAATGTAAACAATTGGTTGAAAAATCATTTGTAAATCAAATAATTACAAAAAAATATGTTGCAGATTAAGGAAATTGTAAAAAATCCAAATTATTTTATCGAGGCTTTAAATAAAAGAGGAATTCCTGCTCAGGAGTTAATTCAAAAATTATTGACTTTGGATGAACAACGAAGATTGCTGATTGTAGAGGTGGAAACTTTAAAATCAGATGCCAATACTTTATCTAAAAATATCGGTAAATTAATTCAATCTGGCAACACAGAAGAAGCAAATCAAGCAAAAGCTCAAGTGCAACAAAACAAAGGAAAAATTCAGGATTTGGAAACGCAGTTAGATGAATTGTTAAATCAGTTTAACGATTTGTTGTACCAAATTCCAAACGCACCACATAGCACTGTTCCCAACGGTAAATCGGAGCATGATAACGAAGTGGTTGCTACGCATGGAAATATACCTGTTTTACCCCAAAATGCTTTGCCGCATTGGGATTTGTTGAAAAAATTTGATTTAATTGATTTTGAATTAGGAGTTAAAATAACGGGTGCGGGTTTTCCTGTTTACAAAGGAAAAGGTGCTAAATTACAGCGCGCTTTAATTAATTTTTTCTTAGATGAAGCTACACAAGCGGGTTATAATGAGGTTATTCCGCCTTTGGTTGTAAACGAGGATTCGGGTAGAGGAACGGGACAGTTGCCAGATAAAGAAGGACAAATGTACCATGTGGTTAAAGATGAATTGTATTTAATTCCAACTGCCGAAGTGCCTATAACAAATATTTACCGCGATGTAATTGTAAACGAAAAAGATTTTCCGATTAAAAATGTAGGTTATACTCCATGTTTTCGTCGTGAAGCAGGTTCTTATGGAAAGGATGTTCGTGGATTAAATCGTTTACATCAGTTTGATAAAGTAGAAATTGTACAAATTGCTCATCCAAATCATTCGTATCAAATTTTAGATGAAATGGTGTCGTATGTAGCGTCATTATTACAAAAATTAGAATTACCTTATCGAATTTTGCGTTTATGTGCAGGCGATTTAGGATTTACATCGGCTTTAACATACGATTTCGAAGTATATTCTACTGCACAACAACGATGGTTGGAGGTGAGTAGTGTTTCAAATTTCGAAACTTTTCAAAGTAATCGATTAAAATTAAGATACAAGGACGAAGAAGGTAAAACACAATTAACACATACCTTAAACGGAAGCGCATTAGCATTACCAAGAATTGTTGCCGCTTTATTAGAAAATAATCAACAAGAAGATGGCTCAATCAAAATTCCAACAATTTTACAAAGTTATACCAAGTTTACACAAATAGAATAGTAATCTTGTGTTTATATATAATATTTTCAAAACACTCTATCAATCGATAAAGTGTTTTTTTTAGTTCAAAACTGATTTAAGAAATATTCAATTAAAAAAATAAAAAGCTAAATATTCAATATACCAATAAAATAATATTACCTTTGGAACCATATTAATTTTTTAAGAGAACTTCTGTTTCTCGTTGTATATTATGTCGTTTAGTTCATTTTCATTATCACCCCAAATTTTAAATTCGTTACAAGATCAAGGTTATGTTGAGGCTACGCCAATTCAACAAAAAGCTATTCCGATTATTTTAGAAGGAAAAGATATTTTAGCTTGTGCGCAAACAGGAACAGGAAAAACTGCAGCTTTTTCATTACCTATAATTGAATTGCTAACTCGGAAAAACATTCCTCAAAAGGGTAAAAAAATAAGTGCTTTAATTTTAACTCCTACAAGAGAATTAGCTATTCAGATAAAAGAAAATGTGGATGTTTATGCCAAAAATACACCTTTAAAATGTGCTGTAATTTTTGGAGGTGTTCCGCAGGCAGCCCAGGTAAGTACAATTAAAAATGGTGTAGATATTTTAATTGCTACGCCAGGAAGATTAATTGATTTAATTCAACAAAAACTTTTAAATATTCAAAATATTGAGTTTTTTGTTTTGGATGAAGCTGATAGGATGTTGGATATGGGTTTTATAAATGATATTGAAAAAATAATTAAAATCATTCCTAAAAAACGCCAAACTTTGTTTTTTTCGGCAACAATGCCGCCGGCAATTAAATCTTTGGCTAACAATATTTTAAATCATCCTGAAGAAATTGCTATTACTCCCGTTTCATCAACTGCAAACACTATCAACCAATTGTTATATAAGGTAGATAAGGATAATAAATTATGGTTGTTGATTGATTTAATTAAAAGTAACAACATGCAAACTGTTTTGGTTTTTACTCGAACCAAATTTGGAGCGGATAAAGTGGTTAAAAAATTAGATAAATACAAAATAAAATCCGAAGCTATCCATGGTAATAAAAGTCAGAATGCACGCCAAAGAGCATTAAATAACTTTAAAGATGGAACAACAACAGTTTTAGTAGCAACCGATATAGCAGCAAGAGGAATTGATGTAGACCAATTGCAACATGTAATTAATTTCGAAATTCCTAACGAGCCAGAAACCTATGTACACCGAATAGGCCGAACGGGTAGGGCTGGAGCAAGTGGTACTGCGTATTCTTTTTGTGATATAGATGAAGTGGAGTATATCAAACGAATAGAAAAATTAATTCAAAAACCTATTCCAGAAGCTACGCATCCTTTTCCAATGATGAATTTAACGCCTACTCCACCTGTTGCGCCAAAAAACAAAAGAAATTTTAGTCGTAAAAGATAATTTTTTATAAAATGAAGTGGTGGTATTACTTAAAAAATTATGTAAAAAACGCTTTACCTAGTTTTTATTTTAAGTGGAATTACTTTCGTTTAATAAAAAAATCACAACAATTTAATTTACAAGAAGTTAATGATCGTTTAAATTATTATTGTAAAATAAATCATAGCTTTGTTTTACCTCAAGAAATTTTGCCAATTAGTTACTTTTCTAAAACTAAAGGAACTGGGTATTATTTAGATTTAAAGGAGTTTTTTCATTATTTTAGATCCAAAGCAAAATTTGCGTATCATTTTGGTGATGAGTTACATATTAATTCATATCCTACACTTTTTAAAGCACGACCACTTGTAGTAAATAATCAAAATTCAGTTTTGTTTAAGTTGAATAAAAAGCGCCATTTTTATTTTGTAAATGACATACTTTCTTTTGACCAAAAATTAGATAAAATGGTTTGGCGTGGAGGAGCGTATCAGGAAAACAGAAAAAGATTTGTTGAGATGTTTTGGAATCATCCATTGTTTGAAATCGGACAAACAAATAAGCCAGTTCAAGATGTTCCGTGGCAAAAAAAATACATGTCGGTAAAGGAACAATTACAATATAAATTCATTTATTGCGGTGAAGGTAATGATGTTGCAACCAATTTAAAATGGGCTATGAGTAGTAATTCCTTAGTGTTTATGCCGCAACCAACCTGTGAAACGTGGTTTATGGAAGGTGTTTTAGTTCCTAATGTTCATTACGTAGAAATTCAATCAGATTTTAGTGATTTGATAACAAAAATGAATTTTTATATACAAAACCCAAATCAAGCTCAATTAATAATTAACAATGCCCACCAGCATGTAAATCGTTTTAAAAATCAAGATTTAGAAGATTACTTGTGCATTAAGGTACTGGAAAAATATTTAGAACTATCTAATCAACACGAATTTATTAAGTTTTTAAATTAATCTTCCACATAAAAAGGAATATCCAGCTGATTACCAAATTCATCTACTAAAACCAATTGGTTTTTTCCAGGGAATGGCTGTATAGCTTGTTGGTGAGGTTGTTGGGTTTCGCCAATAAATTCGTTGTTTAAATGCCAAAATAATTTGGTGTTTTGCAAAGTATGGGCTTGAATAATCATAAATTCCTTTTCTCCTTCGATATTTATAGGGATTTTTACTCTCGAGTTTTTACTAGGATAATCCACATTTATACTATTTTCTGCTGTATAACACATGGGGTGTAAAGGTGGTAAAGGAATGTATTCCATGGAATTCATTTTATAGTAATATGCAGCTAAGGCATTGATGTTTAAATAAGGAGTTGATAATTTAGTGTTTCCAGTATAACAGTCTTTAAAAACCCTAAATTCACCTTTTTCATCTAGCCAAAATCTTTTATAAAAATTTTGAACTGGTAAATTTTGTGCGTTTTCGGGTAAAAGTATATCTGTTTTTTCTGGACTATCTTCGTTGGCTAAGTAACCAGTTTTTTTACAAATTGTAAAGCTTTGCAATTTAGTTTTAGGCGCTGAAAACCATGATGAATTGTTTAAAGCATTAAAAATACTAAATAAAACCGGACCAGCATAAACAGTACCAGTTAAACCTGTTTTGCCCTCGCCAGTTGCATTTCCAACCCATACACCAACAGCATATTTTCCATTAACACCAACTGCCCAAGCATCTCGATGTCCGAAACTAGTGCCTGTTTTCCAAGCAACTTTTTTACTCCCACTAAAAAGTTTCCAGCCATCTTCTTCTCTAGGACGGTTTACATTACTTAAAATTTCAAGTATTTGATATGCACTAAATAATGATATGGTTGAAGGAAGTTGATATATATGATCACTTTGTAAATTATTACCAAATTTGATATTTCCTTTAAAAGCTTTTTCATTTCCAACGGAGTTTGCTAAAAGTGCATAAGCTGCGGTTAAATCAAACAAACTACATTCAGCCCCTCCTAAAATTAAAGACAAACCATAATGTTGTGCGCTTTGGTTAATGGAATGAAATCCGATTTTTTTCAGTTCGTCTTTAAATCGTGCAACGCCATATTCGCCCAGTAAAGTAACAGCTGGTAGATTTAATGATTGTGTTAAAGCATCTTGAAAACTCACTAAACCTAGAAATTTTTTGCTGTAATTTTGTGGACGAAATCCTCTGTAACTAATTGGTATATCGTACAATAATGAAGTTTTAATTTTTGTTCCATCGGTTAACATCATGCCATATAAAAAAGGTTTTAGAGTACTTCCAGTACTTCTTTTAGCTTGTGCAATATCTACGTAGTTTTCGCTAGTGTTTTGTGGAGATAATATATTGCCTAAGTAGCCAATAAGTTCCATTTTTTGTACATCAATTACAACAACACTAATGTTGTTTACAAAATTATTTTGAAATTGCTCGCTAAATCTTGTGGCTTTATTTAAAACCATATCCTGAATATTTTCCTGAATAGAAGAGTGAAATACTTTTCCTTTTCCATTTAACTGCTCCATGTAATTTAAAAAATGAAAACATTTTTGTTCGATAATAGGAGCTGCTAAAGGAATTTTTTCTTGTTTTGCTAAATGTAAATCTTCTTTACTAATATACCCTTTTGTGTACATTTTATCAAGTAAAAAATTCCGTTTTTTTTCAAGCTGTTCAGCTCTCACACCAGGGTATAATAATCCAGGAGCATTAGGTAAAACAGCTAATAAACACGATTCTGCCCAAGATAAATCATAAGGCGAACGTTTGTAATATCTCCAAGATGCAGCAGATACCCCTACAATATTTCCGCCCATTGGTGCATAAGATAAATACATTTTTAATATTTCATTTTTACTGTATTTTAAATCAATTAAAATTGCAAAATAAATTTCTTTAATTTTTTGCCAATATGTACGTTTAGGATTACCAAAAGCTAATCTAACCAATTGCATTGTTATAGTACTTCCACCTCTTTTTTTTCTGTTGTTTTTAAAGTTGTAATTAAAAGCTTTTACAATTGAAATTGGATTGATTCCCCAATGGTGATTAAAATATTCGTCTTCAAATGTGGTAATTGCTTTGGTTAATTTGTTGGGTAAACTATCAATTTCAGGGAATCGCCATTGTTCATCATTTGCTATTTTTGCCGACAATAACTCTCCGTTAGAGGAAAATAGAACACTAGAATGAGATTTATTAAATAATGGTTTAGGTAAAAACCAATACCCACTAAAAAATAAAAATAAAGCAATAATAAAAACAATTATTGTTTTAAAATATTTTTTAGCTTTAATAATCTGCCAGTTTGTCATTTAATTTATTAACTTTGCACTCGATTTAATCATTAGTTTACGAAGATATTTTAAAAAAATGGAAGAAAAAATCATAGACGAAAACCGTCAGGGTGAAATTTTAATGCACGATAGTTTAAATAAGGGCAATAAAAAAATGTTTATCGAGAGTTATGGATGTCAAATGAACTTTTCAGATAGCGAAATTGTTGCTTCAGTTATGCATGAAGAAGGTTATTCGCCAACAGATACTTTAAAAGATGCAGATATAGTTTTTATCAATACATGCTCTATAAGAGAAAATGCAGAGTTAACGATACGTAAACGATTAAAACAAATTAGTGAGGATAAAACTAAAAATCCAAATTTAAAAGTTGGAATTTTAGGTTGTATGGCTGAGCGATTAAAAAGTAAATTATTAGAAGAAGAAAAGCTAGTTGATTTAGTTGCTGGACCAGATGCTTATAGAAAATTACCTGAATTGGTAAATGAAGTAGAAGGTGGTGATAAGGCGGTGAATGTGGTTTTATCTCGCGAAGAAACATACTCCAATATTGATCCCTTCCGTATTAATTCTAACGGTATAACAGCTTTTGTATCTATTATGAGAGGTTGTGATAATATGTGTACGTTTTGTGTTGTTCCGTTTACTAGGGGAAGAGAACGTAGCAGAGATCCTTATTCTATTGTAGAAGAGGCTACTAAATTATACCAGCAAGGATATAAAGAGGTAACTTTATTAGGACAAAATGTGGATAGTTATAGATGGTCGGACAATCCAGATTTAATGGGTAAAGCTTTAAAAGAAGCTCCAAGAGATGAAGTAGTTGATTTTGCTAAGCTATTAGTTATGGTAGCTGAAATTTCTCCAGAATTACGCGTACGTTTTACAACATCACACCCTAAAGATATAACGGATGATGTTTTGTATGCAATGGCAAAATACGAAAATATATGTAATTATATTCATTTACCTGCCCAAAGCGGTAACTCTAGGGTTTTGGAATTAATGAACAGAACTTATACTAGGGAGTGGTATTTAGATAAGGTAAACAGAATTAGAGAATTAATTCCAGATTGCGGAATTTCTACAGATATTATAACAGGTTTTTGTACAGAAACTGAAGAAGAACATCAAGATACTGTTAGTTTAATGGAATTGGTGGGGTATGATATGGCTTATATGTATTATTACTCTGAACGTCCGGGTACTTTGGCGGCTAAAAAGTACAAAGATGATGTTTCTTTAGAAGATAAAAAACGAAGATTACAAGAAATTATCAATATTCAAAACCGAAAAAGTTTAGAGAATTACCAAAAAAGTGTTGGTAAAACATATAAAGTTTTAATTGAGAGTGTGGCGCGTAAATCTGATCAGCAACTATTTGGAAGAAATTCGCAAAATCAAGGAATAGTATTTCCAAGAGAAAATCACCAATTAGGTACTTATGTATGGGTTAAAATTAATAAATGTACTCAGGCTACATTAATAGGTGAAGTAGTGGAAGCTCCTCAAAATTAATGTGATTAATCATGAATGCAACGCTTACAGGAATTAAACAACGTTTTGGGATTATTGGTAACTCTGATAATCTAAATCGTGCTTTGGATGTGGCTATGCAAGTTGCACCAACCGATTTAAGTGTTTTGATTACAGGTGAAAGTGGAAGTGGAAAAGAGGCTTTTCCAAAAATTATTCATGCTTTAAGTGTACGTAAACATAAGCAATACATAGCAGTAAACTGTGGAGCTATCCCTGAGGGAACAATTGATTCTGAGTTGTTTGGACACGAAAAAGGATCTTTTACTGGTGCTGTAGAAAGTAGAAAGGGTTATTTTGAAGAGGTGAATGGGGGAACAATTTTTTTAGATGAAGTAGGAGAGTTGCCTATGAGCACTCAAGCAAGGTTGTTACGTGTTTTGGAATCAGGTGAATATATTAAAGTGGGTTCGAGTAAGGTTTTAAAAACAGATGTTAGGGTAATTGCTGCAACTAATGTAAATATTCCTGAAGCTATAAAAAAAGGGAAGTTTAGAGAAGATTTATATTATCGTTTAAATACTATTCCGATAATTGTGCCTCCTTTACGCAATAGAGGAAACGATATGGTTTTGTTGTTTAAAAAATTTGCAATGGATATGGCAGAGAAATACCAAATGCCACCCATAAAATTAACAACTGAGGCAGAGGAAGTTTTAGTTCAATATCGTTGGCCTGGAAATATCCGTCAGCTTAAAAATATATCGGAACAAATTTGTGTTTTAGAAGAAAAAAGAAGCATTGATGGTGATACTTTGTTAAAATACATTCCAGACGCCCAAGGTGATTCTCTTCCAGTTTTGTTCAATAAAACCAATTCATTTTCTTCAAATGATGGAAAGTTGGATGAGGAAGAATTTAAGCGGGAAAGAGAAATATTTTATAAGGTTTTGTTTGATATGAAAACAGATATCAATGAGCTGAAAAAATTATTAGTTGATATTATTCAAAATGGAACCGAAAATATTAATATAGAAGATAAAGCATTGGTGCAAAAGATTTTTGAAGAAGTACAACAACAAGATAAGTCTCCTTTAGTTTTTAATGCTCCGATTCATAAAAACACTGGTTTTGTTAGGCCCTCGGTTGATTTTGTAGAAGATGAATTTGAGGATTCGGAAGAATTGGTGGAAGAATCGTTTTCTTTAGTTGATAAGGAAAAAGAGTTGATTGTTAAGGCTTTAGAAAAATGTAAAGGTAAACGTAAAGTTGCTGCTAAGGAATTAGGTATATCTGAGCGTACTTTATATAGAAAAATAAAAGAATTTAATTTAGATTTATAATCATGTTTAAACGTTTTGTTCAATATTTCTTTGCTTGTTTAGTTTTAGTTCAACTGGTTTCTTGTGTAGGGGCTGGTTATACTTTTAAAGGAGGAATTATTCCTGGTAAAACTTTCAGTATGAATGCATTTCCTAATAATGCTTCAATTATTAATCCAAGTTTAAGTTTTTTAACTGTAGATGCTTTGCGACAGAAAGTTTTGAGTGAATCAAGTTTAAAATTTACTGAATTAGATGGTGATGCACATTTTGAAGGAACGATAACAGGTTATACAATTACACCAATTCAGGCAACCGGTAATAGAATTTCAGCTCAAAGTAGATTAACGATTAGTGTTCAAGTGGTTTATACTAATTTAGCAAACGATAAAATTAATTACAATAAAACTTTTTCGGATTTTGATGATTTTGATAATACAGTAGATTTTGCATCTGTAGAATCTCAATTGGTTGATAAGATATTGAAAAAATTAGTTGATCAAATTTACAATGCAGCCATGGAGGATTGGTAGTGCTTATTTTATTGGTTTAATGTGAGATATGAATAAAGAAATTTTACGCAATTATTGGAAAAATCCTCAATCTGTTGATTTAGCTCACTTAAAAGAGTTGAATCAATTGTGTGAGGAATATCCTTATGCTGTAGGATTAAAACAATTGTATTGTAAAGCTTTAATTGTTCATCAGGATTTAAATTTCGAAAAGGTTTTAAAATCAACTGCTATTCAAACCGCACAACGTGGTACTCTGCGTTCGTGGTTGATTAACGATTTTCAATCCAACGATAAATATTTGTATCCTATTTTTCCTACTATAGAAGAGGAGGAGGAAGAAGAGGATTTTTCATCGCTTACAGAGGTAAAAGAGGTGGTGCTTGAAAATGTAAAAATTGAGGACGAAAAGATAATAGAGGATATTAAAGAAGAGGTTGTTTTGACTGTTGTTGAAACGAATGATGTGATTGATGTTGAGTTGCCTAAAAATGAAGAGCTAGTTTCGAAATTTGAATTACTTGAGGATAAGAATATTAAAGTTGAATCGGAATTAAAAGTTCCCGAAATATCTACTTCTGATGAACGAGTTAGTAATGAAGTGTTTGTTGAGCCTTCTAATACCGCTAAGGAAACGAAAAATACTGTAAACTGGGACGATATCCAACCTGTTCAAATAACATTATTACCTGTTCCAGAACAAACTAAAATACCTAATTTGCCAGTTGAAACGGAACAAATTGTTGAGGAAAATGAACATATAAAGCCTTTGCAATCTGATGAAATTAGTGCCATTGAGGAGGTGAAAAATTATGAAGTTTTACTTGAGCAAAACAGTTGTATAAATACTGAAAATGAATTAGTTGATAAAGTTGGAGTATTTAGTGCTGTTGAGGAATCGGATATTTTAGATCAACAAATTTTAAATGCTGCAATTTTAGGTTCAAGTTATCAAATTTCTGAGTCGGATAATCTCCCAGAAAAACCGAATAAAAAAAATAAAACAAGTTTTGTAGATTGGTTTGATAGAATAGAAAAGGGGGATTTAAATGATGAAGAATTTGAATTTAGGAAAAAAGCCGAAAAAATTATTGATCAGTTTTTAGCGAAACAACCTAAAATAAAAATTAAAAAAGAGTTTTATTCTGCAGATAATTATGTCAAAAAAGGTTCTGAGGAAAATGATGACATTATATCCGAAACTTTAATAAAAATATATATCCAACAAGGTCATATTCAAAAAGCAATTGATGGCTATAGTAAATTAGCTCTTAAATTTCCCGAAAAATCCAATTATTTTCTTTCTGAAATTGAAAAATTAAAAAAAGTATAATTTTCTTTTTTTATTCTATTTAACATCATTTTATAACGAATAAATTAGAATGTTTCTAAATAAAGTGATTTTAATAAAATTTACCAATTTTAAACTAAGGCATTTTTAAGATTTAAATACTTGTTTAACAAATACTTGTAAATATAAAACAATAGTAAACATTATATTGTTTATATCAAAATAACAAACTCCTATTTAAAGCTAACAATATGTTGCTTAAATTTGCACCCAAAATAATTTATAACCTAAAAATAATTCTATGAGCAATTCTGGTTTGGGAAAATCATCAATCGGTAGAAAAGTCTTGATGGCACTTTCGGGATTCTTCCTTTTATTTTTCCTTTTACAACACTTATTAATTAACATGTTATCTGTAATTAGTGCAGATTTATTTAATGAAGCTTCTCATTTTATGGGAACCAATCCATTAGTGCAGTTTTTATTACAACCTGTTTTAATTTTTGGTGTAGTATTTCACTTAGCAATGGGTATCTATTTAGATGTAAAAAACAAAGCGGCTCGCCCAGTGAAGTATGCTGCTTCTAATCCTCAAAACAACTCCAGTTGGATGAGCAGAAACATGATTATTACAGGTGTGATGATTATGTTGTTTTTAGGCTTACACTTTTACGATTTTTGGATTCATGAAATGGTAGAAAAATATGTTGAAGGTGATATGACAGGTTTAGATGCTAATGGAAACTTTAGATACCACGGCGAGTTAATTGAAAAATTCCACGGACAACCTGTAAGAGTTTTATTATATGTAGCATCTTTTGTGTTTTTATCTTTACACTTACTACACGGTTTTGCTTCAGCTTTTCAATCAGTTGGATTTCGTCATACTAAATACACTCCAGCTATCGCTAAGTTAGGTAAATTGTACGCTATAGCTGTTCCAGCTTTATACATTTTTATAGCAGTTTTCCATTTTATTAACGGTTAAAATTTTTAAGTATGTCTGTATTAGATGCTAAAATTCCAGCGGGTCCTGTAAAAGATAAATGGACTTATCATAAAAGTAAAATTAATGTAGTTAACCCTGCTAATAAAAGATTAATTGACGTAATTGTTGTAGGAACTGGTTTAGCTGGTGGTTCGGCAAGTGCTTCGTTAGCCGAAATGGGTTATAATGTGAAAGCATTTTGTTATCAAGATTCCCCTCGTCGTGCACACTCAATTGCTGCCCAAGGGGGAATTAATGCTGCAAAAAATTACCAAAACGATGGTGATTCTACCTACAGATTATTTTACGATACTGTAAAAGGAGGTGATTACCGTGCTCGTGAGGCTAATGTTTATCGTTTAGCGGAGGTTTCGGCTAGTATAATCGACCAATGTGTTGCGCAAGGTGTTCCTTTTGCAAGAGATTACGGTGGTTTATTAGATAACCGTTCGTTTGGTGGTGTATTGGTTTCTCGTACTTTTTATGCTAAAGGTCAAACTGGTCAGCAATTGTTATTAGGTGCTTATTCTGCAATGAATCGCCAAATTAACAAAGGTAAAATCAAAATGTATAGCCGACATGAAATGTTGGATTTAGTAATTGTAAATGGTAAAGCTAGAGGTATTATTGCTAGAAATTTAGTTACCGGAGAAATCGAAAGACACTCTGCTCATGCAGTAGTTTTAGCTACAGGTGGTTACGGTAACGTATTTTTCTTATCTACCAATGCAATGGGATCTAATGTTTCTGCTGCTTGGAAAGCGCATAAAAAAGGTGCGTTTTTCGCAAATCCTTGTTATACTCAAATTCACCCAACTTGTATCCCAAGATCTGGAGACGACCAAGCTAAATTAACTTTAATGTCGGAATCGTTAAGAAATGATGGTAGAATTTGGGTTCCAAAAAAATTAGAAGATGCACAAGCAATTAGAGAAGGAAGATTAAAACCAACTCAATTAAAAGAAGAAGATAGAGATTATTACTTAGAAAGAAGATATCCTTCTTTTGGTAACTTAGTACCAAGAGATGTAGCTTCTAGAGCTGCTAAAGAAAGATGTGATGCTGGTTTTGGTGTTAATGCTACTGGTGAAGCTGTTTACTTAGATTTTGCTGCCGCAATTGAGCGTTATGGAGCTACTGAAGCAAGAATTACTGGTCAAGATGAAAACAACAAAGAATTGGTGATTAAATTAGGTAAAAAAATCGTTGAAGCGAAATATGGTAACTTATTTCAGATGTACGAAAAAATTACCGACCAAAATCCTTATGAAACTCCAATGATGATTTATCCTGCTGTACACTATACTATGGGTGGTATTTGGGTAGATTATAACTTAATGACAACAATTCCGAATTGTTATGCTATTGGTGAGGCAAATTTCTCGGAGCACGGTGCTAACCGTTTAGGTGCATCTGCATTAATGCAAGGTTTAGCAGATGGTTATTTTATTTTACCATATACAATTGGTGATAGCTTAGCAAACGATATTCGTACAGGGCCAATTCCTACCAATACACCAGAGTTTGATGCTGCTGAAAAAGAGGTGAGAGAGCGTATCGAAAAATTTGCTAATAACAAGGGAACAAAATCTGTAGATTATTTCCACAAAAAATTAGGTAAAATTATGTGGGATAAGTGCGGTATGGCTAGGAATGAACAAGGCTTAAAAGAAGCTATTGAGGAATTAAAAGCTTTGAAAGAAGAGTTTTGGAATGATGTAAGAGTGCCTGGTGATATCAATGGTTTAAATCCTGAGTTGGAAAAAGCTGGTAGAGTAGCAGATTTTATCGAATTAGGACAAATGTTTGCTTTAGATGCTTTAGAAAGAAGAGAATCTTGTGGTGGACATTTCCGTGAGGAAATGCAAACTGAAGATGGAGAAGCATTAAGAGACGATGAAAATTTTGCTTATGTTGCTGCTTGGGAATGGACGGGTGCATCCGACCAACCTAAGTTAAATAAGGAAATATTAGAGTTTAATGATGTTAAATTAACTCAACGTTCTTACAAATAATCTACACTAAATGTAAAACGCCTTTTAAATAAAGGCATAAAACAAAAAGATATGAACTTGACATTAAAAATTTGGAGACAAAAAAACTCTAAAGCCGAAGGAAAAATGGAAACTTACAAATTGGCGAATGTAAGTCCGGATTCTTCTTTCTTAGAAATGATGGATCAGTTAAACGATAAGTTAAACAACGAAGGCATTGAACCAATCGCTTTTGATCACGATTGTAGAGAAGGTATTTGCGGTATGTGTTCTTTACACATTAATGGTCGTCCTCATGGTCCAGATACAGGTATTACTACTTGTCAGTTACACATGAGAACTTTCAAAGATGGTGATACTATTGTTATTGAGCCTTGGAGATCAGCTGCTTTTCCAGTAATTAAAGATTTAGTTGTGGATAGATCTGCATTTGACAGAATCCAACAAGCAGGAGGATATATCTCAGTTAATACTTCTGGAAATACTTTAGATGCTAATGCAATTCCAATTCCTAAATACGATGCTGATAGAGCATTTGATGCAGCTACTTGTATTGGTTGCGGAGCATGTGTTGCAGCGTGTAAAAATGCATCAGCTATGTTATTTGTTTCTGCTAAAGTTTCTCAGTTTGCATTATTACCTCAAGGTAGAGTAGAGGCAAGCAGAAGAGTTCAAAACATGGTTAAACAAATGGATGCCGAAGGTTTTGGTAACTGTACCAACACAGGAGCTTGCGAAGTAGAATGTCCTAAAGGAATTTCTTTAGATAATATAGCAAGAATGAATCGCGAATTCTTAAAAAGTAATTTCGACGCTAGCGCGAAATAATTACAGCAATACTTAATCAAAAAAAAGCCTGCTTTTAGCAGGCTTTTTTGTTTGATCTTAAAATTGAGGGATTGCGGTATAATTATCGGTGTACTGACTGTAAAAACGGAATAAATAATTGTGATATTCGTGCTTGTTTTGAGTTAAAGATTGAACAGTTTTTAATGGAATATCATTTACATCTAATATCATTAAACCATCTAAAGCATTATTAAATTTAGGATCTTGGTTAAAACCAATAATTTTAGCATTTTGTGCTAAGTATTTTTTAAACAAAACAGGAACTTTAATTTTTCCACCTTCAATTTCATCAATTAATTTATCCAATTTTTGTAAATCGTTGTTTGTATAATCGATAAACATTCTGTAATCTTTATTCGCATATTTAGTTTTATACTTTTTGCGCGACTTTATCATTTTTGCTTTATCGAAATCGAAATAATTGGTTTTTAAAAAATCAATTATTAAACTTTTGGATAAATCCGAGTATTGATTAGATATACTTACCGGACCAATAATGTATCTATACTCAGGGTTTTTTGCCAAAACCATCATGATTCCTTTCCATAAACAAAACAATGGAAAAGCCTTTTTTTGGTATTCTTCAACAACAAAACTTCTGCCTAACTCAATACTTTCATTTAAAATTGGATTAAAAGCTTTTTTAAATTTAAATAAGGAGTTTAAGTAAAAACCTTGTTTTTTGTATGTTTGTATTATGTCTTTTCCTTTTCCAATACGGTAACCTCCAACAATTTTACTGTTTACCCTGTCCCAAATAAACAATTGATCGTAATACAAATCGTATTGATCTAAATCCATACATTTTCCAGTACCTTCGCCAACTGCTCTGAATGTTTTTTCGCGTAAAACGCCAATTTGTTGAATGATTTTAGGGATTTTATTGGTTGGCGCTGCATACACATCATAATCGCCCCAATCAAATAATTTGTAATTATCTAAACTATTAATTTCATTGTGCAAAATTAAATCGTGCACTTCTTCATCAATATTGTTTAATTTTTTAATTGGATATTCGGGGAATTTAAAAAACTTTTTTACATCAACAGTATGTCCTAGAGCATAAGTTTTAGCACGTAAAAATTTTCCAAAAGTTGTTGTGTCTAAATGGTATAAATCGTCGGATGGGTGAATTATTTTGCCTATTCGAACTTTAATAGTTGTATTTTTTTTATTAAAAATTTCGGATGGTAATTTTATAGTTCGCAAAGCCGGATTGATTAATCCTAATAAGTGAAATGATAATGAATTTGAACCATGGAAATAAATAGGTACAACTGGTACATCTGCATTTTTGATTAATTTAACAACAGATGATTTCCATTCGCTATCGCTAATAGATTTAAATTTTTGAAACGATGAAACTTCGCCAGCTGGAAAAATTCCAACACATGCACCATTTTTTAATTCTTTAATAGCGTTTTTAGTTCCGGAGTAACTAGAGGATTTAATATGCTTACCAAACGGATTTACAGGTAATAAATAAGGAACTAACGGTTTTATTTTATGTAATAAAAAATTACCCATAATTTTAAAATCCGGACGTTTTTTTAGTAATAAATAAATTAAAATTAATCCATCAATTGCTCCATAAGGATGGTTGCAAACTACTATAAAAGGACCTTTTGTTGGTATATTGTCCAGCTCTTTATCCAAATAATCTATTTGTACACCAATGTTTTTTAAAGTGTTTTCGATAAAACGTTCGGTGTCTAAATCAAATGCATCTGAATATAATTTATTTATTTCATCAATTTTAAACATTTTACTTAGCATTTGATTAAAGCTTTTGGAAGGAAATTTATCTGTTCCAATTGCTTTGCTAAAATCTTGTTCGCTTATTAAAGGCTCCATGTTATACAGTTTAATTTTCCACTAAACTACATTACAATTATAGTTTTTGATTTAAGCTATTTTTAAATTTAGGTTAATATTTTAACGCTTTGTTAACTAATTGTAATTAGTGTTTTGCTTTAATTTAAATTAATTAACCAAGCCTTGTTAACTTATGTTTTTAAATAGGTATTTTTAAGCAAATCAATTACTTTATATTTGTTTAGCTTAAAAATTCACTTAATAATTTAATAGTATGTCGAAAATTAGCTTAAATAAAAAATCCCTTAAATTTTTAGAAGATTATATCAATAACCCATCTCCAACTGGTTTTGAGGCGGAAGGACAAAAAATGTGGTTAAACTACATTAAACCTTACGTTGATGATTATATTGTAGATAATTACGGTAGTGTGGCTGCAATTATAAATCCAAAAGCCCAATTTAAAGTTGTGATTGAAGCGCACGCCGATGAAATTAGTTGGTTTGTACATTATATAACAAAGGATGGATATATTTATGTGCGTCGTAATGGAGGCTCCGATCATCAAATTGCACCTTCCAAACGTGTAAATATTCATACAGAAAAAGGTATGGTGAAAGCAGTTTTTGGATGGCCTGCTATTCATACTCGTACTTCTGGAAAAGAAAAATCGCCAGAATTAACTAATATTTGTTTAGATTGTGGCGCGAAAAACAAAGAGGAAGTAGAAAAATTAGGTATTAGAGTAGGGGATGTAGTAACTTATGAAGATGAGTTTATGATTTTAAACGATAGATACTATTTGGGTAGGGCTTTAGATAATCGTATTGGAGGATTTATGATTGCTGAAGTTGCAAGGTTGTTGAAAGAAAACAAAGTGGAATTACCATTTGGATTATACATTGTAAATGCTGTTCAGGAAGAAATTGGTTTACGAGGCGCAGAAATGATGGCGCAAAGTATTAAACCAAATGTGGCTATAATTACAGATGTTTGTCACGATACAACAACACCAATGATAGATAAAATTGAGCAAGGGGAGGTAGTTGGTGGCGAAGGTCCTTGTTTAACTACTGGACCAGCTGTGCAAAATAATTTACTACAACTAATAAAAGATACTGCAACTAAAGAAAAAATTCCTTTTCAACGTTTAGCAGCTTCTCGTTCTACAGGAACCGATACTGATGCTTTTGCATATAGTAACGGTGGTGTTCCATCGGCTTTAATTTCTTTACCATTAAAATATATGCACACAACTGTTGAGGCAGCGCATAAGGACGATGTTTTAAATGTGATTAAACTAATTTATTTTACCTTACAAAAAATTAAAAACAACCACGATTTTAGATACTTTAAATAACAATGGCTGATTTTTTATCGGTAAATACAGGTATAATTTTACTTACAGTTTTGGTTTCTTACCAAGCTTTTAAGGATAGTATTTTGTTTAGTAAATTGATGTTTAATCCTTATTTAATTCATCATTATAAACAAGTACACCGTATTGTAACACATGGTTTTGTGCATGCCGATACGCCTCATTTGTTATTTAATATGTTTAGCTTGTATATTTTTGGCGAGCATATAGAGTATGTTTTTACACAGTTATTTGGAAAAATTGGATTGTTGTATTTTGTTTTATTGTATCTGGGCGGAATGATTTTTTCTAGTTTTTCAAGCTATATTAAATATTACAACAAACCCAATTACAATGCAATTGGCGCATCAGGAGCAGTATCTGCAGTAGTTTTTGCTTTTATATTAATTTACCCAATCCAAAAAATAGGCATCTTTTTTATTCCGCCTTTTATTCCAGGTTGGATATTTGGCTTATTGTATTTGGCATACTCGCATTGGATGTCGAAAAAACAAATGGACAATATAGGGCACGAAGCCCATTTTTGGGGAGCAGTTTTTGGCTTGCTGTTTACCTTGTTTTTAAAACCAAGTTTATGGCAAGAATTTATAAATCAGGTATTTAAATAAAATATGAACAAAGCAGTATTTTTAGATAGAGATGGTGTTGTAACTTACGATCCCGATGATTACACATACAAATTAGAGGATATGCATATATTGGACGGCATTATTCCTTTATGTAAACAGTTGGTTGAGCGAGGTTTTTTAATTATTGTAATTACTAATCAAGGCGGTATTAGTAAAGGTTTGTACACCAAAGAAGATGTGGATGTAGTGCACAATTATATCGAAACAGAATTTTTAAAAAACGGAGTAAAAATACAAGAATTTTATTTTTGTCCGCACCATAACAAATTAGAAGCTTGTTTGTGCCGCAAACCTGATTCCTTATTATTAGAAAAAGCATTATATAAATACAATGTAGATCCTTCACAATCATATTTCATTGGCGATAAATGGCGAGATATTGAGTGTGGAGAAAAAGTAGGCGTGAAAGGGATAAAAATCGACGTAAATAAAGTGTTACCACAATTAATAAATGAAATTGTATGATTAACGAATTTGATAGTATTAATGGTTTTTTAGTAGAAAAAGGTGAGAAAATTTTTACCAGTGCAAATCGTTCCTTTAAATATGGCGATGGTATTTTTGAAACTATCAAATTGGCTAAAGGGAAAATGTTGTTGGAGAAATATCATTTACAACGTATAGAACTGGGTTTAAAAACTTTAAAGTTGGATACCGAAAAATATGATGCCGAGTTTTTTAGTAAAGAATTGTATAAAGTTATCCAAAAAAACTACTATCAAAACGCAAAAATTCGTTTGTTTATATTCCGTGAATCTCCTGGTTTATATACCCCAATGGGAAATCGATTAGGATTTTTTATTGAAGGAGTTCATTTAGATTCGCCTTATTATCCTGATACACCTGAGGTTTTAAATTTAGGAGTGTACACCGAAGCATTAAAATCTGCCGATGGTATAGCCAATTGCAAAACTACATCAGCATTAATTTATGTTTTGGCTGGTGTGTTTAAAAAAGAAAATAACTGGGATGATGTGGTTGTTTTAAATCACAATCAAAATGTTTGTGAAGCAGTATCTTCCAATATTTTTGCAGTAATTAATGGTAAATTAAAAACTCCAGCTTTAACCGAAGGACCGGTAAGTGGTTCAGTACGTAATTTTATTGTAAGTTTTTGTAAAATTAACAACATCGAGTTGGAACAAGGTGTAATCACGTTAAACGATTTAAAAGATGCTCAAGAAATATTTTTAACCAATGCAGTAACTGGAGTTCAGTTGGTTACACATTTTAACCATCAAGCTTTAAGCTCATTTAATATGGGTAAAAAATTTCAAAATGTGCTTAAAAATGAAGTGAAACAATTTTTAGAATATTAAAATTACTTACTTAATTTTCCCAGGATTATTTTTTATAAATGATTCCCAACCAGAGTATTTAGATTTTCCACTTAAAGTATTGGTTTGATAAAAATGACAAACTGCAGTAGCTAAACCATCTGTAGCATCTAAAGTTTCTGAATTGATTTTTATATTTAAAATATTATCCAACATAGCAGCAACTTGTTCTTTACTTGCAGTTCCTCGCCCTGTTATACTTTGTTTAATTTTTCTAGGGGCATATTCTGTATAAGGAATATCTCTACTTAAAGCTGCAGCAATACAAATCCCTTGTGCTTTTCCTAGTTTTAACATCGATTGTACATTTTCTCCAAAAAATTGTGCTTCAATAGCTAATTCATCTGGATTAAAATCATCAATTAATTCAATAATTTTAAAAAATATTTTTTTTAGTCTTATACCAATATCTTCTTTGCTATTTAATTTTAAAATCCCAACTTCTAATAGTTTAATTTTATTATTTTTTACTTCAATTACCCCAAAACCTAGTACATTTGTACCAGGATCAATTCCTAAAATTATTTTTTCTTTTTCCAAAACTTACTAAAATTAAAACTACTAATACAAATCAGCTTAAAAAATTCATCAATTTATTGGTGAAATTGTTAATGGGGATTGGTTCCATTGTTTTTATTATTTACAAATTTCAGCAATATCAATCAGATACTCAAAAAGAAGAGTTAGAATTTATACAAAATATAAGTTTAAAAGATTTTGTGAATAGTTTAGGAATTATTGTTTTAGTATTGGTTTTAATGTTTGTAAACTGGTATTTAGAAATGAAAAAATGGAAGATTTTAATCGAAAAAATACATCCTGTATCATGGAAATTAGCCTTGCAATCTGTTTTGTGTGGAGTTGCTGCTGGAGTTTTTACACCCTATAGATTAGGAAGTTTTTTAGGTAGAGTAATTTTATTGCCTCATAAAAAAAGAGTAATTGCATTGGTTTTGAATTTATTAGGAAACGTTTCGCAATTTTTAACTATGTTAACATTGGGATTGATAGGATTAATTTTTTGGTTATTTACAAGTGTTAAAGCTATTCCAAATTATTTATATGCAATTGTATTTAGTAGTTTATTGTTCGCTTTTTTCTTAGTTTATTGGTTTTTAAATATTTCCAAATTTGTTCATTGGTTTAATTATACTTCCGCAACTAAAAAATGGCCAAGATATTTTTTAATCATGCAAAATTTAAATACTATCACAATGGGTAAAAAATTATTGAGTTTATCAATATTAAGGTATTTTGTAATATTAATACAATATTTATTGCTTTTTTACTTATTTAATTTCCCTGTAGATTTGTTTGTAACTTCCTATATTTTAATGGGAATTTTTATAATTTATCATTTTTTACCAACTTTAAATTTATTTGAACTTGGAGCAACAAAAGCCAGTATTTTTTTATTAATGTATGAATTTACAGGTAATAGCAACCAAAGTAATATGGTGGTTATTTTAAGTTTAGTTACCTTTACAATTTGGGTAATTAATTTAGTTATTCCTTCTTTATTGGGCTCGGTATTTTTATTTAAAGCAAAATTATTAAAAGAAAAATAATGGTATTTTTTATTGTTCCTATAGCATTTTATTTATTTTTAATTTTCTTAATTCCAATTATTTGGCGAATTACGGGCTCAAATTTTAAAGAATCGGATAATAAAATTAATCAACTAACTTTAGTGATTCCTTTTAGAAATGAAGCAGAAAACATAAGTCAATTGTTAAAAAGTATAGATGCTTTACAAACTACAATACAATTGAAATACGTTTTTATTAACGATCATAGCGAAGATAACGGTGCAGAAATTGTGAAAAATTGGGTAAGTAAAAAGGAGGGAAGTGCTGTTTTTTTAGATTTACCACAAGGAAATATTGGAAAAAAGTCCGCTTTAAACTTTGGGATAGAGCATGTACAAACAAATTGGATTTGGCAGTTAGATGCAGATACAACATTTGAAAACAATGTACTGGATTTATTTGAGTTTACAGCAGAATCGGATAAAAAATTAATTTTAGCTCCAGTTTTTTTAGTTGGTGATAAATGGGCTTATAAAAATCAATTCCAAATTTTCGAAAATGTAATATTACAATTCATCACATCATTTTCCGCTCAATTTAATTCGGCATTTTTAGCTAACGGCGCGAATTTATTTTATCCAAAATCCGTTTTCGAATCCTATAAAAATGACTCAGTTGGAAAAAGTTATGCTAGTGGAGATGATATGTTTTTATTGAATTTTGTAAAGAATAAATTTGGTAATCAATCAGTTAGTTGCTTAAATCATCCTCAATCTGCTGTAAATTCTTATGTTCTGAAGGAAAAAAATAAATTTTGGAATCAAAAAGTTCGCTGGGCATCAAAGATGAAAAATTCATTTTTAAAAATTCCTTTAATTGTGAAATTATTTGTTTTTTTTCTATTTTTTATATCATTATTGTTTTTTATTGGACTTTTTGTTTTTCCAACTAAAATTGTTGTTTCTTTTTTATTAATGAAATTTTTAGTTGAAATTTTTTCTTTAAGTATAATAAAAGGTTATTTTAAAGTTAAGGGTAGTATTCTATTGTTTCCTTTGTATGTTTTTTATTTCCCTTTTTATTTAATACAAATTGTTTTTTCTACAAAAAAATCTTTTGAGTGGAAGAGTAGAGTTCATGAATATTAAAATATTTTTTTTGTTCGGTATTGATTTAAAAAAATCTATTTAACATAATATTAATTATAAGACAAATTATTATTAATAAAATGTTTATGTAGAACTAACAAAAACGTATTAAACGATAATCAAATAATAGTTTAACAATTAATTTATTTTTGAATTCATTTTTGTTATCTTTGCCTCCCTTAAAGTGTTGTTTTGTAAATAAATTTATAATACTTTAAATACAAATTTTGATTCTACTACAATTAAAAAATTAAACAAATATGAAATTATCACAATTTAAATTTAATTTACCGAAAGAATTAATTGCTCAACATCCTGTTGAAAATCGTGATGAGTCCAGACTTATGATTGTAAATCGTGAAACTGGAAAAATTGAACACCGCATGTTTAAAGATGTTTTGGAATATTTTAACGAAGGTGACGTTATGATTTTTAATAACACTAAGGTTTTTCCAGCCAGAATGTACGGTAACAAAGAAAAAACTGGTGCAAAAATCGAAGTGTTTTTATTAAGAGAATTAGACGCTGAAAGTAAATTGTGGGATGTTTTGGTAGATCCTGCACGTAAAATTCGAATTGGAAACAAATTGTATTTTGGTGCAAACGATGAGTTTGTAGCCGAAGTTGTTGACAACACAACATCAAGGGGTCGTACTTTACGTTTTTTACATGATGGTACTTATGAGGAATTTCGTCAGATTTTAAAAGATTTGGGTGAAACGCCTTTGCCAAAATATATTACACGAAAACCAATTCCTGAAGATGAACAAAGATATCAAACCATTTTTGCAGAAGTTGAAGGTGCAGTTGCAGCCCCTACTGCTGGTTTACATTTTAGTAGAGAATTGTTGAAGCGTGCTGAAATTAAGGGGGTTGATTTAGCAAAATTAACATTACATGTAGGTTTAGGTTCGTTTAGAACTGTTGAAGTTGAAGATTTAACTAAGCATAAAATGGATAGTGAAAAAGTTACTATCTCTGATGAGGCAGCATTTTTAGTAAATCGTGCTCGCGAAAACAAAAAAAGAGTTTGTGCAGTTGGTAGTACTGTAATGCGTGCAATTGAAACTTCTGTTTCTACTGAAGGTAATTTAAAACCTTTTGAAGGTTGGACAAATAAATTTATTTATCCTCCATACGATTTTAATGTTGCAAATTCTTTAATTACAAATTTCCATACACCAGAGTCCACTATTTTAATGATGGTTACTGCTTTTGGTGGGTACGATTTAATTATGGAAGCTTATGAAACTGCAGTTAAAGAAAAATACAGATTTTTCTCTTATGGTGATGCGATGTTAATTTTATAAAATAGATTTTTTTTGTTTTTTATTTTTTTTTTGAGAGGCTAATTTTTTGTTAGCCTCTTTTTTTTAAACGTATGGATGAAATTATTGTAAAATATCTAAATAAAAACTCGTCGAAAAAAAACGCTGTGTTTATCGCTCGATACTTGTATCAAAATAAAAATAATTTAAATGATTTGATACCGCAATTAATAAAAGTTGTTATTAACGAAAATCATCCTTTGGATTTTAGAGCTGCCTGGGCTTTGGAAATATTTTTTTTAAATCATCCTAAAATGTACTTTCCGTTTGCTAATTTATGGGCAAGTTTATTAAGTAATGCCTCAGAAACTTGTAAAAGACATATTGTAAAAGTTATAACAAAAACCAACTACGAATACGAAAATGATGGAGAATTATTAGATTGGTGTTTACAAGCTATTGCTTTAAAAAGTACGCCTCTAGCAGTAAAAGTTTATTGTATTTATTATGTAAAAAAAATAGTTAAAAAATTTCCAGAGCTACAACAAGAATTTGATTATGCTTTACAAATTACTTATAGCTTACACAAAGAAGCTCCTTCAATACTTGCTGCTTTAAAAAAAGTGAAATTTACTTTACACACTTAGTTTGATTTCTATTTTTTGTTTTTGTTCTTTTTTCGCAAAATGGCTTTTTGAAAAATTTATAGGCTAAAGCTACATATATATCGGCTCCTGTAACATTAGATACACCTAAAAAAGTACCAAGTTTATCCGTTCCAATAGTTAAGTATGCTAATCTAACCATTGCACCCAATCTAATTTCTTCGTAATTAAACATAGAAATTGGTAAAGCAAATTCGAACCATTTATCTTCAAATCTTGGAACAAACGTAATAATATCCGGATGACGAATACCTAGATTTCTAGTTCTGAAAAATCCGTAAGAATATTGTGCACTTAAAAATAACTTGTTTTCAAAATTGTAATCTCCTTGTAAATGAATAGCTGTAGGCGGCAACATTAAAAATGAATTACTTACCTCTACCCCATCGTTGTTTTGACTATTTAAAATATCAAATGCTCCACTTGGTGAATCAATATTTCTTGAAAAATTATTTACTACACCACTTGCATCGGTTACTTTTATAAAGTTTGCATCTTTATTAAATCTTAGCAAACCTAAATCTGTTATGGATGCACCAACTTTCCATTTGTATCTGTATTGATCACAGCCTGATGTTTTTGAAAATGGATCATAATGTGTAATGTTATCCAACATTTTTTTATACTGAATTCCATAGTCTATAACTGCCCCCATTCCTACATTAGTTCCATTTGCGTATCCTGTTCGCCCAGTTAATTCGATAAAATTGAAGTTGTCATTCGGACTTAAACTATAATACAAATTATTCAAATTTATACCTCCACTAGATAAACCTCTTAAATACTTTAAACTACCGCCCATAATCCATAAATCTTTATCCAATCGTTTAAAAGCATTGGCGTACGAAACACCAAATTCTAGATAACTCAACCAATTTACAGATAGATTGGTAAACTCACCATTGCTTCCAAATGGATTTGGCCCTGATCCTAAATCATCTAAAGCAACTGAAATAAATTCTGATGGCATTCTCCTAACTTGATTCATGTTTCTCCCTCTGATTGAAAACCCAAATCCGTGATGTTTATATTGTGAAGTAATTGATAAAACATGAATTTCCTGCTTGTTAAATAAACCATATCTTCTTCTATCGTCTCTAAAACTAGGATCTCCTAAATTATCAAAATTGGCAATACTAAACTCACCAGGTGGAAAATAAGCGTAATTATTGTATAAAAAGAAACCAGCTCCTGCTATATGAAAATCTATCCAAGCACCATTGTTTACTAATGTTGCAGGGTTGTGATGAACTGTTTGTGTTGGTGCAAAATGACTGTGTGCAGTACCATAATTAAATTGAGCTTGAACAATGGTATGTTGTACAATTAAAATTATTAGTATGTAGATATACTTTTTCATTAGGTAGCACGCAAATGTAAAAAAAGGATGTTAAGCTAAAACTATTTTAGATTACAACTTTCTAACAATTTATTGTTGTAATTATTTTAATATTCAGTTATATACACTAATTATTTAATAATCAATTATTTAAGCATATTTTATTAAAGTTTTTATTTTTACTTATTTTTTTAATAAAAGTATAGGATGTTCTTACTTCTGTTAAAAAATAAAAGGTTTCTAAATTAATTTCCGCTGAAATTACATATTGTTTATGTTTTTGTCGGGGTTGAGTTAGTTCATGACTAAAATACACTTCAGCATTGGGTAATGCTCTTGAGATTTCCAACGGAGTTATTTTATAACACTGAATTTCCGGTATCAAAACACTATCAATTTGAAGCGGTTTTGGTAAAGTTTTTCCATCAGCCAATTCAATAGTGGTAATCATTGCCACTACCCTATTACTTGGAAACCATTGCATCCATTTATCTAAAGGTTTATCTTCACGCGAATTAAGGGTAAAATAGATAAAAGCCGACATCAATAGGGCGCTCATGCCAAAAATAAAAAATCTGCGTCGAGTACTCATTATAAAGCTGCCATTAATAGTTCAATATCTTTGTATGGTAATCTAAAAGTTTCTCCAACTACTTTATTGGTTAAAATGCCTTTATACATGTATATACCATTTCTTATTCCTTTATCGTTACGCATCATTTTTTCAATTCCTCCATCGTTACCCATTTGTAACAACATTGGTGTAAAAACATTACTAAATGCATACGATGCTGTTCTGCTAACCCTAGATGCTATATTTGGAACACAGTAGTGAATTACTCCGTAATTTTTAAATGTTGGATTTTCGTGAGTAGTTACTTTACTGGTTTCAAAACAACCACCATGATCTATACTTACATCCACAATCACAGATCCGTATTTCATGCCAGCAACCATTTCCTCCGTTACTACACAGGGAGTTCTTCCGTTTTGTGGGCGAAGAGCACCAATCACAACATCGGCACTTTGTAGTGCTTTTTCTAATACTTTTGGATGTATTATGGACGTGAAAACACGATGTCCTAATTGGTCTACAATTCTTCTTAATCTGTATATTTCATTATCAAACAATTTTATAGTTGCACCTAAACCTAAAGCTGCTTTAGCAGCAAATTCTCCAACAGCACCTGCACCAATTATCACAACTTCTGTAGGTTTTACACCTGCAATCCCTCCTAACATTACACCATGCCCTTTGTTGGCGTTGCTTAAATATTCTCCTGCAATTAAAATTGAAGTTGTTCCTGCAATTTCACTCATAGAACGAACAATAGTGTAAATATTTTCTCTATCTGTAATATAATCAAAAGCTACAGCACTTACTTTTTTTTGCATCAATTTAGCCATGCATTCTTTTGGTTGAACATTAAGTTGCAATGCCGAAAACAACAATTGTTTTTTACCTTGATCAAAATATTCAATTTCTTCTAAAGTTGGTGGAGCAACTTTCATCACAATATCTGCCTGATAAACTTCTTTGGTATTGTAGCTAATTTCCGCTCCTGCATCCGAGTAGTCTTTATCATGAAAATTAGAGTTTTTACCTGCATTACTCTCTACCACTACTCTATGTCCATGACTTACCAATAGTCCAACACTATCTGGAACCAAAGCTACCCTATGCTCTTGTAAAGCGGTTTCTTTAGGAATTCCAATAAACAACTTACTGTCTCTTGTTTTTACTTCTAACATTTCCTCTTGTGGCATTAAGCCAGATGAAGTTAAGTGTTTTATAATATCTGATTTCATGTATGTTATAAGTATTTTGTTAAATAAAAACTTTAATTTTTAAATATTTTTTCAATAAGTTCATTGCATGCATTATCCAATAAATCAAAAACTTCTTGAAATCCATCAGTGGTGTAATATGGATCTGGAACACTTAAATTTTTTCCAGGATGCGAAAGATTTAAAATCATATTTAATTTATGTTGGTATTGTGGCGGACAAATTTGCAATAAGTTGTTGTAATTTTGTTGGTCCATTGCAAAAATATAATCAAACTCCTCAAAATCTTTAAGTTTTACTTTTCTGCTTTTTTGATTAGAAATGTCTACACCATTAAACAATGCATTTTTCATCGAGCGCTCATCAGGTTGTTCACCATCGTGCCAACCACTGGTGCCTGCACTATCCACATAAGCTTCTAATTTATTTTGTTCTAACTTATGTTTTAAAATCCCTTCAGCTACAGGAGATCTACAAATATTACCCAAACAAACCATTAAAATTTTTGTCATTTAAATAATTTTTTTAATTACTCTAAGTTTGTGTGTATATTTATTCAAATCATTATTAAAAATACCATAATGATCTAATTTATCAATTCTTACCTTACCCGATGCATGAATAATTTTGCTATCGCCTAAAACTATGCCTACATGAATAATTTTACCATCTGCATTATCAAAAAAAGCCAAGTCACCTGCTTCACTTTCTTCTACAAAACTATAAGTACTTCCTAAATTTGCTTGTTGATATGCATCGCGTGGTAATTTAATTCCATTTAATTTATAAACTTGTTGTGTAAAGCCACTACAATCTATTCCAAAAGGCGTTTTTCCTCCCCATAAATATGGAGCGTTAGAAAAAATAAAAGCATCTTCAACAATTTTACTTTTACGCGGAAAAGGTTCTATAATTGTATCACCATCAAATACGTATTTTTCGTTTTGTAGAATAAATTCCGAGCCATCATCACCATATAAAAAACTACCTATAGCTATCGGCATCATTCCATTATTACTTTCAACTACATTTAATAATTCGTTTAGGTATATCGCTTTATTAGATTTTAAAGAGTTAAATTCATTTTCCGAAATAGGAAAATGTTGTTTAATACAAATCCAACATTCATATAAATCATAATGTGTTTTTATTTTAACAAACTTCTCTCCTTCTTCTAAAACCTCATACAATTCCCCAAATAAAAGCTGAGTAACCATTTCGCTTTTATCGCTGTCTTCCGCTCTACAAGGAACAATACTTAATTTACAAACCCCAAATTTTTGCATCTTTTTTAAAAATCTTGTTTCAACTTCTATTAAAATTTAAAGATAATTAATTTCTCTACTTTTACACCTCCATTAACATAAAAACTAATTAACAATCCGTATTTAGTCAATTAAAATTTTTACTTTTGCACCGCTTGGTTAACTTTATCCAACTCTTTTTTAATCCAATTTATTGTAAATCAAACACAAGTATCATGAACAGAGATAATGTTATTTTTAACTTAATCGAACAAGAAAAACAACGTCAGTTAAGTGGAATCGAATTAATTGCTTCCGAAAACTTTGTAAGCGAACAAGTTATGTTGGCGCAAGGAAGTATTTTAACTAATAAATATGCCGAGGGTTTACCGGGTAAAAGATATTACGGTGGTTGTGAAGTGGTGGACGAAATCGAAACTTTGGCTATTGAGCGTTTAAAAGAATTGTTTGGCGCAACATGGGCTAACGTTCAACCTCATTCTGGTGCGCAGGCAAATATGGCAGTAATGACTGCTTTTTTGGAGCCTGGTGATAAAATTTTAGGATTCGATTTATCGCACGGCGGACATTTATCTCATGGTTCTCCTGTAAATATTTCTGGTAAATATTATCATGCAAATTTTTATGGTGTTGAAAAAGAAACTGGATTAATTGATTTTGATAAATTAGCTAATCAAATTGTAGATTTAAAACCAAGATTAGTAATTGTTGGTGCATCTGCATACTCGCGTGATTGGGACTACGCAAAAGTTAGAGAAGCTGCTGATAAAGTTGGCGCTTTAGTTTTGGCAGATATTTCTCACCCTTCTGGTTTAATTGCTAAAAAATTATTAAACGACCCTATCCAACATTGCCATATTGTTACTACAACTACGCACAAAACTTTACGTGGTCCGCGTGGTGGTGTAATTATGATGGGTAATGATTTTGAAAATCCTTTTGGTTTTAAAACTTTAAAAGGCGAGTTAAAAACTATGTCGCAAGTGTTAGATGGAGCAGTTTTCCCAGGAACTCAGGGCGGACCATTAGAGCATGTTATTGCGGCTAAAGCGGTTGCTTTTGGTGAAGCATTAAGCGATAGTTATACAAAATACGCGCATCAAGTTAAATTAAATGCGAGTGTAATGGCGGATGAAATGGTGAAAAGAGGTTATCAAATTATTTCGGGAGGTACAGATAATCACTGTATGTTGATTGATTTACGTGCAAAAGATATTTCGGGTAAAGAAGCGGAAGCTGTTTTAGGTAAAGCGCATATTACTGTAAATAAAAATATGGTACCTTTTGATACAAAATCTCCTTTTGTTACTTCTGGTATCCGATTAGGTACTGCTGCAATAACAACTCGTGGCGTAAACGAGCAGGAAGTAGTGAAAATTGTAGAATTAATTGATTCTGCAATTATGAACAAAACCAACGATTCTAAATTAGCCGAAATTAAAAATGAAGTGGTAAGTTTAATGAGCGGCAAACCATTATTTAAAGCTTAATTTTATAAATTCACCTATTAAAACCGTCTGTTTCAGACGGTTTTTTGTTTTGTAAAAGTTTGATATAAAAAATGAAAAAAGATATATTATTTCCTAAAGTTGAAGGCATTTCAGTGTGTGTAATTCACGAAAAAAGTGAGGATTTTCCTGATCAAAAAGTTTGGAATGTATATTTAATCAATGAAACCCGAACTATTTTAGAAAATGTTATGGTATCTTCTACAGGGTATATCGAGCAAATTAACGGTGAAAAAAAATCATCCTCTACCCTTCGCCATTATTTTAAAGATGTAAAAGCCCGATCATTTGTTAAAATAGAACCTATTATCGAACAAGTTTTTCAACTTAATAACGAATACTGGGTGTCATTTTACAAAAACAATTCAATATTTGATAAAAAATTCAT
>JACCEE010583106.1_pt1 | contig 39984 bp, 37 predicted proteins | sample 7449931 | NCBI WGS metagenome assembly JACCEE01 (sample SAMN15323457, study PRJNA562643) | freshwater metagenome | isolation source: river surface water | place: USA:Blue River Watershed | collected 2017-08-19 | reverse complement strand
GTGATATTATATTCTTTTGTAATTTCACAAATAAGATTATCTATCACTAATGCAGTTTTAGGATCGAGCCCCGAATTGGGTTCATCACAAAATAAATATTTGGGATTTAAGGCAATGGCACGAGCAATGGCAACTCTCTTTTGCATTCCGCCACTTATTTCGGCAGGGAATAAAGAATCCTTTCCTACAATTTCAACTCTTTGTAAGCAAAATTCTACCCGACTATGAATTTCTTCTTCTGTTTTATTAGTAAACATTTTTAATGGAAACGCCACATTTTCCCATAACGACATGGAATCGAACAGTGCGCTTCCTTGAAATACCATACCGATTTCTTTTCGAATATCTTTTCGTTCGGCTTTCGACATTGTTACAAAATCACGATTGTCAAACAATATAGCACCTGAATCAACTTCATGAAGCCCAACCAACGATTTTAACAACACCGTTTTACCGGAGCCACTTCTACCAATAACCAGATTCGTTTTACCTTGTTCTAAAGTAAAACTAACATTTTTAAGAACTTGCTGTCCTTTGAATGACTTTGATACATTTCTAATCTCGATCATTTTAACATTAATTTTGTTATTATAAAATTGAAAATTAAAATGATTAGACTGCTTTGTACTACTGCTTTTGTGCTGGCAATACCAACATCTTTTGCTCCATATTCAGCATAATACCCGTAATAACTCGAAACAGATGTTATAATAAATGCAAAAACAACTGTCTTGACTAATGCGTAAACTATATAATACGATTTAAAAGAATATTGGAGACCATATACGAACTGCGATGTCGGAATTAAATCATTTGCCATAACTCCAATCCAACCACCAATGATACCCGATACCATATAACAGATTGATAAAATAGGGAAAATTAATATTGCTGCTACGATTTTCGGGAAAATAACATATCCGGCAGCATTAACACCCATGGTTTCAAGGGCATCGATTTGTTGAGTAACTTTCATACTGCCAATTTCTGATGCAATATTTGACCCCACTTTCCCAGACAAAATCAAACACATAATCGTTGATGAAAATTCAAGCAAAATTGAATCACGCGTACCTAATCCGATAAGCATATCGGGAAGAAGCGGATTTTCCATATTGTAAGCCGTTTGAATCGCGATAACTGCACCAAAGAAAAATGCGATAAAAAAAACGATACCCACCGAGCCAAGCCCCATTTTTTCAACTTCCTCGCCAATAAGTTTCCAATAAATATTTTTTTTCTCAGGTTTCTTAAAAACCGCTTTCATTAACGCGGCATATCGCCCCAAATGATGGAAGAAATTCATTGATGTATTAATACTTTATTGTTATTAAAAACCAAAGTTAGCGAAATTTCTTGTATTTTGGTTTTATTGAGATTAATATCTGAAATTTATTATATTTGTAAATAATCAATTATTTAGGGGTAATGGATTGCATCATAATAGATGATGATATTTTATCATGTCGAATTTTAGAAGAATTCATCAACAAAACGGCTGAATTGCAACATATCGCGACCTATTTTTCGCCTGTTGATGCATACAACAACATTGACGCAATTAAAAAGATTGATATCATCTTTCTTGATGTCGAAATGCCGGAAATGACAGGTTTCGATTTTCTGGAAAGTTTGGAAACAATGCCAAAAATTGTAATAATATCCTCTCGTAGCAACTATGCTGTTGATGCTTTTACATTCAATGTTTCTGATTTCCTTTTGAAACCAATTAGTTATCCTCGGTTTGCAAAAGCTATTAATAAAATTTCAAAATCGTCGGCATTACTGCAACCCAGTTCAATAGAAACGGATGATTCTATTTTTTTAAAACAAAACAACACTTTCGTCAAAGTTAATTATAACGAAATTCTATTTGTAGAAGCGATGGAAAATTATGTTTCTATTCGTACCAAACAGGGACAATTTGTTATTCACACGACAATGAAAGAACTCGAAAAAAAATTACCAAATATTTTTAAAAGAACACACAAGTCATATATTGTTAACTCGAAGTATATTAAAAAAATAGATGACACAACTGTTTTTTTAGAAATAGGCAATGAAATTAAAAAAATCCCCTTGAGTAAGGGTAATAAAGACAATATTATAAAAAAGACTCAACTATTATAACTACGCGAACAGTTCTATAATTTTTGAAGAAACTCTTTCCATCAACCATTTTGGTGTAGATGTAGCACCACATATTCCAACTGTTGAATCTTTTGTAAACCATTCTTTTTGAACGTCTTCAGGCGAAGAAATAAAGTATGTTTTATCATGTTCGTTTTTGCAGATAGAATACAAATATGCTCCGTTCGAACTTTTTTTGTCGCTTACAAAAATAACAACGTCAAATTTTTTAACAAACTCACGAAGATGGATATCCCGATTTGCAACTTGACGACAAATTGTATCATGCCACCTGAAAGGAATATGTGATTTCTCTGAATAAAGTTCCTCTATTTGTTTAGCTATTGTCTGATATTTTTCAATGTTTTGTGTGGTTTGAGAAAACAATACAGCTGGTTTTGTAAAATCAATCTTATCAATATCGTTTTCTGAACTTATAACGAGTGCCTCATTTTGCGTTTGCCCCAATAACCCTACAACCTCGGCATGTCCCTGTTTTCCATAAATAATGATCTGACCTTCCACTTTTTTCATTTCATCGTAAGCGTGTTTTACTCTTTGTTGCAAACGTAATACAACAGGACAAGTCGCATCAATTATATCTATGTTATTTTCCTGAGCTTTCTTATATGTAGATGGAGGTTCTCCATGCGCCCGAAGCAATACAACCGAATTATATGTATTATTTAAATCTTCAATTTGAATTGTTTTCAATCCTTCATCGTGTAAACGATTCACTTCTACGGTATTGTGAACAATATCTCCTAAGCAAAACAGAGAACTTTGTTTTTTCAAAGCTTCTTCTGCTTTCGAAATTGCATTCACAACTCCGTGACAAAATCCCGATTTTGAATCTATCTCAACTTTCATTTCTTACAGTCTATCAATAATCCACTGAAGCTGTTCTTCGCGAGTCATATAACTATTATCAAGCAATATTGCATCTTCTGCTTTTCTTAATGGACTTTCAGCTCTATTTTCATCCTGATAATCGCGTTCAACAACATTTTTTAATATATCACTATATTCAACGTTCTCGCCTTTTGCCATCAATTCATCATATCGTCTTTGTGCTCTTACTTCCGGTTTTGCAGTCATAAATATTTTTAAATCGGCATTGGGAAATACAACCGTACCAATATCTCGACCATCCATTACAACACTTTTCCCCTCTGCTATTTGTCGTTGAATTGGCACAAGTCTTTGACGAACACATTTCAATTTACTTACCGGACTAACCATTTCCGATACATTCATTCCTCGAATAGCAGACTCTACAGCTTTATCATTTAGCAGAATTTCATGAATCCCAAGTTCTTTATTCAACTGAAAATCAATTTTTATCAAATCAATTTCTTTTTCAAGCTTCGATTCATTAATACGATCTCCTTCAATAATACCTGATTGTAAACAAAAGAGTGTAATAGCCCTATACATGGCCCCGGTGTCTATATATACATATCCCAATTTTTTAGCAAGGGCTTTTGCGACAGTACTTTTTCCACACGATGAATGTCCGTCAATTGCAATTATTTTATTGTTCATTTATTAATTTATTGAATAACAATGCTGTAAATCCATTGTTATAGATTGAAAATTATCTCACAAAATAACAAAAAAAAACCAGCTAAATGCTGGTTTTTTTTAACAATATCGTTTTAATTATTTATTTCCGACATACGATAATATGGCCGAAGAACAACCTTCTTTACCATCCTGAAACGAGACAAAGATATAATAGACTCCTGTTTTTGAACATTGCATCATAAAATCTTTGTAGAATTTTCCGGTTTGAAGATTAAGAGAACTTCCTAAAAGTCGATTACTATCATAAACCTGAATGATTGCAGCTGCATCATATTCTGGTGCATTACAAGCCGTAAACTTATAAGTGGTTCCGGCATTTAGCACAATTGCAAAACGTTTTACTGCCGGCGGACCTTTTTTAGCAACTTTGGGCAATTGAACTTTAAAATCTTTCAAATAAATTGCCGATCCTAAATCTGAAGCACAATCATCTACGAATGCATCACCACATTGAGCAAATCCGATAAATGATGCACAGACTAAACATGCCGATAAGAAGAGACTACGTATATGTTTCATTTTTGAGCTCCAATTATTTTATTTCTAACTTTACTTACTACTTCAATTATTTTTGCCATTTGTCCTTGAGGCATTTCAACGTGTTGAATGTCATTTTGAACAATGACTAACGATCCATCAACTTCTTTTGTCGTTGGTTCTCCTTTCTCAACCGAAATTTTCACAGGTTCAAAAACGGTTTTGATTTCTTGAAAATCAGCTATTATTCCCGCAAAGGTATTGTCTTTTTCGAACAATTTTAAGACTAGCATTAAATTGTCAAGACTTATTTTTTGTTCGCCAATTCTATCCTGAATTCCTTTATTTTTCGATTTTAATGATACTTGTGTTGCTAAATATAAACCTTCAATCCACACTCCTGTAATCATCAAAGTACTTAAATCACTTCGTTTGTTTTCGCGAAGATAATTATCCATTTTATTAAATGATGATGTTGAGATGTACATCAAAGAGTCAAGATTTTCATTGTTTGAAGCAAGTCTTTTCAATGTCGAAAAGTCAAAGAACTGGCCTATTTTTAAATCCTCAGCAATCTTTTTTATACTTGTGATATGATTTATTATTAACGATGTTTTATCGTAAATATTCATATAGCCAAGATCGGCTCCATAAACACCCAAATTCAAAGCTTTTTCAAATGCTGTATTGTAATTATCAACGTAATCCGGATCGCTCAAATAGTTTTTCGAGAAGGGCACTCCTTCATTTTTAATTAAAGCTGCCATCTCTATTGGCGATGAAACATTTTGAACCAAATCATTGATTACTTGTTTGCTAACTTCCAATTTACTTGTTGCAACTGCATTCTTTATTGAATCGGGTATTTCAGTTGCACTATCGTCTGATCCTCCACAAGAAGTAAGTATCAAAGCTGATAATGGTAAAAATAAGATGCGTTTAATCATTGATGTAAATTTTAATCTTGTAAAGCAAATATATTAAAAAAAGATGATATTTGTTAGTTAATTTTGATTTTTAGCACACTTTCATTCCTCACTTACGGTTTCAGAAGTAGCTGTTTTAACAACCGCTTTTTTATGTTTTGATTCGGTAATTTTCTTAATTATTTTGCCAATGTTTGCTCCTAACCATGAAATAAAATCGAGGAATTTTATTGTCCATTCATAATATAGTGGAATGTATAATAACATTGCCATTATAGCCAATACAATCATATTAAACCAATATGTATCATATTTCTTTCCAAAAAATATTTTATGTGGAGCATAAAAATGTGAACGTATTCCTATAAAATCGGTTTCATCGGGCTCTTGATAAATCGGATCGATTTGCTGGATTATGCGTGCATCATAAACAAGCACTTTATTCTTTTCATATACGTTTGTCACTATTTCTTTAAGTGATTCGTTTTGATATTTATTTTTAAGTGCATTAAAACTACTTTCTCCTTTTTTCATAAAGAATCCAACAAAATCTTCATTTTTCTTGTATGCGTCAAAGAATTTATTCCCATAAATTGTATCTAATTTATTAAGAAATTCTTCACATTGGGCAGCGGTTTCTTCGTTAAACTTACCTAACTGTAAGTTTTGTAGCGAATTAAATGACAGTTCGTTAATTTGATGAAGTTGTATCGAAAATTCATTACGCAATAATCGTAAATCTTCCGAAACTGCATTTTGAACATTTTTATCAGTATTGTTAATATTTTCGGTTATCGACTGCAAATGTTCTCTGAGTGTTGGGATGTAATACACCTTTTTAAAATCGGCATTGCTTTTCTCCTCTTCTACTTCAAAAAACTCTTTCGATAATTTATTGTCTTTATATTGATGTACCATCAATGCTTCATACGCCCATTTCGATGGCATCATATCTGCAATAACCGGTACTTTTCCTACGCTTCCTATTGTACGGTTTAACTTATCGAACGTAAACATTGCGCCTCCTAATGCCATCATTGGAATCAAAATGAAAGGGATAAGTATATAAATCGTTACAGCTGAATTAAATGTTTGAGAAACGTTCAACCCGATCATTGATGCTAAAATGAAAACTAAAAATAATGTAAGCCAATATTCAAAGAACATTCCAGGAACCGATAATAGAGAATTGCCGATGAGTGTAAATAAAAACGATTGTATCAGACCAATTACGATTAGAATCGAAATTTTAGAAACCAAATAGCTTGATCTACTTAGATTTAAAAACTTTTCTCGTTTTAAAATTTTTCGATCTTTAAATATTTCTTCAGCACTTACAGTCAACCCAAGAAACAATGAAACCACAATCGACATAAATACATATCGAGGGAAATTTTCATTATCTCTAAAGATATAGACATTGGAATTGGGATCGGCAATATAGCGAATCAAATACGATAATATAAAACCAAGTAACGGAGCTTCAAGCAAATTTAGCAACACATATTGCATATTACTTATCTTCGATAAAGCATCGCGTGTTAAATATATTTTACACTGTGTAAACCAATTTGGAATATGTAAGTCTCCGGGTGGATATTCTTCAGAATCGGGATGTTTTGGATTTTGGATTTTTTCTTTATACAACGTTTCCCATTCAGGAGGAGTTACCTTCCTTTTGTCGGTATAATTTCCATATTCATCAACAACCTGTGTTTCAATGATATTAAAGATCGTTTCAGGATTAACGTTTCCACAAACAGGACACTCACCCTCATCACTATTAATTTGATTGTCTGCCTTTTTAAAATACTCAACAGCTTCAACCGGATTTCCATAATAAACAAGGTAACCTCCTGTGTCAAGTATTACCATTTTATCAAACATCTTATATATTTCAGAAGATGGCTGATGGATGACAACAAAAATCAATTTCCCTTTTAAAACAAGTTCACGTAAAAGGTCCATCACATTTTCCGAGTCTCGAGATGATAGTCCGGATGTTGGTTCATCAACAAACAAAATTGATGGTTCCCTAATAAGCTCAAGGGCAATATTGAGACGTTTTCTTTGACCTCCACTTATCATTTTATTCAGAGGAGAACCGACAGTAAGATCTTTTCGGTCGTAAAGTCCAAGATTTTTTAAGGTCTGATCAACAAGTTCGGTAAGTGTCGCTTTCGAATAATCTCTAAAGCAAAGTTTTGCACAATAATACAGATTCTCGAAAACGGTCAATTCTTCGATAAGCAAGTCATCTTGAGGAATATATCCAATTACGCCCTCTAAATACGATTTTTCTTTATGTAAGTTGACTCCATTTATAAGAACGTCGCCAGACGAAGGAGCGTTAATTCCGGAAAGAACATTCATTAATGTTGTTTTTCCTGCACCACTAGCTCCCATTATACCAACAAGTTTCCCTTGTTCTTCGGAGATATTTATTCCTCTTAAACCGATTCCTCCAGAGGGGAAACGATATTCGAGATCATTTACGTTAAATGAAATTTTAATTGAAGATCGGTCAGACAAAAAGTGAGAAACAACATCACTATAATAAACCGGCTTGCCTTTAGGGAATTTAAGAGTGCTTCCTTGTGCAAAAAGATAAATCCGATTATTTTTAATTGCTAAACCATTAAGGGTAAGAAGCTTATTTCCTAAATATTTAAGGAAATATAAATCGGAACTATCAATGTGTAATAAAACAACATTTTCATCCAATTCTCCGGTTATGATTGTTTTACAGTGTTCGCAACTGTATGTTTTATCGGTTACGATAAGAATATTTTCGTTATCGAGTTTATCGGGATTGTTTTCAACAACAAAGGTTTCTATGTTTTTAAATTCTTCTTTTGATATATTAAAAACATTGGCAACGGTATTAATAATTGCCATTCTTTGTTCTGTGAAATTTCGATCGGCATTAACCAATTCAAAAAGACGTACAAGTACAACAACTTTTTGACTGGCATTCAGCTTTTTATTGATTTTTTTACAAAGGCCAAGAACTTTAACTGAGTCTTTAACAGAGGTAAGCTTTCGTTCGCTTTCTTTTTTGTTCGCATCTGATTTTTCAAGGAATGAATTCATATAGACTTCAACCTTGTCAGCATTGATTTGCGACTTCAAAAAGGATTGAACGTATTCGATTTCGCTATCCATCACCCCTTCATCTTGCTTGGCGATGATAGCAAAAAACTGCATTAACGCGTCTAATATCTCTTCACTCATAGGTCAAAGACTTTAGTTATATACTACGATATATAACTGATATGCTCAAACGGAACGTCGATAATATCAGCATATTCTTCTCCGGCTTCTTGCATGTCTTCGTCATCCTCAGGATAATACCATTTTATAAGAACTTTTGACCCGGCGGCATGCATCTCTTCAAATTTTGATAAAATATCAAGAATTAATTTGGAGGAAGCGGTGTTGAAATATACGAGTTTAAACGTAACAACAGTTATTGGGTTTGGATTTTTACAATAATCTTCCACCCATTCTAGAATTGGTTCATAAAATAATCCAGAATCTTCTGGCATTGAACGACCTGTGAATTCAAATATGCCGGTTTTTTTTTCTAAAATGACCCCGGGGGTATCTTGTGTTGCCTGAAGTTTTATTGTTTCCATAAATTTTTTATTGATGAATTTACAAGTCTCGTGAAATTTTCGAGTTAATTATAAAGAAAGAAAAATCGGTATTGATATCGATAAAATAATATTCGAGTTGATTTCCTGATTTGCGAGCGATATCGATTAATCCCAAACCGGCTCCTCCTTTTTCCGACATTCGTCCCTCTCTAATTTGCGTTTTGTACAATTCCTTCAAGCCTTCTTTATCGGTTGCATTTATTGTTTCAAGCAAATTTTTTAATGTGGGAATATTTACATTCTTAATAATATTTCCTGCAGTTATTGTATAATTATCTGCATTCTTTATAAGAACGAATAATCCACTTCCGCCTTGTTTTGTTTGTTCAAGGTCAAACGAATCGGCATGTTTGGTAATGTTTTGTAAACATTCTACGATGATATGAAAAACTTTTTTTTGGGTATTGTATGATTCTTCTTCTTGAATCATTTGCGATTCTGCCAATGCGGTAAAGGCTTTGGTAATTTGATGTGTTATTTCCCCTTCATAAACCAACTTCACTTTATTAGCAACCATCGAGCTATAAAAATTATAGACATACCCGGTAAACTCTTTAACACTTCCTATTTTGTAGGTGGCAAAATCTATCATTTTACTTACTTTTTTATTATTACTTTACAAATATACCGTTCTCTATCAAGAATTAAAAAAAAATCATACACATTTTGACAGTGTACTCTTAAACGTCTATTTTTCAAATCGATGACACATAATTAACGAGATCTTTTACATTAAAAATATGATCAACTTTGGCGTTTACAATTGTTGCCTTAGGCATAAAAGCAAACTCCGATGAATTCGGATCTTGCACTATAATTTCTCCTCCAAAATCTTTGATGGTTTTTGCTCCTCGAGCTCCATCCTTGTTTGCTCCTGAGAGAATAATCCCCAGAACTCGTTCTTTATATGTCAATGCTACAGAAAAAAAAGTCAAATCGATTGATGGTCGAGAATGGTTCTCGGGCTCTTCTACCGAAAGTGAAAAACAGTTTCCTTGTTCCACATAGAGATGATAATTGGCCGGAGCCAAATACACAAAGCCAGGCAATATTGAGTCTTTATCTTTTGGTTCTACAACCGGAATCGAAGAACGACCTGAAAATGCTTCAACAAAACCTCCTCGAACGTGCTTTAATCGGTGTAAACAAAGAATGACAGGAATACCAAAATTTTTAGGTAATGCTCCTAAAATATCTGCAACAATCTGAAAACTACCGGCAGACCCTCCAATCACAATAGCGTCATACTTTTTCATAGAAACAACTGTTTTTGAAAGATATTTTCTGTTGGATTAAATACCTTAAAATGAAACAATGACGGATTTTGAATTTGTTCATTTATCCCAATTATCAAATAACCATTATTATTAAGCGATTTTAAAATAAATGAGAGTTGACTCATTTGATATTCTTTTTGTAAATAAATCAAATAATTTCTAAAGATAATTAAATCAACGTCTTCGGGCTGTGGTTGCGAATATAAAAACGTTGCTCTATTTATTAAGTCCGAGTTTGTTTTGAGTGTTGTTCCTTGCGATATAAAATATGATTCATACGGTTTATTATGGATAACTCTATTGAAATTTATTTTATCGATATCTTTATTCTTCCCATTATAAATGCCTGTTTTGATATAGTCTATTCTGAGCTTCGACATATTGGAAGCAAGAACTTGTGTTGTTTGGAGACAATCGATATCATCGAGTAAAACGAGTAGGGTATATAAATCTTCTCCAGCCATACTCTTGGGCAACCAAACTCTGCATTTTTGTTTTTCGGCTTGTATTTGCAAGACAATATTTTTAATTGCATTCCAACTTGCTTCGTCACGAAAAAAATCATTCCCATCAACAACAAAATCAGAAAGGAATGTATTATAAAAATCGTGAGAATAAAGTCGGTGAAGCAATTCATCAACATTCGTAATCTTATTGTTTTGTATAGAATGGAGAATACGTCTTATTAAAAATGTTGTAGAAAATTGGCTGAGGTCGAAACCATAGTTAACCGATACCGATTTAACGATTGCTTTAACTTCGGAAGGGCTGAGTATTTCCAAATGGTTAGTAACCAAAAGATTTTCATTTGGCATAACCTATTGTTTTTTTATATAATTAGTTCCTTTTTTCTCAAATTTTGTGGCCATTGGACCTAATATGCTTTCATGCATTCCTAAAACTAGATATCCATTATCGTTAAGACTTTTGTGAAATAAATCAAAAACCCTGTTTTGCAGTTTATTATTGAAATATATCAACACATTTCGGCAAATGATAATATCGAATTTTGTGTAAAAAATATTTTCGCCTTTCACTAAATCATGTTTTTTGAATACAGGTTTTTCTCGTAAAAACTGTTTCATACGAATGGTATCCTGAGGCTTATCTATTTCAAAAAATTTGGCATAGGGAATATCATTGTATTCATCGTAATTATATGGATTGAGTTTCATTACTTTGTCAAACGAATCAAGATATGCCATATTAAATCGATACTTATACACTCCTTTTTTTGCAACTTCAAGGGCATCGGTATTAATATCGGTAGCATAAACCCGAGCCTTTTCCAGCAAATTAAGTTCTGCTAATATTATTAATATAGAATAGACTTCCTGCCCTGTTGAACATCCTGCATGCCAGATATTGATTGTTTCATTATCTTTTAATTTAGGCAAAATGCGATGTTTGAGGGTCTGCCATGTTTGAACATCTCGAAAAAGTTCGGTCGTATTAACCGTTATTTCCTTTATTATTGTCTCAATAAATTCGGGTTCTTTTCTAATTCTTCGAATGACTCCCGAAACGTCTGTTTTATAATCTGTAAGGAGTTTTTCTACTCTCCGTTTAAACGACTTGTCTGAATAGTCGGAAAAATCGTACTCTGACTCTGTTTTTATTGTGTTTATCAATAAATTAACATCATCATTCGTTACCAATATTTCTCTATTTTCGTCGTCTACTATCATTTTGTTTTTTAATTATGATTTGTCGAAACGTAAAAGCGTTTTAAAAAGTTACTGATTTATTTCAGTTTCTTTATGTTTTATTTTGCTTTTTACCCATTTTGGGAATACAAATGCTCCAATTATTAAGTAAGGATAGTAGGTTATTATTCGCCAAAGCAATGCTAACGAGATGATTAATCCAGGTATTGTAATAAAATCACCCAGATATCGTGAAAATACAACTTCGGCAAATCCGCTACCCCCAGGTGTTGGACTAACCAACATGATTATCCACATTATTAATTGTCGAGCAAAAATCAAAAAATGTTCATGCACAAAGAAAAATGCAAGTAGTAAAAAGTTAACAACCCAGTAGCGTGATGTCCACGACACGATTGTTGCTCCAAATGCTTTTAACCAAAATTTTAGTCCTTTGCCTTTCATTTCTTGCGATGCGGTTACCAAGTCGTCGCCAACCTTTTTGATTTGTATTCTCCACTTCCGCAAAATAGGCATTTTAAATATCGACAGCAATAACCACTTTAATCCTCGGGGATTGACAAACAAACCATAAAATACTAAAGCACAAAACAAGACTTTAATGGTATATCCGACTATTGCGATATAAAACAATTCATTCGAAAACGAAAGAACATGTTTTACCGTTTCATGATTTCCTATTGAAAACAAATCTATTGGATGTATAAAAAGAAACAAGATTGGAAATGCGAGTGCAAAATATAATTCATCAAGAAACGATGTTGCTAAAACAATTGCAGTACTTTTCCCATAACTCAAATTCTCGTTATGAACATAAAAAACAGCAACGCTCGTTCCTCCAATGGCCGAAGGTGTTATTGCAGAGGTAAATTCCCATAACATAATAACATTAAATGCTTGCTTCCAGTTCAGTTTTTTATCGGTTAATATCCTTATTCGAAGCATATATCCAAAATCGCGCATTACCATCATGATAATTGCAAAACTGATTCCAAAAATAACCCAACCGTTCCATTCAATTGCTTTAAATGCATTGGGGTCAAATTCTTTCCAAAGCATCCATCCAACAACACAAAGCCCAATAATGATGGGATATATTATTTTATGTGTTTTTATTCCTTTTAACACATCAAAATGATGTGACGTTACTTCGTGATTGTCGCTCATGGCATTAATTATTCTAAATCAAATTCTTTTATTTTTCGATATAATGTTCGTTCAGAAATTCCAAGCTCTTGGGCTGCATTTTTCCGTTTCCCATTATGTTTTTCAAGTGCTTTTTTTATAAACTCTCGTTCTTTATCAATTAAAGACAGTGATTCTTCTACAAACTCATGCGTATCTTCAATATGAATATTTTCACGTTGTTTTGTTTGATTTGCATTGATTTCGATGGTTGGTTTAGCCTGAATTATCGCATTTTCTGCTTCAAAATTATCGATATGATGTTCATTAAAAATCTTATTAATAAACGTTGTTTGTTCGGGAGTTATTGATGAATTGGCAGTTCCGTTCTGAATGATGTCGTTAACCAATTTTTTTAAATCGCCAACGTCCTTTTTCATATCGAAAAGTATTTTATAGAGAATTTCGCGTTCATTGGCAAATGAAACATTATCGGCAGATGTATTTTTTTGAATCAGTGCCGGAAGATTCACATTAAAAGATTCGGGCAAATAATGCTTAATCACCTCGTCAGTAAGTAATCGCTGTTCTTCTAAAACGGCAATTTGTTCTGCTATGTTTTTTAATTGTCGAATATTCCCGGGCCATCGATAGGTTGTCAAAACAGTCATGGCTGTTTCATCAAGTCGTATCAAAGGCATTCGATAGTGTTCTGAACATTCATTCGCGAATTTCTTAAACAGAATAACAATGTCATCTTTTCGTTCGCGCAATGGAGGTATCGAGATGGGTACGGTATTTAAACGATAATATAAATCTTCTCTGAATTTTCCGTCTTCAATAGCTTTCAGCAAATTAACATTGGTTGCAGCAACAACTCTTACATTTGTTTTTTGCACTTTCGACGAGCCTACTTTGTAAAATTCTCCGGTTTCAAGCACTCTCAACAATCGAACTTGCGTTGATAGAGGCAATTCCCCCACTTCATCAAGAAAAATGGTTCCATTGTCAACAGCTTCGAAATAGCCTTTTCTACTGTCAATTGCACCGGTAAAAGCACCTTTTTCATGCCCGAAAAGTTCTGAATCGATTGTTCCATCAGGAATTGCACCACAGTTTACTGCAATATACTGATGGTGCTTTCGTGCACTATTGTTGTGAATGATTTGTGAAAATATTTCTTTTCCCGTACCGCTTTCACCGGTTATAAGCACCGACAAATCTGTTGGCGCAACAAGCAATGCTTTTTCAAGCGCCATGTGCAGTCCCGATGAATTCCCAATTATTCCGTAACGTTGTTTTATTTCCTGAATATTCATTTTTCAAAGCAGATTGAAATGATAATACTTATCTGACATTTTGTCAAAGATAGCATTTTTTTCAGCAATGAAAATGGTGAATTGCTATATATTCAAAAAAACTTATGTTTAGATGATATCGAGTTCTTCTTTATTTTGTGCATCTTTTTCTTCATCATTCTCATCGTCAATGTCAATAATTGGATCTTCGAATGATGATGGTGCTACAAATTTGTCGAGGCTCAACAATAATGATGGCAAAACAATGATGTTAAAGAAAAGAGCTACAAATAATGTTACCGAAATTAAGAATCCTAATGCTTTGGTTCCTCCAAATCCGGAAAGCATATAAATCGAAAATCCTAAAACAAGCACAATCGATGCATATATCATACTTACGGCAGACTCATCCATTGCGTTCATTACCGAATTAAAAACGGAATGTTTATTTCGTTTCAATTCATGACGATATCGGGTCAAATACAGAATTGCATTATCTATCGAAATTCCAAGAGCTACGCTAAATACGATAATTGTTGATGGCTTTACCGGTATATTAAAAAATCCCATAATAGCAGCAGTAACCAATAACGGAATAAGATTTACCAACATTGCAATTACAATCATCCGCAATGAAGAAAAAACAATAGCGACAAGAAGTGAGATGAGAACGACTCCAATAATAATACTTTCCCAGAGATTGTTTATCAAAAATTCGGTTCCTTTTGAGAAGGTAACGCTATTTCCGGTTATCACAACATTATAATCTTTTTTGGGGAAAATAGAATCAACGACAGGTTGTATCTTTTTCAAGATTTTATTCATTTCAGTAGTACCAACATCTGCCATTTGAATACTAACTCGAGTTGTTTGCATGTTTGAATCAAGAAATGATCGGAAGGCATTTTTATTTGATCCGGCATTTCCTCCTACATATTTGCTCAAATTGGCAAGTTCCATTGGAGGAGGAACGATATAAAATTTGGGTTTGCCATCTTTATACATTTGATTTGCAAAACAAATTCCTTCGACAATCGACATTGGTCGCGAAAAATTTTTCGAAATCGAACTATCGTTTTTAATGCATTTTTGTAAAAGCTTTATTTTGTAAATTACTTTCCCTCCATCTTTAAAAACGCCTTTTTTCTCTTTCGTATCAATCGAAATTTCAAACGGCATGACGCCTCCGGCATTCTTTTCAAAGAATTTTAAGTCGGTATAAATTTTATTACTTGGAGGAATATCATCTACTAATTTCCCTGAAATCTGCATTTTTGTTACACCATAAGCACACACAACAACAATAATTGCACTTAAAGCATAAACTGTTTTTCGGTGATTTTGCAAAATATATTTTATCCATTCGACAATAAAATTCGTCGATTTCCTGTCGAGATGCTTTAATTGTTTATGTTTTGGTTCAGGCAAATAACTGAATATTATTATTGTCAAAATCAACGATATAACATATTCCAACATAACGTTGATAGAGGAAATAATACCAAATTCTTTGAGCATTTCGTTTGATGTAAAAATAAACGTTGCAAAACCGGTTGCCGTTGTGGCATTGGTAATTAGAGTTGCAAAACCAATTCTCGACATAACTCTCGAAAGCGACTTGATTTTATTCCCGTGTTTTTTATACTCAAGGTGATATTTATTGACTAAATAAATACAGTTTTCTATTGCGATAATTATAAGCAGCGAGGGGAATACTCCAATCAAAATACTAATTTTATAATCGAAAAGAGCAATTATACCCAATGTCCAAATTACACTTATTGCAACTATTATTAATGATGTAAATACAACATAAAACGATCGGAAAAACATAATCATTACCAATGCGGCAATAATCAACGAAATAACAATGAAAAGATAAAGTTCATGCTGAATCATTTGAGTTATTTCAGTTCTGATATATGGTAAGCCCGAATAATGTATTTCGATATTACTCCTTTTAGAAAATCGGTCAATTATTTTTTCAACTTTATCGATCAATTCGAACCGACTTTTATCATTAAGTTTGTCTTTCGTGAGTGTAATTCCAATCATATACGATTGGGTTTCTTTGTTGAATAACAGATTGTTGTAGAACTTCAAATTCAATACAACATCTTTTAAACTATCTAATTCTGCTTGTGTTTTTGGTAAGGACTGAAATACCGGACGAACCTCAAATTTCTTGAGCGAATCATTTTTATGAAGAGTATAAATATTGGCGATAGAAAGAATTTGTTGAACTCCTTCAAGATCTTTTATACTGTCACAAGTTTTGTAAAAATCATTAAAGCGAGAAATTTCGAATAAACGAGGATCAGAAAAACCGATAAAAAACACATTGCCATCTTCACCGAAAACCTTCTTGAAATTTTGATATTTTACAAAATTTTCATCGTTGGTCGGCAACATTCTGGCCATTTCATACGATAACTTAACTTGTGTAGCTTTATATCCAAGAAAACAAGTTAAAACAGCTATCCCTATCAGGATAGATATTCTATTTCGAAGAACGACTCTTGCAATTAAATTCCACATTTCAATTCTTTTTTTTAAAACGGCAAAGGTACATTTTTTTATTTACAGAGACATTCTTTACCACCGAATGTTCACAAACCGACAGCACAATTGAGCTGAATATGCAAATAGCATTAAATTATTTGCATTAAAAAAACAGATTGATTACTTTTATCGGTCAAAATTCATCAAAAACCAATGTATGAATAAAATTTTAGTAACGGGAGGTGCCGGTTTTGTGGGAAGTGCAATGGCCGAGAAACTCATTTCAGATAAAAACAATTATGTTGTCATTGTCGACGATTTATCGACCGGGATGGCAGGCAAATTACCACAACCAGCTGATAATTGGAAATTTATAAAATGCGATGTAAACGAATTTGCCGACATTTCGCAAGTGTTCTTATCGCATAAATTTGATTATGTATTTCATTACGCTGCCGTTGTTGGAGTTCTTAGAACACAACAATATCCGGTAAAAGTTCTTCGCGATATCGAAGGTTTAAAATTTATTTGTCAGTTAAGCAAAAATACCGGCGTAAAACGTGTCTTTTTTTCTTCTTCGTCAGAAATATATGGCGAACCGGTAGAAATCCCTCAAAATGCACACACAACCCCGCTTAATTCACGATTACCTTATGCAATAGTCAAAAATGTCGGAGAAGCATTTCTTCGATCCTATCATCAAGAGTTTGGCTTGGAATATACCATTTTCCGATTTTTCAACACATATGGACCTAAGCAAAGTCGCGATTTCGTAATGAGCAAATTCATTTCCAAAGCACTAAAAAATGAAGATATTGGAATTTATGGCGACGGAAATCAAACGCGTACATTTTGTTATGTCAATGATAATATCGATGCTTGTTACACATCATTTTCGAAGAACATATTGGTAAATGATGTTGTAAATATTGGAGGCAATATTGAAACTCGTATCATTGATTTGGCACAACTCATTATCGACATAACCGGTTCAAAATCGAAAATTATTCATCTTCCCCCATTAAAAGACGGAGATATGACACGCCGATGTCCGGATAATTCAACCATGAGAAAAGAATTATTACAACGAGAATTAACAAGTTTGGAGCAAGGAGTTAAAAATATCCTTGAAGCAGGGTTATTTGAATTGAATCTATAAAAATGAACAAAACTAAAATACAAGAATACATCCAACACGTTAATGCAGAAATGCATTCAAAATTACTGGATGTTTACACCACCCCAACGGAATTATATGATCCGGTAAAATATATACTTTCAAACGGAGGGAAACGAATCAGAGCAGTGATGACAATGGTAGCATCGTCAATATTCTCTGAAGATCAAACGCAAACCATTGCAGCAGCCATCGGACTCGAGGTCTTTCACAATTTCACGTTACTGCATGATGACATTATGGATAAAGCTCTTATTCGTAGAGGAAATCCAACGGTTCACATAAAATGGGATGAAAATACCGCGATTCTGTCAGGCGATGCAATGATGGTTTTAGCAAACATCATGATATCAAAAACACCATCATCAGTTTTATTACCCGTATTTACAACATTCAATAAAACAGCCATTGAAGTTTGCGAAGGTCAACAACTCGACATGAACTTAGAAAGAAGAGACCTTAACACCCAGATAACAGAAGATGAGTATCTGGAAATGATACGATTAAAAACATCGGTTCTCATTGGAGCAAGCTTAAAAATTGGAGCTTTATGTGGAGGCGCAACTATTGAACAAGCCGACGCTTTATATAATTATGGTATACAAATAGGTCTTGCATTTCAAATACAAGACGATTTGCTTGACACCTATGGCAATGAAGCTGAATTCGGGAAACGAATTGGCGGCGACATCCTCGAAGGCAAAAAAACATATCTGCTTATTAAAGCTTTCGAACGGGCATCTGCAGAAGATAAGCAATTATTAATCGAGAACTGCAAAAAAACAGGCATTTCTGCAGACAAAAAAATTGCATTAATAAAAGACATATACACAAGAACAGATATTCAAAAAATAACTCAACAGAAAATTGATTCATATTTTGAAAAAGCTTCAGATTATCTGCATAAGCTAAATATTGATCCTTCGAAGCTATCAACACTCGTTGAGTTAGAACACATGTTAAGTAAAAGAAACAAATAATTCATGATAAAAGAAAAAATACTGCAGTTTGCAATTGCCAAAGCAAAAAAGAGCAAATTAATACAATCGATTTTCGAAAAACCAATCGACTTAAAAGCACTAACGGTAAAAGGCACATTCACTGATAGTTTTGGCAATAAACACACATTATATAACGGTCTGCGTTCTAAAATAAAACCGAACTGGGAAAGTTACTTCCAAACTCAAACAAAAAAAGCAGAAGTTACAGCAGCATTAGCTCAATCAATCGTGCAAAACAGCCAACGAGAAGTAGAGCGAATTGAGCCATTAATCAATGTTTTTGCCGGAGGAATTGAAAATAAAACCATAGCAGAAATTGGATGTCATGCCGGAGGTGTAACACACAGTTTTGCACAAAAAGGAGCCAAACGCGTTATTGGTACCGATTACATAGAATACAAAGTATCATCGAGTACGGCAAATGAAACAACAGAAATGTCGCAAGAAGTCGATGAATATTTGCAAGCACTCCGCAATGAAGTTGCCCAGAATTTCACAAAAGCACAAAACGTTACATTTAGAAACGACGATATCTGCAATTCAGGTTTACCAGAGAGTGAATTTGACCTTATATGCAGTTGGGACGTTTTGGAACACATCCATGAACCAGAATTAGCATTTCATAACATCTTTAAAATCTTAAAACCAGGAGGGATTTCAATCCATGAATATAATCCTTTTTTTGGGTTAAATGGTGGACACAGCCCATGTACTCTTGATTTCCCTTGGGCACATATCGCCTTAAATGAAAAAGATTTTGAACGATACTGCGATGAAATTCAGCCCGATAAAAAAGAAAAAGCACTTTCTTTTTACAACCATGGGATGAATAGAATGACAATAAAAGATCTCAAAACATTTGTATCAAATGCCGGACTTGAACTCGTTGCCTTTTTACCATATACAAAAGAACAACACGTAGGCCTAGTTTCAGCACAAACACTCGCATTGGTTCAAAAACATTACCCATCAGCAACAATCGAAGATTTGATCAGTCCACGAATCGTAATCGTACTAAAAAAAGCATCATATTAATTTTATTAAAATAACGCAAAAATAAATTGCTGTTTTCAAAAAAATAATATATTTGTTGTCAATGTTTTTAAATAAAATACTTTAAAATAATCGTGGGTATGTCACAAAATCTTGGCAAAATTGTTCAGGTAATCGGTCCTGTAGTTGACGTAAGTTTTGAAATGGAAGGTTCTAAACTTCCAAATATTCTTGATGCTCTTATTATCAAAAGAGAAGATGGTCAGGAAATCGTTTTAGAATGTCAGCAACATATAGGAGAAAATACAGTTCGTACTGTAGCAATGGAATCAACCGATGGTTTATCTCGCGGAATGGATGTTATTCCCACCGGAGCTCAAATCAAGATGCCTATTGGAGATGAAGTTCGCGGACGATTATTGAATGTAATTGGAGACACAATCGATGGTTTAAAAACATTGCCAAAAGATAATGGATATCAAATCCATAATGCTCCACCAAAATATGAAAACCTAACCACTGAAACCGAAGTATTATATACTGGCATTAAAGTAATTGACCTCATCGAACCATATGCAAAAGGAGGTAAAATTGGATTATTCGGTGGTGCCGGTGTAGGAAAAACCGTATTAATTCAAGAATTAATTAACAATATCGCAAAAGGTCACGATGGATTTTCAGTATTCGCAGGCGTTGGAGAACGTACTCGTGAAGGGAATGACCTTTTACGTGAAATGATAGCTTCAAACATCGTACGTTATGGAGACGCATTTGTTGAAGACATGGAAAAAGGAGGTTGGGACTTAACCAAAGTTGATACCGAAGCAATAAAAAAATCGCAAGTAACAATGGTGTTCGGACAAATGAACGAGCCCCCAGGAGCACGTGCTCGTGTTGCACTTTCTGGACTTTCCATTGCTGAAAACTTCCGCGACGGAGATGAAAAATCAGGAGGTCGCGATATTCTTTTATTCATTGACAATATTTTCCGTTTCACTCAAGCAGGTTCTGAAGTATCAGCGTTATTAGGACGTATGCCATCGGCTGTAGGATACCAACCAACCCTCGCTACAGAAATGGGCTTCATGCAAGAACGGATTACATCAACCAAACGCGGATCTATTACATCAGTACAAGCTGTTTACGTTCCTGCCGATGACTTAACTGACCCTGCTCCTGCAACAACATTTGCTCACTTGGATGCAACAACAGTATTAAGTCGTAAAATTTCTGAATTAGGTATTTATCCGGCTGTAGACCCACTTGACTCTACATCACGTATCCTAACTCCAAATATTGTTGGACACGAACATTACAATACCGCTCAAAGAGTCATTCAAATATTACAACGATACAAAGAATTACAAGATATTATTGCGATTCTTGGCATGGACGAACTATCGGAAGAAGATAAACTTGTTGTACATAGAGCACGTCGTGTTCAAAGATTCTTATCGCAACCATTCCATGTTGCCGAAGCATTTACTGGTTTAAAAGGAGCACTTGTTTCAATCGAAGATACAATCAAAGGCTTTAACATGATTATGGACGGTGAAGTTGATAAATATCCTGAAGCAGCATTCAACCTTTGTGGAACAATTGAAGATGCTATAGCAAAAGGAGAAAAAATGTTGGCAAGTGCAAACTAATTTTGTAATGAATTATGTATCTTGAAATAGTAACACCAGAAGTAAAACTCTTTACAGGAGATGTAAAATTAGTTAAATTACCCGGAAGCAAGGGGTCATTTGAAATGCTGAAGAACCATGCTCCTGTAATATCGACACTTGACAGCGGTTCAATAAAAATTGTTACATCCGATAATAAAGAATTGTTTTTCGATATAAAAGGAGGAATTATTGAAGGATCAAATAATAAGATTATAGTTTTAGCTGAGTAAAATTGAAAACACTTTATATTAAAACACTGGAAATTCCAGTGTTTTTTTTATCAAGCAAAATATAAATTCATGATTAACAAACGATTATATTCTTTTATTGTATTGCTATTAATCGCAATCTCTTCATACGCCCAAAAATTTGTAGAATTCACCTCTGCGGATAGTTTAATAATTTCTGCAGATTTATATGAAACAGAAAAGGACTCGAAACTATGGGTCATTATGTGTCATCAAGAAGAATTTAGTAGAGGCGAATACAAAGAAATAGCTCGCAGAATGATTAAACTTAATTACAATTGTTTGGCAATAGATATGCGGGCTGGGAATGAAGTAAATTATGTTTTAAATGAAACGGCAAACGAGGCAAAAAGCAAAGGAATTTCACAAAAATTACTTAATTGCGAAATCGATATCCTATCTGCTATTGAATATGTCAAGAGCATGGAAAAAGATGCCGAAATTGTGTTATTTGGCAGTTCGTTTTCAGCATCATTATGCCTAAAAATAGCTAAAGAACGCCCTGATATAAAAGCAGTTATAGCATTTAGTCCCGGAGAATATTTCTTGCCAGAAGTTAGTATTAAAAATACAATTTCTGGATTGTCGATTCCTGTTTATTCGGGATGCACCAAAAGTGAATACAGTTATGTCAAAGACTTATTTTCAAATGTGAAATCGAATAAGCTAATCATATTTAAACCAGAAAAGGCCGATGGGCTTCATGGTGCTAAAACACTTTGGTGGGAGTCTGCAACACGAAATGAATATTGGCTTACTTTATTGTTTTTCTTAAACGGATTGCAATATTAAAAACATTATGAGCAAGATATTAAAAAAGATTGTTCATCAAGAGATTCCTGCAATTGATTATTCTTTTTTCTGTATTTACACTTCTTTAGACGATTATCGACTCTGCTGGTCGATCAACAATATATTAAACAGACATTTAACGAAAACAAATGATTATATTTCAGAAGATACAAAAATTCAGTTAACTCATTTTTCTGTATATAAGGAATTGGATAAGGATACCGATTTACAATATATTCTATTAGCCAATAAATCGAACAAAACAGTTTTAATTCCGGAGCTACAAACGTTCGATTTTATTTTTTGTATTTCAAGCCTATTTTCTGAAACTGATGCTCAAAAATTGATAGATACAATAAAAGAGATAAAAAATGTTCAGTTAGTTGTTGAATTGTCAAAAATTAAACATAAACCAATAACCGATTTACAATTAACAAACATTATGGAGATTCTCAACCATTAAGGTTATTTTTTCCATTCAAATGTTTGAAGCATGTGTTTAATGTCTTGTTTTACAAATGCTAATACAGGAGCAATAGAATCTTTATTGGGAGGAACGTTAAAATACAATGCACCTCGAACAACACATGTAACGCTATCGGTCAAAATGAACTGATATGCTGATGCTGCGTCCCCTTTTATATCGTAAGTAAGTCCATAGAGATTCCTTTTTTTATCTTGAATCATATTATCATCAATCGCATCGGCTTTAACGGTGTGTTTATAAACCAATGCTCTGCAATCTTCTAATATCTTCATCAAGTTATTCTCTATTTTTCGATAGCTTAAATGAATTGTCGCCTTCATTGTAGGAAACTGAATATTATACCAATAAGGCTGAGTGTTTGCATCCGTATCTTTCTCAACCCTCGCATATACAGGATATTCAAACGAGTAAGGGCAATCGGCACTAAACTTAACGTACGATTTCTTGGGTAAATCTATTCGGAAATAGCCTCTTGGTTTGGGATTATTAATTTCCCTTCCATTACAACTAATTAAAAAAATTATAACGAAAATCGAGAATAAATTATATTTCATTGAAAACAGACTTATATCCGAGTGTATTAATAACTACTGATTGTGAACACATTGTAAGTGTTTCAGACAATTTAATTAAAATGGCAAATCATCAGATGGTGCTGGTGCCAAATCATATGAAGCCGGACCTTCAGCGACTTTTTGAGATTCATTATTCGAAGTATTTGGCGACATTGATTCTGAACTGCCATCGGCTTTTCTTCCCAACATTTTCATTTCACTTGCAACGATTTCGGTAAAATACTGTTTTTGTCCATCCTTTTCATAAGAACGATATGTTAGTTTCCCTTCCAAATAAAGCATCGAACCTTTACGAACATACGATTCAACAACCTTTGCCAATCCACGCCACACGACAATATTATGCCATTCTGTATTTGTTACTTTTTCGCCATTTTTACCAGTAAAAGACTCACTGGTTGCTAAACGGAAACTAGCTACAGGAACATTTTCCGACACATATCGAACTTCAGGATCGTTTCCTACATTTCCAACAAGAGTTACTTTATTTACCATATTTTCAAAAATCTATTTAATTTAACAAATTTACATATTTTAGACTTACAATGTTATGTATTTTCATACATTAATTACATGCTGAATTAGATAACCCTGGAGTTCCTTTATCTCCTGTCGAAAAAACCTGAGTTGCAGTACACCATGACGATTGTTGTTTTGCGTCATCGAACGTTAACTTTGAAGGATCAAGGCTAAGCGAAGCTCCCGATGTACTTGAGCTATAAGTCATTTCGGATAATAATACAGCAGTTGAAAGATTGGAATTATACACTTGTATTCCACCCGAAGTATTCACTAATGACAACGCGGCTCCATAATATGCAATAGCTCCTGCTCCTCCTTGAATATCTTTACCGAAATAGCCATAACTTTGTGCATTAAGTACTTTATCTCCAGAATAATTATATGCTTTTGAACCAACTTTAAATGTAATTCCATTAAGATTAATCGCAAAAGATGTATTGTTGAAAATTTCGAACCATTCACCAACATCATCAGACGTTTTAGCCGGATCTGGTAAAACTTCAGAAATAATAATATTGCCAGCGACCAGTTCATCCATGGTTTTGGAGACAACTGTCGGTGTTTCCGTAAGAGATATTACTTCTTTTGTAACTGAGTCAATTGCCGTTACCTGCAATGATGAAGTGCCTTTAAATGCCGATGCATCAACAAAAATTTCGTAATGTTTCATTGCCATCGCATTTGTAATACATCCACTTAAAATCTTTTCTTGAGCACCACAAAACAAATGTGCTTGAAGGTTTAATGTGCCAGCTTTAAAATACCCCGATTTGGTGTCGTCTTTAACAAACGTAAGCGTATCTGATGTATTAAATACTGAAACTGTATAATCAGTAAATGCTTTTTTCACGGAGTCAGAATAAACAACAGTAATTTTAACATTTGCAATATAACATGTTATTGATATGTTTTTTTTATCACCTCCAATTATAATGAAATGATTGCTTTGACCATAATAATATGGATTATCGAACGCTGTTTGCATAACACCAGATGAGTGTGCAACAACAAAATATTCACCTTTATCAAGTTCTATTTCTGAAGGTACATCCGAAAGTTTATTATATGAGTATATCAAAGTATTATTTTGATTATAAATCTCAACAACAAAATCACTAACATTAACAGCTTTCATCTTACCCGAAGTTTCGATAAAAGTACTATTCTGGTTTAAATTGAGACTAATAAAACCTTTCTCTGTTGCGAGAATATCGTTTTCTTGTTTTTTACATGACATCAATACAAAAAATGACACAATAATGCATGCTAATGCATTGGTAAAATAGTTGCTTTTCATAAATTAAAATTGGAATCAAATAGTTGTTTTCTCGCACCAAAATTATTTTATGAATTTGTAACTACCAAATATTCTTGCATTTGTCTTTATATATTTTGACGAAACACTCTTTTCAAACGATTAACAGCATAAAACTATTGATTAACGAATTTCGACTCGTTTTTCTGAGAACTGCATAACCTAAATGGTGAACATTTGAAAATATGAAATGAATACATATTATTTTTTGACTTTAATGGTAATTAACGTACTTTTGAGTCAAACAAATCAGTTTAAAATCATGTCTGATACATTATTCTTATACAACACATTAACAAGAAAAACAGAAGCCTTCAATCCGCTTCATCCACCATTTGTGGGAATGTATGTTTGTGGTCCAACTGTTTATGGCGAAGTGCATTTAGGACACGCACGCCCCGCAATTACGTTTGATGTTTTGTTTCGTTATTTGATGCATTTGGGATACAAAGTTCGCTATGTACGCAACATTACAGATGTTGGTCATCTCGAAAACGATGCCGATGAAGGAGAAGATAAAATTGCGAAAAAAGCACGTCTCGACAAATTGGAACCAATGGAAATTGTACAATTGTACACCCAAAATTTCCACGATTGCATGAAAATGCTCAACATAAAATCGCCAAGTATAGAACCTCGAGCTTCAGGACACATTATTGAGCAACAAGAATTTATAAAAAAAATACTTGCAAACGGATTTGCTTACGAATCGCAAGGTTCTGTTTATTTCGATGTTGAAGCCTATAATAAAAAGTATAATTATGGGAAACTGTCGGGAAGAAAAATCGATGAACTTTTAAATAATACAAGAACCCTCGATGGTCAAAACGAAAAAAGAGCATCTCTGGATTTTGCACTATGGAAAAAAGCGAAACCAGAACATATTATGCGATGGCCATCACCATGGAGCGACGGCTTTCCTGGATGGCATCTTGAATGCTCGGCTATGGGTGTCAAATATCTTGGCGAAACATTTGATATTCACGGAGGTGGAATGGATTTAATGTTTCCTCATCACGAATGTGAAATTGCTCAATCGGTGGCTGCACTCGGAAAAGATTCGGTACGTTATTGGGTTCATAATAACATGATCACCATTAATGGCCAAAAAATGGGAAAATCGCTGGGCAATTTTATTACATTAAATCAATTCTTTTCGGGCACACACAAGCTGCTTGAAAAATCATACAGCCCAATGGCTATCAAATTCTTCATTCTTCAAGCACATTATCGCAGTACACTCGACTTTTCAAACGAAGCGCTTCAAGCTTCAGAAAAAGGGCTTGAACGATTATCATCGGCATATTCAACCTTACAAAAATTACAAGCATCAAACACCAATTCGATTGATGTTTCTATGATTAAACAAAAATGCTTCGATGCACTAAATGATGATTTAAATACGCCAATTACAATTTCTCATTTATTTGAAGTTGTACGAATTATTAATTCAGTAAAAGCAGAAACTGAATCTTTAACACAAGCTTCTATCGATGAGTTAAAGTCAATTTTTGAAACTATCGTTTTTGATATTTTAGGGCTCCAATTCGAGCAAGGATCGTCATCAAATGATGCACTTCTTACCGATGTCATAAATCTTTTATTACAATTACGAACTGAAGCAAAACAAAAAAAAGATTTTGAAACATCTGATAAAATTAGAAACCAATTACAAGAAATGGGCGTAAAGGTGAAAGACACAAAAGATGGGTATGAGTGGGTAATTTCATAATTTTTTTGTTTTTCAGAATAATTAGTTTAATTTTACGTTGTTTTTTTACAAACATATTTTTATATGGAACCCTTAGTAATTAATAAAACAGAAGATACGCCTCAAGTAGAGCTTGATATTAACAAAGGTATGTTTGTTATTTCAGGTCGCTCGCTTCCGGAAAATGCGATTGATTTCTATAAACCAGTTTTCAATTGGGTTGACGAAGCAATGCAATCTGTTTCGGGTAAAAACATAATCGTTGAAATAAAGTTAGAGTATTTTAATACTGCTTCGTCGAAACAAATTGCTAAATTATTTTTGCAATTAGAGAATTATAACGAAAAAAATAATATTACCATCAAATGGTTTTATGAAAAAGAAGACAACGATATGCTTGTATCGGGAAATCAATATGCAAAATTCCTTAACCTGAAATTTGAATTTATAGAGATATAATAGAAGAGATTTTCAATACAGAAAAAGGTCTTATATTTCGATATAAGACTTTTTTTGTTTATTTACGATTTTGCAATTTTTGACTGAATCTTCCAAATAAAAAGACCTAACAAATAAATTACAGACTTATCGCTAATGTTTTGTCCATATTTTTCAAATACAAGATAAACGAGTGTTGCAGAAAACACACCAATATATGATCCCACAGCTATATCAATAAGAAAATGTTCGGAAAGATACATGCGTGAGTAACAAACAAGAACGGCAAAAAAGAAAAATAAAATTGAATAAAACTTACGTTTTACAATAAAAGTTAAACACAAAAAAAGAGCAAATGCCGATGCTGAGTGCCCCGAAGGGAAACTATTTATTAAATTCGGTTCAAGCCCCGGAACAACATACAATTTATAAATATTTTCAAAATACATCAGCGGACGGGGTGTTCCATAAAAAAAAGTGCGTTTTATGATGCCTATAATTGTTCCCATAACCATAAACGCAGTAATTGTTTGGAAACCCGCCTTAAAGGAATAAAACAACATCAATGCTGCAATAAATAGCGCAAAATAGCCATCACCTACATGAGTATAAAGCATAAAGAAGCTGTCGAAAAAAGACGAGTGATAACGATTAATAAAAATATGTATTTCTGCTTTATGAAAGAGAATTAACACACAAAAACAAAGCAAAAACATAACGATGAATGCATAAAGAAATATCCGTGCTTTGTTAAAATACGACTGCATTATTTCAAATATGTTTTTATTTTTCGGGGATTAATACTGCTTTAAAAACATCATTTGAGTTTAGATAAAGTGCTGCTGCTTTCTTTATATCATCACTCGTTACCGATTTTATCCGCTGAATTGCGATATCATAAGACTCAATATCAAAATCGCCCGAATATTTTGTTTCTAAACTCGATAACCAATAGTTATTCGTTTTAACCGTTTGTTCTAATGAACGTATTTTAATTTCCCTAATCTTCTCAACATCAATCGACTCGGGACCATTTTTGATCAAATTTTGCATTTCATTTTTTATTGTGATCAAAAGAGTATCGATTGCTTCAGGAGCGCAGCCAAACGATATTTTTATTGCACATTCTGGTTTGGGCTTTTTCTGAACCGATTGTTTGGCTCTTACGCCATAAACACGTCCCTGTTCTTCACGCATCGATTCACGGAGCTTTATGCCAAGAATTTCAACTAAAAAATCAAGATCGAGAAGAGCTTTTCTATCCCACACCAAAGGGGTATTTGATTGCCAATAAACCGTTGCTTGAGGTTCGATTCCTTTTTTGACGGTCACATTGGTTGTTCCTTTTGGGAAAGCAGGCTGTAAATATTTTGGTTGTTCTTTACTCATATTCGAAGAAGGGAGCGACCCAATCCATGTTTGTAAGAAAGGCAATAAAGAATCGACCTTAAAATTTCCAACAAAAAGGAATGTAAAATCTGACGCATTTGAAAAACGCTGTTTATAAAATGCCAAAGCATTAGGTACCGAAATAGCGTGAAAATTATTCGTATCGGTCATTAAAATATAACGTTTATTATTGCTATATAATGCTTTATAAAGAGAGTCGGAAAACAAGAATTTTGGATTTGTCGATTGAAACTTCAAGTCATTAATTTTCTCATTAATATATGTTACATAGCTAGCAGAATCGATTCGTGGAGCCGTGAAATAGAGGTAATTGAGTTTCATCAATGTTTCAAAATCTTTGGGAGAAACCTTACCACGAAAACCTTCATTTTCATTTGAAATAAACGTATGAATTGAAGCTGTATTTCCACTTAATTTCTTCTCAAGATTGATTTCATCAAATCCTCCTACTCCACTAGTATTAATCAAATCAGATGTTGCACGAGCAGAAAAAATATCTTTATCGTCGCAGAGCGATTGTCCTCCGGGACTGAGAGCTAAATAAAGAATTTCATCATTTTTCCAATTATTTGGCTTGAGAACGACTTTTGCGCCATTCGATAAAACAATTTCGGTATACCCAAATTCTTTATTTTCAGTTCTACTAACAATTTTACAGGCTTTGGGTGTTTTGGATATCAAGGGTTTATCAACATATGAATCGACATAGCTTTGTGATTTTTTCTGCAAAGCCTGATCATATGTATTAAGTATTTCTGATTCGGTTGGTATTTTTATTTTGCTATTTTCAGGCAGCATAACAATTATCGTCGGATTTTGATCTTTAATCCATTGTTGTGCAAGCATATTCAATTCAGTAACTGTTATTGTTGGCATCATTTGCTTAACATATAAAAATTCTTTATCGATGCCTGGAATTGGTTCGTTTTCGAGGAAATTCCGGATATATTCTTCAACGTAAGATTTTGATTCCGTTTTCCCTTTTTCGCGAACAGCCTTTTCATAAAACGACATTATTTCTTTCTTCTGACGATCGAGTTCACCTTGAGTAAAACCAAATTGTTTGATTTGATTATTAACAGCTACCAGTTTTTCAAGCGATTCCAGAATTTTATTTTCTTTCGCAACAGCCATTGCTGAATAAGCATCTTTGCTTCGTCCTAAAAATTCGCTATACTCCGAACCGGCATAGGTAAAGGGAGCATCTGATTTTTTCATAATTTCCTCAAAACGACTGTTAATCATCCCGTTAAACAATGATGAAAGAATCACATTTTTATAATCTCCAATGTTGTTTTGAGTTTTGTGAGGAACTTTACAATAAAGTTGCACGATACTATAAGGAAATTCCTTATCTGTTACAACTTTAACCAATGGTTGTGTATTATCCGGTATGTCAAATTCAGAACGGGTGCGTTGCTTTGTTGGATTTACAGCTTTATCAAAATGTTTTTTTATTAATGCTTCGAGCGTATCAGAATTTACATCACCAACAATAGAAACTGCCATTAAATTGGGTCTATACCAATCTTTATAAAATTGTTTGAGTGTATCGTATGGAAATGTTTCGAGGATTTCTTTGGTACCAATGGGCATTCTGTCGGCATAACGAGAATTTTTAAGCAACACAGGCCAATATTGTTTACGCATACGATCTTGTGCTCCAAGCCCCAATCGCCATTCCGAAATAACAACGCCACGTTCTTTATCAATTTCAGTATTATCAAACGACACATTTTGAGCCCATTCAGATAAAACCATAACCGCTGTGTCAACCAATCCGATACGATCGGCAGGTACCGAAAGCATGTAAACCGTTTCATCGAAACTTGTGTAAGCATTTAATTCTGCACCAAATTCAATTCCCATTTTTTCGAGGAAATTTACTAACGCCTGTTTCTCAAATGCTTTCGTCCCATTAAAGCACATATGTTCAGTAAAATGAGCCAGGCCTTTCTGTGATTCATTTTCAAGGATAGAACCGGCATTAACGGCTAAACGAAGTTCTAATCTTTTTTCAGGTTGTTTATTTTGCTTAATGTAATAGGTTAATCCATTTTTTAATACACCTTTTTTTATCGCCGGATCTATAGGCATTGGTGCATTAATATCGATTGTTTGAGCAAATCCGAATGTACTTATTAAAAACAAAGGGATATATAACAAAAAGCGTTTCTGTTTCATAAATCTATAATCAAATTAGTTTAATCATATCAAAAAAAGACGTTCTTTTATTTGAACCGTTACAAATGTAACGATATTTTCAACGGATTATGTTTATGTATTAAAAATCGATTGATTTTTGAGCAAATTTTGAGCAAGAAAAAAGGAGCTACAAATTTAATCTTTGTAACCCCTTGATTTTCTGTGGGCCCAGCAGGGCACGATCCTGCGACCCCCTGATTATGAGTCAGATGCTCTAACCAACTGAGCTATGGGCCCAAAATTTTTCGTTTGGGAGTGCAATATTACGGAATTTTTCATATTTTTCAAAAAAAAATAAAAATTTGTGTGAATGATACCTCAGCACATTAAAAATATCATATTCGACTTTGGTGCCGTAATCTTTGATATTGATGGGTCAAAAACCATTAAATCATTCAGAGACATGAACATAACTCAATTTGACTCGTTCCACGACTTTCTTATTTCACATAAAAATGAAGCTCTATTTATGAATATCGAAATTGGAGCAATAAGTCCGAATCAATTTAGAGATACTATTCGTTCGTGGGCAAAATCGCCAATTACCGATGCCCAAATAGACAATGCATGGAATGCAATGCTTGTCGGATACGTTCCCGAACGACTCGATTTACTCCAGGAATTACGATCAAAATATCGCACATTTTTACTGAGCAACACGAATATTATTCACTGGCAATATTTTACCGATCTACTTAAACCATACGGGTTTAATGGTTTACATGAACTTTTTGAGAAAGAATATTATTCACATACAGTAGGAATGAGAAAACCGAATTTCGACATTTTTAAATATGTGTTGAAAGATGCCGAACTTTTCGCGGGCGAAACGTTATTTCTCGATGATAATTTAAAAAATGTAGAAGCAGCTCGAATGCTAGGAATCCCCTCTATCCAAATAACTCCTGAATTAGATATATTAACCGTATTTGGCAAACGCTAATGCAAGTTCCCATTTGGAAAAACGACCAAAATTACATATCTTTGAACTCTCGTTTTAACATTTCGGCATGAAATGACTTGATACGTGGGGTTTTGATTTTTAAAGAATTATGCCAGTTAATATACCAGACAAATTACCATCGAACGATATCTTGCGAAACGAAAACGTGTTTGTGATGAACGAATCACAAGCTATTCATCAAGATATCAGGCCTCTCAAAATTGCAATCCTCAATTTGATGCCTATAAAAATGACAACAGAAACACACTTGCTTCGAATGTTATCAAACTCGCCATTGCAAGTTGAAATAACACTGCTGTACACAGCAACCCATATCCCCAAAAACACTCCAATGGAACATCTCAACTTATTTTATAAATGCTTTGAAGATGTTAAAGATTCCTATTTCGACGGATTAATCATTACGGGCGCTCCTATCGAACATCTTAATTTTGAAGAAGTTTACTATTGGGATGAACTTTCTGAAATCATGAAATGGAGCGATAAAAACGTAACATCTTCATTATTTATTTGTTGGGGTGCACAAGCAGGACTCTATTATTTTTATGGGATTCCAAAATACGACACACCACAAAAAGTGTTTGGCGTTTTTGAACATCACGTGTTAGACAAAAACATACCGTTAGTACGGGGATTTGATGATGTTTTTATGGCTCCGCATTCGCGTAATACTGAAAATCGAGCAGAAGATATTGCCAAAGTAAAAGATTTACAAATCGTTAGCACATCAGACGACGCCGGAGTGTACATTGTTCAAAGTAAAGACGGTAGAAAAACGTTTGTTACAGGTCATTCAGAATACGAACCATTAACGCTCAATGACGAATACGTTCGCGATAAAGCAAAAGGCCTCGACATAGAAATACCGAAAAATTATTATCCGGATAATGATCCTACAAAGACGCCTCAAAATCGGTGGAAAGGACACGGTAGTTTACTATATACCAATTGGTTAAACTACTATGTATACCAACAAACGCCATATGTCTTTTAAAAATAAAACAAGGTTTTTTTACAAAAAAGAACATTGAAAAACATTTTTTGCGATTTTTGCGGAAATTGTACACAATTCTATAATTGAAATATTACGCGCTTTGAAGAGTTGTAGCTTCGAAGTGTTAACCTAAACTCAAAAAAAATGAGAGTCATTAAATTTGGCGGAACTTCAGTTCAAAATGCCGTAAACATTAACAAAGCTGCAGCTATCATCAAAGAAAAAGCTGCCGACGATGCGTTACTTGTTGTTGTGTCTGCATTTGGCGGTATCACAAACAAGTTAATCGAAGTGAGTAACCTTGCAGCTCAAGGCGACAACACGTACACGAGCATTTTAAAAGACCTTGAAACGCGCCATATTGATACCCTTAAAGAACTTATCACATCTGACTCACAAGCAAGCGTTACCGAACATGTAAGATTGACATTCAAAAATTTCGACGATCTACTACACGGTATATTTTTACTTCGCGAATTATCGGCTCGCACTCTCGATCTTGTGATGAGCTTTGGAGAACGCTTATCGGCATATATAATCGCTCATGCATTAAAAGAACAAGGCATGAATGCCGAATTTCTTGACGCTCGCGATGTTATCAAAACCGACAAAAATTTTGGCTCAGCAAAAGTTAACTTTGAACAAACAAACCATGCAATTAAACAATATGTAGGAACTGCTTCAAAACTATATATTGCAACAGGCTTTATTTCAAGCACAGCAGATAATGAAACAACCACTCTTGGTCGCGGAGGATCGGACTACTCTGCTGCTATATTTGCAGGTGCCCTTGATGCCTCTGTATTGGAAATTTGGACCGATGTTGATGGAATGATGACTGCCGATCCTCGCAAAGTAAAAAAAGCTTATTCAATTCGTCACATATCGTATGCCGAAGCAATGGAACTATCGCACTTTGGAGCCAAAGTTCTTGAACCACGTACGGTACTTCCTGCATTAAGTAAACAAATACCGATACTGATAAAAAACACCTTTAATCCTTCGGCTGAAGGAACCTTAATAACAGAAAAGGCACCTCAAAATAATCTTCAAATCAGAGGTATTTCATCAATCGACAATGTATCACTTATTACTGTTCAAGGAAGCGGACTGATTGGTGAGGCAGGTATTTCAATGCGTTTGTTCCGAGCCATTGCAAACGAACATATCAATGTGATACTTATTACACAATGCTCAAGTGAACATTCCATAACATTTGCAGTTCTTCCTCAAGATGCTGATAGAGCAAAAGCTTGTGTAGCAAGAGAATTTGAACTGGAAATTAAACACAAATTAATAGACTCAATACAAGTAGAAAACGATCTTGCAGTGATTGCTGTTGTTGGTGAAAATATGAAAAATATTCCCGGTATATCAGCAAAACTATTTACATCGCTTGGACGAAATGGGATAAATGTTGTTGCAATAGCTCAGGGAGCTTCGGAACTCAACATTTCAGTCGTTATTTATAATGTTGATAAAATAAAAGCTGTAAATGCCATACACGAAATATTCTTTCTGTCTGACGTTAAAACGGTGAATGTATTTGTTGTAGGAACAGGAACCATTGGTGGAACACTCCTCAAACAAATAAATAATCAAAGAGCAACACTTATCAGCAAAAACAGCATTGATGTAAAAGTAACAGGTATTTCTAATATCGATGGATACCTAATTGATGAAGATGGCATTGACCTTCAGAACTGGGAACAATTAATCAAAACCAAAGGTCACAAACCTCATTTAGGAGAATTTATCTCGAAAATTAAAGAGTTAAATCTTCGGAATAGCGTTTTTGTAGATAATACCGCAAGTTATGATGTAGCTGCTGTTTACGAAGAATTGATTGAAAAAAGTGTTTCAATTGTTACACCAAATAAAATTGCCAATGCAAGCAATTTTGAACGTTACAGCAAAATACATGCATTAGTAAAAAGTTCGGGTGCACGGTTCTTATACGAAACAAATGTAGGAGCAGGATTACCCGTAATCAGTACACTAAAAGATTTAATTAATAGTGGTGACGAAATAATAAAAATCGAAGCAATCCTTTCAGGATCACTCAATTATATTTTCAGCAACATCAGCAGTACAAAGAAATTCTCGGAAGCGGTTAACGAAGCCCGTCAAAAAGGATACACCGAACCAGATCCCAAAATTGATCTTTCAGGAAAAGATGTTGCTCGCAAAATATTGATTTTAAGTAGAGAAATCGGTTGTCAAATTAATCTTGAGGATGTAAACATATCAAATTGTTTAACTCCTGAAAGTCAAAATACTGAAACATGGGAACAACTAAGCAGAACCCTTGTTGATTTTGACGATGCTGTTTATATCGAAAAAATTAAAGCAGCAGAAGCGAAAGGAAATCGTTTAAAATATATAGCAACTTACGAAAATGGGAAATCATCGACTGCGGTTAAAGAAATTGGACCCGAACATCCGTTTTATAACATTTTAGGCAGCGATAATATTATTTCATTTACGACATCACGATATAAAACAAACCCTCTTATTGTGATTGGTCCGGGCGCAGGAGCAGAAGTTACTGCAGCCGGCGTATTTGCTGATATCATACGTATCGTAAACTATTAAACGGTAAGAAATGAGTAATTTTGGTTAAATTACAGCACAATATTTAACTAAAATTACTCATTTACATACTGAAAGATTTTTTTATATTTGTCGAGGTAATTTTAGGTGGATGGAATCATTAATAATAGAAGCAGAGCAAGATACTCCCTCGATACTTTTCGATAAGGGAACGAATACCTTTATGATTGCCAATCGGTCGTATCCGGAGGATGCGATTGAATTTTATCGTCCGGTACTTACATGGTTGCGCGAGTACATGAAAAATCCCAATGAGCATACCATTTTTGATTTTAAGCTTGATTATTTTAATACAACATCAAGTAAACAAATTTTTAAAATGATGTTGCTTTTAGAACAATTGGGAAAAACCAACAATGTAGTCATACGATGGCATTATAAAAAGCATGATAAGGAATTACAAAATCATGGTGAAATTTTCTCTAAAATCATCAACGTTCCTTTTGAACTAATTGACTTTTAGGATCTTCAATTACTTTTTTTTGACGTCAATTAAATTATTTCTTTAAATGCGTTCCTTGTCTTCCGGCAAGGATAGCTGAATATTTTGTTTTGTCTTTAAGTAAAGCAATTGCTTCTTTGACTTCATTACTATTGTGTATTGAAAACTGTATTCTTCCTTTTTGATAATAATAGCGTGATACAATTTCACTTCCCAACACTAACTTTATTTGGTTCTTATATTTCGTAAAATCGTTTTTCTTTTCATTTGCAATCTTTTTCTTCAACAGATCTATTTCGTCTTTTACAGAACTAAGATATTCCTCTTTACTTGCTTGTTTTTCTAATGCTTCGATTTCTTTATCGGTTTCTGTTTTAAAGTCAAACTGTCTACTTTTGGCAAAAGCGACAAAGTCATTGTAAATCGCATCATTTACCTTAAAGATTCCGGCACTATCAATCGATTTATGCTCTGAGGCAAATTTAGTTACATAATCAAAGATGATGTTTTTATCCATTAAACCTTCAATGATCGACCCAAATTCTTCTTCTTTGGTTTCTATATCGGGCTGAATTCCATGTCCGTCAAAAACACTTCTTCCGTGTTTCGTTTTAAATTCCCGTTTCAAAGAATCGGCAAACTTATTAACCGTTCCATCTTCATTATGATGAGAATAATCTAAAGCTTGAATACAGCGTCCACTTGGCGTATAATATTTCGCAGTAGTTACTTTTAGCTTGGTATTATAAGTCAAATCGCAAGTGGTTTGAACTAAACCCTTTCCATAGGTTTGTTGACCAATAACAACTGCCCGATCTAAATCCTGCATTGAACCACTAACAATTTCAGACGCTGAAGCCGAACCGTTGTTTACCAAAACGGCTATTGCAATGGTTGTATCGATTGCCGATTCGGTTGTTGTGTAAATATTATCGTTTTTACTATATTTCCCACGGGTACTAACGATTTCTTTCCCCTTATTTACAAATAAATTACAAATTTTGATTGACTCCATAAGTAATCCGCCCGGATTATTACGCAAATCGAAAATGATTGATTTTGCTCCTCTGCCTTTAAGACTTAACAATGCTTTTTTAACTTCTTCGCCCGAATTTTCGGTAAAGCTGGTCAAAATAATATACCCTATTTCATCATCAATCATTGTATAATAGGGAACACTTTCAATCTTTATCTGTTCGCGTACTAATTTTTTTTCTTCGATTTTCCCATTCAATGGTTTTCGTATTCTAATAGAAATTGCAGTTCCAGATTGCCCTTTGAGCAATTCGCTTATCTGCTCGGTCGTTTTTCCAACAACGTTTTTCCCGTCAATTGCAATAATGATATCACCGGGTACCAAACCAGCTTTTTGAGCAGGAAAATGTTCATACACATCGGTAATTACAATGTTTTTATCAAAGTCTTTTACAGAAGCACCTAATCCGCCATATTCGCCAGTAGTCATAAAACGAAACTCCTCGATTTTTGATTCCGGGATAAAAACCGTGTATGGATCGAGCGTCTTTAGCATTTCATCAATACTCGTTTGAATCATTTTGGTAGGATCAATATTATCAACATATAAACTATTCAGATTCTTGAATAAATTATAATAGATATCAAGATTTTTGGTTAATTCAAAATCGCGATTATCATCAAAACCGGTTAAACCAATAATACCACAACCAACAATAAGAATCGTTGCAGAAAGAATTATCCAGCGTTTTTTGAGATTTTTAAAAAGTTTATTCATAATAAATATTATTAAGGAACTGGATCATGACCATGACCGCCCCAAGGATGACATCGTAAAAGGCGTTTTATTAACAAATAGGTACCTTTAAAAATACCATATTTTGTAATTGCTTCTACTCCATATTGCGAACATGTTGGAGTAAAACGACACGAATTGGGTAACCATGGTGAAATAATTAACTGATAAATTTTAATTAAAAGAAGAAAGATGACCTTAATTGGCCAAGTTAGTATTTTCAATACTCTGTTTTCTTCTTCTAACTTCATTTTCCAATTTTAATAGCGAATGTATTACATTTTCCTCAATTTCGCTATATGCTTTTATTTCTTTTCGGGTGTAAATAAATATCAACGATATTGAAGTATTATGCTGTTCTAAACAAGAAATGATTGTAGATTTGTGTTTTCGATAGGCTTCACGCAACCGTCTTTTAATAATATTACGATCAACAGCGTGCTTAAAACTTCGTTTCGAGACGCTCACTGCAACTGAAACACGGGCCTGGTTCATTGTCGATTCCAACCAAACGACTTTCAACACTCCCGTGTAAATTGATTGTCCTTTTTCAAATAATTCTGAAAATTCTGAGGCCTTGCAAAGATGTTCTTTTTTGGGAAATGAAAATTGACCGGACATATATGGGAAAAAGAAAGGGGAATGTTATTTCCCCTTTTTAACTGAATCTTTATTTATTTTCTTGATATATTGTTCAAGAGCCATAATCATTGAAGGAGCTTCGGGCATTGGAGCCTGAATATCGAGCCGTAAACCAGCATCTTCAACGGCTTTCGCTGTTGCAGAACCAAATGAAGCAATTAAAAGTCCATTTTGCTCAAAATCGGGAAAGTTCGATTTTAATGAGCTGATGCCTTGAGGACTAAAAAACACCATAACATCATATTCATTTGTCTTAATATCAGTAACATCGCTATTCACCGTTTTGTAAAAAACAGCTTTCGAATAGGCAATTTTATGCAAATCGAGTTTATCGCACAATTCTTGATTAAGATTCTCCGACACCGGAATTAAGTACTTTTCGTCACGATGTTTTAAAATGATATCAACCAATTCTTCAAGTTTTCCTTCACTATGAAAAATTTTACGTTTACGATAAACGATATATTTTTGAAGATAAAATGCTGTTGACTCTGAATTACAAAAGTATTTCATACCCTCGGGTATTGTAATTCTGATTTCTTTCACCAAACGGAAAAAATGATCAATAGCAATTTTACTGGTAAAGACGATTCCTGAATGATCAAGAATGTTTACTTTTTGGTTTCGAAAATCTTTTGAAGAAATTGGCTCGACTTGAATAAACTGACGAAACTCAACTTCTACGTTGTTTTTTTTTGCTAAATCATAATAAGGTGACTTATCAGATTCTGGCTTGGGTTGCGATACTAGTATTTTTTTTATCCTCATAACGTTACCTAAACTTTTTATAAAATGCCTGCTTCCTCTCTTAATTGGAAATCTGCTATCTGATCGCCAACTTCAAGAGCAATGCCAATGGCAAAATTTCCAATGCGCAAAGATACAAAAAAATATAAAACACTGATATATTTTGTCGAATACTTATTGAAAATCCTCGCAATAATTTCAATAAAAAAACACATGCATATATCACAACACCAACATTTATAAGCGTTTGCTCATTTATAATGTACGCATTTAAGAATGGAATGCAAATAACTACCGGAATCAAAAACACTCCTAAAGTGCTATTAAATAGCTTTATATTTTGAATATATTCATCGGCTACCTTTTGTTGCATAAATATGAAACCAACAATTTTTACTGCCATTAAACGAATAAAATAAACGAATGCTACAAGTAATGTGCAAGCAATAAAAACAACAAATCCATGATAATGCAAAGGATTGAAGTCGTAATAGCGAAGTGTTTCACAAACAAAAAGTCCAACTATTGTAAAATAGCTAAACAAAAGCGATTGAATGATTGGCGAGGTTGATTCGTTCTTTTCTTTCAAAATTCGACTCGCCATTCTTCCATAAAAAGT
>JACCEE010426393.1_pt1 | contig 40200 bp, 49 predicted proteins | sample 7449931 | NCBI WGS metagenome assembly JACCEE01 (sample SAMN15323457, study PRJNA562643) | freshwater metagenome | isolation source: river surface water | place: USA:Blue River Watershed | collected 2017-08-19 | reverse complement strand
GGAAGATTCTAATTGATTTCTTAAAGTTTCAACAAGATTTCAAGGTAAGCCACTACGAAGGCGAACCAGTCTTTACGATTGAAAATAGAGTACTTTATAAGGAAGAATTAATTAAACTATTTTTACTCAAGTACGACTATGAACAAGACTAAAAACTCATTCATTTCAAAGGTAAAAACATACCTTAAAAAAGCAGAACTACCTTATACTAGGGTTCCTAATACAGAAAACCTGTTGGTTATGCGTTCGGTAGGCACACACCATTACCTACTTATTCAGTTCTACGATATGCCAGATAGTTGGTTTACTGATCGTAAGTATTTTGACATAAAGATTGCTTACGGAAATAATTACGCACAAGTAACAGGTGCAATTGAAAGATACTTAAAAGGGCAATAAAGATGAGAAAATATAGAGTCTTAGAAATAGATAATCGATTTTTCCCGCAAGAGAAAAGGTGGCTTTGTTGGAAGTATTTAGATAATATAGTAGCAAGTATTACTTGGTGCGAATCATTTAAAGATCATTCAGAATGCTGGAATTTATCCGACGCAAAAGATGTGATAAGGAAGCGAAAGTTATATCTAAGAATAAAATATAGAAAACCAATAATCCACAATTATGAATAGAATATTAGCATTAGCAATATTATGTACATCCTGCGAGATAGCAGAACCGCCAAAGCCCGTAAGTGTAGAGAAGCTAACGGCATCTTATTCAATCAATCATCAACCACATACTGGGGTTTTTAATCCGCAGTATTTACCAAACTTAAAATACAATGGAAAATAAATTTGATTATGCAATGTCTTATGCAGAATACAAAGGCATAAATCCAATTAAAAATTGGAGGCTAGATGAAATAAAAGAAATCATCAATTCAGTAAGAGGTTACGAAAATGTCGACTTTGTATTTGAGTTTTGGGATTCAAGCAATTTTAAGCGTTCAATGTTTACTTGTAGAGCAAAACTTATTGATGGAGAAAAATGCTTATTGCAATATCAGTTTGTTATTGATGATAAAGATGAGTCAAATGCTCGAGCAATAGCTTGGAATGATGTTACAAAATTACTTATTAGAGACATTTGGTTAACAGCAATTGATTCATTTAAAAATTTATCTTATGGAAAATAAACAAACGGCAGTAGAATGGTTTGCAAGTGAAGCATTAAAGTTTCATTTGAATGCTTCAACAAAAACATTACCAATAGCAGTATTTGAGGTAGCATATTTGCAACTTGTTGAACAAGCTAAAAAAATAGAGAAAGAGCAGATGTTTGAATTTGCAGAACAAGTATTGAAAAATACTGAGTGTAGCTTTACTGGATTACCATTTATGACAACAGGTTACGATAATATTTACGAAGAAACTTATGGAAAATAAACAAACGGCAGTAGAATGGCTTGAAGATGTTATGAAAAATATGGTTTACAATGGTGCAGATTTTGGTGACGATTATCCATCATTATTAGTCCATATCAAACAAGCCAAACAAATTGAAAAAGAGCAGATAGAAAAAGCATTTCAACATTCTATAGTAGCTATGGTAGTTGGAAAAGTTTTAAGTCCTGAAGAATATTATAACGAAACTTATGGCAAATAGAAAACCTTTAATAACACGCAACCACTTGAATTGTCCTGTGTGCAACAAAGACTATTCGGATACCGATCTGATTGAGGAGTTTGACGAACGAGGTATTATGTTTCAAATGGCATTTATCTGCGATTGCAAGAGCAAGTTATCTTTAAGATTGCTAACCAATAATTGGTTCAAGATATACGACGCTACCGAAATCGAAAGAAGGAAAAACCAAAGAGCAAGAGAAATTAGAAAATTTAATAGAAACCCATTAGCAACAGAGTTATGACACCAAAAGAAAAAGCATTTGAAATATTTTGGGAATATATTTATGAAGTAGTTGCAAAACCAGAGAAGGCTAAAAAATGTGCATTAATTGCAGTAGATGAGATACTTGAAATATGTTCACTTGATTGTCTAACCAATTTACATAATCACGAATTTGAAGCTAAGTTTAATTATTGGCAAGAAGTTAAACAAGAAATAGAAAAGTTATGATAATAGAAACCAAATTTAATATAGGCGACATTGTCTATTACGGAGATGAGACAGCTTATGAGAAAGGAAGAATAGATGATATTAAAATACAATTCTTCTTTGATAAGCATTATGTATGGTACAAAGTAGATAAAGATTATGGAACATCATTTACAGGACGCCCTGACAATGTTAGATTCGCCGAATTTAATGAATTTGGAATTTTTAGTTCTCCTTCAAATTTAATTCAGCAACAGATAGCTTACACTAAAAAACAAATAGAAGGGTTAGAGGACAAAATAAAAAAACTCGAAACACAACTTAAATCATTGTAGAAATGAAAAAACTATTTAGGTATCTATTCCCAAAGTATGAGGTAAAACATATATCGTTTTATAATGCTAGTGCAGGTATGAAACAGCACGATGAGTTTATAGAGCATTACAATAAAGGGGGTGTAGAGATTATAAATTCCTTTATTACATACCATAAGTCAGAAAATAGTCGTCACATTCCACAAGGAATACATTATGTAATTAAATTTAAAAAATAGAATATGAAAGCACAATTTTACGTCACAAGACGATTCATCGAAGTATTACCCAGCGTTAGAGTACGCACAGGCTTCACAACATTACCTACGTCAATCACTTTGTCGTGGATTATTTTTGCAATCAGAATAACATTTTAATTATGAAAAAGAAAATCTCACTAAAGTATTACCGCGATCCGCAATCCACAGAGATTGTTGAAATTGATTACAATGAATTGAACCAGGACTATTACACTAACAAAGGTAAGCGTCGTTGGTTATTGGGTTCCGCCGAAGATCGGATTGAAGCCTACCTATTGCGCAAGAACTGGACTAAGATAAATGTTACTCAGTTTAATAAGTTATTGGACAAGTTTAAATCAGAAGCCGATGAGAAAGCTCAATTTTAAAAATAAACATATGTTTGCCTTTCAATTAACCTGGGCAGGATATGTCTTTAGGATCGAAAAGTATTACGACGATGACTTTAGGGCATTCTTTATGAGGCAAAACTTAAAGCACATTAACATATTTGGATTCTACATATACTTATATAACCTGGAGAAATGGAGGAAAAAAACGCACAATATTATAAGAAAGCAATCGAATGGGGTGAGCAATATATTTCGCAAAACAAAGACTCCAAGGCAATAAACTATAAAAAAGGGGAGATAATTAACAATGATATCTTCTTTGTGGATGTCCAAATTGAAAGAATTAAATACTGCAACGGCAAAGAAAAGTCTGCAGCATACAATAGATTGCGCGTTTTTAAACAATTTATTGAAAAGTTGGTAAACAATTAGTTGTATAAACCGATAGTTATACTTATCTTTGATGTATCCTAAAGGTTAGGGTGCTGAATATCTTTGACAGCTCGGAAAGACGAGCGTTAGTCAGGTGGCGGAATGGTAGACGTAAAAATTAAATAGGTGTAAAAACCTAGATTTATATACAGGTTCGAATCCTGTCCTGACTACGGAGAGATGGTAATCTCCCTATATGGCATCCAGTCCGTTAAGCTGGAGAACTTACCTGGCTGATGGAAAGACATCATTTTTTTTAACTAAACCAAACGATAATGAATAAATTAGAGCAAATCCTGGAGAACTTTCCTGACGAGGAGTTTATAATCCTGGACGGATTAGACGACGCAGTAATTGGAATCGATACAAATAATGATCCAATGCGATTGGTATATTCTGCGAATGAAATTGTAGAATGTTTTATGAGGGAGGGGATGACTGACGAGGAGGCGATCGATCATTACGAATACAATACGGCTCGATCTTTACCTTATGTGACGAACGCTCCAATAATTATCCATACTGATTTCTTTTAATGGGAAGAGTATTGCACGACGACGATTTTAGTTGTCCCTGGTGTGGGCATTTAATGGATGCAGAATTCGCGGAGGCTAACATCGGAAAGAGTTTATGGTGCGAAGGATGTAATTACCCGGTAGTTGTCGTACTAACAAAGTCTACCTTCCTTACATTGAATAGAAGGATGAGGGCAATGAGGTTGATCAACCGAAAGGAGACATTCAAGAAAGAACTTCCAGTAATGATGAACATCGCTAAGAAATACATCAAGGAAGAACACGGCAAGGTTACCCAGGAGTTAACGGATGAATTCTTTAAGAATGCCAGGAAGGTTTGGGTGATGCGCGCCAGGAGGAAGGTAGTATTTGAACTGCACGTCCTGGGTTATATGAAACAACAAATCGTATCGTTCTTCAAAGAGAATGGCGGTGGCTTAAAAAGAAATACTTTATATCTCTATTTACATTTAGAATCAATTGAATAAAATGCTAACAGAAAAAGAACAACGTCACAATATGATTACATACTTTTCGTTATGTTGTCATTTGCGTGATTTTATCGAAGCTAACGTCGAGAAGAGTCGGTACAATTACAACAAGGTAAAGATGCTAACCAACCAGGTGGCAAAGGAACTTGAGAAGTCGATCGATATTATATTTGAAGTGCAAGGTGTATCAGTAGAAGATAAACACGCAATGATCGATGAATTTATGAGAGGCACCGTCCAAATGGAGAAATTCTTCCGCATCGGATTGCAAATGCAAGACTTGACATTGGAGCAAGCATCAGAGTTATCAGAGAAAGTAGAAAAAATTTATAAAGAATATGGAATCAGTTAAAGAAACAACAACATTCACAGACTCAATAGTATTCGATGTAATCAAAGAGATTGCAGAAAGAGCGGAGGCTGGATTAAACAAGTATGGGACGACAATGGATCGTACAGACTTAATCGCATCCGACTGGGTGCAACACGCGTACGAAGAGGCGCTTGATATGGCTATCTATCTTAAAAGATTAAGGAAAGATATGCTGGCTATGGAGGAGAAATTCGAAGTATACAAAGAAGAGTATGAAAGGATTTCTATGATGAAAGAAAAGCATACGTTGGTTTGGACTACTAAAAAACCAGACAATAATGTTACTATAACAAATGGCACGGGAGTTGTATATACAATGTCACCGAAACCAAACGAAACTTATACAGACGAAGAACCAATTATAAGAAAGAAATATAATTGGCATAGATAACGGGTTAATTGATTTCATAAATGTAGTTTATAAAAGTACCTGGTTCTGCTGGGTACTTTTTTCAAAAACTTTTTACTAAATGTTTTGCATTACAAAAGTAATTGCTTAACTTTCGGAACGAAATCAATAATCAATGAGAAGAAAACGCTACAGCGATGTGATCTGCCAGGCAGAAGCTATCGTACAAAACCCAGCCAACCGCACACAGAGAGGCACTTTAAGAACTCGTGCGCAAAGAAGAGTAGATAAGTTAGTAGTTAAGATTACCTACTTATCACAATTTGAAGAACAAGAAAGTATCAATTTTTAAACCAAACAATTTAAAGCTATGGCAAGAGCCGACGAGTACAAAGTAAAAACAGAATCTCCAGTTGTAAAGTATTTATCTTGGAGTTCAAACGATAAGTGTTTCACTTATTGGGACAAGGCGTCATCTTCTAATAAGAAGGTGGCATTACCTTTCAATATGATTCACCTGGCAGATATGTCAACCATCAAGGGATGGCACGATGCATCTTCATCTGGTATCTACTCTAACGAGGTAAAGAGTACTAAGAATGAAGAACTGAATGTTCGCGCGTTCAAAGGTGGTGAGTTGATTAAAGGCTTGTATCGCGACATCAAAGATCGCGTTAACGCATTAGGTGGTGATTACCACGCAAGCGTGTATGGATTTATCAATGGTGAAATTGTTAACATCTCTTTAAAGGGAGCCGCATTAAAGGCTTGGAGTGATTTTGCTACTGAAAATCGTTCATCATTCCTTGGTAGCTACATCGCATTTACCGGCGCATTAGACGCTAAGAAAGGATCTGTAAAGTATTCTGTTCCAGTATGCGAGAAGGGTGGAGCTATTTCAGCTAAGGATAACGAAGCTTCTGAGTTGGCTCACAGTAAGTTGACGGATTATTTTGCTTCAAGAACATCTACTCCAGTTACTGCAGTTGAAGAAGTTCAAGCAGAAGAAGTGTTTGCTCCAAAGTTTGCTGATGCGCCAGCGCCAGTTGAAAAAGATGAGTTACCTTTCTAAGATGTCAGAGGCACTAACAAGCTTGAAAGGATACGAGGTTATCAAGCAAGCTAATCCAATTATATCGTCTACCAAAGCTGAAATCTCAGCAATGGTAGATGCATATATTGAGAACCTTTCATTCAATGGAGGAAACCCTATCGAGGATTACGCAATCACAGAGAAGTTATTATTCTTTATTAGCGAATTGCAGAAAGGATTAAAGCCTTATGCGATTGTTGACTTAGCATCCCACGATAACAATACATCGTCTAATAATGGTGTTGAAGTTAAGGTGGTGGCAACTCCGGCTAAATACGATTACTCAGCTAACCAAGCCTGGGTATCACAGAAAGCTAAGGTTGATGCAGAGTCAGCTAAGCTGAAGGAGAAGGAAGCATTCATTAAGTCTTTGAAGGAATCGATAACAACCGTCGATCCAGAGACAGGCGAAATGGTTACTTACTATCCGCCAGCCAAATCATCAGGAGAAACTTTAAGGACATCTATTGCTTAGCGCAGTAGGTGTCCCTCAACTTAACCGAAACAAAATGAACAATCAATCTTTTAACACTACCTGGATGCACATCTATAATGAATTAGATAAGATCCACAAACAAAAAATCGAATTTGCAAAACTAAAATTTGCCCAAGAAAAAGAAAATGAGAAACATTATAAAAGAAATTAGGACTGAATTGGGTATGACTCAAAAGCAGTTTTCAGAAAACGCAGGCTTCGCTACGATTCAACAAATCAGCGGACTTGAAAACAAACAACGCGGAATCGGTTTTAACTTACTTGGGAAGATCGTTCGCAATTTAGCTTCAAATGGATTTGATGCTTCATTAGATGTTGTTCTTACAATTAATAAGAAGAAGATTAGAATCCATTAATGAAGAATCCAAATAACTTAAAGCCTATTGAAAGGATGGACGAGATAGCAGATGTTTCACAATATGGAGCGTCTGCTATTATCGTTTATTTCTTAGCTGAATTATCGGAAAAAACACATCATAAATCTTTTGACGATAAGTGTTATTGGCTTGAGGTTATGGATGAATTCCAAAAAAGACTTAATTATGATTGATGAGGAAATAAGTAGGATTGAAATACAATGGGAAGGAGTTGACTTGTCATTAAATAAGTGGTATGCCAATAGGCATTTCTCATATAGGATTAAAGAGAAAGAGTTCTGGAGTAATTTATTCTTAAAGCTACTCCCTAAGCGATTAAAAAAGATCGACAAGTATATGATAACATTATACTTCAATAGTCGCTTAGACGCCAGCAATACTATTCCTATGGTGAAGATATGCGAGGATACTATGAAGAAGAATCATTACATCATAGACGACTCAAAAAAATACTGCAAAGGTATCTCAATCTTCCCGGATGAGTCTATGGGTAAGAAGAATTACAAATTGATTATTCATATAATTTCATATGCAACTAAAGAAAGTAAAGCTTATCGCTCCAAGTAGCTACCAGGAGAAGCTATGTGATTTATTCTCGAAAGAGGTATTCCATAATAGCGAATCTGGTAAAACATATATGGATCGAACAAAAAATTCTGGATCAGAAAATAAGATTATTGCAGATATTTATTTAGGTAAGATGGCGGAATATGCCGTCTGGAATTACTTAGTCTCTCAAGACAAATTCCCGACAGAACCTGAGCTTGCGATTTATAGCAATAAGAGAAAGAGTTATGATGCGGACTTGAAGATCGGGAATACAAAGATTCACGTCAAGTCTTGCGTTTATAATGAAAAGTTCAGCAATAGCTGGGTGTTTCGCCCAAACGATCCAATCGTGACAAATCCTGACGAAAATGATTTTGTGATATTATGCGCGCTAAAAGATAATACCTTTGAAGGTATATTAGTTAGCGCAAAGAAACTTGTTGGTATGCATAAGCCTCCACGAAATCCTAATTACAATATGTCTGTGATTTACGAGGAGGATTTATTAGGGGGAGAGTAATTATTTCATCCCTCCCCTTGTCTTGCGATCGCCAGGCATATCTGTCTTAGATCCGCGGTTAACAGATGCTTTCTTCATAACGATACCCTTCTTTGTGTGGGAAGCATCCTTACCATCTCCATTGCCGTAAGTTCCTTTCTCGCGGTTTATCTTAACCAATTCTGAACGCTTTGCGCGTTGCTCTGGCTTAGCATTATACTTCTTCTGGTACTCATACTTCTTTGCCTTCGATTCAGGATTCTCCTTGTAGTATTCGGCTGACGATTTCTTTTTCATTCCACACTCAACTTTTATGGTTCGCAATTAATTTACACAATTTAATAAAATATTCCTGGGGGAAAGTCCACTTGGCAAAGTTAACATCTTTATGGAGTAACTGGATGTTGCGCTTAACATATCCTTTGTCGTTGTTGATCCGATCGATCGATACAGTTCCGTTATCGCTATCCTTGTCAAAGTCTAACGGCAATCCAGATAATGCACACTTCCTATCTTGTTTAAGGTAGATGTTCCAGATGTACTTAATATCAATCTCGAATGCTCTGCCTCTGGCATCTGCCTTGCGTCTCTTTTCCTCAAACCAGGCTTTAGGTATATCTCTATACTTTCTCTTTTCAACAAGAGACTTACCAGAGCATTTCCGGCAAGTAACATTATTCTTAATAGCTCTATTAAGTTCAGCTATGTTAGTGTACCTTTGCTCCGTGCCACAAACCTGGCAAAACTTAAAGTACTTCTTTTGATTCATTAGGGAAGTAAACTCGTGTTCATTAGGTAGTTTTGATCGGCATTCATCTTAGCGAATTCATTCTTGTATCGCTTGTAAAGATTTAAATCCTTTATGCTACCGCTTTCGTCGTATACCATATCAATTAATTTTGCTCTGGTAGACTTCTCGCCAGTATGAACGCTAAACTTTTGTCGTCCATAATCTGGTTTTTGTTGAGGTGTAAATCCTGGTGTAGGTTCCTTTGGTGGAGCCGGCGGAGGAGTTTCTTTTTTAGGCATAGTAGCCAATGAAGACGCATCATTAGCTTGATCTTGAGCTATTTTTTCTGTCTTTTGAGCAACTATTTCTGGCATAGAAGTTAATTCACTTGCCTTTGATAAAGGGATTGCCTTTATAGCTTTTGATGCCATATAGAATGGATCAGCATACTTAGGTGAATCAGACTCTTGCAATACCGGTAATGTAGTAGGTTCTTTGTACCAGACGTTTTCCACAGCATAAGGAGTATTATTTTCATCTACAAGTACATTGCCTTTTTTATCTTTTAGAGTGTAATAATTAACTTGCTTTCCTGTGTCTAAATTTTTAATAAAATTAGACATATTAAAGTCCATCTTCTTAACTGGGGCTATACCCTTATAAGAACTATATTCAGAAGATTTATCTTTTAATTGATTAGCTTTTTCTTGTCGAGTTAAATTGTGAGGCTTATCGTAAATCATTTCACCCCCTACTTTGTCTGCTACTTTCTTTATGTCTCCATAAGCCTTCTCTGGAGACATCTTTGTCGACAAGTTCTTAAAGGCATACAAACTATCATTATAAGCTTGCATTCTTTTTTTGAACACAGCAGGATCAGTTGTAATAAATTTAGAAGTCGGATTCTTTGATTTATCCGCAACAGATTCTATAATGCTTGCCATAATTAAGATCCTTTAACCCATTTCTTGGATGATGAAGCCGTCTTAGATGGACTCCATTTAACTTTGTTTGCCCAATATGCTGCTGACATCTTACCCTTTGCAATGTTCTTTGCGTGGCGCGATTTGAATGCCTCTCTCTGCCCTACGGTTTGATTCGTTTTAACGCCAGCTTGCCCAAAGCGGATAAGCTTAACCTTGTCTCCTTCTTTAGCTAATACAACGTGTGACTTACCATTATGAACCTCTCTCTTTGGTTTATTAACCCCAGATAGTCCATATCTTTGAAGCTTCGAATTAATAGAGTCGCTGATTGACATATTATTTTTTCTTTGCAGTTTTTGCTGCTTGCTTAAATTGCTTTGCGGTAGGAGCGCCTTTCGCCCCTACCTTTCTCATTTCTTCACCAGAACCAGCTTCAATTCGTTTCCGCTTAGCGTGAATATTAGCGTATAGCCCATTTTTCATATTAGTCGTTCTTTAACTTATAAGAAAATCCGCCAGAGGTAGATCCTGGGTTGGATTGGTTTTTATTGGAAACTCCAATTGAATTAGTCGCTTCAATAATTCTACGAGTTTCTTCTTTCATACCCCTATTCATTGCATCAAAGTGAGATTTCATTTCTTGGGATCGCACATTATCTACACTGTCTGTTACATCTCTCATATTATCAAAAGATTTTGCTGGAACAGACTTGAATGTCGTTTTTTGTTTTTTAGGATCTGGCATAACTTTAGTTGTTTATTAATCGTTCTTTAACTTATAAGTAAATCCTGAAGAAGGTTTGCTTGGATTTGATTGATCTTTGTTGCTCAATAGAGTTTTGATCTCTCCAATAGTTTTACTTTCGATGTTTTTCATCATCTCTTGATCCAACTTGCGAAGTTGTTCTTTGCCTACAGCAGTTGATACTGAATCTGATTTTGCTACCGGTTTTAATTCTTGCTTTGCCATTTTGTTATTTGTTATTTAAAAGTTAAACGATATAAAGTTTGCTCTACCAATCCATTGATCTCATCAAGAATATTTGACAAAGCGGAGTTACCTAGCACACACATTCTTGCGCCGGATGAAATGTACTCTTTGAATGATTTAAGGAATGCTACTGGAGCATCCATTGTGTATGGTTTAACTTCCATATCACATCCAACCATAATGCGTCCATAGCAACCTTGATATGCCTCAATGAATTTATCCATCAAGTCATTGAATCCATCATAGAATTCGCCCAAAGCCTCGTGTTCTGCAAAAGAACTTGTCTGCCAATGGAATACTTTTGCTTGCGCAGAAGCCTCTAACATTTCGCATAACAATTCCTCCTGAGGGGACTCGTTTTCTTTCTCACTTTCTGGTTGAGAATAATCACTCATAAGAGCGCCAAATGCTTGTGAAGCTTTTTTAGCTTTCTGCATTTCAATTAGATTTACCATAATAATCTTATTTTTTCAAAGTTACTAATTATTTCTTTTTATTTGCCTTCATATGCTTAAACATTTCTACTTGCTTCTCGCGTTTGATGGCTCCTGCTTTGGTGGGAGAAACTCCTAGGTTCCTCCCTGTTGTCTTGGATACTACCATATATCCCTTTGGCGTTTTCTTTATCATTGCATTAATATTTAGTTGGATCAAATCCTGGAGGCAATCCTGTCTCAGGATCAACGCCTTCAACTGTCGGTGCCTGTTCAGCTTTTTTAGCTTCTTCTTTTGCTACAAGTTTTTTGTAAGCATCCATTACACTTCCTCTAAATCCGATTGTAAATAAATCTTTACCAAGAACTTTATCCTTCATTGGATCCTTACCTTTCAAAGTGAATAATGTATAGATAGCCTTAGCCTTAGTATCGGAATCCTTTGCAACATTCTGAATCATAAGGTATACAGGAATATTTTCCTTGTACTCAACCTTAGCGCTACCAATCATTTTCTCAATGTAATTCTTGGCATACTCTTTATCCCTTTTACTTTCTAAAGATTTATAGTAATGCATCACCTCTTCCTTCGCATCAGTATATTCTACTCCAGCATCTTTATATTTTTTAAAGATAGTTTTGATTGTATTAGAAATATCCTGGTTCTTGCTATTCTCGATGCGTTGCAATCTATGGATATATTCAGCATCTTCTTTTAAGTCCCTTATCTTTTCATTCTTCGTCTTATCGGTAGTGCCAATTAAACGATTCTTGAATGTTCCAAATGAAGCACTTAATGCATCAGAGAAATCTCCGTTAGCTAAATATTTAGATCGAATCTTTGGATCAACCCCGCCTACCATAGCATTTGTCATCTGATCTAATATGGTATAGAATCCAGCTAATAAGAATTGGTTTTCCGGGCTTGTCAAGAACGAATCTTCAGAAGCTTTCTGGAATCTCTCTGGAGAAATCTCAATAGCGCCATCTGTAATCTCAGACGCTTTTCTAAATAGAACCTTGTAGAAAGATAAGATTTCTGGATTCTCTTCGCCTTCTTGGCTAGGAATAATATCCTTTAATGCATCCTGGCTTAATGCTCTTTGATTCCACAATGAATAGTTGTTAGAATACTCATAGAAGAACTTAGCAGTAGAAGGCATCTGACTTGCTGCCGGAGGTACGAACGATTTTAAGTTATCAGCCATTTCCTTATTAGCAGTCTTATCTACCGGCGGAACCTTAATCCCCATAGCAGGGGCATATGCTTTGTAGAAAATATTTTCTGCAATGCTTTGGAACACATTGAAGAAAAACTTAATAGGTGTTGGTATTTGATACTTATTATAAGAATGCGTTCCGTCTGCATTTTTGAATGGAGAGAAGATAATTATCTTATCGCGCTTTGCTCGCTTCAAATCCTCATTCTCCCAGTCGTCACCAGCCATCATCATATTATAAAATGTAAGCGCCATCATAGCACCTCCAGCTTGGAATATTTTACTAGAAAACGCTTTGTAGTTATTCTTAATATATGACGCAGTAATTTTAGCTCCCTGTGTTGTAACATTTAAGAATGCAAATAATGGGTTCAAGAACTTTGTAGTTCTTCCACCTCTATGGTAATCCATTGCAGCTCTTGCTTCGTAAGACGCTTGCATTAGGATTTTTTCATATTCTTTGCCTACTGGATCAGATCCATTTTTCTTAATATAATCCTTGATTAAGTCATTTCGCTTATTCTCGAATGCGGTAATTCTAGCTGCCAATTCAGAAATATCAGCAAGAATACTTAATGCCTCACCAACTTTAGTAGCCGCGCCAGTCTCATTTGCCAGAGTCTGTTGCATACCACCCATTTTACCATATTCATTGATAGCATTTAATATTCTGGAATTATCTCCTAATCCAGTCTTAAGTTTTGCAATACGAAGTGAGTTAGCAAGAGTCCCTGACAACGCTTTCCCTCCTTGCCCAAGTACACCAAATTTGCTAGAGTACAGGTTATTAGCGAATAATTGAGATGCAAGATCCGTACTTATGTTGGCAATCACGAATGATGCGTTAACACCTACTGCCATAGCGGATGTCAACCAAGCTCCCATAGCTTTAGTCGAAGCGCGGTACAACCAGTTTCTCGTATCCCACATTTCCTCATCTTCGTATTCCTTAGCAAGATTCTCTTTTAACTGGAATGCGTTAACCTTACCTTCAACCTTGAAAGTCATATTGCGATATCCTGCATCCGGATCCATTAGTTTTGGTGAACCGTCTTTGTTTAACTTTACAGTACCATCTGCATATGTATCGTAGTTAGCAGGTTTAGCCCACCCTAAGTTTCGTCCATTAAGCTCTTCGAACATAGCTTGCTTAGCGCGGTTAGAGAACACCTTATTTACAGCAGAAATGAATCCCATCTTAAGGAGTTTCTCTGAGTCAGTCATCATATAACCAGTATCACCAGATTCAATCTTCTTGATTTCATTTCTGGTAATCTGAACGCCTCTTGTATTGAACGCAGACTGAGGAGTGTCACCCTTGATAAACTTCAAGAATTTACGAGGCTGATAATTGTAATCCTTATACATATCATACTCATCCTTAGTAATTACGCCATTTTCGTATTTATACTTAAGGATATCTGAAAATGCTTTGAAGTAATTGTTGGCGCGACGCTCTAATTCAGCCAGCTTATCTCTTCTTGTATTGTAAACATTAGTCTTAAGAAACTCTAATTGCTTTAGCGCCTCCTCTTTTGATAAAGGAACTTCTTTCTTAGTTTCATAATCATCAAACGAAGTATGTAATGGACGAGCCTCATTACGATTGTCAAAGTTTTCGTCAATAGCAATTGTTCTTCTAAGCAGAATTATGTCGTCCAAAAACCCTTTATCCTTAGCAGATAGCTTCTTGCCATCCATCTCTCCATATACATCGGCATAAGCATCTCTGAACATAATAGTTGCAAAAGGAGTAGCTCCTGCCTTATTATATAGGTTGTAGAAAGATTGCATCATACCTGCATTCTTTATCAAATCAGCTACGTTAGTATTACGCTCAGCAGCTTCTTTATATGCAGCTGTAAGTGCCTCAGAGAAGCCAATTCCTTCGTCTTCAGCCTTCTTAGCGGAAGTCGTACCAGGCAAATATTTATCTTCCTCTACAGTGCCTGCATACATTGGTGCAGCCAATTGAGATTTAACATAAGTCTTATCTCCAGCAGTTAAGATTTGATTAGGATCAAATACTACATACTGCTTAACCAACCCATCCTTATCTCCCTCAGTTACGCTTTCTTTGTCCATAGTCTTTAATACGACGCCTTCTTTGTCGGTATTATTGATTAAGTCGTTTTCTTTTTGGCGTTCTACAGGATATGGACTATTAACATCGGCTACATTATAATCCAATGTTTTTGCATTTAAAAATACAGGCATCTGAATGTCCCCATACTGCTTAGCTCCTCTAAGCGTAGCAGTAAAAAATATTCCTCTATTGTGTGCATTAAACCGCTTAAATTTAGGATCAGTACTAAAGCGATCAAACTCAGCTTCTGTTCCGTGATAGAATACCTGCGGCTCTCCGTTTTCGTCAACGAATTTAGATGCATTCTCAGGATCATTTTCCCAGTCTCCAAACCAAGCCTTAAACTCAGGAGTGCGAACCGTTTCGTATTGGGAAGCAGTTAAGTTAGAAGGTTTACCGTTAGGAGCTAAACGCATCTGAGACTTAGCTACAATCTCTGAATTCTTGGTTATGACTACGCCAGCTGCGCCAAATGTATTATTCTTTTTAACGTCAGCTGCATCACCAAGTAATCCTTTAACATACTCAACTAACTCGTCTCCGTCAAATCCTTTTTGATATACATCTGTAATCTTTCCATTCTCTTTACGCTTAATGATATAGCTTTTATCTTCTGCTCCAAGTTCAAAGTTTTTAGCCTGATCAATATCTCCCTTGAATTTTCTTGAGCTAATGATAGCTGTGCCACCAATGTTAAGATTATCAAAGATGTTCTTTACAATTTCGTCTCTTACATCCTTTGGAACTACGTTTACAACATTTAATGAAACAATTCCGTCGAAGCGCTGATCAATATTCTTAGAATCAGTATAAGTAACCTTATCCTTACCTTTCCATCTTTCAGTATTAATCTCAAGAGATTTAACTTTTGTTCCAAGAACATTGCTCATAGCATCAGTTCCTAAGCCTAATCCTGCACCGTAGTCTAATACATCTCCTTTAACGCCTAATCCTTTAAGGATTTTAGCCGCCTTCTCATAGCTTCCTGTAGTTGTTGCTACCTGAGTTGTGCCAGAAGCTTTTGCTAATGCATCGGATATTTCCTTAGATTTCTCATCAGAAGTCATTAATTGAGACTTAGCCTCAATCATAGCATCCATTTTGGATTTAATCCATTTCTCTACAAGATCCTTTCCGCTGTTGCTAAATCTGTTAGATTTAAGATTCCCAATAATATCTAATCCATTATCTTGCGCTGCATTTAATAATACTGTTGCGTACCCTTTTCTTTTTTCAGCAGGATCTGTTGTTATTTTAAATGCACCTTTAGAAGACATTGCTTCCTTATTAGGTTCAGTTAAAATGTTTAACGTAGATACAAGATTGCCGTTTTCGCTGTAGTATGCAACGAAATCAGATACCCCATCAGAACTTTTCTGTTTACTAAATACTACCGTAGAAGGGTTGCCTGTCTTAGGGATGTCACTAGATTCAGATTCAAATGTAGGTTCCATCCAGAACTTGACACCTGGAGCCATCCGCACAGTATGAATAGCTTCCTCTAGCTTCTTGATATCTTTCGACATCTGAGACTTAGCTACAGTTGCATCTGGAGAAGATGTGCCATTGTAACCTAGTTTAGGTGCAACCAATTTGGATGACTCCTGAATATATGTATCTTTAGGTAATTCAGACAATTCGGGAGCATCTAATTGTGAATCTGAATTTATATATAAAGATTTTGCTGATATACGGTTTAATGATGGTATTGATGCGAAAGAATTATTGCCAACTGTAAGCCCTTCTCCGCCGACAAGAGTTAGATTAGGTAAATTAGCCTTAGCGTAATCAGAAACCCTTAGCTCAATCCAAACATTTTTTATGTTAGGTAATGATAATTCACTTCCTTCAATTTTTAATTTTCTAACATTATCAAGTTTAGGTAAATGAATTTTATGTTTACCAACTCCTTCGGCAAAAAATATTACAGATAAATCACCCAATGATCCTAAGTTGTCGGCTTTAAATGATGATACTCCGTTAACTTTAGCTTTATCAATACCTATGGTATTATTAAGATTTACTGATCCATTGGAAATGTCTACACTATATACATTTTCCGCAGAATCTGAAGTAAATGTAGAGTCATCTACAGTAAGTTCCTTTATTCTATAGACTCCAGGTAAATTTATCGTAGATTCATTTATAATATCAACATTAGCCCAAGAAGTATTAGATCCTTTTAATACAGTTATTTCAGATTGATCATATGCGTAATATCTATTTACTCCTCCTAAAATATTAAATCCTCCTTCTCTTTCTATTTCACTTATTCTAATTTTACTATTATCCGAAGCTTCTATTGTTGTGCTTCTTGAGTCACTAAATGTAGTAAGTTTATTTATGAAAATTTTAGAATTATCTCTTGCGTGTATTTTTGATTCCCAAGAAACCCCATTAACATTAGTGTCAATTTCGTTTAAATTTAAAACGGTATTATTATCAACCTGTATTGAAGACACATTTTTAAGGTTAGGCAAATCGACAGTACCACCTTTAATTTTTAAAATACTTACTTCTTTTAATTTATCTAAATTTGCAGCCCCTCCTTCTTCAATAACTAGATCTCCGTCAATAAGATTTAAATTTGGCGCATTTAATTCGCCATAAACATCTACATATGCATTATCACCGTCACTAGTAATTGCTTTTAATAACGGAGCATTAAAAGACATTTTTTCGCCAATATATAAATTTTCATTTGATTCGAATGTTTCTAATTTAGGGAAATTTAATTCTATCCTATTATTATTTTCATTATCCTCTATTACAAGTTCATCTACTTTTTTTAAGGAATCAAAGTTCAATTTAAAATTGCCCCACGGGCTGTCTATTTTAAGTTTACTTAAGTTTGTTATTTTTGGAAAACTTATTGTTGCAGGACTTCTTTTTATAATTTCGATATCAACTCCCCAGGAATCGCTTACCCTAATACGCCCTGTAACATCTTCTAGGTTTGGCAACGAAATACTATCACCAGTATTTGAGAAACCCAAATCTCCGATTATTAATCTTATCTTTTGATATTCCGATGGGTTATCACTTCCTTTAATTACAATTCCTTTGGAAACCGATCCATCTTCATAGCCAAATGGTTTAAAAACTTTATCAGTATTATTACTAATAACTTGTTTTGTTCTAGTTAGAGCGTGATTTTGTTCTCTATAAGATTTGTCTTTAATCGAAATAATATCAATAATATCTTGCTTAGAATAATTGCCTTCCGTTAATTTATTAATTACAGCATCCTCAATAACACCATCAATTTCTATTATTTTCTTTTTAATTGAATCATCAAACCCTGCTGTATTGATTGGCGTTTCTGTAATTTTTTCATAATTCCCATCTATTATCCATTGCTTAAAGTCACGTTCATTAAGAGTGAATCTTTTTTTAGAAGCTTCGTCTGGTAAAGAATCAAGTATTTCTTTTAAAGTATTTTGAACTTTAGCATCTTTCTTGTATTCAATTCCGCCGGGCAAATCATTAACTAATTCATCAATAATTCCAGCATCATTTGGTAATACGGATTGCCCTTGTCCTAATCCACGAACTTCAGAAATCTCATTCTTACCTTTATATCTTACAGCGATTCTTGCGTCACCTGTTTTATTATCAACAAATACATAAAAATCGCCACCAGTAAGATGCATTTTAGCAGTATCTACTGCACCTCCAGTACACCATTGTGCTGGATATTTATGAGAAGTACTTGCTATCTTATGCAAAGGTTTTGCGTCCTCTATATTGCTCGATTGATTAAACTTCAGCCAATATCCTTCACCGGTATCACTTTGCTTAAATATAAATGGAGCAAACTCAGATTGAGTTACTTCAATCTTAGGCATATTAATTTGAGCCACAAGATATCCTCTTCCAGGTTCTGTATTTAAATCGCCATAATCAGCATAAGCAGAAGCTACAATACCAGGTTGCATTGTAATAATAGGCTTTTCTGTACTGTTCAATTGACTAGGCTTAATTGAATCACGCTGAATTTTACGCTCTCCTCCCTCTTCGGCAGCTTCAACAGTATATCTACTTGAAATACCATCCTTAATCATTGCATATTGAAAAGGAATACTATAGGTTTCGTTTCCTTTTAAATAAGCAATATTTCCAGTTAGTGATCCTTTTTGTTCAGCCGCCTTTTCTTTAATGTATCTTTCGCGCATACTTGCATTATCGCGAATCATCTTCCACTCAGTAAGGTTATCCGTAAATCTTGGATCCTTTTCATACTTTGCAATTTGAGCGGCAATGTAACCCGGCTTCAATTCAGTAAGGTAGTACTTATCAGAATGATTTGCATCAGCTTCAATCTGATCCATCTCCTTTTGCATCTCCTCAAGAATCTCATCCTTATTTCCGATAGCAAATAATTTACCACCACGGCTTTCGTCCATAGCAAGCGCACGAGACAACCAGATGTCGCCTGGCTCCATTCCCTTGACAACTCTTAAGTACTTCTTGTGTTGCTCAGACTCAGTCATCTTTGTCATCTGAGAACGAGCAATTGTGTCATTAGGGTTTTCTACCAAAGAATCATCTGCCGCCATTGTAGGGCGAGCATTGCTTGGAGAGTTCTCAGTTGCATTCAATTGAGCCGCTTCGTGATATTGCTCTGATCCAGGAGTTAATCCTTGTAAGCGCTGTTCTTGAGCAGGAGTTAATGGGATAGCATCACTTAAATAAGAGACATCAATCTTTCCGCCAACCTTTAATTGAGCTGCTAATCCTTCAAAGTATTTAGCTAATTGTTCGCCTGAAGTTGTATTTTCAAACGCTTTATTAATCATTGCTTCAAGGCTACGACTACCCATAGCTCTAGATGCTTGCAATAAGAAATCTCTTAATGCGCGCGCGATTTGATCTAATACAGTACGCTCAATCTTTCCTTTGCCAGCAGTTAACGTACCAACCATTTGCACTAAGAATTCCTCAGCGCGCTCTTGGTTATTTTTAGCATCGTCAATTAGATTGCCGTCTTTATCACGCCCATATTGATTAGCGAAATCAATCAATGGCTTAGACTGACTATTCTTCATCATACGCAATACAGTATCGCGCATAGCAACAAATGCTTCCGGATTATCTTTTGCTAATTGCATTAAAGCAATGTGAGCTGCTTCGTGAGCTGCCGATTCAATAGAGTTAGACGGTGAGGATAGATTAACGTGAATAATGGGATCGCCACCTTTACTATTTGCCGTAAGTACTGCCTCAGAATAATTTGATCTTTTAGATGATTCTTCAGCAGATAAACCAGAAAGCAATAAGCCTTTTTTAAGTTCATCCTGATTAGCATATAACATTACTCTTGCATCCGGATCAATAGATTGGATTGCATTTTGAATGTTAATTAAAGTTTGCTTTTCTTCTGTAGTTAATCCTTTAAGGATATCAAAATCGCCTTGCATCATTGACGTATCAACCTGCATCGTTTCAGCGGCTGTTGACACTTCAGTACTAGTAGAAGTCATTACCTTTGGAGCGTTAGCTTTTCTTTCAGCCTTTGCCTTAGCGTCTGCCTGAGCAGTTTCAATAGCGTGAGATACAACTACATTGCTCCATTTCTCTTGTAGCTTCTTAACATCCTTGTCAATCTGAGCCTCTACATCTACATCTTTAACTTTCTTTTTGCTGTCTTCTAAGCCTCTAATCTTGCTTTCAATATCTAATGCAATCTTTCTTTTAGCAATAGGCAAAGATGCAATTACAGCATACTTACGCATTGATAAGTCAGCATTGTATTTGATAATGTCGTCTGCGTGTTTTTGTGCAATCTCGCGAACAGATTTATCTGCAGTCTCATCATTTGCAATTTGACGGAAGTTTACAATTCTTCTTTTTTGCTCAGTAGTTAATGGAGTAACAGAACCTCTGATAGCAGGAACGCTAGCTGAAAAACCTGTAGTCGCTCCAACCAAGAATCCTTCTTGCACTTGCTTTTGTAACTTATCATACTCTTCCTGAACCCACTTGCCGTCTTCAATTCTGTCTACAATAAAGCTACCGATAGCGGCTAATATTTCTTCCCCACCTTCTCCTAATGAATTCTTAATAGTCGTACCAATTGCCTTTAAATACGTTCTATTGATTTGATCTTCTAAAGCTTTGCGCCCTCTTTCAGCAAGAAAATCTTTCATTGTTTTCTTTGCTCCAGACATATCAAGCTTAATAGCAGCGCCACCTAAAGATCTTAATGCGTTGATATCAGCCTTGAACAAATTCTCAGTTGCACCTTCAATAGCGCCCTTAGCAATGGACTTCCAAGCATCGATAGCAGAGATATCTCGATCCTTCTTGTATTCTTCTGTTAATGCAGTTCCGGTTCCTAAAGCTGCGGCTCCGGCAAATACACCTGCAGTACTTCCTCCTGTTGTAGCAAGTGCAACCAATTGAGGGATTTGTTGAGTAACAGATAAGCCTAGCTTAGTTAATCCGTCCCAAGTGTCACCTGGTTCATTAGATGTTAATAGCTCAAAAGCTCCTTTCCCAACATTCTTTTCTTTGATGCCTGAATTTAATTCAGCGGCAATCATATATTTCTCGGATCTTTCTTGGAATTTTAGCGCGTGTTTATAAAAGTCAGTAGATAGCTCCTCGCCTGGCTTAGGTAATGTAGCCTTTCTTTCCTCCGCAGTTTCTCCAAACGCAGCACCTGCAACACGTTGCTTACTTGCTTTTTCGTGAAATTCAATTGCAGCTCCACCTAAAGCTACTAATCCAGAATATACGGAAGATAATCCAGACTTAAGTGCATTAGGAGTCATACTGCTAATAAACTGAAGCGTACCAGTTGGATCATACATAGGATCAATATCCTTCTCCATCTCATCTCTAATAGCCTTATTGATTTCGGCTTTCTTAGATTGATCGTACGCTTCCCAGTTAATCTTGCTTGGATCTCCTCCTAAAAACTTTTCTAATTCGTATTTAGCATTAATCTTAAACTCAGGTTTTTTACCAGAGCTTAATTGATACTCAAGCTTTTTGTCAAAGTATTCTCTTTTTGATTTCTCCTCAGGAGTCTCATTTGATACAATATCCGGTGCCTTTGACTTTAATTCAGCGACAGGTGGCTTCTCTACTCCTGTTGACATTGCCTCAGCAGATGTCTGAAGCAAGCCTGTCTCAGTAGAAGTACTGGTAATGGTTTTTGGTTTTGCAATCTCTAATATTTTCTTCTTCTCTTCTTCAGTAACCCTTTTTGGTTGGGTAGGTTTTGGAGCTTGAGGCTTTGGGACTTGTATTTTAAAAGAAGATCTCTTTGCAGGTTCTTGATCTGTAACGACAACTTCTTCTGGAGTTTCCTCAGTAGTAGCTAATTCTTCCGAAGGGATGATTTCCTCCGGCATTTGAGTTGCATCTAATTCAGCCATTATGTTGGGTTTTATTATTTTTTATTTTGATTAATATAATCATACTTCTCTATAGAGAAATTCTTAGCCTTTAAGATAGCCCAAAGCATACCTTCTGTAACCGGCTTCCCTTGTTTATTTGTAAAGGCTAATTTACTTGCAGCAGCTCCTGTAGGTTGAGGATACTTATGTGATCCGCCTCCTGTTGGTGTAGGCGTACCTCCGCCTGTTGGTGCTGGTGTAGTCGCCTTTGGTGTAGGAATTCCTTTTACAGCATTAATGAATGGCTTAGCAAACTTCCCTTTATACAAGTTGAAGGCAGTTGCATTTAAGTCTGCAATAAACGCCGCCTTAGGAGTTGTGATTTTAGTCCACTTTGTGTCTACTCCTTCTTGTGGCTCTTGCTCTGAATCAGTCCAAGCGATATCAGTATTCTTTTTGTAAGAAACTAATCCGTAGTAGTTACCACTTGCGTCTTTTGCAACGGCAGTAATAACACCTTTTGTGTTAGGATCAATTTGTGCAATTATTTTACGCCCAGAAGGGATTGCTTTGCCAGAAAGATTTCCTGGAAGTGTTACATCATAAGGAGTTAATGAACCAGCAAATCCGCCAGCATCTACATCTGCACTAGAAGGACTCTTAGTCTTTGTAGGTTTAGGTGGCGCCTTATAAGTTTCTTTAACTTCAATAGGCATTCTATTAATCTCTTGATTAAGAATGATTTTTCTTCTTTGATCCGCCGGCAATAAATCAGCTGCAGCCCCTTGTCTTTCAACTAATAAATCAATAACCTGCGGATGATTTTTTTCCATTTGTTGGTAATCCCAATCTTCTGTAGGAACCTGAATAGTGGTTCCTGTGGCAGGATCAAACTGAGGAGTAGTTTTTGGACGTATACGAGTTTTTGTAATAGGATCGTACGAGTCTCCGTAATAACCTTTACCAGAAAACATAGTAATACTCTTGTCCTTATTGGTAACCATCCCATTAATAGGTGATTCTGGACGAATTGTTTTATATGCTCTCTGCAATACCGCTTGCGGATCAAGGTTATTTTTAAATGCTTTATCAAAGTGTTTTGTTGCATCCTCAATAGATAATATATTTTTATCCATTGTAACTTTATCGCCATCCATTAAAGCCTTTTCGAGATTAGGAATCATATCCTTTTGAGAAAGTACTTTAGTTTGGTATTCTTTTCTCATTTCGGCTTTATCTTCCCAGGCTTGCTTCTCTAATTTAATCTGGCGAACTTTTTGTGCAATTAAAGCTGCTTTAGCAGAGTCTAACGAACCGCCTTCTTTTATTGCTTCAGATAATTGAGATGTTAATTCGTTGGCTTTATTTGTAATATCCTGGCGCCCATACATATTTACTTTCTCTTTTAGAGCTTCAATATTAGTATAGATGTTCTCGGCAATATCATAGTCACGCTTTTTGCGATCAACAATTGCTTTGAATATATCAGATATGCCTCCGCTAGTCTCTTTGAAAGACTGAGATATCGATTGCGATGGATTATATGTGTAATTTTCTGCCATTGATAATTTGGATTATATTATTGTCTCCTTAATAAGCTTTTCAATAAAGAAAGCTGTGAATCTGCGGCACTTGAAGCCATCATACCAGATGCGATGCCACGTCCAACTTCTCCGAATCCAGAATATATTGCTCCTACAGTATCCGCATAAGCGCCAGCCGCTCTCTTATCATCTTGGAACAATTGATATTCCTGTCCTAATTCTGTTTGTAGTGCGTTTTGCTGAAAAGATACTAACTGTTGTTGTTTTTGAGCCTCAGATGTAAAAGCTAATTGTCTTTGACGAGCAGTCTCAGCAGCAGTTTGATATAATGAATTCATATACTGTTGATTCATTGCATCTATTCTAGCTTGCTTTTGCATCATAGACTGCTTATCAAGCTCCAATTGCTGTCCGCCAGAAATGCTTTGCCCTAACAATGCAGCTGTCATCAAATCTGTTCCAGATCGCGCTCCTTGTCTAGCTGCTGCCATTGCGTTTGCCGCGCTTTGTCCAATCTGCTGAGAAGCAATATTTTCCCCGGCAAGCCTTCCTTGTGCAGACGCTTGACGCTGTTGCATAGCTGCTTGCTCTTGAGCTTGCTGGTACAATTGAGTGTCAGCTTGATATGTTGGCAAGCCCTTTATAGCATCTGAAATGCTAGAAACCCCTTCTTTTAATCTAGATCTTTGCGCGTTCCCAAAACTTGCTTGTCTTTCTAATTGATTCTTAGCTTCTTTTGCTCTAACACCTGCTCCAAATAAATCAGCTATCCCACTAATTCCTTGTACCCCAGCCATAATTGCAGCCGAATATGGGTTAGAAGACGCTGCTGCAGTTGCTCCACTTTTGAAAAAATCCAATAAACCTTTCATAGTTTTATTATTTTATTATGAATGCCCTGAGACAGGTTCTACTTCTACATCAAAAGAATTAATCCTCATATCTTGACTTCTATCCTTTAAAGTTACGACAAATTTATTAAGATATCCAACAATATGGTTACCTGTTATTAGATTTGCTTCAACTATTGATCCAGTTGTATTCTTGTCTCTTAAAATATGTGCATACATTCGATTATCCTCAACGATAAAATTCGAAGGCATTAATTTTGTTACTTGCTTATTTTCGTTTGTTATATCGATTGTAAATAGATTAGACTTAACATAGTTACTCTGAGTCCAATCAATTACATTCATATCGTGCCAAACCGCAATATTTCTAGGGTATACAGGGTAACGGGAATTCAATAACAATGAAATGCTTCCGTCATATGCTGTGCCGTCAAAGAATGTATTATAACTATTTCCTAAAGAGGTGTAAACTTTACTGTCTTTAAATAGAACCATTTTGCTTCCGTAGCTTTCGGCAAATCCGGTTCTAAAAGAATATTTAGCAATCCATCTGTTTAGTACGTCAGAGTATCCATAAGAAATATTTCCGCCGATAGATCCAACAAAGCACATATTGTAGTATGGATCGTAGGCAAATCTCATTGCACCGCTTTCAGCAAGGAATTGAGATTTCATAAAGCTACTGCTAACAACCTCGACACCTTTGTCTGTGTACTTTATAATTTTCTTATTGTAGTCATCCCACCACCAAACAGTTCCTTTGTAGTTCATTACAGATGATTTATCTTGCAATCCTACTCCGTCGCCCAAGTTACGAATAGTACCAATAAGGTTGTTTGTTAAAGATCGAATAGAGGAGTTGTCTCCCTGAGAAAGCTCTTGCTCTCCCATAAAGATATAACTACACTCTTTTTGACACAACGCTAACAACATCGATCCATTACCCTGAAGACGAGACGCGCGTTGTAATGAAGTGATTTCTCCATTTTCAATTGGCACGTCATTAGAGTCTAACGCAAAGAATGAGTTAAAGTTGTTAACTTTTGTGCCGGCTACATATGTTCCAGAATATCTGATTGTATTCGTTCTTCTATTCGTTACGTTTAATTCCGCTTTAAAAGAAGGTTTCCCTGCAGATGTATTCCATTTTGGATTAACTGTTGCATTAGAAATGCTTCTTATAATAAAGTTTGAATTAGTTGTGTTTAATGCAGCAGCCGGGTTGTAGTAAGTTATTGTCTTAGCCGCAGTCTTATCCATATTCATTGAATACACAACGGCAGCTCCAGACGACGGCTTCTTAAGTGTAGATGTAGCCGTAGATACTTCTCCTCCTAAATTCACGGATCCAGTTAGTTCAATATAGAATATGTCATTTGCATTAATATCTACATTTAAGTCTGTAGGCATATTAATATTATGAATAAAGAATATTGTCTCAGTTCCTGTAGGTGCAGCATAACTACCAACTCTTTTAGCCGTATATTCAGACTTCCCAAAAGGCTCGTCATTTAAATACACGTTCAGTTTATTGTCGAACGGTATTCTTCTTATCTGAGAAGTCAATGTAAATAAGAAATCTCCCTGAGGATCATTCCCGTCAAAACGAGTTGTATACGATATATTATAGTCTAATAACATATTGTATGTAATCGTAATTTTATTTATACCAGGAGTTTGCTTAGCATTATCGTAAAAATTAGACAACATAAACTGCGTTCCAGTAGAGGCAGAAGCTTTATTAGCGTCAATTATTTTAGCCCCATCCTCATTGTACGCTCCAAATGATGTAAATGTTGGATTTATTTTTTTAGTAACTTCTTTTTGAATATCAAATGTACCAAAGTCTATTGTTTCGGATGTCATTGCACAATTTAGAATTGTTTTAACATCTTCTGTATATACGGGCGGATCCGTCTTAGCGTAGCTGTATTTAAATGGAGCTGTCGCATATGTAGGTATTGATATTTTACTAAATACCATATCGCCAGTAAGCTTTGTCGAATTGATTGCGCCTGCGCCGGTAAAAGTAAATGGAGTCCCTACCGCCCAAGTACTAATATCAACCAAGCTGCCAGATTCATAAAATACTAAAGCTTCATCTTCTTGAGTTTGCTTAGGAGAATATATTTCAAAATACAAATCAGAACATACCGGGATTGCAGGCATTGTTAATGCTCCTCCAGTATATAGGCAATAAATGAAATTATCCTTTTGCTCCTTAACTTCCATATCAAGGATATTAGGAGATGCTAATGTTCCCACGTTAATAGAAATCTTATCACCCTTTTCTAAAGTATAGAATTGAGAAGACTTCCACATACCCATTAAATCAACCACAAGGAATCTCAAATCCTTTAATTGATCTTTTGTAATAGATTGGCTAACACCTACATATTTTGTAATTGCCTTTGTAACAGGATTCTCTTCAGTAATATTTAATTCGAAAAACACGTTACTCGCAAACCCTTCGTAAACATAAGATTTTGTCTTATTCTTAGTGTATACCAATTGTGCATACTTTGCCCAGCTAGGCTTAGTCCATCCTGTAGAAGGTGTTACTGTGACATTTGGAATAATAGGATAAGCAAACTTGCCAGTAGTAATCTGTGAATAAGCTTCAACACCACGAGTCTTTAATGCTTCATCATAATAAGCAATACCAACATTGTAAACAGAGTTGTTTGCAAAAGGCTTAACATAATCAGTACCTGTATAAGATGTTTCAGAACTTGTAGCAGAATACGTTGTGCCGGAACCTAAATAAGATCTTGAATCGCCAGATGTACCAAGTGAATATCCGGTTGCAGTTGTAAATGTTAGCTTAGCTCCATTTTCTGCATCAAAGTCATCCTTCATATTAGCTAAGAACAATCTATTCTTTGCAATTTCAAGATGTTTTGCGTTAACAGGAACCGCGTCAAACGGCTTTGAAGATGTAATAACATCTAAGCTTTCAAATGTTTGTCCAATCCAAGCGGCTGTTGCATTAGCCCCTTTAATCTGAGTGTCAGCTCTACGCCAAACTCCATTGTTGCCTTCTCTAACATATAGTTCTATTTCAGATACATATGTCGGAGTATTTGTAAAGTCATAAGAGATATCATATTGAGTGGTGCCTTTCTCTCCTTTGAACATTTGAGAAAAATTACTCAATACAGAAAACTCTCCAGAATCATATTTATATCTTGAAGCAAATTGGAAATCTCCAGATTCAAGTAGCTCAATTGGAGAGCCGGTAAAACTTTTCTTTATTGTTACAACCTGGTTAGGTGTACGCTTCTGAAGCTTTAAGTCGGAGATGTTAACATACTCTTTGCGTCCGCTAATAGTAGGAACAACGCGATCAAGTGGGTGTAATAAAACTATTCCATCACCTGCGTAATTCCAAATAACAGAGTTTCCGTAAACCTTTAAATCAGGAGTGAAATCTGTAGTAACACCGTGAGTATAAATAAACAATTCAGTAGTGGTACTGATATTAGTATCAATAACGTGAATGCCGGCTTTTGTAGCACCGGCAGTTAAAACGTATATTAATCCATTAGACTCTTGAAAGGTAGCCTTAACCGTATCAGTATAAGAGATACCGGTATTAGTAAAAGACTCTAACATTCTAATTGCGCCAGCCCCACCGTTCTTACCTGCGTCAAATACTATATTAGATGCATCCGAATAATCACCCTGAGGCAAGTTATTCGGATCCATATCTTTATTCAAACCTCCTGTTGCTGCGAGAGTTACCTTTGCCATCTGTTAAATGTTAGTTCTTAATACTTCCGTGAATTCCTTTTCTGATTAATCCGATAACCTCAGCATAATCCATAGAATTCATTCTGGCTCTAAATTTACGCAAAGCATTGTCATATTCCATCTTTGCTAGTTGTGTAGATCCGATTCTTCCGCCTTCCGCGATCGAAGCTTTTAACGCGATATATTTAGTGATAACGTCTACCGCATAAGGAGTTACAACATTTGCGCTTGATTTACTTACAGCAGATGTAATGTATGTAACAGTAACCTCTGTAAGAGAAACAGTATTAGAAAAAACAATCTCACTATTAACTGTATCAATATCATACATTAACAACGGCTTTCTTTGCTTACCGTAGTATCTACCAATTAATTCGCCGCGTGTATTTAAGTTATTACCAGCTCCAATTAAATTGTAGTTGAATTCAGAATCATAATTGATGTTAGTATCCATCGGATATGGAATCTTGTTTCCACTCTCATCACGATTGTAATTCTTGTTTAACGTGCGATCTCTCTCTAATGGCAATAATCTTTCACCTTGTTTAACAGATACGTCGATAACATCAACAAAATCTGATGGCAATATAGCTCGCTGGTAATCTGTTACCGATAATATTGCTGTCTTTACGTTTCCTAAATTGAAATCCAATGATAGCTCATCGGTAATTCTTAGTGCGTGGTGTAGGTAGCGAGTATAGTAATGCAATGGAAGTCCATTATCCAAAAGTGCATCTCTTACAATTAGGTTTAATGATTTAGTCTTCATTGCTTATTGTTGTTTTACTTGTAATTCAGCTTGCGCCGCGCGTCCATTGCTAATTGACTGAAGAGCATCTGCAATGATCGTAGACTCTACTTCTGGGGAAATAGGCAATAGCTCATTGTCAGTAAACTTACTGAAATCTGATACTATTAAACTAACTACAACAGAAGATATAGAACCATTAGAAGATAATGTAATATCCTTTGTAAAATATAACCTTTTCCCTTGAACATAATACCCTACTTGTCCTTCTAAATAACTTAAATTTGTTCCACTTGCCACTGTTCCAAAAACCAAAACATCTTGCGATGGGATCGGAATGTATGGCGTAATTGCTGCATTAACTGCTGTAACACTCCAAACACCCATATCCATTGGTAGTGTAATTGGTATTGCAGGCAATGTAATATATGCTCTGTTGTTTCCAGGCTCCGATACAACTGTATTTACGGTGTATTCAATTATGTTGCATAATGGAACTTCGTAAAAGCCAGCCTTAAATGATTCTGCAACTTGAAGCTTAAGTACTTTATTTATTGATTGCTCAATAATTAGTCTAACCTCACGCAAATCAATTACGTCACTAGGGTTGTCTTTATCTAAGAATCTAGCATAAAGTCTCTGGACTTGTTCCGCTAATTTATTTTTAGTTGTCATACTTTAAGCTCGTCTTCTTTTTGATTTCTATCCATTAGGGCTTCAACTCCGACAACATCTCCGTCTCTCAATGAAACGCCCAAGTACATTAATGCGCGAGTAATAATATCTGAATAGTATCGATCAGAGATATCAATATTAACGCTTCCTGTTGCTTTATAGGTAAAGTTACCTGTATTAGAATCGAAGTCGTAAGCATATACCGCGTCAGCTGGCTTTCTCATATACACCAAAGTGTAGGTATAGTTGCCACTTGCAGGCACAGGAGAAAACTGAATCTTAGGAACGTCTACTCCGCTTTCGCTTACAATATAGATTGTCGCAGCAGGATACGATTCGTCTGGAGCTACAATCTTTGAGTTTTGAATCTCAAGGAATTCATCCCAAGAGTATATAGTCCCTTCTACTGGAGTTCCTCCCGGAACCGTCAGATAAACGGTTAACCCTTCAATATAATCAGCTGCTTGAGCAGAAATACTTTGCACACCTGTATTTGATGCGACAGTAAAGTTTGCTCTCTTTACCAACAGGTGATCATATTCAAACTTACCTGTTTTGTGATACTTATTTATTACGGCGCTAATCCAATCTGATACACCTCGATTGATTGCGCGATCTATCTCAACTGGCGCGACGAATCCACCTTTATTCTTTTTTAGAATCTGGCGAATAAACTGATGTGCATCATTTATAGAAATTGGCATCTTGTCTATTATTAATTTCCACCAAAGTTATGAATTTTTTTGTTATATACGACAATGCCCCAGCTTATTAAACCGGGGCATTAAATTATCTAACCTTATATTACAACCTATCAATTAATCTGCTTAATTTCTCTGTTATTTTAAATTCTAAGTCAAATTTACTTTCGCCTAGTGGCTGTATTGCTTCGATCGTATCGAGTAATACCTGTATCTTACCTTCTGTTATTGTGAACATCTTAATGTCCTCAATCTCCTCCTCGCTATATGAGTCTGGATTTAAATAGAATTGTGCCATTATTTCCCTTGCCCCTGGTAGGGCTTTTTATAGTTTTTGGAACTCTTTGATGACGATGATTTTGTTTTAGCGTGAACGCCTTTATTATTTTTCTTCGCCTTAGGTTTAAACGTACTGGTTGCAATTGCCTTTGCCATTATTTAAAGAATGTTAACTTGTAATAAAGGTAAAGCAAAATAACCATAGTTTCAATAAATAATGTAACAATTATCCAAGAAGGTATTACATTCTTTACAACGACTTTTTCCACAACAGAAGACTCTTTCTTAATCGAGTTTGTTTTTGTGGAGTCAATAATCGAAACAGATTCATTAGTAGCAACAGTTGCGACAATGTGATTGCTTTTACTCTGGAGCTTAACACTACCGTTGGGTATTGATATTTCCGCATAGAACTTATTAATTATTCCTGTGCTATCACAAGGGTTAAAAATAATAATAGAATCTTTCTGAGGCAGTATTTTCGTAACCTCCCTGAATCGAATAAACGTATCCACCTTGACTACTTCTTTGACAGATGAGATAGACTTAGTATTCTTGCAAGAAAGCAGAGCAAATATAGGAATTATAATTAACAGTAAGTGTTTCATATTTTTGATAATTGAAAGTGCATACCGTCTTTGCGCTTCCAAACTCCTCCCCAATCAAATCCATTGTTTGTAAAGCAAGACACAAATAGTTTTGACAGTTTAGGTGTCTGGTTTAATCCGTTCTCAAATGCGTTCACATCAATTGCAATCGCCCAAGAATGAAGACTCATAGAAGCTAAACCTCTCTTCTTTCTAATGTTAAAGCACCCGTCCCAAGTTTTAAGCTCCGCAACACATCCTGTTGTAATAAGCGCTTTGAATGCAGCTGTCAATGGCGCAATCATATCTTTATTACAATAGATTCTCTTAGGGATTATTCCTATTTCTAGCTCCGCAGGTACATCCCATAGAACCAGATTCGGATTGCTCGGACTCGGATTCCCATACTTCTTGAGAGCTTGTTGACTCGTTACCATAATTTTGTTGTTTAGATTCGTTTGAAAACTTACTTATTGTCGCGTTTGTTAATGATGCCGCCAGGATACCTAACACAATATTTTGCAACCCATCGTTTAATGGATTAAGAATAAACATTATAAATACGATTAAAGAACCTACCAGAGAGATTAGGCGCGTATGAGAATACTGGTTTCTATATGAAATAAAATCGCTAAGACTTCTTTCTTTTTTTGATGATCTCATTCCCTTGTAGGATGTAATATCTCGCGGCTGAAATACCTGATATAATTGCTACCGTTCCGGCAACAATACTAACCATAGCTTGAATATTAGCAATTGAAATTGCTGCGCCTAAGATCGCAATAGTGATATTGGCTATACCTTCGCTGTAGTGATGTTCGTGCATTGTTTAAATATTACCAAGTAAAGATAGCCGATAAATAAATTACGGCAAAATTTTCTTATATGTAATATTTAACTTGTGACGTTTTTTCCACACGATAATAGATATAAGCGTGATGAAAGTAATTTCCACCACGCCTAATATCAAAGCTAAGAATATTAAATATTCGTCAGACATTATTCCTCGATTAACTTAAATAGAATAGAATAATTTTCGTTGCTTTCAATTTTTTCTAATTCAGAAATAGCTAACGGAGTGTAGTCAACAGTCTTGTCTTCATCCAACAACTGAGTGTACTTAGACTGAAACTCAATAAACTTAGGGTTTATTTTTGTTTGCTTCTTATCTTCAAAAGGAGGAATTGAAACCTGCCCATCTTTTTCCTCGCCGTGTTCTTTAATTAATTCTTCACGCAAGCCGTCAAGAATAGCTTTTTCTTTTTTTAGCTCTTCTGATAATTTTGTTAAACGATACTTAGTCCCTAAATTAAGCTTCTCTTTTAGAAAACCTTCTAATATTCTCTCGCCTGTCTGCGGATTTGTGAATCCATTTAACTCAGCTTCAAGAGTAAGAATCTCGTGTAATTTTAATGTAATTTGTGCCATTATATGTTTGGTTTATTTGTTTAAAGAATCGATAGTTTCATTATATGCAATAATAGGAATAACAGTACCATCTATAAATCTGCACACCCCTTCGTTCCTTCCCTCTTCGGTAGAATTTTGCTTTAAATAGTCGATGCTATCAATATCAATCCAGCTTCTGATAATTGAGTCGCCATCTCTTGTTGTAATTTTTACGAATTTTTTCATTATATATTTAGTTTATTTGTTACAATTCCCACTTGCCTTGAGGGCATTTTTGTTCTTTAGGGACATCTGGCGACGTATAGACTTTTGCCGCAATTGGACAGCCACAAGCGCCGCATTGAAAAAAGTTGTTAACTAAAGATCCTGTTATTGATTTTACGTCCACCTCTTGCAATGAGGGGCATTTATCGCATATCTTACTGCGATTCTCAGCAAGCTGTTTTTGCTGTTCTGTGTGGAACATAGCCGTTCCCCAAGCCTGAATAATAGTTAGGAATTTGCTCATTGTATATTGTTTGGTTGTAACAAATTTAGGCAAAATTTGTTACAAATCATTATGTTGTGAATATTGTATATCCATTGTACGAGCAAGCTCCTCCAGTAGAGTAACCAAGTCCACCTGTATTGAATGAAGCGTTTGTGTTTCTACAGAAATAAATAGTCTCCCCGTCTTGCAACCAGTAGCTTGTATTGCTTCCTGCTGAACAAGGTAGCCATTCAATATATGCCTCACTTCCGCTATTATTTGAAATAGAGATTTCTTCGCAGCAAGCACAATCTGCACCAGAAGGGGCGCCTTCGCCTAGATCAGTACCATTTGCAAAGTAATGGTTATATGTGGATGAGCATAAACTTGTGTCCTTGTATACTCCATACGGGACACAGCTAATACAAGTGTTATATCCCTGGAATACAAGATTTTGCCCATAATAGCAAGCTCCAGATGCAGGTGCCTCTAACCCTTTGTCAACGCCATTTACAAAATAATGATTTTTGGTAGGAGAGCAAGCTGTTGATATGTCTCTATAAACTGTATACGTTTGGCAAGATTCACAAGTACTATATCCCTGGCTTTGTATGTTTGGTGTGGTATTGCATTCTCCCAAAGTTGGCTGAGTTGAATAAGTTACTCCATTTACCATCCATTGATCTCCAAAAAAACAATTGCTAACATTTTTATATACACTATAGTTTTGGCAATCTATGCAAGTTTGCCCTATATATTGCGCATAATATGCGGAAGAAGAACAAGCTCCTGTTGTCGGATTATTTTCGTATGCAACCCCATTTGAATAATATTGATATCCATTGAAGCAAGCATTTTGATTTTTGTAAACAGTATATTCTACACAACTAGAAGTACACATAATACCAACATTGATAGAATAATCAGCACTTGTATTACAAGCTCCTGTTGCCGGATTATAATAATAGTCAACACCATTTACCTGGTATGGCGCTCCACCATAGCACGGCTTTGCTGAATAGTTATGAGCAAATACAAAATATGAGTTACAGCCCGAACAAAATATTTGCCCAGTATTTTCGTATTGTGAAGAATAGTCGCAAGCTCCGTTACTTGGTGCCGTATTCCCAACGCTAGATCCATTTACATAATATTGATTGTATGTAGCCGAATTTGGATTTGTATCTCTAAATACAGTATATGTTACGCAAGATGAACACGTTGAGTATCCTTGATCTGTAAGTATTGGAGATGTATTAAATCCTACATTCAATGCAAGATTTGCACTTGTTTTATTATTTGCATTTGTAGCAGATGCTGTAAATGAGTTATTCAGCGTAACGCTTTGTACAGATGCTGTAACTCTTATTCCAAGTGAAATAAAAGTATTAAAAATAGATCCGTGCAAAGCTCCTGCTTTGTATAGCGTAGCAACCCTTGTCGTAGAATTGTAACTTGTTGTCCATCCTGATGTATTATAGAATTCTACAAATGTAAGATTTGCCGGAAGAGTATCCGTTAGCGTTACATCTGTTGGATATAAAGGAGATGCTGTCAAACTCCTTACTCTTAAGAAGTATATAAATGTCTGATTGTAAGCTACATTCCCGGATGTAATCTGAGTTGTGCCATCGTTTTCCCTTGCAATCTTTTCTACCTCAAAAATAGCCCATACCAAATATGGCTCCGTAATAGTAAAGTTAGTTGGAGTATATTGAGCCTTAAATGGTATAGCTTGAGTTCCTGATCCGTCAGATGTAGGACGCGTAGTTGTGCAAGTTATCGTTACGGTTATTGTTGCTCCGGCAGCAATAGAACTTGTTATTGTAAATATTCCACCAGAAAATGTATATGTAACCCCGGATGTAACCGACAGACTCGAAAACGCTGTATTTGATGCAAATGTAAAAGTAAGGGCAGTAGACGATGTTATTGCAAAAGATTCATCGTTGCGAATATTTAGCGTATAAACGACATTGTTCCCAGCTGTTACAGTTGTTGGAGAGGCAGAACTTGTTAAATTAAGGTTGTAGAATGGAGATATCCCAACAATTGCTTTTCTAGGTAAAAGCTGGTTTGAAGCGTGGCTAATATAATGTATATTAGATACATCTAAGTATACATAGTCGTTCGCCCTCTGCTTTGTTACAGTAGTATTATTTGACGTGAATGATGATTTCTGAAAAAGATCTCCTGAGGAAATAGCTGCTGCTAGATCCGCATTAGTTACGATCTTATTCGGATTCATTGTCGTCCAAGCACTCATATACCTAATTTAGCCTCTAATTCAGCAACACGTTTTTCTAACTGCAATATTTTAAGCGTATGCAAATCTGTATAATTCACAGATAACGATATGCCATCATTTTGCACTAATTCTGGGATAAAGTCAAATACTTGTTGAGCAGAATAGCCATAACGTATCTTATCCTTATCGTATGTCGTGCGCATATATTTAATTACATCAATCTTAGATACATCTATGTCAGGATTTTCGCCTAAGATGTTTTTGTATCTAACGTCTGATGCTTCAAAGTAAGCGTTTGCAGTAATGCTATATCCTGTAGCGTCTGCTCCTGCAGCACATACCGCAGCTAATGTCGGAACAGAATAGGTTGATGATATAACCCCTGTTGAACTATTATATGAGATACCTGTACCTGCACTTAAAGCAGCTCTAGCAGATGCATCTGTATACTGAGTAATTGTAGAAGAAATAACTCCAGTCGAACTGCTATATGAGATACCTGTTCCTGCGCTTAGAGCCGCTCTCGCAGATGCGTCGGTATATTGTGTCACCGAAGAAGAGATAACGCCTGTAGAGCTATTATATGAGATCCCTGTGCCGGCGCTTACGGCAGCTCTTGCTCTTGCATCCGTAAAGTATAAATTTGATCCCTCGGATACGCCAGATGTCGTAAAAGAAATAGTGGCAGTTAAAGAAGATCCGTCTTGCTTTGTTAGTGTTAATGTAGTCCCTGAGAAACCAAGAGCTGTAGCCGATCTATTGTAAGCCGTATTCCAGTTAGATATATTTGTTGTTGTAATCCCAAATGATGGGGACGCTGTAAATATAGGATCAGATTCCGCTGCAGAAATAGTCTGATAGGTAATGGCTGTCGATCCAACTGTAATTGTGGATTGATTTGTATTACCATATCTAAAGTTTGCATTAGTTCCAGCTGTAACCAAATATTGGTAACCACGAAGTTCTGTATCTGAGTCTGAATCAGTGGATCGAGTCCAACCGCTAGAAGCAGCATCATAAACACCGTTTTCCGATTGAGTATTCTGCCCAATAACCAATATTCTGTCTCCAGCTACCGGAGTGTATCCGTTTACTGCAGATAATCCAGATAGTGTAATGTTTGTAGTTGCAACAGTCTTAACTGATGCTCCAAGCTTTAATCCAGTTAGCGCAGTGTCATCTACATATTGTTTAGACGCTGCGTGGGTTGCTAAAGTTGGTAATAATGGTACGTTTACATTAGAAGTGTACGTCCAAGTATTATTGGCTGTAATTCCTGCTGAATTTCCGATTACCGGAGTGATCAATCCAGATGAAGCTCTAACTGTACCATTAAAATCACCTGTATAAGCAGGAGTATTTGTTCCTACTCCTAATCTATTATTAGTGTTGTCAAAAAAGAAATTTGCGTTATCCTGCGCAAATGTTTCACCATTACTAAATATTACGGATCCGTTGGTATACGGCGGCAACACATCTACGGCTCCTAGATCGTTAATTGTTAGTATACGGGTATATCCAAGCGCAGTTGTAGGGATTAATCCTGAAATTATAAGCTTGTAAACGCTTGCTGTATCTAAATATTTAGAGTCACCAATCGATATTACCTTTGTTTCTGTATCTGCGTATAATGCAAGCAACCCATTTATTCTATATCCATCTTCTCTTTTAGATTGAATAATATTTATGCTGTCGCCCCTTAAGTCAAGCAAATACTTGGGAGTATTATTATTTATGCCTATTTTTTTTGTAATAGACTGATATATAATAGAATTAACCAAATTACTTTTCTCGGCATTTGGAATTGTAATATACCCTGCGTCAGCTAATATTTCTAAAGCTGTTTTAGTTTCTACGGTATTGTTTACAACAGTAGTTGTGTTTTCTGCGGCTGGTGCCGCTACAGCTTCCGACTGAGTAGATGTAGTAGCCTGTGTAGCTGCAAGCAATTGCCCAACTGGCACAGAAACTACTGCCCCAGCATTGTCAACCATCATTATCGAAACTATATTATCAGGTATTTGTGCCATATTATGCGTAAGGTAATTGTGTTGTTTCTACCTCATTAGAGTCTATTTGTTGTTGAATAAAATAAGAGATGTAGATTTCCGATTTTTCATTGAATCCAGATGGGTGAGAATCAATCCAAGACAACATCATTGGCTCTGTTATTTCGTCATAAGGAGTAAACTGTGATTCGTGTGGAGTTTCAAATTCTAATTTATCCAAAAATTCAGACTTGTATCCTTCTGGAGTTTCGCCAACTTTTTTTACTAATATCCATTTAATAACTTTCTCTAAGTTACCTTCAATTTTATGGTACTTTACAGATTCTACAGTTGTTATATAATTAATCATTTTCTAATTATTAATAGTATGTAAATGAAAGTTGCGATATGTCCCTAGCAAATATCATAATAGTAGCAGAAGCTTTAAATCCACCAGCTCCAGTACCTGTTGTCGCTGTAATTATATATCCGTTTCCATCAGTATTCATCTCTCTTTGGAATCCACCGACGTTATTCCCGCCAAAGTGAGTCAAATCAAAGAATTTATCTCCGTGAGAACCACTGCCATCACTCCATCCACCAAATTGATATGACTGCCCAGAACCAGTATTTGCAGTAGAGTTAGAAGGATAGTTATCAAAGTTTAATCCAAAAATAAACCCAGTAAAGTAATTATTTATTCCTGCGTATATTTTTATGAATTTAGTAGAGCCAACTTTGTTGACTGAGTGGCTAATCATTCTCATTCCAGCGGCAGGTTCACTAGTATTAGATGAAAATATATGCAATCCAGTTGTCCTTGTACTTCCAGCTAGTGTAAGATTACCATTCATTTCTAATTGTAATCTATTTGACAACGCACTCCAACCTCCAATTCTAAATACATTATCAGCGTCAAGTCCCATATTAACCGCATATTGCCCTCCTTTATGGAATGACATAAAAGCGGAATTGTTGCTATCTGAATATGCTTGTAATGGAGCATTAGATAAAGAGCCAGAGTATCCTCCTAAATTGCTTCGAAAATATTGTGTTCCAGTCCAAGTGTAACTTCCTCCTACGGCAGATGATATGCTTGACGTATTTGCAGCCGTTCCAGAAATACTAATACCCCAAGTTCCCGTAGCTCCTGTACCGTTTGTTGGCACATAAGTGCTGTTGTCATAAGATATTGTAGTTCCTGATGCTTTTACGAATCCTGTTCCATTTAGTACCGTTCCAGCACTAATTGTCCAACTTCTATTTGCTGTCAAATCAAATGTAGTTCCATTAATTGTTAATGTACGAGCATTTGTAACAGGAGTATATCCTAAAGCAGTTGTTACATCGCTTGATGATATACTTGTCAAGTAAGTGTTAGTATCTAAGCTCCAAGTATTAGCTGCTGTTTTCTTCAAGAATCCACTTGTGCCAGAAAGGGCTGCAATAGCAGTTAAATCTGCATCTAAAGGTTGGTAAGTAGATGCCGCAGTAGATGTTGTTAAATATCCTGCTGAAGCGTGATTACCCCAACCGTAAGCTGTATCCCAGTTGCTTGCGTTATTTGTAGTTGAATACCAAGAACTAGCTGTATAAATTGGATCTGTTTCTGTGTAAGAAGTTAAGTAAGTACTTGAGTCGACAGAACCATCTGCTTTTAAGAATTGTGATGATGTACCGCCGGTTTTTACAAATGATCCTCCATTTATAGATCCCTTAAAGTAGTTTGCTGTAATTGAAGCGTTACCAATTGTAACTGTGTTCGATCCATTACCTACAGTAGCGTGTCCAATAACAATTTGATTAGTTTGCGCATTTGCTAACGGATAAGCACTATGTCCAATAAAAATTGAGTTAGCAACATCTGTAGCAGCAGTTGATCCACCAGAAATATATCTACCAGCTTGATATCCAATAGACACGTTATTCCCGTTTGATCCAGCTAGGCTATATAATGCTCTATACCCAACAGCTACGTTATTGGAATTGGAGGCTATATTATATAATGTTTCAGCTCCTAATGCAGTGTTATAGGCAGCTGTAGAACTTGATGCTCCATACATTGTATTAAATCCAACGGCAACATTATATGTTCCAGTCGTATTATTATAAGCTGCAGAAGATCCAATAGCAACATTGTATGATGCCTTATTATATGATAATGCAATTGTTCCGATAGCAATATTAAATTGCCCTGATATAGAAGAAGAAAGAGCTTGTACCCCAATTCCTATGTTTCCTGAGCCAGTAATACTTGCATTTAATGCAGAAGAACCAATTCCTATGTTTTGTATTCCATTCTGCAATGTTTTTAAGACATTGTAACCAATACCTAAATTTGAATTTGCAGTAAGATATACACTTTTACCAGCATCAAATCCAATAAACATATTATTACTTGAACTTACATTATCAGCTCTTACATCAATTGGATTAAGCCCAGTTGACGAAGCAAATGTAGCAATTGGCAACGATGTGCTATTTCTTGTTTTAAAGCTTATTGCAGAAATTGTTCCATCAAAACCAGATGCAGAAATTGATAATGTGCCAGTTGAGGTTGTTAAGCCTTCTACATTAACAGTCTGCGTTCCTGTTGAAGCAAAATATGCAAAGAATGAACCACCTCCAAATGTTATGCTCAAATATTTTCCAGATACCGATGTTGTTGCTGTTACGGATAATACATAGAATGTATTGCTTGCCGCAGCCTGCGTATTTGTCATTGGACTTGAGCCAGAACCAACAACTGTCCATCCGTTAGTGTAGTCTCCTGTCCAACCAGTTACACCTGTAGCCCACCCTGAAGATGACAATATATTTGCCCCTAATGTGGGAGTTTCATTAGTAGAGCTGCCTCTAAATGTTTTAGTTCCTGTAATAGTTTCTGCTCCAGCAATATGAACTACAGAAGAGTCGTTTGCTGGCGTATATCCAAGTACAGTGGCAAGTTGAGCATTCTTCCAAAGGCTTGTTGCGTTGTCATAATACATCAAGTCTTTATCAGCCTTAGAAGTAAATAACACGTTATGTAATTCTTCTATCTCAAATCCATTCTGTACGTTAACAAAGATTTCGC
>JACCEE010623293.1_pt1 | contig 40284 bp, 53 predicted proteins | sample 7449931 | NCBI WGS metagenome assembly JACCEE01 (sample SAMN15323457, study PRJNA562643) | freshwater metagenome | isolation source: river surface water | place: USA:Blue River Watershed | collected 2017-08-19 | reverse complement strand
CCCAAGGCTTTGCGTGTTGTTGTGAATTTCTTCATGATTTGATTCCTCTGTTAGTTAGATAACTGGCTACGATCTCGTCTAGGTCTTCTGTTGTATCGTCAATAAGATCTAGGTTTAATAAGTCCTGCACTACATCAGCTACGAACCATCTAGACTCAGCTCGTGGGGAATCCTCAAGGGAATCTCCTATTTGCCAAGCAACTTCTATTGCTACTTCTAGCATCGTGTATGTCTTCATTCAGCCACCTCCACTGGATTGATTTCCATATAAGTTTTGTAAACCTGTTCCCCTGTCTGCTCGATTGCGTAGGCAATAGCCAAGCCCTCTGCGTGTCCTTCGTCATCGGCATAGTCTTCCCAAGTGACTGTCTGACCACTCTCCATCGTACAAATGATGTAATAGAGGTTCTGCCGTCTGTTTTTAAAAGCGTGTAGCGTTAAAGGTGCATGAAGTTTCAGCCAATCAATCAGCTCCCAGTATTGGTCTTCAAGCCTGTCATATGCTTGCTCTAGTTCGTGTTCTCGATAACTCATTACCCACCTCCATATGATTTAAAAAAGTGCTTCACCAACTCGTTTCAATGCAACTTCATAAGGGCTCACCCGTGGCAATTTCGCAGCCACTTTTTTGATTAGGTAGTCCCCATTCGTCAAAGACTTCTCGGCTTCCTCAAGGGACATAAAGACACGGATCAGCTCCCCGTCTTCGTCCCTGAGTTCGTAGCGATCAGCCATGGTCATACGACTTCTTCATTAGGGAACAGGCGTTCCTCAGCTTCCGCTAAACGATCCCTAAGGATCTCTAGGAATTCCTTCCTGCTGTCGTATCCGATATCTGCGTAAGAGTTCCCAGCCAAGAGATCACAGAGATCAAAATAGCTTTGCTGTATGAGTTCCAATGCTTTTTTGTCTGAGTTCATCAATTGACCCCCTCAGGCGTACACTCTTCCCAATCACCTACCACCTCATCGTAAAAGTCGTCTGCAGTTAGATCTGCGGTTTTCTCATAGGCTTCCTCAAGTGATTCCGCTTCTACTTCGTAGTAGTAATAAATAGGTTGTACAAACTGGTATTTCTTCATCGCACTTCTCCTAGTAATTGACTAAGACCACCTCCCAGTGGTTTCGGCTAATCAAGCCTCATCAGTTAGCCTATGCAAGCTCGTTAAGGTTCACCACCTCCTGAGCCACGATTTCCGCACCGAACCATACGAGAGCGTTTTTCCATTGCGTAAGGCTTCCGAAATGCTCCATAACTGACTCAGGCAGTCTGTCCTCACCCATGTCCCTCATGTAGTCATCGATCACCTCGTGGATGTCCTCTGCGTACTGGTCATAGACAGCCAAGGTTTCAGAGTAGTAAATCAATCCACTGGCACAGCCCGACACGCACCCGTGATATGCGATCTCCTGCAACTCTTCCAACTCATATTTAGATTTAATAAAGTCTTTAAATGCGTTCATCACACTTCCTCCGCTACTGGTTCTAGTTCGTTGTACAAAGTCCATGTAGAGCCAAGAAGATCTCCACAAGCGTTAAACATATCCACCACAACTCCCTCATCGTCCATCTTGATAGAGATGTAGCCACCTGCCTTCCCATCCTTGTCAAAGTTAATTGCGATCATGTCGTTGTCTAGCTCTTCAGCCGTGATTTCAAAACCTTTAAAGTTCATCTCAAGTTCTCCCAGTGTTAGTAAAAAAGGACATCGTTCTTAAAATCTTCAATTGCGTATTGACCATTTATGAGGTCGTGCAAGATGCATAAGAGTTCATCTGTGTTCATGTGGTCAGAGCCCACCCAATCTTTCAATTGGTTAAGGCTCACCCAGTTCTCATCGATCTCTCTTAGCTTCAATAGGTCAGGTGATTCAGGTTTCATCTCAAAGCCCTCCTGTACGAATTACCCAAACAGTCAAGGGCACAACAAAGAAGCAAGCACCCAAAAAGATTCCGTTAAAAATATCCTTCATATTTCCTCCAAGTTAATAATTGACAATCTAAGAGATTAAGAGCCATAGACACGCAAGTGAGCAGGGTTTACCCACTCCGCAAACAAGCCATGACGATCAAGCACAGCCACCACATCAGGATGAACACCAAACTCCCACCCATCAGAATCACCGCCAAAGTAATCCACCCACTGGTGAGCGTTGTCTGCCTCTGCATCAATGTCGAATCTGTTCTGTGCATCACAATGGATAAACACTGGACAGCCCATTGATTCCAACTGTTCAAAAGCTTTTTGATAGTTCTTGTTCATGTCATAACTCCTTATGTTTTACTTCGTTAATTGTTGCCTACATGAGAGAGTATAGTCGCTGTCAAGAAAAAAACAAGGGTCTAGTGAAAAAAAATTTTGAGCCAGTCAAAAAGCCACTGATAGAGGATCTCTTAGGAGAGTCTTTAAGAGGTCGTTGAGTAGTCCAATGCACTCGCTCATGCGTGTAGCGTTGAGATCAACTGGAGATGTTCTGGAGAGCTCTAGAGGTGTTCTTAGAGGTTGTCTTAGAGAGTATCCAAAAAGAAAAAACACTGATTGTCGAAGATACAGACAAACTTACAAGCAGTCCCTCAGTCCATCGTTCAGTTAATCCTTATGCACCTGATAGACAATCTCCTGCGTACCTATAACAATCAATTACTTAGCAAATATCGGGACAACTTTAGGGACAACCACAGGCAAATCACAGGGAAAAACTAGAGAAAAACGAAAGGCATTGGGGGGTATTTCGTCAGCCGTTAAGGCTCGAGTACCTTTTCAAATTTTTGTGACAAAACATTTTGAGGTATCCCTAAGCACACCCTCAGTTACACCCAAGAACACCCATAAGTGTTTCTTAATGTTTACACATACCTATCTTTGTATAGTATGTAATACAGTTATTACTGGTGGTGGTATTACCCCTCAGCAACTCTCTAAGTAAACCTTAAGTAGTTCTTAGAGTGATCTTAGAGATGTCTTAGAGTTTCATTGTTTAGAGCCATATATCATAGCCATATAGGCTTTAGTTTCCCCCCTACCCCCCATAAGATATCTTTGAGAGTAGAGTGAACTAAGCCTATATAGCCATGACATACACATACATCATGAGCACACATTAGGACTAGCTGGTCTTATGCAGAGCGGTCTATGCTCAGATTGCCAGAACCTAATGAGACCGAAGTGCTCATTAAGTCATTCCCCAGTAAAGTCTCCTTTACCAATTGAGCAATAGTCAAACTATCGATTGATAGAAGATCCTTTGAACCATCCTGATTTCTTAGGTTTAGTTCCTAGGGCATTCCCCATGAACTTCCTAAGTTCGTCTTGGAGGTTCTTATCTTTGATCTGAGAGACAGCCTTATCGTTATCTCTAGACATATGCTCTGTCCAGTAGTTCACAGCCATAGCTAGAGCATCTAGTCTATCGTCATGGATGAGTGCACCACGATCTTTAGTGATTCGAGTCATCTGATAGAACAAAGAATATTTAATATCTTTTGCACTATTAAAGTCTTCTTCAATAAGCTTCTGATCTACGATAAGTCTATGACCAGACATGACTGGTTCTAGGGTATCAATGATGCGTAGTTCCTTTTGAGTACTATGCTTCACTTCTTCTATTAAGCACTTGTGGTGCTTGGACATGATTGGGGTAATTAACTTGGTATACATACCATCACCAAAGTTAGCCTCTATCTGTACTACGTTGACTTGGTGCTTCTTGGCAATCTTAGCGAGTCTCTCTAATGTGTCATCAGAGTAACCGCCAGGTTCACCACCTGCTGCAACTAAGTACATATTTCCTGCTAATACCTTGATAACTGCATATCCTGTTTCGTCAGTACCTCGACCACTAGGGTCAATTGTCATGACACAGCCTGTGTACTCTGACATTTCCTCAGAGTGCCACATAGGACGATAGAACCTGTCACCTGTAAGACCAACGTTAGGGACATCATTAATGGTTAACTCAGGAGCTGCTGCCCAGGCTACCTTGAGATGTGCCATGGTTGGGTTAAGGTTCTGAATGATGAGGTCTGATACCTTTAATGGATATCTATCAGCATCACTAAGGCTGGTATCGAGCATGAACTGCAAGGCAAATCCAGCTCTACCGTAGGATGCTCTACGTTCTAACAAGTCTGTCTCACCGAATCGTCTAGGATCGGTAGGTTTATTAACTAATGTTGGGTCTTCTTCCAGTGCTTGGGTAATCATTGGGGCTAATCTGCCCTGATAACTCATCACTTTATTGATCTCTGGATACAGTGCTGACCAGATACGTACCTCATATCCACGCTCAGGGAGCTGGTTATAGAGGGACATTTCTAGTTGTGGTGTACCTAGATAGATGATTCGTGAGGTAGGTAGTGGCTTGAGAATGGAGTCGAACTCCTTAACAAGCTCAGATAACTTGTCTCGCATCATCTGTGTCGCAGAATTTCCAGGTGTCTCAATGTCGTCAGCAACAATAATGTCTGCACGAGAACCTGTTAGCTGCCCTGTGATACCCACAGACTTACATGAAGGTGAGTGATCGGGTAGTGCAGCTCCTACATCGAATGCCAACATGGAGTCACGTTGACCCTCTCTAGGCTTCAAATGTTGTAGGACTGGTATTTCATTAATAAGTCTCTTAACGAAACTTGAGAATGCATCGGCACGTTCCTTACTTGCAGATACCACCAAGATTTTCTTCTGGGGATCGTTCAGTAATATCCAACATACGAATGCAGATGTGATCCAAGACTTACCTACGCCTCGGAAAGCTTCAATAACGCAACGCTTTTGACCATTCTGTAGGTACTTAGCGATGTCATATTGAACTGGGGTTGGCTCTGGTAGGTTCAAGTGGCTCCAAACCACATACATGAACTTACGAAAGTCAGCTTGAATAGGGTGTTTTGATTGTTCCATATAGTCTTTAATTGACGATTAGAGAGCTTTAGAGACGTTTTCAGAGGACACCTAAGGGGTAGCCTAGGGTGCCCTGAGAAAATGCCCCGTAGAGCTTTTTAATTAGCCTTGCGAAGATGTACTACGTTGTCATCTTCAAAGACTGGTAGATCAGCAAGTGAATGCAGAGGTGATCCCTCAGCGGCAATAGCTTCGATCTTGTTGTCTTTTAGAAACTGACGAGCTACGTTAAGTATTGCTGCTGGTGGTGGGACTTGTAACCCTGTATCAGGGTCTACGTACTGCTGAGTAATAGCATCTTTCAGTACTTCTGCTAGTTTGCCGTGAAGCCCTGCTAAGAGCTTCTCGTCAGCTTTGTTCATTTAGTTACGCCTTTCCATTTCTCAAAGGTTCTTAGCGTTCCTAGACCGAGCATACCCATCACCAATTCCATTAGATGTTCCGAGAACAATGGTGGGGGCTTTATATCGGAGCCATAGGCAGCTATAGACCAAAGCATCAATGGGTAAATTAAGAAGTTGTAGGTTAAAGCTATTCCACATACCCATCCTATGTATGGTCTCCATCCTGATACGAAAAGATTCTGGTTCTTGGCTTCCTCAGTGTTGACTTGAAGTTGTCCAAGAGCCAGTTGAAAGTCTTGATCTTGAGATGCCTTGATAAGTTCAAACTGCAACTTCTCTCTTGCATCTTTATCGGGAATGATTTTGTCGAGTAGCCTAGCCCCTATTTCTATGATGGCTAGTGGGTTCATGCTAGTAGTAGCTTAAGTAGCTTATCGAGTCCTACAGCTTGACCAAATAGAGCGAATACAGCACCTGTAGCGATCCACTTGATTTGAGCTAGGGTTTTCTCAATGCCAGCTAGAGATTTCTTGAGGGAGTCTGAGATGTCTGAGAGACGTTTTAAGTCTTCTGCATGATCTTCTACTCGTAACTCAAGTTTGATAATGCGATGTTCCAGTTCCATTTACTAAGCTCCTTTGGGGTACTTAGCTTTGACTGCTTGACACGCATCAATGTATGCCTGAATCTGAGCTTGGTCGCCTTTAACAATACCGTCTAAATACTCCCTAATGTCAGGGTATTCATTTGCACGAAGTCGTTTATATGCTTCATTGTCTATATCGTCTAACGCAAGTGTTCCAGCAGAAACCAATTCTTCTTCGCTTGGTAACATAAACTCACTAGCCCAAGTATCAGACAGAGTTTCATAATTAAAAAGGTTACTTCCGTTGAATGTAATTCCAAGTTTTCTAAGACCTAATCCAAGGATTTGTTGCTTTGGACGAGATTCAGAATTACCAGCAGTCCTAGTGACCGTATAAAATTCTTCAAGGCTTGTTATCTGTGCCATATTAATAACCCCTCAACCTGTATAGAGTGCATCGCATTACTGAGTGGTACGCTGGGACTCCATTAATAGTGTAGCCTCGGGCTAGGTATGAAGTGCTTGTTCCAAGACCAGCAGCATTTGCCTCATTGCTCCGTCTTACTGAATAATTCTTTCCAGCAATTAACCAGTAGAAATGAGGGGCAGATGTTTGTAACGGGTCATTTGTACTGTCATATCCTGGGTATACATAAGACACACCACTTGCTCCGTTATAACTAGAGTTAGGAGTCTCAGCCCATCTATCATCCGTATCGTTATATAAATATGGAGACCATTGGTGAGCATCGTTATGTTCAGATAACTGACCCTGCATCAAGTAGACTCCAGTTGAATTAACTTTAAATTGGTTTGACCCAACTGTTCCTAGTATGTCATGGGGGTCTTGAACAGTATTGAATGGAAGTATTCCCCTATCGCTTCCTGGAGGACTGACAATACTAAAAAGTCCTACCATTGTTCCTGACGTACTTATGTAGTCTAAAGATGCCCAACCATCAATCTTTTGAACAACTGCGTTTGCATCTAATTTTGTTGATGTTACAGCCCCATTAGCCAGCTTAGCAGTTGTTATAGAACCATCAGCAGGAATCGCATTCCCTAAGTTACCAGCAGCAATTGCTCCGCTTGAGTCTACGATTACCCTTGCGAGGTCTCTCGCTTTTCCCATAATTAAATCCTTATGTATAAAAAAGAAAAGCCAAGAGATTTACCCTTGGCTCTTACTTGTTGTGAGAGAAGTAGTTAGACCGAGATTGACTTAAGCTCTTCAACTGAAGTAACTGTATCGGTTAACTTAGTGATGTCTCGAAGCCTCTGCTTCTCAGCGACTATTTCTGCTGTGTCTTGACCTTGCTCAATAGCTTTCATGTAGTCAATGTCAAGTTTGTCTAGAAGAGGCTTACGATCAGCACGGAGCATATCTTTCTTGATGCCTTTAGCTTTTTCTAAATTTATCGTAATCATTCTTGATACTCCCATGCGTTACGGAAAGTTCTATCTGTAGGGATGTCCTCGGTATCCACGATCTTGTATGGTTTACCTTCTGGGACATCCTTGGCAGCTAGGTCTTCAATTGAGTTGGTTTCAAGATACTCAGGAGTAGGAATGATTACAGCCACACCACCATCATCTGTAGGGTAAATAATTCTTTTTGTCATTTGTTTGTCCTATTGATTAGCGGAAGATCGAAACTGAGATATAAGTCATATCTTCATTGCTTGTACCGCCCCCAGTATGCTCTGTACAAATTTGGCACGATGTTGTGGTCGGTGGATTAGACTCTAAGATATTTACAACTTTTCCATAGTATCCAGTTACCCCTTGTTTATTACATGTTCCTAGTACAGCGTAATTTATATTTGGCATTGCATTTGCAAAATTAACTGTGTAATATCCCGTACCATTGTCCGTAATAGAACTTACATTTCCACTAGCTCGAATAGCTACAGTACCAGTACCGTTAAAGTTCACCCATGCACGACATCCGTAAGCAGTAGCTACTGAGCCGTAACCTGAGTTGAACTGCAAGTCTCCACTAGAAGTAATACGTGCATTAATAGCTCTTCCACCAGTTCCGTTTTGTGTTCTAAATGCTAATCCAATAGCATCAGGATAAATCGTTGATTGCTCTGCAAATACGTCAGCATACCAATCATCTACAGCGTTTGCGAACCTGATTCCTTGTACAAAATCCCCTTGAGATGAGGTATTTGCAGGTCTTTGGATTACTAAAGATGGGCTTGATTTATTTTGTAATACGCCTAGTGTTCCAGTCATCGTATCACCAGCCTTATTAACCTTAGCATTCAACAATGAGTTGGCTTCAGCTTTACTATAAGTATCAGCAACCAAGAAGTTACCAAAAGCATAAACATTAAGTTCGTCCCCAGCACTTGCACCTGAAGACAACACAATGCTTGAACCAGTAGTAGCTGTGTATTCAGAACTATCTTCTAGCAACACACCGTTTAATGACACAATGATTGCACCAGTGGTGTAGCTAAGAGCTACTCCAGTGTCTCCAGTACCACTAAAGGTTGTCTGACCAGCAGTCGCTGTGAACTTATAGGTAGCCAATGTAGCTACAGAAGCAGACGAAGCATCAATCCAGCCTGAAGCTGTATAGACACGCATCTTTCCTGTGGTCGAATCGAAGTACAAAGCACCTAGTAATAGAGCATTGCCATCGTTATCTACAGTAGGAGCAGATGACTTAGTACCTAAATAGCGGTCATCAAAGTTATCCAAGATAGCAGCCGCAGATGCAGCACTAGCCGCAGCAGAAGTTGCACTGTTAGCTGAAGCAGAAGCACTGTTAGCAGATGCAGTTGCACTTGCCGCAGAGTTATTTGCTTGAGTTGTCGCTAAGGCAACCTGAGCAGCCGCTAAAGTAACCTGAGCTGCACCATTAGTTGTCGCTGCAGTTGCACTATTAGCCGCACTTGTAGCTGAACTTGCGGCATTAGATGCAGAGTTAGCCGCACTGGTTGCATCAGAACTAGCTTCAGAAGCTTTAGTTGATGCCAAAGTAGCACTAGATGCCGCTGAGGTAGCTGAAGCAGTCGCTGAGTCAGCCTTAGTTGTCGCTGTGGAAGCTGAAGTTGCAGCAGCAGAGGCACTATTAGATGCTTCAGTTGCTTTAGTTGTAGCTATGCCAGCTTGAGTTGATGCTGTAGATGCAGAACTTGCTGCATTACCAGCACTTGTATTTGCTTCGGAAGCTTTTGTAGATGCTGTAGATGCACTTGCAGCAGCAGCCACCTGAGAAGCAAGAGCTTCACTGGCTTTAGTTGTTGCAGTTGCAGCACTGCCACTAGCTGAAGTTGCACTATTAGATGCACTTGTAGCTGAAGCACTGGCTTCACTAGCTTTAGTTGTTGCAGTCGATGCTGAGGTAGATGCACTAGAGGCACTAGCTGCAGCTTCACCTGCTTTAGTTGTTGAGATTGTTGCTTGAGCTGTAGCAGAAGCTAACTGAGAAGACATTCCTGTCTCTGCCCAAGTTTTATTCACCGCATCATTTGCGTTGACAGGATCAGCCACTGACTTAATCCTACGGGATTGAGCATCCCAGACACCAGTTGAATCTTTAACGATAGCATCAGCTACACCGTCTGCAGATTCCTGGGCTGTATATAAGTTAAACGCTGCGAGTAAGTCTAAGTCTTGCTCAAGTAGTACTGAGCCATCCGTAAAGTTAACTGGAGCGATGTCCTTAGGAGTCTCTCTACGAATATCGATGATTTTTCCAGCTAAAGGTGCTGGTGAAATCTGGACTGTGCCAGAGTTTACAAAGGTGAAAGAAGTAATTACACCATCGACTCGTACTTTGATATGCGAAGAATCTAGATAAGGGAATGAGAATGCATAGTTTGTAGTTGCACCGTTCCCTGTGTATTGCACGTATGAGTACGCCACTTAATATCTCCAAAAAGAAACCCCTCCGAAGAGGGGCTAGAAATTATTGTTGGGTTTCCGTGGTTGGTAGCTTATTAGTCATCCTGTTGAGGATGGTTGAAATAGGCATCACGTTATTTAATGGGAGCAACCTGCCCCATGCTTTGGCATCTGCCCTAGTAGTCTGTGTTTCATCAGACAAACCATTGCGAAGTAACTTCTTCATAGAAATGAGGGAGTTAACCGCAGAGATTGTTGGGTTAGATGCAAGGCTAGAGACATCTGAAGTTGTCCTTAGACCACTGAACATTGGGTATGGACTAATAATGTCAAACAGTTGTGGAACCATAGAAGCTTGAGCTACACGACCAAAGCCGTTGGCAATGATCTGTTTGTTACTCATACGCTTATCTAAGAATTCTTTCTTCTGTTCTGCATCCATACCTGCAGCTTGTAGGTTTGTTCTTGCCATGTAAGCAATAGTCCCTAGCATTCCACTATGCATGATGGTTGAAACAGTTGTCATGTCCCAGTGGTTTGCACCGAACATCATCTGTTTATTCCAAGCTTGTAATGTGAAGTTCTGGAACTGGAACATTGTTTGAGCCAATGACTTGCCCATAACAGGAACCATTGATGCTAAGTCATTCTCTTGAATAACCCTGCGTGATTCTCTATGAACAGCCGTGAGGAACTTAGAGTAATTCTCTGGATCCTCTTTAGACCACTTAACAAAGTCCAACTTATCTGTGACATCTGAGAACATTCCCTTCTTAGTAGTGGAATACTTTTTCAAGTTAGCCAATACCTGGTCATAATCTGCAGTGTCTAAACCCATCCATGCAAGACGTTCTTTATTTAAGAATTTAGCTACATCTCTGCCATGGGCTAGGTTAACGAAGTGGTTAATTAAGGCTACAGAATGAACCCTCTTTTGTTGAACCATGAGAGGAGACATACCTGTGTACTTCAGCACTGTTGAAGAAAAGCTGCGTAAACCGTTATCAACCTTATCAAGCCATTGGTTGTACTTAGTGTCACCCTTATGGCGTACCCAGTCATCTGAAGCTTTGAAGTCCATACGGGCTACAAGCTCAGAACCAGCACCACCAATAGTGTTCTCTAAGTGATTAAGGATTTCATTGTCTACCTTACCAGTAGCCATATCCCTGCTTAATCTCTTTAACTCTGGAATAGATGACAAGGCTGTCTTCCATCCCATAGAACCAACGATCTGACCAAATTCAACGAACTGGTTAAATACGGCACCGCCCATAAGACGAATAACGTTGAAGTTTCTCCACATCTCCAATGACTTATTGAGAGGAGTGAAGTCTTCTTGAGGTAAACCAAGGAGTCTGTCAAAGGTGAACTTAAGGTCATCACGATATTTCTTGATGTCACCCACATTCTGGAAGTCTGCTCCTAGATTGTTAGGGGTTGCATCTGCGATTAGCTTATCAATGTCACCCATCTTGTAAACGTCTAGGTGTTTTGCCAAGGCAACTGTACCTGCCGTTCTACGTAGATATGGTTCGACTACATCAAAAGCATTACCGTGAACGAAATCCTTAATACCAATGCTTACTGTTTCACCGTTAGGCATCTTCCAGTCTTCCGTATAGGTCTCATCAATAGAGTTCCTATGCTTCAAACTAGACATGGTTGAACCACTATCAGTCTCTTTCGTAGGGAATAGATCCTTAATAATGTTATCTGCATCAGTGCTACTGAAACCACCGTTACGCATTAGAGAGACCTTGAGTCCTTCCAAATCGGTACCACGCATAAGATTCTCAAGGAGATCCTGAGTTCTATTAGCGTGAGCTTCATTCACTGCTGAGACATACCACTTAGCCCATTTAGCTGCAGCTTCATCAGAGACATCTGGACGAGCCTTCTTATAGGCACGTTCCCACCATCCCTCAACTGCATCAATACCAAAGGTTGATATTGCCTGTGACCACTTGTTTGCATCATGCTTACGGGGTAGATAGTTAGGATCTGAATTCAATGGGTCTGTTAGCTTGGTCTCTTCACCATCTAAATATTCCCTTTGAGTCAATCCTTTCTTAGTACCGCCTTCGTCTTTCAACGGGTTGTTTATATACTCCCTAGCTGTATCCAAAGCTTTACGCACTGCGTTACCTGCTTTGACAACTTGAGGGGCATACTGACCACCACCCGACTTTTGGATACCACGAACATAGTCACTGACTTCCTCACCAAATGTATCCCAGGCTTTAGAGCGTTCCCAGACTTTATAGTCCTGACCCTTAAACCAATCTAAGAATGCTGTGTGAGACTCTTTACGTAAGCCAACAGTCCAACCATCAGCCCATTTAATCGTATCGTCATATGCACTTGTTTTAACTACTGCGTGGTTCTTATAACCAATAGTCGTTCCAAATAACTTTGCTGCTAGTTCACGTACCTTTTGAGGAACACTAGCACCACCAAGTCTATTCTCTAAGCCTAGACCAAATCCAAATACTTCATTCATTCCAGCAGTCTTAGCTGCCTTATCAAGCTCTGGATCAAATTCAGGACTTAGGTGGACGTAGATATCCCCTGAAGAGAATGACTTCGTATCAACGTTAAGTCTGCTCTCCATGATGTTATCTGTTATTCCTAACGCCCTAGTGAATAAACTTACATCACCTTCTTTGAATCCTAGCAACTTAGCAATAGCAGTCACTAAAGAGTTCCATGCATTCTTATCCTTGACCTTAATGTCATGTAAGAACTTAACGAATGGTGGATGACCAGAATACAAACCAGCAGTGAACTCGTAGATATTCTTTAGGTAATACTTAGATTCCCAATCTAGGTTCTGCTTCTTAGCTTCTTTCAAAGCTTGTTTGTAGATGCCATCAATCTCTTTATATAACTTACCCGCCTCAGTGGATGGATTCTTTTTACCAAAATCTAATTTATTAACAGTTAATGCGTGAGCAATCTCATGGAGATGAACCCACTTATCCGCTGTATTTTTAATAACAATGCGATGACCAATACGGTTGTAGAAGCCAGCAACACCCTTAGGGACAAATCCAGGGTTCCCTGTGATTGTCGTATCGATGTCCTGTCGCATTACTGCACGAAGTCTCTTAGCGAACTCTTGAAGAGTCTTATCGTATTTCACATCGTTAGATGCAATGATTTCGTCTAGGATCTTCGCAGCAGTGGTAGTAGGTTTAACAAGTACACCACCATCCTTCATAGCCTTCTCTAAGTCAGCTCGAGTTGTAACCCCAAGTTCTTTTAGAGAGTCCATAGAGACAGTACTGTGTCCTTTGACCTTCTTCATACCAACGATATTGCCATTCTCATCAAACTTAAAGTATGTATCTAAGTTAGAGGATGTCTTTGTATCTCGTACATCCATGAGGATCTTATCGATACTTGCTTCAATACCAGTCTTAGCATCAGCTCCACCCTTCTCATAGACAGGAATAGGTGTGCCTGTAGGGTCTGTAGTAACACGTTCACCCTTAGGAATAAGTCTGCCACCAGTATTAGGATCCATCTCATACTTAGAGGTGAAACCATACTTAGCTGCTAGGTCATCCCATGCTTTCTTAGCCATATCGAACACTTCACGCTTAGGGTCTAAGTCGTCAATTCCTTTTAGGAACTGCTTACCCTTAGGAGTGAAGTCAAAGCCTTCATCAATAGCCTCCATGAACTGAAGACGTTTAGCTTCAAAGTCAGCCTTCTCAGCCAATCTTTCCATCTCTTCTGCAAGAAGTCTCTTAGGAATAGGATTAGGCATACCACGGACATTCTTAGGGTTCACTAAGCCACCCAAAGGTGAGCCAATAGCTAAACCCATAGCTGCAGCCACATAGACATCTGTAGGTGTTCCTAGGGGTCTATGACGGAATGTTGCAGCTTCCATGGCAGCGTTAGTACCTGCTGCAATGAGACCTGTACGAGCCATGTTAGAGAGTCGAGAAGCTTTGCTTAGTAGAGTGGTACCAGTACCAACTACTGGGACAAGGTTCAATAACATATCAATGTCAAGAATCTGTCCAGGTAGACGAGCTACAAAGCTCTTGCCACCATGTTTAGAAAACTCATTCTCAATCTCTAAAGCTTTTAATACCCTGTTCTTACGTTCTGTACGAGAGATATCTGAAGCACCCTCAAGGATATAGTCCCAGTGTTCTGGAGGAATATCTGAGAGTAATTCTTTAGCCTTCTCAGGGTCATGCTTCATGTTTGGATCAACTACGTCATTAAAGTACTGTGAGTTGATTAATGCATAGGCATGGTTGTCCTGACGGAAACCATCAGCGATTGCTTTAGTCCAAGAGAAGTTCTCATCACTGAATCTCTCTTGCTTCTGCATGATGATGTCAGAGACACCTGTAGTTGGCTGAGGGTTGTTCCCTGAGGTAAACAATGGGTCTGTAGGAACAAACTGGCGACCATGAAACTTAGTTAAATAGTCGCTAGTCTCTTTCCAAGGCTTACCTTGTTTCAATGCTTCAACTGCTTTGCCACCACCGTTGTAGTAGGCTAAAGCGTAGTCCATATTGTTGTTGTGAGATTTAAGCAAGTCAGCCATAAACCGACCTGCTCCATCTGCTGATTGCTCTAAATTAGTGGGGTCAGTCACCCCATACTGTTTAGCTGTATCAGGCATGAACTGGAACCAACCACGAGCACCTTTAGGACTTACTGCATCTGCTTTGTAGTTAGACTCAATACCAGCAATCTTGTTTAAAGTTCCTGGTGGTAAGTTGTACTTCTTTTCTGCAGATCCAATAATTCCCTGTACTCCAGTTAAATCTTGGCTCATTGTTTACCTCTGCGTTCCTTCATAATGGTCATTAGTTCTACTAATGGCTTCTTATCTAATCCCTCAGCTTTCAACTTAGCGAATGCTTCAGGGCTAGAAATCTCACGTTGTGTGTGGAAACCGTTATAAGTGGAGTCATAACGAGTAGTTGCATAACGGTCTTTCTTCTCAAGCTCTTTACGCTCAGAAGCTAGACGGTCAGTAAACTGTTTGTACTCACTGGCATTACTTGCTTTGATGATGTCATCTTTCTGTGCAGTCTTTGCCCACTCTTCGATCTCTTTGTTTGTTACATAAACCAACTTACTGTTCTTATCTGTAAGTGGCATACCACCAGCAGTTACCATGTATGTACCTGGTGCTGTAGGTGATGGTTTTAGTTTTAGTTCTTCAGACTTAAAGCCAAGCTTCTGTTCATCAGAAATAGGTAGAACCTTATCCTTGATGTAACGCTCCATGACTACAGCCTGTGAATAACCTTTAGGAACTGTAGGTAGCTCAGAGACATCGTAGGTGAAGTTATTAATCTTCACTGTAGATTTCTTAATGTACTCTGTAGCAGCCTCTGCAGCTTCTGCAGGTGTGTTGTACTGTCTTGATAGGTAGTAGATCTCAGCTAACTTCTTAGCCTTAGTTACTACCGTGGCACTGTTTTCCATACCACTAACAGTATTGTCCGATACGATTCCCTTGAATGTCTCAATAGGATTCCAGATCCAGCTAGGGTCTAGATAACCATTAAGCTTCGATTCAACATCGTCACGCATCTTCTTAGAGTTCACTGGGTCTTCTTTACGAACCTTATTCGCTGCAGATACCATCTGTGCAGAACGGGCGTAGTCACCACCACCAACTGAACCCATGATTGAATCAATAGAATCTAGTGTTTGGTACTGTGAATCACTAAGTAGAGTTCTCGTGTAGTTAGGTGCAATTGCGTTTACTCGTCTGAATAACTCAATTGAACGCATACCTTGGTTAGACAAGTCACCAACACTCTTATTTGTTGCAGACCAGTTAGCCGTATCAATGTTACTAATAGCAGCTTCAAGTTCAGCCTTTAACTCTGGGTCTGAAATATTACTCACAGCAGCCATACGTATACGGGTGCTGAATGCTTCTTCGTTATTTAGGTCAAGTGGCAAATCTTTAATTGCTCGTTTGTAACCCTCTTGACGGAGCTTATCTGCAGAGACAGTCTTAACTGTTCCATCAGCTTGAGGAATAGACCCATCTTTAATCTGAGCACCAGAACCACTCTTGATTGCAGCCTCAGCGGCTACAGTAAGATCCTCTTCAGTCTTTTGAGCAACTAGCCCAATGTACTTACTTTGAACCTTGCTCTCAATTGCATGAACCGCAGCAGGGTTCTTAGCTGAAAGCATACTGCGTAGAGAAATACCGTTGCCCAAGTCCAAAGCCAACATAGAGTCAACCGCATTGATGTCTCCACGGTCAGCTAGTGATGTCAGATGAGATGCCCAAATCTCACGGGCTTTATCTGGATTAGCAAGTACGCCAGTATCTTTGAAGAACTTAAATAGGTCTTTAGTTTGCTTGGCTCGTTCATCTGCATTAAGAGGAACTGGGCTGTTAATAAAGCTAGTTTGTAGATTGGTTAACGCCTCATATACCTGAGCCGCACCGTCTTCTTCAAACCTCTTAGCTTGATACTTACTGTTTACACCCATTAGGTGTGTTTTAAAGTGGTCAAACTTCTTGTCAAATCCAGCAGCAGAATACTTGCTGGCAGATCCTAAAGTGGTAGCACGTTGTTCCTTAAGGTACTTATCGAGTTCGTTAGGGTCAGTGAAGGTTAATTCACCTGACTCAATCTTCCTCTGGGTTTCGGTACCAATACGTGTTGCTAGGTTCTGACCATAAACGTTATGGATTGCAGCTACAGCAACTGGGCTGTGTGCAGCAGATAAGGAGCCATCCTTAATCTGTTTGTTTAATTCGTCAACTGTTAATGAGTTAGCGTAATCAAGACCGCTCTTCTCTTGCATCTTTTCAACGTTATCGCCAATCTTATTAACAGTCGGCATGATTGTTGATAATGATTCTGCGAGTTGGAAAGCTCGGTCTGCCCTCGGGTCAAACCTTGCGTTTACTCCCTGTACTCTTGGGGCAGTAATGTTCTGTAGTGCCTCAGCACGTACGCTTGAATCTACTTGTACCCTTGCCATTATTAATCCTTATTCAATTTTCCACTTGGTTTTACCTTCTAACGACTTACCATAGTAAGAAGTTCCAGCTTCACCAATCTTGAGACCAGCACCAATGTAATCAGGAGCACTAGGTGTCTTGAGCTGATTGATGCTATTGGCAGCACCAGCCCACATATTTTGTTTATCAGCTTCTAGAGCTGAATCTCTACGGAGGTAGTTAACCTCTGTGTTGACGTTAGCTCGACCACCAGCACTGCTTAGGTCAGCTAAGAGAGCCTCTACGGATAATCCAGAGATGCCTGATTCGCCACCTGCAGTCTTTGCCTTAGCAATGTCATACTGGTTACGAATAGTTGTATCGAACTTACGAGCTGCTGCATCACTAGCTTCAATATTCTTTTGTGCATTGGCATTACTCATATTGAAGTTATAAGCAGTCATTTGACTGTCGTATGTTCTTTGGTTTGTTTCTGTCTGTGCTGCTGCAGATTTATTCTGTGCATCAACGGTAGTCGCTGCAGTAATTGCTGCAATAGCTAGAGTTGCTTCAGCTACTCCACACATAATCTTGTTCCTTATAGAAATGAATAAACATCTCGCCCTCTCTTCCTAGAGGAAGGTGATCTGCAAATTTGAAGCCTAGCCACTTAAGCCAGGCGATATGAAGTTCGTTCTCAGACCATACGAAGTTAGTGAGAACTGGGTAATCCTTATGCATTGCCTCCACGTAAGGCTTACAGCCCCTTATGAAGTCTTTACGGATTCCCTTAATGTCATTTGTAGCCAGCATCCATGGGACACCAGTACCACCTTTCTCACCTGATACACCGAACATAGCAATAGCCTTACCTTGCCACTCGACAACATAAGGCGTATCACTATGGTTGTATCCTTCAAGGAAAGCTTGTTCAGGAGTGATACCCGACATTAGGAATACTTCCTTCTTGTCACACTCCCGAATATTGTCAGCTAGATATGCGATATCAGTTAACTTTGCTTCTCTAACAAAAGCCTTATCTTGCTTTACTTCGTTTGACATACATACCTTCCCAGTCTGCACTCAGGAAAGAGCAAGGCAATGGAGCATCCGAAGATAACTCGATGTCCACTCCAGTATTCTGAGATAGGATTGGGAACTTCATGTTGCCAGTATCTAAGTCAATAGTACCAATCGTTGCCGATGGTAGACCTAGAGTCTTTCCTGAATAAATATATTCATAAGTACTTCTACCGCTAGGCTTCACATTTGTTTTGAAGTAGCCAGTATTAGCAAAGTTGACCTGCATTGTTCTTAGCTGTAAACGACCAACAGTGTCTGATCGCTGAGAATTACCTACAGCAGTCTTAACTGTGATTGGGCTGAATACATATCTAAATGTGTACTTTCTACCAACAATCAAATCATTGTTTGTATAGTTACCAAGGACTCGACCACCAGCTACCGTGTATTCAATCGGCAATCTGATACCTGCTTTTTTAGGTTGCCCTGTAGCGACCACAGCTTCCCAACTGCCAGCACTAATAGAGCCAGGGAGAGAAGACACGGGGATGTTTGTGTAAGTTCCATCATATGTAAGATTAGCTTTCGCAACGGTTACTTTACGGTCTAAGTGAACTGTGTATGGCTCATTAGCTCCAATGTCCCCAGTAGCAACTGAGATTTTCTCTAGGTAAACACCATCAGCTCTTTGCACAACCATAATCAAGTCAGACAAGATAAAGTCTGCATTAAGTATTGTGTCTGAAGGATCTAGTGTCCACTTTGACCAAGAGCTTTGAAGCTTCTCTTGACCGTTAAAGAAGAACTTGTAAACAAACAATGTTGATGGTTGCTCCTTAGAGAGAACCACAAGCATATCTTCAGTTAATGAAGGAGCTACCTTATAGACATTCTTAGGGATGTATGAAGGTACATGGCTCGTGATATCTGTAGAGTCATTTGTGCCTGACACATCGTCAATCGTGAAGTACTCACGCATACCAGAGTATTCACCCTTAGGCACAGCGAAATAGATGTACTTACCAACACCTACAGGTTTAGCTGCAGTTGCATTCTCGAACTCTGTAGTTTGCTTTACGGCAATAGTCTTAGGTGTCAATAAGTCACCAGACTCCACTACGAACTGAGTTTGAGAAGAGAACAACAATAGCTGTCTATTGAACGGAATAGCGTGTAGAAGTGTAGACACCTTGGTATGACTTACAGTCACATCAATAGGGTCTGAGTCTAATAGTTGAGTTGTTGTAGTTCTATAAAAGTTAAAGAACTCACCTGCCTCAGAGAAGATCACGGACTCATCTGCTAGGAAACCTAAACGATTACGATAGAAGAAGATGTCAGTAATCTTACGAGTAACAAATGATGGGTCTTCGTTAGAATCCACTGTACCAATAGTACGTCCATCCCATGTTGCTCTATCTAAGGTAAAGGTACCATCAGAGTTCCTTACCAAAGTGTGTGGCATGGTTGAGTTTGTATAACCAAGGCGTGTACCTGGCTTGATTGTTTCCTTCCAAGCACCTGTACCAGTAGAGTCAAACTCTACCCAGAAGTTGTCAAAGCCATTGTTCTTATCGCCAATAACTTCTACAGCAAAACCATCGACACCAGCATTAGCAGGTAAGTCTTGGAATTTCTGAACTTGATCTTTTAGGGCTGCAAGAGCACCATTGTTGAATCCATCCTCACAACGAACTGTGAAGTCAGATGCAGTATTTTTTAAGTAAATAACAGAACCAGCACGGGATACAGTCCAGTTTCCTGAGTTATATCCTGAAGACACCATTCCGTTATAAAGCTGAGTGGCAATATAGTCAGTAGAGATATTAGCCGTGTGTGAACCTGAAGTACCATCAGGAGTCGTATAGGAGGCTACAGTACTGCCGTTAACAATAACTGAATAGGTCTTACCGTAGTTACCTGCCTTAACAAATATTAAGGTTTCATACGGACGAGTTGGTGCTGTAGTTGAACCAGTGGTTACAGTCACAGTCTTGTTAACAAGGAATGTATAGTCAGCAACTGTTACGGCACGGAAGCTAGTAGTTGGATCTGTAGCTGTTAAATAGGATTTGCCGTTAGGGAAGTTAACAGTCTTCTGGTTACCTAACAAGTCATAAACTTGTAGATCACCATTAGTAACAACCACAACATACCGCTCACTTTCGTCACGGTTAATCGTGTGAATGTAGGCGTTACCTAAAGTACCATTAATGATTTTCTTAAGGTGCTTGCTAGGTGGGCGTTTCTTCAACCCCTGTGAAGTCGTACTTAGACCATTCTCTTGCACTTCTGCTTGAGATGCCAAACGCAATGTAAAGGGTTGCTGAGAGACACCGTTCACCAAGTTTGAGATGGATGAAGAAATCAGCATTATTAGAACCTTCTTAATGACCTAAATACAGTCGGGTTGCCAGTTAAGATGTTGTAGTCACCAGTGATACCTTCAGCCTTCTTGAGATCAATCATTGCATCTCGCTCATCTAGAGTTGTGAATTGGTATAAGGCATCAGAACCTACTGTTCGTGACTGGAAAATTCGAGCAGCTTTGATAGTGATGTAGTGACGAGCAGCCTGAGGAAGCTCAACAAAAGGTAGTAGGACTACCATGTCAACTACGATTTGTTTTGAAATCTTGTATGTATGATTCTTACGGTCATAGAGCTTTGTGCCTCTATGCACCACGTCAACCTCTCTATCTGCTCCTGAGGAATCTACACGGAGGCAGTTAGTAGGGACGGTTATTTCCCCTGAGTAAGTATCAGGTGAAAGAGTAATTTCTTTGTCGGTATTGAAGTGCCATCCCTTAGTTTGGACTTGGCGTGAAACTTCAGACAGAATAGATTGTGCTGTTACAGCATCAGCCACTGACGATATTTCCGAAGTGGAGGAGATGGGAGATTCGCCAATAACAGACAAAATCGTATTGATTGCCTCAAGCTCCGTAGTCGGAGTTAATACAGTGGACATATTTATCACCAATAAAAAAAAGGGAGACCCTCGTTAAAGAGTCCCCCTAGGGTTAAAACTATTAGGCTACTGCACCAGTTGCCAATTCAATTGCACACTCAGGACGGAGAACACCGTGACCCATAGCGTACTTAGCAACCATCAATGTACCTTGTCTACGGATATCGTAGTCAGATTCCATTGCCAAGTCCAACAACTTAACTGTACCAATAGCTTCTTGTTGAAGAACTAAAGCAGCAGTTGTACGAGCATCTACAGCATAACGAGTAGATGTACCTGCTTCAACACCAGTAGTGATGTTTGTTGAAGGTAAGTGGTTAGTTGCAACGATTGTCAAACCAGCGATACGTAACACTTTACCGTCAGCGTAAGCACCTGCACCACCCCAGTCTTTGTTCAAGACTTTAGTGTTTTGTGCCAATGCGTAGTACTGAGCTGGGCGTACGAATGCATAACGTTGATCTTCAGGAACATCCTTCTCATCCAACTTCTGAGCAGCAGCGAACAAACCTGCGATCAAGTCATCTGAGCTTGTCAAGAAGTCAGCATCTTCAATGCGTGAACCGCCATTGCCACCAGTTACAGTAGCAGCAGAACGAGCAGCCAAGATACCTACTTGGAATAAGTGCTTGTCAGCAGTGTTAGCCAAAGCCTCACCTAACTTACGGCTATAGTTAGCACGTACGTCATAGTGGTTCTTAGCTTCATCAATGTTAGAAATGAATGTGTTTGCAATTAGCAAGTCATCAATAGTGATAACACGCTCTGCATGGTTCATTGCTGTACCAAGGATTTCGTTACCTGGAGTGTGGTAAGCAGCAGAGAAGTTACCTGTTACTGGGAACTGAGCTGATTTACCTTGAGAGATGGTACGCACCATGTGCTTGTCCATCATGACGTTCTTCTCAGCGAATGCTGTTAGAACTTCACCTGCGAATACTTTAAGAAATAATGCGTCTTTATCTGAACCACCATTGATGGCACCAAGACGGCTTGGAGTTGCGTTAGACATATTTAATACCTCGTGTGAGTTAATAAGAAAGTTAGATGCACCTTCTTAGAACCCGAACACATCTACACAGAGTTATCCTCCTCGGAGGGCTAAGGCGTGTAATCAGTTTCTTAGAATTGCAATTCCACCGCATAGAAATGCAGTGTGGATAGTTTCTTAATCACTAGAGGAACTCCGTGGGGGAGTCGAACACCCCATCAATCCCAAGTCGTAGGGACTCTCTACCATTAAGTTAACGGAGTAAAAGCAAGCCCCCAGTCGTAGAACTTATTTTGTTCATGAGTAGGGGCTGCATCCTACAGTCGAAACCGTAGGAGAGGAGATTTACAAAATGTTTGAACGAGCTAGTTTTCGTTCTACCTTCGCACGGAAGGCTGGGTCAGCTTTGTATTCAGGAGTTGCCATATCTTTCTGCATCTGAGCGATAGACTCATAGACATCCGAAGATGGTGCTGAGTTATCACCTTTGAACAGGTTAGGCTCTGAAGGACGATTAGCTGCAAATTTCTGGTAAATACCAGCAACTGCTAGTTTTGCTTGAGATGGGTCTCCAGAATCAATAGCCTTGTTATAGGCATTAATTTCTTGAGGCGACAAGTTAACTCGTGCCCACTCTTGCATTTCAATAAACTTATCTTCTCCACCAGCTACTGCTTTGACCTCGGACTCGTATAGGGCACCTCGTGCCTTTTGACCTTCAATGTATTGGTCAACGTAGTTCCGTGGATAACCTGCCTTTTCAAGAGCTTCATAGCTCTCTGGAGATAACTCTCCAGTCTTAGCGAACTCTTCAGAGAATGTATTTAGGTCTAGACCCTTACTTTGTAGTGCATCTTGCACTTGCTTATCATCTGGCTGTGAAGCGTTAGGATCAGTAGCATCGTCAGTTTTACCACCTAACTTTGCTTGTAATTCTGAATACGCTTTTGCCAAATCTTCGGGTGACTTGAATTTCTCTGGGAGCCAACTAGGGCGGTCTTCGGTCTTGTCTTCTGGTGGTTGAGTATTATCCCCATCCACTGGAGGATTAAGTGCAGCATCAGCCTTTGCAATCATTGCATCTACGTGTGCTGGATCCTCTGTTGGTTGGGTTGAATTAATAACAACTGTATCAACCATTAGTAATCAACAATCTTAAATTTAGTTTTAGGAGACTTAGATTTCTCTTTGTCGTTCTTTGGTGAAATATCACTTTCCTTGTCAATCAAAGCAGGTTCTACCTCGTGAGTAGAACCCTCTTCTTTAACCTTGGAAGTGACTTCAGCCTTGGGTTGCTTGGCTTTGGTCATTGTTCTGTTGTTCCATGTTTGTTTGCATCATCTTACCGCCAGCAGCTACAGCAGGGGCAATACCCTTTTCCATAGCCATCTGCATCATCTGTTGCTGTTGAGCAGCAGCTTGTTCTTGTTGAAGCTCTTCAGGTGACTTAACGAGACCCTTCATGTCAATCCCTAGAGATGACCCTGTTCTCATTAATGCATCAGCCTTGTTAATCTCAGGAGGCAACTGAGCAATACTCGCTGCAGCCTGGAAGAACATATTCAACTTGTTCAAGTCGTTACCCCTACCTAGAGCTTCCATACCCGTAACAATTACAGGTTCCACTGTTCCCTCAGGGAGCACTGGTAGTCGCTTCTGACGTTCCATCTGGAACATTAAACGCTTAACTAATGGTAGCTGGAATTCCTGACTAAGGATAGAGTAGATTCCACCTAGGGCAGACTCTAGCTCATTAGCCATATATCGGATTTCTTCAGCAGTAACCCTCTCACCCTTACGTTGAATCGCAGAGTTAAGTAGGAATGCGTAAGATAAACGCTCGTTAATAGTGTTAACTGTTTCTAATGCTACTCGGAAATCGTTGTACTTCTGTAGCTGTAGAGCACTAACATCAGTGGTCATACCTTCTACGAAAGCACCATTATCAGCATCAGTCAGCTCCTGCATATCGGTAACGCCATTAGGGTTCACTAAGAAGAGAACCTTGGCTGCTGCAGCAGAGCCTTCTACGATAGACTGAGTGAGTCCTTCAAGAGACAGTAAGTCACCTAGATATTCCTCTACGTAACCACGACCATAATCTTCACCATCAATCTTAGTAAATCTTACTGGGATCCATGGGGACTTATCTAAAGGATAAGAACCTTCTGTTCCTGGTAATTTTGTACCTTTGATCTCTTGGTATGCTTGCCACTTATTACCATCACGGTAGACGTGGGTATACATATCCACATTGTCGTAATCAGTAGAAGACTTCTCACCTGAGGCTTTACTATCCAAATCAGATGAGAAAAGCATATCTCTAATTTCAGGGCTTAATGTTGCTCGTGACACACTTTCCTTGGTGATAATTTCAAGGACATTACCCATAGGGTCTCTTCGGACTACGAAGCGATCCATACGGAAGACACGAACACCTCCTTCTTTTGGTAGATACACCAACACATTACCTGTAACAAGCAAGTGTTTTAGAGCTTCAAATCCACCGACACGGATTGCTGAAGACTCAATCTCGCTCATGACAGAACGTTCAATTCTGTTTAAACCCTCTTCAACTTTACCCCTCATACCTTCTTGTTGAGTCAACTTCTCTAAAGTGAAGTCGTCAATTGAAAGCCTAAAGAAAGGTTCATTAGGGGGTAGTAAAGCTAAAAGCAGCTTAGAGGCTAAGTTATTGACACCACGTGCCCCAACACCTTGCCATGGAGTAGGCAGAGATGAGGCTGACGAATGCCCATCCTTAGGTAAAAGAGACGGGATGGTCAGCTCGGCACATTGTCTTGCTCTATCAAGAAAGGTCTTACGACCCATCTCTAGCTTGGCATATTTGCCAGAGCAGGTTTGGTTTTTATCCATCCCCTAACTCCTTAAGCTGTAGGGATATTTAAGCCTGTACCCTCAGTAGCGGCTGTGGATGAAGCCATGTCAATACGCAGCTTTCTACGACCCTTATTCATTGCTAAAGCAGGATCTTTGTTTGCGTTTGCATCAGCACCAGTTTTCAACTCAGGAATCGGAGCTGGTGGGGCTGGTGGTGGCGGTGGCGGTGCTGGAGGAGGAGCACTCGGTTTTGATGTACACATCTATTTAATCTCCAATACATTCATGGTTTGTAATTCAAACTGTTTGCGTAGAAGGCGTACGACACTTACCTGCCCCTGCCTATAACGAACAACATCTAACCCACCTAATTCCATCTCTGGCATTCGGTCTGGGAATCGTTGTTCCAGTTCATCTAATAATTCTTTGGTAACTATAGGAAACTTCTTGTTACTCATTTAGTTCTCCAATTGGGCAATAGTCAAATTAATCAAAGAATTAGGGGAATTTCACCCCTAAAACTTAGCGAATTGGACAAGCTCCACTAGCACATTCCTCACCTTGGATCTCGTCAAATGAATTGGCGTTCTCCAAAAGGATCGGTTGTAGTACTGAGGCGTACTTGTCAAAGTCTTCTTTAGTGACTACTTCTTGTGGGAGGTATAAATACCCCAAGTCTTTAGCTGTCTTAGTTGGGTCAGCTCTGAATAGGAAACTCACACCAACATAGTTATCCCAGTTGTCATATAACCAATCGACAATCCCTGGTACTTCTTCCACGGAATAGCTGATAGTGGCTGATACGTTCTGGTGGCACCAAGACTGCATCAACATCTTGTATCGCTCTAATTGACTCAAGGCTGACTCTAAGTTCACCTCAAGTTCCTTACCGTTCTTCTCTACCTTATCGAAAGGAACGTCATCCCATTTCACTGGGAATGTAATAAGGACTGCATCAGGATCCATTGGGTTATCAACAACCTTGTAACCTGCTGCTCTGCACAAAGGCACTAATGGGTCGTGCTTTGAGAAGTTGACGTTGTTAAACACATAGCGACCAAGAGGCTTATGGACTCCCTCTGTTGTATCCATGATCTTAGAGAGGGTTCCTGAAGGTTTAACTGTAGTGACATTCTTAGGGCGTGGAAACCCAAGCTCGTCAGCCATTGAATAAGCTCCTCCAGTAGCTGTTCGATTGAGTTCGGTGTAGTCGTAAGCACGAAGGTCAGGTCTCCGCACGATACCTGTAAGCCCAACTCCACAGAGTCGTAAGAAGTCGTTATTAAGGTGCCAGGCTTCTTGGAGGATACCGTCACGTAAATCAACACAGGTCTGTCTGTAATTAGCTCTAGCAGCGAGGTGAATAGCAGCTCGTAATCCTGAAGAGTCTCCTTTGAATTTTCCAATGTCTACCTCTGTTAAGTTACAGAAGCTCTTGTTTCCTAACAAAATTTCTGCACATGGGTTAACACCCTTAAACCATGGGGCACGGACTGTAGCCGTCTGACCATTGATAAACCCTGGCTCAGAACCACCAGCTTCAACCATCAAATCGAAGATATGCTGTAGTTCAGGCTTAGTCGGTTTAGTTTTGAATAAGAGTGAGTTGTTAGACTGGGCACGTTGAATGTTTCCTTCCCAGAAGTTCTTCTTCGCTACGGCAAACTCTTGCCACTCGTCCTCACCATAGGAGAACAAAGCGATTTCTGCAGACCTTCTTGAGGATAAAACCGTACCTAGCCAGTTAACGATATCTAAGATATCAATTCGGCTTAGGAGGGAACCTGCTCTTTTGTTGAGGATTTGGAAGATTTCCGTGTACGCTTTGGCGATTGCTTCGTCACCCGAGCTGATCCAGCCGTAACCTTTAAGTCGCTCCCCTGCAGGACGGATTTCTGAGAAGTCCAAGACCAGCTTTTTGGCTGGGTAAGGGTGAGCCAGCAGCTTACCAATAGACTTAGCCCACGCTTCAGCAGAGTCTCCGACTTTGATTGTCCAAGTACCTTCTTCGTATTTTTCTTCATTGCTTTGATTACCGCCTTTATCTGTACGTTTACTGCGGATGACTTGGAGTTCACCAATAGGCTTTCTGAAGCCAGTCAACTGACCAACGATTGGTCTGAATCCAACACCGCATCCCTGGAGTAACAACCAGAGAACGTCAACCACATCCATCACTGTCTCTACGTGTGTAAAGCTACAGTTGAATTGGGATGCTTCACGCTTCTGTGCTACTGACGTTCCACCCAACCATAATGTTCGACCTGAAGTGAGCACCTTTCTGTCTAGCATTAATTGCTTGAGTTGCATGAGTTCATCAAACTGTTCAAAAGTTAGGGCTTGATTGGCAGCTCTTTCCCATAACCATCTTTGATGTTGAATAACTCGTTCTACTGTTTCTTCCCAAGACTCAAAGTTCTTACCTGAGTCATCAGTGGGTCTGTTATATGTTCTTCGTGTAATTAGTTGTGCTCTAAGTGATGGTTGATACATAGTCTCTCTATAAATAAAAAAACCACCCGAAGGTGGTCTATTGGTTCTTTTGCTTTTTATTTGGGTTTCCGAAGATTCGATCCCAGTTCTCTTCAAACTTTTGTCTGTCAGGTATTGGGCGTGGTTTATCGCCCTTACCGTTACCGTCAGGTCTATGACTCATTTGTGTAATTACGTCTGATCTTGTCTAAGTAATGCTGAAGCTTTTCTAAGTCCTGAAGACCACCCTTATCTTTGTATCTAAGGAGATACTTCAGGGCATTGCCTTCCCAGAAATCTAGATTCCAAGCTTCAATAATGTCCCAAGGTTGAATAGCCTTGAGGTAGTGGGTACCACCAACCTGACGACATTTATCACCTGGATCTTCTTTGCCTACACCAACGTTAGGCATTGCCACTGGGCAGTCATTTATGGAGTCCATAACTTAACCTCTTGTGTCTGTTTGTCATATTCACCATGTCTAAGGATTCGTGCTACACGAGCTTGAGACAAGGCGTACTCTTCGCTGAACCCAGCTTTGTCGTATGCAGCAACTACGTGCTTCCACATAATTCCTCGCATCTCTGCTGGTTTAGCCCACGGTGTTCCCTCTGCAACTGCATCGTTAAGAATCTTTTCAGCCTTAACCTTGCCAATGCCTGGGCACCCTGGGTATCCATCGGTAGCATCTCCAGTTAATGTCTGGAACATATGCCACTTGTCAGCTTCGTGGTTATTGATCTCAAAGAACTCATCTGTGCCAAAGTTGTAGTGGGCACCTGGAATAGTCTTCATGTCCTTATCGATAGTGCAGATGACATACTTGCCTGACAGCTTAGGATCTGTAGCCAACATACCAATCACATCGTCACCCTCAAGCTTCTCTGTAGAGATACTGAAGTACTTATTAGAAGCCCACTCACGGATTGCCTTGAGGACTAATGGCTTTCTAGTAGCCTTACGATTAGATTTGTATTCTGGGTATACATCCATACGCCAGTTAGTTGAGCCACTCCATACTAGAGTTACATCTTCAGCACCCGTCTTAGCCATGATGTTTTCCACCATAGAGACAAAGTGAAGCTGTGCATCATTCTCAAAAGAGTGAAGAGTCCATAGACCATCACCCCAATCAATAGACTTCTCTGATACGGAGGCTGCTTGGTAGGCTAGGATGTCAGCATCAATGAGTGCTTCACGAGCCATAAGTAAACCTCTTATCCAAAAGAGCACATGGTGCTGCACTGCTTACATTGAAGTAGTTACGGATAGCCAAAGCCCCTGCAAACTGCTGGTGCTCTAATGCAACAAGAGCACTGTGTTCTGCTACTGAACGCATAAGCTTGACCATTTTGTGGATGTCTTCCTGCGTTAAATATGTCGTATCAATACCAGCTTCATCTGCAATCTTTAAGCAGAGCTGCTGATCTTGAGACATATGTTTAATGTCATATTCGTTAATCATTTCTTCATCCTGAAAATAGGCATGAGCATTACAAGGGGTCTTAGTCAACCTTAACGATTCCCCTGTAGATAGCCTTATGTGGATACCCCATGGTCTTCTCAAAGCAGTACGTGATACCGTCTTTCTTAGAGATGTAACCTTCCCAACTAGCGGTAGATGTCACTCTTCCTGAGCACATATCCTCAGCAAGTACCCTGTCTATCTTTTCGTAGACAGTGTGAACAAGTACGCTTAGTGCTATACCAACCAAGATTCCCCAACGCAGTCTGTAGTCATATAGCATCCTCAACCTCCGTACTTGGTACTGGGTTGTTGATTGCTCGGATGTAATCCTGCAAGTGGGAGTTGTCCATCAATACCTGCGTTAGACCACCAGCCATCTTTCGGACAATGACTTCCTCTTCCGCATCGTGTTCATTAATAGACATCTGGAACCAAATGGCGTGGAACAACTCATGCAATAGGGTGTCTAGTTCCTCTACTGGGTGTTGACCATCTTGAACAACAATCTCTAATTTAGAGTTCATACATAGCCCTACGTGGGCTTGACCTAGTTCATTCAAAGGCACCCAACGGACTCCGTATTGACGACCCATAATCCGCAATGAATTGGGTCGTTTCTTAATGTGCTTCATAAGTAACCGCCATCTCTTAAGTGTTGAAGTCCTGAGCCTGTGATGTGCCATGTACGACCATAGACATCAGGTGCTTCTAGTGTTGATATAAAACCTATAGAGGCAGCGGCAGCCACCTCCTGTGATTTCTCTCTGGCAAAATTAGAGGACACTGCAAACCCCCCTAGATATGCTTCTCGTACTACTTCGTATAAGGGTCTCTCTAGTGCGTATCTGCCCATGTAGTTCCTTTCTTAGCTTCCCCTGCTAAGGGGCATCTGAAGTTGAAATATTCACCAGCTAGACGTACGCAATCAGTTGCCGTTTCAGCAACCTTGTCTGCAATCTCTTGGGTTCTACAAGCGATCTGGACTTCATCGTGTGACCATGCACAAAAGCAGTAGTCACCATCCCATCCATGTTTAAGACCCAGCTTGGTTGTTAGCTGTTCCTCTAGGAGAACTAACCACTTCTTACAGACAATGGCACCAGCTCCTTGAAGCAAAGTGTTTAATGCACTGTGTGCACTTCGTACGTATATTTTGCGTTTGTCCAACCCAATGAGATAACCTCGTCCAGCATTTTCTTTAACAGTTTTGACGAGTTCTCCAAGTGCTGGAAGTGAACGTAGAAATTTGCTTTTAAGTTTCCGTCCGTCAGCCGAAGTTCCATTAACAACGGATCCGATCTTTTCATCCCCTGCTCCGTATAAGAAGGCATAGATGAATGTCTTTGCCTGTGGTCTGGTCTCTAGTCCCGCAGCTTTTTGATTCTCTGTGTGGATGTCTCCGTTTAAAAGCACTTGACCGTACTTTCCTCCGTCCCACTTTGCCATGTAGTGGGCTAGACATCGCAACTCCAAACCTGAAGCATCTGCCCCGACAAGTGTCCAACCATTAGGGACAGTAAACAGAGCACGACAATCATGCCCGTAAGGGCTGGAGCTTGAGGGAACTTGCGAGATGTTTGGGTAGGCGTGAGTCGCTCTCCCAGTAACCGCACCATTCGTGTTAATACTTCCATGTATCTTTCCTTTCTTTACCAACTTCAACCAAGCCTGTGTACCCTCAGCTAACTGAGAGATCCTCTTCTGTACCAATAGGTATTCAGTAAGAAGCTTGCATGGTGGATAGTCGAGTTTTCCTAAGACAACTTCATCTACCTGAGGCTTACCGCCTTCAGTGAACTCTGTAGGTTTCCAGTCGTATAAGGTGATGAGTCGATTTGCAATGTGGTCTCGAGAACCTGGATTGAATTCAACAACCTTCTCACGTGGTACTGGAACTCCCTTGATATATCCACGGGATTTGTTGTTCACCTTTGGTATGAAGTCTGGGAGCTTGATAGTCCATGAACCAAAGTAATCTTTTAGTTCACGCTCAAGTTCTCCTCTACGCTTAACAAGTACTGAGTACAGTTCGGATCCAGCCTTCTCATTAAAGTAAAAGCCGTTCCGTTCTTGTTTAGCCATGAGCCAAGCAACCTCATGCTCTAGCTCAATGGACTGCTCACTGAATTCTTTTGAGAGTAACTTCTCGTATAGCGTGTTAGTTACTTCTACGTCTTGAATACAGTAGTCCAACATTTCTTGAGTGAATACTTCCCATCCACCCTTGTAGTCACCCTTGTAGTTACCTAAACGATGTCCCCAAGATTCCAGAGAGTGAGACCCGAAGAGAGCTTTGGGTAACTTACCGTCCTTCATAAACTTGAGGTCGTGTTCTTTGATGTTGGCGTAGATCAATCTAGCCATCACTAAGGTATCTCGCACCAGTCCTGTGTAAACACTGAACCATGGGTATAACTTCTTTAGTACTGGGATGTCATACTTAATTACGTTATGACCAATGAGTTGCTGGTCTGCATCCATGAGGAACTTAACGCCAGACTCAATGTCCTTACCTGTGTATGACTTCACTTCACCTGTGTTTGCATCTTTGATAACTAAGCAGTGAACCTTAGTTACATCGTCAAGAAGACCATCGGTCTCCAAGTCAAAAATTAATGCCATGCTGTCCCTTTCGACTAGCCAAATAAAAAGGGGCAAACCTTTCGGAATGCCCCCTGGGAGTTGCTTAAAAATTTTTAGTAGAAAATTATTTTGACTACACCTGCTAAGTACATAGCAACTGCTACTGCCTCCACTAGGAATAACGGAACGTCACGTTGAATGAATCCCGCCAGTGTCCATAAAAAGCTACCAACCAATGAGAACCAAACGTTGTATGGGTAAATATTGAAAGAGGTCAGGCAGATTCCTATGAGACATAGAGCTGTGCCTAACCACTTGGTTAATATCACTCATCCTCCTCAATGATTCGTGCTGTCTGCAGCTTGATGCCAACCAATGCCAACTGGTCACGGACTGCATCAAAGTTACCTGCGTAATAGCAAGAGTCAGTTAAGTACTTACCTTGAGCATCTGCTACTTCATAGCCATACTCTGTACGAACTAGGTATCCGTTATCGATCTTCTGTACTTTGATTTCTACTAGCATTATTTCTCCAATACGTAACGAGCGTAACGTTGACCAGTTACTGGGTGGTGCTTGTGTTTAGTCACGATGTTGTGACCTGCCATACGAAGCTCGCTAATACGTTTAGATAGAGACTGGATTGAATAATCCACGATTGCCTCACGCTGCGAAATGCTCTTGGCTTTCTTAAGATGTTTAAGAATGATTTGATTCTGGCTCATTAAAACCCCTGTTCAAATGGTTGTTTAGTTTCATCTTTGAATACTGGCTCACTGGTTTCAGTAAGCCGTCCCGTCTCTCTGTCATAAGAGAGATACCCTGCAAGACCCGTCTCGCCACTAAAGCGATTCTTCAAGACACGAAGAGTTGTAACGTGTGGGTTCTTGCCTTGCTGGTCACGCTCCAATCCAATCACCATGTCTGATAACTGTGCAATTGAATGTGATCCACGCAACTGAGACAAAGAAGTTTTAGCTCCTTGCTCATGTCCTCTGTCACCTTCAGGTCTACGAAGGTGCGATATAACGAACATACCTACTCCAGTCTCTTCAACCAAAGTACGTAAAGCTGTCATAGCGTTATCAATAAGTCTTCGCTCATCACCATCGCCAAGACCACTGACGACAATAGAAAGATGGTCGAGGACAATCCAGTTGCAGCCGCAACCCTTAGCCAGGTATCGAATCCTAGAAAGGAGGTTATCAATGTCAGTACTGCCAAAGTGGCTGTAGAGATAAAGGCGACCACTACCAACAGTATTAATAAAAGCTTTATGTAGATCTTCAGGAGTGACTCCTTCCTTATTTATGTGTAATGGTTTATTAAGTTCAATACCCATCAAGCCCAGTGCAGTTCTCTTCGGGTTCTCTTCGAGCATAAGGAGTCCAACAGTCTCACCTTCTTTGAGAAGATGATGTGTGATCTCCCTGACGATTGCACTCTTGCCGATACCTGAACCTGCCGTGAGCGTGACCAGCTCACCTTTCCTTGCACCCCTCGTAACTTCGTTAAGGGATACCCACGGATAGGGTGTGCTTTGGATGACTTCGTTGGAGCTAATGTTTTCCCAGAGTTCCTCTCCTGAGATGACCCCATCAGGACGGAACGTCTTAGCATTCCATATACCTGCAATGACAGCCTCTTCTTTCCCGTTCTGAAGACACTCGTTTGGATCTTTGTACGGCAACGATGCGACTTTCGCTTTCCCTGCCTCGAATAACTCAGCACAATCTTTCGCAGCTTTTTGCCCAACCTCGTCCATGTCGAACATGAATATGACTTCTTCGAATTGACTGAGATATTCCAGGTTCTTCTTAATTGCTTTGACAGCACCTGCCGCCCCATTGGGGATTGAACAAGTCGCCCACTTATTGTTTTGGATCTGTGAGACGGTAAGACAATCGATCTCTCCTTCAGTGACAACAATTTTCTTCCCCTTATTCCATAGGTTTGCACCAAATAGTTGAGCTTTAGATAAGTCACCAAGTACCTTGAAGTCTTTATTAGGGAAGCGAACCTTCTGGGCAACCATGTTCCCATCCGAATCAAAGTAAGGAGCAATCTGAACCTTCTTACCTTGGTACTCACCTACCTGATAACCGTATTTCCTACAGGTATCTTCACGAATCTTTCGCTTAATCAAGTCCTGATACTCACCAGTGATTAAGCCAAGCTTCTCTTTCTTTGTTTCTACTTCTGCCACAGTGCCATCACCTTTAACGTGCGTGTTACAAGAAAAACAGAATTGGTGTCCATCAGAATAGATAGAGTTGGCATCTGACGATCCACACTTTTCGCACGGTATGTGCTGTACAAAATTACTTTCTGATTCCATGGACACCTTTAGTTAGTTATGTTTAATACCTTCAGCTATGCACCACTGCTTTACATCAAAGCAAGGACAAGCCTTCTTCACTCCTGGGAAATCTCTATGCCCAAGAATCACTGCCTGTGGATAGACAGTCTTTAGTTCGTCTAGTAACTTCTTAAGTGATTCGTACTGTTCTTTGGTGTAGTTGTCTTCTGCCTTCTTAGGGTCATCAGCATCTACTCCACCGACCATACAAATACCAACCGATGAATCATTGGCACTAACTACATGGGCACCAACAACTTCACGGTCTCTTCCTTCTTCTACTGTTCCATCTCTACGAATAACGTAGTGATATCCAATACAAGCCCAGCCTTGGGCACGGTGCCACTTATCAATTTCCTTAGCACCAACGTCAAGGTTCTCTGGTGTTGCCGAACAATGGACTACCAGATAATCTGTCTTGCTCCTTTTTCGTGTATTACTTTTGTAAGTCATTTCTTCTTTTCCTTAAGCCATGCGTCAGGGATATCCTTGTCCGCATAAAGGAACCCGTGCTTCTCACACCACATACCGTAGGTAGTGGCAGAGCGTTTACTAATCTTTGTCTTTGAGTTGCTAAACACAAACCGAATGTCGTATTCAGGGTGTTGAGCTTTCACCAATAGGTGCTTCTGTCGATCCTCAGTTAGGAACCGACCTTTAGATTCAATAACAATTCCATTCTCCAAAACGAAATCGGGCGTGTATCTAGCAGGTTTCTCTGGCTTCGTGTAGTTGATAACCAGTTCTTCAAACGAAAAACTCACCCCCTTAGAGGTGAGCCTGTTCGCTATTGCTTCTTCTAGACCAGACCTGAAGCCATGCTTCAATCCGATTTGTCGTGAGGAGAGTTTCTTAGAAGTCTTCTTCTTCGATTGACTCGTCTTTAAACTCATTCGTACTTTCTGCTGACTCAGCTTCGTATCCATCTTCTTTATCGAAGCCGAAACCTTCAGCATCACGACCACCACCTGCTACTAGATCAATAATCTGTGCAGCGTTAAGACGTAACTTGACACCAGCAGCACCGCTACCTGGAATAAAGTATGGAGATACATCGAAGGACACCTTACCTACAGTGCCACCCCAGATACCCTTAATGTCTTTCAACGGGGTACCCTTAGCATCGAACAAGGCTGGCTTACGTTCCCACGTACCGCCCTTCTTGTCTTTACCTGAAGCCTTCATAGTGAATTTGAAAATCAAATTACCTGTAGGATCTTCTGTCTCTTGGTCGTATTCAGTAGCGTAGAAGTCATTGACCTTAAGTGAACCGAGCTTCTTGCGTTGCTCAACCTTAAGTTCCTTAAACTTCTCTTCACCCTCCGAGATAGCAGCATCAAAGATTGGCTGTAGCTTCTCGATCAAAGGCTTTGCTTCTGCCTCCGTGAGGATTAATTGAACCTTGTACTCACCGTCAGCCTTAGGAAATTCCTTAGTACCGTAGTCTGGTGAGGTCAAAGCTGGGTATCGAAATACACCCTTAGGTGATACGAATGACGGCAACTTTTCTTTCTTTGTCATGTGTTTCCTTTAGTAGTTCATGTACTGGTTTTCCAAGGCTGGAACGTCATAGCCTTGCTCTACCAGTTCTGCAAATAGGGTCATTGGGATTGGCAGACCCTCTTGCCAATGTGCTATGGCTTTACCAATAGCTGAGTTAAATGTGTCTTCCATACGGCTCCTGTTTAATGTATACCAATTGTGCAATAGTTAACGAAATGAGAGGATTAGGCAAAGCAATAACGGCTTTCCGCAACTGCATCTAAACTCAGTTGACCTTTAGCAGGTAGCTCAGGGAGTTTTTCCCTAGCTTCCTCGGTCAACCGCTCAGAGATCTCGTCCCTAAACTGGGTCAAGACATCCACTTCCTCGTACATCTCCACGAAAGACTCTCGCACTACCCTGAAGAGGGTCTCAGTGTCCCCTGCACACGTCCCAAAGCTGTCATGAATCATTCCAAAGTTGGTGATTCCTTCTTGCTTGGCACGAACTACAGTCAACATGAGGTGAGCTGCATCTGCTGAGTGAACAAAGTTAGGGGCAATGCCCTGTGACTGTCTACGTCTATCCAGTTTGTCCTTATCTCGGTACATCGTGAGATAAATAACCTTGCCATTAATTGCAGTCAGCACCCTGTGGTTTGAGACATCAGGATAAGCCTGCATTACTGGGAAGTTAACTGGGGTAGACCAACGTACAGGCAATCCCTCAGATGCTGCAATTGATGCGGCTGCTTGGAGCCATCTCATTGCTTCACCTGCTTTAACTAACACCTTGTTCACTGCTACCCAGATAGCTTTTGCCATGTACTGAGCTGCAGCATACCCATCATTGTTGAATGGGAAGTCTTTCCTCGAGGCTTTGGCTGGACGGATGATGTCTTCCATCAACTGTTCCTTAAAGCCATACTCTTTGGATCCATAAGCCAGTGTCATGACTGAACGCTTAGTCACCTTACGGGTGATGCCGAATTCAAGCCACTGCTTTGCTATGGTTTTAGTACCTTCACGAACATAAGCGACTCCCTCATCGGTGTGCTTAAGTTCATCTTCAGTTCCGTTAACTAAGTCATCCTTAGCTTGTTCAATTACCTTGTCCGCAACCAGTTGGTACACGTCTGCTGGTAGATTCTGCGGAACCAAGTTGACAGCCTGTCCTCCGACTTGATCTCGGAGCATGGCTGAGAAGTGTTGGATGCCAGAGCATGAACCGTCCAAAGCCACGGGGAGCTTCGATACGAACGAGTCACCATACTGAACATAGCCGTGCCACTCGAAACAGAAAGCAAGGAACTGCCACGGCTTGTCGATACTGATACCACCAATTTCGGTGCACCATCCTCTGTTGTTATACGGATCAATTGCAATCCTGATAATTTCGTCTTCATTATCTAAGACCCAATTCACTCTGTCCTCAAGAGATACCTTATCGTTACCTGCCAGATTGGAACCATGGATAGCTAACCATTTCCAACCCTCACTACCCAAAGGTTTACTCTGGGCGAATCTCAACAAGGCTTTCTGATAGTCAGAACCCTGAGGATTCAAGTGCGGTACTGCATAGATGCGACCACGGAAGTCTAATTGGTATGGCATGAATATCTTCTTGAATACGTTATAGCGTTTAGCGATATCAAGGGTGATATGGAATGCCACACGATGACCTCGTATGGATAAGTTCTCAACGTGAACACGAGCTGCTTGTGCCCTGTACTCCTTTCTTGCTTCTTCATTAGTGTCAATATCATGGGGCTTAGGAGGCAATTCAAGACCATCACGAGGCGGTATCCCTGCGATAGTACTGTTGCTATTCCAAAGGTTATCCATGACCTCTAAGACCTGGCTATTGATCTGCCAAGGCGTTCTCTGTAGTGCATTGACTGCCTCATAAACGATGGGCATATCAACGTGCTTAAGTTCCTCTAGGTACTTAGAGTTCTTAACCTTTACTAGCTTGAGTGGTTTGATACTGGAGGAGATATAGCCTCCATCTGTAGGTGAAGTCCAGTCCCTAGGCTGTACCACCATAGGTTCATAGACAGGCTTCAATACAGAGACCACTCCGTTATGCTTTTCGATCCACTCAAGGGTGTCTGGAAGAGCCTTAACGTATTTGATTGACTGATCTTTCTCAATCTTTTGGTGGGTGATGCTGATAAGACCTACTGACTCAATGCAAAGGTCAAGCATCTTGATACCAACATGGAGTCTCTCAATGCGAGTCCATCGTTTCCATTCGTCTAGCTTGTCAGCTACCCTGACTGCATAGACATGACGATAGTGAACTGAGCTACGCTTATTGGCACCTTTAATAATCTTTTCGTACTCTTTACGCTCTGTATTACGGATGTCAGACAAGCGAAGCTCATCTTCGATAGCCGTTCCGATAGACACAGCGACAAACTGAAGGGTTCTAAGGCTAGATATCCCTGATAAGACATTCTTCAATGTAAGGAATGCCAAGGTTTGTGGGTCTACATCTTTAACTTTCTTCCAAGCAGTAGCGTTATTACCTGCTCTGCCTTTCCCAGTTTCCTCAATCCACGCAGAAATTGCGGAGGATAACTTTAGGATGCGACCTTTAATGATTTGCTGACCATAGGTAGTACCGTCTTCACCTTTGCTATTGACAGCAAATTGGGTATTCCTAAGGAATCTTAGAGCACCTCTTTCGGTCATCTCTTCTTCAAGTCTAAGTTGTACTGACATCAAGTCTTCATCTTGGTTAACGGTGGGGTTAGTCATCTCGTTTTTCTTCCTTATTTGTTTGTTAATAGTTACTAACTTAGTGGTTCTAAATCTGTATGTTTTCTTAAGTTGTCTTTTAGTTATCTTTAAGAGAGTTGTCACAGTTTTTTTACACAGATATCGAGCTATGCCTTGTCATTACTGGGTCACTGTTGACGAGATGAAAGTCTCTGTCTCCGTGACACATTCCAGAGTTGTCACACTCTACGGCTGTCTAGTATACCAATTGTGCAATAGTTAACTAAGTGGTTGTATTAGATCAGAAAAAAAGAACAGTAATAAATCCTCTGTTCCTTATTTCTAGTGGTTGGTGGGGCTGGTCGGGGTCGAACCGACACTCCTTGCGGAACCAGATTTTGAGTCTGGCGTGTATACCAATTTCACCACAGCCCCAACTACATTTAGAGGACTCAGATACTTTTGAGTCACACGCAGTGTAGCATAATCAACCACTTAGCTTAAAACTTGAGACAACTTAGTGACACTTCTGTCCCGTCAATTGTCCCAAAGTGACAACTATTATCTGCCCCCTCCCATAGCCACAAGCTTAGGCTTTCTATAGTTATCCAAGGCATCCACACCCTCCAACATAGTGGCAGGTGCAAGGTGCATATAACGCTGTGTCACCATGATGCTTGAGTGACCCATCCAGTCCTTAATAAAGACTGCATTTTTACCAGCCATAGCTAAACGACTGGCACAGGTATGTCGCAGCATATGAACCACGAAATGAGGGTCATCCTCCATCTTCATGAACTCCCTTAAGAGTGTCCATTGGAGTCTTAAAGAGGACTCTGAAAGCTCGTGGAAGATCCTGCCCATGCCTCTACGACTGTTAACGATCTCCTTAACTCGGTTCGTGAGGGGTACAGACCTAGCTTTCTCACTCTTGGTAGTACCTGCATGGAGAGTAGCCAAGCCATCCCGACAGTCATCCTCGTGGAGTCTTAGGATCTCCCCACGTCTAAACCCAGTGTCAATCGCAAATGGTATGAAGTCAGCTAGACCTTTGAATCCCATGTGTTCTGCATAGGCAATGGCTTTCTGTTCCTCATCGTTAGTCATATACCTAATACGATGCGATGCTTCTTTACGTCTAGGCATACGAGGTGCTCTCTGTATCCACCCCTCGTCTTCGGCTATGCGAAGCATGACGGATAGAGATGATAGCTTTCTGTTAACAGTTGACCCACTGTTATTATTTGACACAACGAAAGACTGTGCCATGTTGCGGATAGACTCCTGAGTAATGTCCTCGACCTTGGTATTCCAACCCAAGATATCAAGGCAAGCACCTGCATTACGGATCAGGCATGACGATGCTCTAGCATCCTGCCATTTCGTTTTACAAGCGATGTCATACAGTTTTCTCATAGTGATCCCTGAGTACTCCTTAACGGGTTCTGAACGACCATCACCTAGGATCTTATCCATGGCTTTACGTTTTCTCCGCATTAACTCATTGGCTTCTACTTGCTCTGCCTCTTTACGGGTGCTAAGAGTAGCTCGGAACCTATCAGCTCCGCTCCCGACTGAGACCAACCAATTACTACCTCTTTGATAAATAGGCATGATTGCTCCTAGCTGTTTAACTTCTCAATTACTTTGTGCCCAAGGTCAGTCAAGACAATTAACTTCTGTCTACGATTCATTGGGTTCTCATACGCATCCAGTAATGCAAGACCTGGCTGCTTATAGCGGTCAATCTGCGTTAGGTTAGCCAAGTATCTTGATGCAGTGGCTAAGGCTAAGTCAGACTGGCTAGCTATGTCACTTAAAGTACTACCTTCGTTTTTTGCAACTTGGAGGAAGAACGCAATCTGCCCAATAGGCATCATTACATCGATCTCCCTGAAAACATCAACGACCTTCAAGTGTTTGTTCACTTGTGATGCTGATACTTTACTCAACTTGCTCATTGTCTAGCTCCGTTCATTTAATCTGTCGCAAGATACTTACGACTATCTCCATTTTTAAAATTCTTATTACGTAATCGTTGCCCGACTGCTCAACCCAGTAATCAAATATGACAAAAGACTCTGTTGATTGAATATGTATGGCTACTTTCCTTGTTTTCAAGTACATCTTAACTCCTATTTTAACAATTATTAACGTTCCGAAAGACTTTCTTTTTGGCAACAGTCACTCTAATGATTACAAAATGCATAATCAATTGGTAGAAGTACTGTATGAATTTACAGTATAAATAATAGGGCTTAATGTTCATAGGAAATGCGGTAAAAATAAAAATAGTGTTAATAAACAAGCAGTTAGTAAGCCAGCAAATAAATTACTCAACTTTTCACCTGCCTCCATACGACTAAAAAGTCGTCTTCTGATTTTTGTGTCAAAAGCCATGGCTATACGACTCCATTTAGATCAACAAACCATGACTCAGGAATCATTCCATTGGCATAAGCGAAGTGTTTTCCTTGCGATTGCTTAACGGAAAACTCGAGATGTCCTAGAGAGAATCTCTGAGGGGAATCGTAGGGAACATAAACTTTGAACCCAGTTAGGCTTCCGTCTTGCTTACAGATACTTGCGTTAAAACCCAAGGCTTTGCGTGTTGTTGTGAATTTCTTCATGATTTGATTCCTCTGTTAGTTAGATAACTGGCTACGATCTCGTCTAGGTCTTCTGTTGTATCGTCAATAAGATCTAGGTTTAATAAGTCCTG
>JACCEE010142786.1_pt1 | contig 40321 bp, 36 predicted proteins | sample 7449931 | NCBI WGS metagenome assembly JACCEE01 (sample SAMN15323457, study PRJNA562643) | freshwater metagenome | isolation source: river surface water | place: USA:Blue River Watershed | collected 2017-08-19 | reverse complement strand
TCTCCGTGGTTGCATTCAACTTCATGGTACAGCTACCCAAAGAAATCATGGAGTGACACAAACTCAAATCTTTGGCCTCCAACGATTTGATATAACGCAACATCTCATGCTCTGAATGGTAACGGTTGAACACAGGGTGCAACATAAAATTGCTCTCACGCAACAACGCCGCTGGCAACTTGTGTGATACTGAACCTTCAGGCTTAGCCGCAGCACCTTCGATGGCGCGGGCAAAAATGCTCACCAATTTTTCTACATCCACCATGGTTGTGGTTTCATCCACTGAAATACCCACAAGGCCATCACTGTATCGCAAGTTGATGCCCTCTGCCAAAGCCAATGCTTGTATGGTCTCTGTGCGAGGTACTTTAACCAAAATGGTATCAAAGAAATGACCGTGTTGCAAACTGTATACGCCATTGCCCGTTTTCACGATGGCATCGCCCAAAGAAGCCGCCAACGCATGAATGCGCTGAGCGATTTTTTTCAATCCTTCTGGACCGTGGTATACGCCGAACATACCCGCCATGATGCTCAACAAAACCTGCGCGGTGCAGATGTTTGACGTAGCGTTCTGACGTTTGATATGCTGCTCACGGGTTTGCAAAGCCATACGCAAAGCGCGGTTGCCCTCGGCATCAATGGAGACACCAATGATACGACCTGGGATAGAACGCTTGAACTCGTCTTTGGTTGCGAAGAACGCCGCATGCGGTCCACCAAAGCCCAATGGCACACCAAAACGCTGGGTGTTACCCACAACGCAATCAGCACCAAAATCACCGGGAGGGGTCAACAACGTCAACGCCATCAAATCCGATGCAAAACAAGTCTTCACATTGGCCGCCTTACAAGAAGCCACAAACGCCCTATAGTCCTCTACGCTACCCTCTGCATTTGGATACTGAACCAAAGCCCCAAAGAAAGATGCATCAGCAGCAAAAGTTTTATAATCTCCACGCACAATCTCAATCCCAATGGGCTCTGCACGCGTAATCAAAATATCTACAGTCTGAGGAAACACACTGTTGTCTACAAAAAAGCGGTGCGCAGCACTCTTCTTGTCTAAACCATAAAACATGTTCATCGCCTCAGCAGCAGCCGTACCTTCATCCAACAACGATGCGTTCGCCAACTCCATACCGGTAAGGTCGATCACCATCGTTTGATAGTTCAACAATGCTTCCAAACGACCTTGGCTAATCTCTGCCTGATAAGGCGTGTACTGGGTATACCATCCTGGATTTTCCATGATGTTACGCAAAATCACACCGGGTGTGTGCGTGTTGTAATAACCCATCCCGATGAAATTCTTATAAGTCTTGTTCTTCGCCGCTTTTTCACGCAACATCGACAAAAACTCTACCTCACTCATCGCCTCACCCACGCTCAAAGGCTTGGGCAAACGGATGTTGCTAGGCACAACATGATCGATCAACTCATCCAAACTCGCCGCACCAATGGTGGCAAGCATGGCATTCAAATCACTTTGTCTTGGACCGATGTGGCGATCCGAAAAAGACTCCGAATAAAGGGCGTTGAATTGGTTCATAAGTATGCAAATTTAATGTTTCCAAAAAGAAATCGATATTACATATTACAAGGAATGGCTGTTTTTTTCCATTTTTTTGGTGGAACCCTCCACAAGGCGTTCTCAACTCGATAACATCCCCTCCTCCGCATAACTATAATAGCCGTTGCCAGCGATGATCACGTGATCGATAATTGTGATATCCAACAATTTTCCCGCCTCTACAAATTGCCGCGTGAGTCGATTATCAGCGTCGCTCGGTTTATCATTCCCCGATGGATGATTATGACTCATCACCAAACCCGTGGCCCGAAGTTCCAAAGCCCGTTTATATACCAATCGCACATCCACAACCGTACCCGCCATTCCCCCAATACTCACACATTCTAACCGCAAAATGCGATTGGCGCGATTCAAAAAGATGACGTAAAAACTCTCCACCACCGCATCCACAAACATTGGCAACAATATCCCCACCGCGTCAGACGGATTTCTGATCTGCTTCGCTTTGGGTGCCTCTATCACCCTCCTCCGACCCAACTCCAATGCCGCCGCCAATGTTACCACCCCCGCAGAGCCCATCCCCTCCACCTGCAACAAATCTTCCATGCTCATCTGCCCCAACAAACGCAAATCACCCGCACAATGCGTCCACAAGCGTGCACCCAAATCCCTTGACTGCTTCGTCTTTCGACCATTTCCCAAAACCAAAACCAGCAACTCGCTGTTATTCATTGCAGTTTTTCCGTTGAGTAAAAATTTGTTTTGCAAATTTTGCAAATCCATCCCGTTTTCATGTCCATTTCTCATTGTTGATAAAATTTTAATCATATATTTGACAATTATATAAACAATTTTACTAGTTTTGAAATCAACAACAGCAATTAATCGGTTATTTAAATAGATAGTTATGAGCGAACAACAAGAAAAAATGAAGGCCCTCAAACAAACCATTGAGCGTTTGGAGAAAACCTATGGCAAGGGCGTGGTGATGAAGATGGACGATACGCGTAGCGTAGTGGTAGACGTAATTTCTACAGGTTCCTTTGGTTTAGACTTGGCACTCGGCGTGGGTGGTTTCCCCCGCGGTAGAATTGTTGAAATCTATGGTCCAGAAAGCAGTGGTAAAACAACCATCGCTTTGCACACCATCGCTGAAGCACAGAAAAAAGGAGGCATTTGCGCTTTCATCGATGCAGAACATGCATTTGATAAATTGTATGCCGAAAATTTGGGCATCGATACCTCAAACCTACTCATTGCACAACCCGATGACGGAGAACAAGCATTGGAAATTGCCGACAACCTCATCCGCTCGGGTGCCATTGACGTATTGGTTGTGGATTCTGTAGCCGCATTGGTACCTCGCGCAGAAATCGAAGGCGACATGGGCGATAGCAAAATGGGATTACACGCCCGATTGATGAGCCAAGCACTCAGAAAACTCACAGGAACCATCAGCAAAACAGGTTGTATCTGTATTTTCATCAACCAGCTTCGTGAAAAAATTGGTGTCATGTTCGGTAACCCTGAAACCACCACCGGTGGTAATGCCCTTAAATTTTATGCATCCATCCGCCTCGATATCCGCAGAAATGCCCAAATCAAAGATGGTGACGATGTCATGGGTAACCGCACAAAAGTAAAAGTGGCCAAAAACAAAGTTGCTCCGCCGTTCCGTGTGGTTGAATTTGACATCATGTACGGAAAAGGTATCAGCAGAGCCGGTGAAGTACTTGATATTGCTGTAGACGCAGGAATCATCCAAAAAAGTGGCAGTTGGTACAGCTACGATACAACCAAACTCGGTCAAGGTAGAGATGCCGTGAAAGAATTGATTCAAGACAACCCCGAAATGATGGCAGAGATCGAAGCCAAAATCAGGGCAAAAATGGCCGGTGGCGAAGAAATCCTCGCCGTACAAGCCGATTAAATCATCGTCAATTCACATAGATTAGCCACAAAGGGGGCGATGGTAACCATCGCCCCCTTTTCATGAAGCAAATTTTCAAAATCCCCTTTTCCATCGTATTTTTACACTCACAACACAACTATAAAAATGTCAGTGAATAACAGCAGTAAACCACAATACAAGCAAAAGATCGGAACCATCATTCATTCTGTTGCCATGATTTTGTTTTTCCTATTGTCTGCCAATACACAAGCAAAACCACCCATCCTCCTCAGCAAACACAGTGCATGGTGGAAAACACAAAATAAACCCACCCCCAAACAAGGTTGGGATACCTTTACCACCAACATCAAAAAATACCATCCCTACATCCATCAACAAGTGCAAGAAACCGGCTCAATCATGTTTCTGGTAAACATGCGCGTGAATAAAAAAGGCAGGGTGGATTTTGCGGAAATCTGGGACAGCAATACCACAGACTCTCTATTAAAAGACACCATCCTTCAAGCTATAAAATACAACAGTTTCACACCATACCTTTCAACAAAAGGCAAACGTATCAATGAGAACACCTTGGTTTTAATGGAAATCCCTGCCGATCCCCAAGACCTAGTTATGCAACCTCAAGATACTACACAGCCCAATAAAGCCATAACTCCTTCAAGATTTCTCGGGGGCGATGAAGCCTTTCGAGAATACATCATCGATCAATTCGTTTATCCCGCCCGCTGCGTGAATGCCAGTATTTCTGGATATGTATTGGTCCGATTCATGGTGAACCGCAACGGACTTGTCACCCATTGCAGAATCAAAGAAAGCTCCAGTAAATGCCCCGAATTCAGCGTTGAAGCCATCCGTATCCTCAAAGCCTGTCCCAAATGGATACCCGCTAAATTTGAAGGAAAAAATATCGCAGCCTGGTTCGAAGTACCAATCAGCTTGAGTGTACAGTAAGCCTTACTTCTTGCCGTAAAACTTATCCTTGTACATCGCAGGGTAAACCACATACAACATCAACATTCTACTGTACCTAAAAATCAATGGTACCATCACAATGATTGTTGCTGGGATGCCCACTATGGCATAATCAAACAAGTTCAAACTGTAGAAAACCACACTGCAAGTGATGATCAATCCCACAATCAGCGCATAACTGAAGTACATCGCACCATAGAAAAATCCTGGCTCTGGCTCGTAAGACATTTCACAAACCGTACAACTGTAATTGGTTTCTGCGAATTTGGTACTAAAAATACTGTTCTTGAAGACCTTGCCCTTGCCACACTTCGGACACTTGCAAGCCAAAAAGGGCAATACACCCTGTCGTTTACTTTCCATATTTCTGTCTGCGTTTGTATTGGTATAGAAATACACCCGCAGTGCCAAGCAAAACATAAGGCGTAGCCAACAACATCAGAATTCCTTTGTTGATGCCATTGCCCACAACTGGTCTGTTTTTGGCATGATCACGACTCGACGTTAACGCCGCCTTACACATTGGACATTGAGCGGCCACGGTAAACACCGAAAAAATCGTCAATGCCAGAGTTGCTATAATTCGTTTCATGTTAAAAGGGGTAATATTTGAACGCATAATACGGCGCGATCATGAAATAAACTATGACTCCTGTCACAGAAACATACAACCATATCGGAAAGGTTACCCTCGCCCACTTTTTGTGCTTCACAAAATTCCCACTCGTGCTGTAATACATCGTATACAACACCATTGGCAAAACCGCCGCTGCCAAAACAATGTGCGTCGCCAAGATGAAATAATACAAGTACTTCACGGTACCCTCACCCCCAAAATTGGTGTGCTCGGTGCATGTGTGATAGGTCACATAGCTCAACAAAAATACCGTTGACAGTATAAATGCTGTGAGCATGTAAGCTTGGTGGGTCCCTTTCTTGCCCGATTTGATGGCCAAAAAGCCCAAAACCAAAGCCACAGAAACCAAACTGTTTAAAACCGCGTTGGTCAATGGCAGCACTTTCGCAAAATCTGCACTCGGACGCATCTCGGCTGGTAAATATTGCAACAACGTTACCAATCCCATCACCGCAATGGTGATAACAACTACCAACCGGAAAAATCCCTTATCACTGATCCAAGTCTTTTTTTCTGTATTCATATTGCAAATTATTAATATCGTCTTGTATTCGCTTCACCCTTTCCAATTTTTCAGTAAGCGTCTTTCCCGATGTCTCCAAAATCGCTCGAATGTGTCTATCCTTATCGATAATCACCAATTTGTCATCGTGGATGAAATCCTGTCCGCGTTGCTCCGTAGCCAACAACAAATCGTTCATTACCCAATCATAAATTTCACGCTTGCTTCCAGTAGCAAAGGTACGCTTATACAAATCCGCTTTGTACGATTTTGCATATTCTGCCAAAACAGGCACCGAATCATGTTCAGGATCTATGGTAACCGTTAAAAAACGAACATTGGGGAATGCCAAAAACTCTTCCGCAATGACTTGGATTTGCTTGTTCATGGATGGACAAACTTCGGCGCAGTTGGCAAAGAAGATGTTAGCAACCACAATGCAGGAATCAAAATCATCCAAATTGATGGGTTGTCCATGTTGATTCACCAAATTGATATCGCTCACGGTATGGTACTGCTTGGTACCATCGGCTTCAATCACAGTTTCACCCAAATAGGGCAATTCCTTATGAACCCACTGAGCGCGCGCCAAAAGCAAAATACCCAAGATGGGTAAAATGATAATGGCCGCAACCGCGGCCATTTTTATTCGATTTTTAGTTGAACTCATGTCAATTACATAGACTTCATCACTTCCAACGCTGAGCCTTCGTACAAAAGACCAGAAATCAATCCCAATACAAAAACCATCGGAACCAAAATCACCAACGCCAAATTGATTTTCTCATGCTTTAAGTGCATGAAAGCACCCACAATGTAATACGCCTTCACCAATCCAAAGAAAATGAAGATGAAGTTTCTCCAACCGCTGGCTGGCATCACAAAGTATATCACGAAATCCAAAACAGTAATACCCAACAACAACCAGAAAGTCTTCCAAAGTTCTTTGGTACCATGACTCTCGGTATGAGGGATGTAATTGATTGCGTCGTAATCTCCAGGCTTATTATAAAATTCCATGTTCTTACAGTATTAAAAGTTAGATCAAATAGAAGAAAGTAAATACGAATACCCAAACCAAATCCACAAAGTGCCAATACAAACCGGCCTTTTCAATCATCTCGTAATGACCTCTGCGCTCAAATACGCCACGAACTGTCATGATGTATACCACAACGTTGATTACAACACCACTGAATACGTGGAAACCGTGGAAACCAGTCACGATAAAGAACAACGCCGCAAATGGCACAGGTCCGAAAGTTCTATCGCCATCAGCCCATTCAAAATGATCGCCAAAACCTACGCTATTCAAGTGGTCATATCCCTGCTTGGTAATACCAAAAGTATTTCCATCCAAACGAGCACCTTCGTGAATGAAAGTATACCACTCCCAAGCTTGACAGCTCAAAAAGGCAATACCACCAATGATTGTATAAACCATGTAACGAGCTACCTCAGCCTTGCTCTTGCGATGTCCAGCTTCAACAGCCAATACCATCGTTACAGAACTCAAAATCAAGATGAACGTCATTACACTCACAAACAACAAAGGCAAATGCAAGCCATGCATGAATGGGAAGTGATTGAAGATCGATGCAGGATCAGGCCATTTGGTAGTAATCGGGGTTACAACGTTCGAAAAACGCTGTGTTCCGTATTGAACCAATAAAGTTGAAAACGTGAATGCATCCGATAAAAGGAAGATCCACATCATCAATTTGCCATAACTCACGTTGAACGGAGAACGACCTCCAGCCCAGGTGGGTTGATTTTCAAATGCTGCTTGTGTTGATGTATGATTTGCCATTGAGAAAATTACCTTGCGAAATAAAGAAATAAATACAATATAAACCAAAGAAGTCCAACAAAATGCCAATAAGTATTTGTTATTGACATAAATGTGATCTGCTTTTTATGAATATCCAAACGAAACGACTTCACTTGGGCGATGAGCAATAAGATGATACCACCCAGTATGTGAACAAAGTGCAATACCGTAATAACCCACACGTAACTTGCTGATATATGTTCAGGTCTGGCGTTCACAAATGTCAAATCTTGCATCACCAACCTAGACCAACCCAAGTACTGAGAGTAACAAAACAACACCGAAAGCACCAAGGTAACAGCGATCAAACCCTTATTTCTAGCCAACTCATCTTTTTTCGCTGCATTGGTCGCCATTTGTATCGTAACAGAACTCAAAATGGAAATGATCAATGAATAAAAGAAATAAATGGGCAAGTCAAAAGACGTCCACAATTGCTTTGCTTCCGCATCGGGCCTCGCAACAATATAAGCACTCACGAAAGCCGCAAATAACATGCAGCTCGCAAGCATAAACAACCACAAATTAAACTTCGCTGGTGGCACCAATGGCGCCGGATCCTTCACTTTCTTTACGGTTCTATTTTCCATGATCAAAACAATATATAAGCCATAAACACCACCGGTGTATAAATCAACGTTGCATACAACAACTTACGCGCTTCCTTTACTTCCAAAGTCTTAAACAATCCGTAAGACTTATATAAAACCCACAACGATATCGGCAATATCAAAATCAAGGCCCTCGGCCCACTCATGCCATAGTAAATGGGCGTCATGCTCACAATGATCAAAAGCACCGTATAAATCATGATTTGATAAGCCCCTTTTTTATCTCTACCCCCGCTGGTTGGCAACATCCAATATCCCGCCTTCTGATAATCGTCGTGCAACATCCAAGCAATCGCCCAGAAATGCGGAAACTGCCAAAAAAACTGCACCAAAAACAACATCATCCCGGGTTCATCAATCCTTCCCACAACGGCCGTATATCCAATCAATGGCGGCAATGCACCTGGAATCGCGCCAATCATCACCGCAATGTTGCTGGTTTGCTTCATCGGTGTATACACAAACACATAAATGGCAAGGGAAAGTCCAGAAAGAAAAACGGCGACGAATGGCACCGTTAACGAGAGCAACAACATACCCGCGATGCCTGTGATCCAACAAAATATAATTGCTTGAGACAGGGTAATTCGCTCCTCCACAATGGGTCTACCGCTGGTGCGATCCATCTTCCCATCGTTTTCCTTTTCGATGATTTGATTGAGTCCGTTCGATGCAAAAACCACCAACATACCACCAATCAAAACACCCAAAAACACCTTCCAATCAAACAGTTGCTGCCAAGCACCATCTGCATTCAATTTACACCCAAGAAAATAACCAAATGCCGAGGTGGCAGCCACACTGCTCGTGAGCCTAAACTTGATCAGCTGGGCGAAGGCCTTAATGGTTGGGTTCATCTACAGAAATTGATTTTTTAGCGCGAGCGCTCAAATACACTGCAAAAATATAGGTAATTATGGCGCTCCCCACCACTACGTGTGAAACTTGTGCCCAAGCAGGTACAACAAACCAAATATGAACAACGCCAATCCCAATTTGTAAAGCACACAACACCGCAATCACCATCAATGGGTTATCCAAACTCAACACAGACGCTGAAACATTGCCCTTGTTAGCCTCTTTGCGCATCAACCAGATCATCCAACCCAAAATCACAAATGGCAAATACCGATGCACGGCGAAAATCCAATCCATCGCAAATACATTCAACATGCCCCAACCCAAAAATCCTTCCTGATCACCCTCCATATACAAGTCACCACCCATTCTCAACAAATCCACTTGCTCCCTGCTCCAAGCACCAATGATAACCACTAAAAATACCGTAATCCACAAACCAAACCATTGCTTCTTATGAAGAATTTCCAAACCGTTAAATTGATAGGCTTTCGCGCCATGCAAAGAGACCATGTAAGCAAACAAGCACAAAAAACTCAATATGAAATGAATCGTAACTATTCCGGGTAACAAATTCGTCGCAACCACCAAACTACCCAACCACCCATTCAACAGCAACAAAAACAACCCCAAAATACCCCACATCTTTCCACCTTCAATCTTCCGCCAATGCAAAATCATCAACCCAAAATAGATCATAGCAAACAAACCGCTCAACACACCAAACAACCTATTGATATACTCGATCCACGCCTTCACAGGATCAAATGCCTCCGGCGCTTGCACAGATGGGTCTGTCAACAACAATTGCGCGCGTTCGTGCATGCCCAATCCATTCAAAACCTTGGCAAATCGCTGAACCTTTTCCAATCGCTTTTTTAAGAACAAGGCCTGATAGTTCCCCGGCAATTTACATTCACAAGTTGGGGGAGCCCACAAGCCAAAACACTTCGGCCAATCCGGGCAACCCATCCCACTTCCGGTAGCCCTTACCAACCCGCCAAAAAAGAACAATAAAAAAACAGACGAACAGGTAAATAAACCCATTCGTCTGTATAGTTTTAATATCTTACTGCTGCTGTGCTGCATTAACGGCTCAAACCGAAAACACGCTTGATGGCTGCAAAGAATACGCTGTTTTCAACAGGTGCCTCTTCTTTCACTACTTCTTTCTCCTCTACATGCAACACCTCAGGGGCATTTGCATCCTCTTCGTTCTGTGGGAAGAAATCTGATTCACGATCAGGTCTGCTGTACTCGTAAGGACCGCGGTAAACAGTAGGCAATTCATGTGGCCAGTTACCGTGCAAACGAACATCCATTGGAGAAGTCCATTCCAAAGTATTTGACTGCCATGGATTCTGTTCTGCCTTCTTGCCGCGGAAAATGCTTACGAAGAAGTTGTACAAGAACAACAACTGCGCAAATCCTGCAACAATCGCTGAAACAGTGATCAACTTGTTTACATCCATCCAAATGTTGAAATCTTCAACCAAAGTGAACTGGTAGTAACGACGTGGAACACCGGCCAATCCCATAAAGTGCATTGGGAAGAACACCAAGTATGCTGTAATGAAGGTGATCCAAAAGTGGAAGTATCCCAAAGTATTGTTCATCATTCGACCATACATGCGAGGGAACCAGTGGTAAATACCTGCGAACATACCAAAGATCGCCGCACTACCCATTACCAAGTGGAAGTGAGCCACCACAAAGTAAGAATCGTGCAACTGAATATCCATCGCCGCATTACCCAAGTAAATACCGGTCAATCCACCTGAAATGAAGAAACTCACCAATCCAATTGAGAACAACATCGCAGGCGTATAACGCAAATTACCGCGCCACAAGGTGGTTAAGTAGTTGAACGCTTTCACCGCAGATGGAACCGCAATGATCAAGGTAAGGATCATGAACACAGAACCCAAGAATGGATTCATACCTGTAATGAACATGTGGTGACCCCATACAATGAACGACAATACAGAGATACCCATCAATGAAATGATCATCGCTGTATAACCGAAGATTGGCTTACGTGCATTCGTAGAAATTACTTCTGAAGTGATACCCAAAGCAGGCATCAAAATGATATATACTTCTGGGTGACCCAAGAACCAGAATAAGTGCTGGTACAATACTGGACTACCACCCACGTTTTCCAAAGCACCCACACCTTCCAAGAAGATATCGCTCAAGTAAAACGAAGTACCGAAACTGCGGTCAAAAATCAAGAACAACGCCGCACCCAACAACACTGGGAAAGAAAGCAATCCCAAAATCGCGGTGAAGAAGAACGCCCAAATTGTCAATGGCATGCGGTTCATGCTCATACCCTTGGTACGTTGGTTCAATACAGTAGAAATGTAGTTGATACCACCCAACAAAGCAGATATAATGAACAAAGCAATGGCCACCAACCACAAAGTCATTCCCAATCCAGAACCGGGCATGGCTTTTTCAAGTGCACTCAAAGGAGGGTAAACCGTCCATCCACCTGAAGCTGGACCTGTTTCAACGCCTACAGAAATCAACAATACAACGCTCGATGCCAAGAAGAACCAGTAGCTCAACATGTTCATGAACGGTGATGCCATATCCCTGGCACCCAATTGCAATGGAATCAATAGGTTACTAAACGTACCACTCAAACCGGCGGTTAACACGTAAAATACCATGATGGTACCGTGAATGGTCACCAACCCCATGTAAAAGTTTGGATCCAATTTGCCGTCAACGGCCCATTTACCCAACAACATCTCCAATAAACCAAATTGCTCATCGGGCCAAGCCAATTGCAAACGGAATAACAAAGACATACCCATTCCAACGATACCCATGATAATCCCTGTAATCAGGAACTGCTTGGAGATCATTTTGTGATCCATCGAGAAAACGTACTTACTGATGAACGATTCCTTGTGATGGTGATCGTGGGTGTGGTGATCTGCGTGTAATGCTGAAGTGCTCATATGAATATGATTCTTTTAGTTGAGATTAATTGGCAGCAACGGCTGCGGGTGTAACTGCGGTTGAATCAGCAGCAGCTGGAGCGGCTTCCATCGGAGGTGCCACCGTTTTTGCTTGCGCTGCCAACCATGTATTGTATTCTGCCTCAGATCCTACTACAGTGATCTTGATCTTCATGTTGTAGTGGGCTGCACCACAAATTTTGTTGCAATACAAATAGTATTCAAAATTGGGGTTCCCCTTTGCCGCCTTAGCCTCAGCCGTGGTTTTGATTGGCGTGAATGGGAATACAGTGCTCATACCTGGTACACAGTTCATTTGAGCACGGAACTCAGGCATGTAAGCAGAGTGAATTACATCACGTGCACGGAAACGGAACATGTATGGTTTGTTCTTCACCAAAACAATTTCAGTAGTTACACGATCGTCATTGCTCTCTTTATTGAAAATCTCAGGCTTGCTGCGGAACGCATCGATGCGCTTGATGTTGGTTTCCTTGCGCTTGATTTCCTTCTTCAACTGACGGGCATAAGCACCGCTCTCAGCATCCAAAACCTTTTCTTTCAACGCCTTGTGCTCTGAAACATAAGTCTTAGAAAGACCAGTTGCTTCCATCTTATCCAAAGCCGCTCTCCACAATGTAGCAGAATCAGACGCCGCCGCCAATTTCGCGTTCAACTCAGCAACCTCACCTGTTAAAGTCGCCTTCAACTTGTCAGCTTCACCGTCAACCGCTAAACCCAATGGGTTGGTACCTGAAATCAATACATAACTGCTTTCGCCAAATTTCTGATCCTCCCCTGCATATCTCGCCTTCCAACCAAATTGGTAAGCAAAAACTTCAATCTCTTGTGCATCCTCATTTGGAGTCTGTGTGATTTTTGTCCATACGTTGAAACCACGCAACACCAAAAATGTCAATACAATCGCTGGAACAATCGTCCAAATAACTTCCAATTTGTTGTTGTGGAAGAAATAGGCCGCTTTGCGATCTTCTCTGTAATAGTATTTAAACATGAAGAAGAACAACAATACCTCTGTAACTACAAATACAAAGAAAGTAAAGCCGAACGTCCACATGAACATTGAATCCAAAGATGCTCCGTGCTCAGAAGCTGCATCGCCCAACAACAAATGCTTGCCGTGTGCATTGATCTCCCAGAAAACCCCGATCATACCAACAATCAAAACGATCAAACCCACATAGGCATTCACCTTGTGTGCGCTCACGATTCTTTTACCGGTGATTTTTTCAGCCAAACTTCCGATGTCGAAAGCACGGGCAATCACCAAAACAATCAAAAGAACGAGAACACAAATTAATATGTTCACCCAATTCCAACTGCTTGGATCGAATTCTTGAGGTGGCGGAATCACATCAGTGGCTGCTTGCGCAAACGACATCACAGTGGCCATACCAGCCATCAACAATGATAACAACTTCTTAGTCAATAAGTTGAAAGTGTTTTTTGGTAGAATAAGCTTCATTTCTTGAGCCTTTTTAGGGATTTTCAATGCGCGAATTTAGAGTTTTTGCAGAGCTTTTACAAAGCACAACCCATTAATTTAATGACAAAATCTCTTTTTCTATACAACAGCGAGAATCAAGCTCCCACAAAATTTGATGATTCAACGATTATTGCGAATCAATCCAAATAATATCACCCCCCTTTGGCGCTCCACAATTGAGCCAAAAATATATAATCTTTCACCGGTACCTGCTCCGCACGCAACCCACTCCAACCCTCTGGCAATTCAAAACCCTCCCGCGATGAGGTCAACGGCTTCAAAGCATTTCCCAATGTTTTTCTTCTTTGCGAAAACGCCGTTTTTACCACCAGTTTCAACGCCCCGTAATCGCAATCAGGCAGCGATGATTTCAACCTACAATCAATCACCCCACTTTTCACCCTCGGCGGCGGATTGAAAGATCCCTCTCCAACCGTGAATTCATAGTTACAATCATAATATGCCTGCAACAACACACTCGTAATCCCATAATCTTTATTGCCCTCTCCCGCCGCCAATCTCTCCGCAACCTCCTTCTGAAACATGCCCGAAAACTGCTCTACCCTCACCCCACACTCCAACATCTTAAACACAATCTGTGTGCTAATATTATATGGATAATTGCCAATGATCGCCATCCTGCTCCCCGCCTTTACCCAATCCTCCGCCGGCGCTTGCAAAAAATCACCCTGCCATATCTTCAACCCTTTCGCCCAACCCTGTTTTTCCAAATACTCCACAGACTCGCCATCAATTTCCGCGCACATCAATCCATCCCCAAACCTGCCAAACAAATATTTCGTCATCACCCCCATGCCCGGACCGATCTCCACCACATGCTCCATACCCGCATCAACCAATCCAGCAATCCGCTCAGCGATGCTTTCGTCGTTCAAAAAATGCTGACCCAACGCCTTCTTCGCCGCCACATCGCCCTTCTTCCCGGCTGGTTTATCATCCTCGAATTTGCTCGCCCACTTTCCGCCCCTCGGCGTATTTTGCACATTCCCACCCGTGGAACCGCCCTTGCTGATTACCTTGTTTTTCCTCACTGTTCCCAATAGGTTATGTAATACTTGGTCACAGTATCTTTCAAACTGGCCAAATTGTAGTTATCACTCGCCTCGGCCACATCCACCAAACTGCCATCCTTCTTCATGATGCGAATGCCGCCACCATCGCTCTTGTACGCGTCGTTCTTCAATACCCCAACGTGCACAAAATAATTCAAAATTCGCTCATCTTCCACCCCAAAAACCGCCGCCGCCTGCGCCCGCATCAATTGCTCCAACCCAAAATCTACCGGCGTCAACTGCACCTTGATCTTCGGCAAGTGCCTGCGCAACAACCTTTTACTCATCTCACTCAATATCCCATCCTCATGAAATTGCCATTCTTTGATGGCCGACATGATATCAATGTCATCCAACTGCACAAACAAGTCCAAATCTTCCTGGGTAAAATCCTCCAAATTCACATCCTTGAACAAAAAATGCATCAGCGGATGATAACTCCCCAAAGCATGTCCCTGCTTGGCCATCTCTCTAGCCCTTTGCAATATCGAAACCAACAAAGCATCCGCCGCAATCACCGTTTTGTGCAAGTATACCTGCCAATACATCAACCGGCGCGCCACCAAAAATTTCTCCACGCTGTAAATGCCCTTTTCCTCAACAACCAAATCACCGTCTTTCACATTCAGCATGTGTATGATGCGATCTACACCCACAATGCCTTCACTCACCCCAGTGTAAAAACTGTCGCGCATCAAATAATCCAAGCGATCCATATCCAACTGCCCCGATATCAACTGATGCAAAAACGGCTTTTCTGAATATTCACCCTTAAAAATCTCAATCGCCAACGTAAGCGCACCGCCAAACTCCGCATTCATGCGCTCCATCAACATGATACTGATCAATTCGTGGTTCACGCCCTGTGCCAAAGTATATTCCAACGTATGACTGTATGGACCATGCCCAATGTCGTGCATCAAAATCCCCAAAATCGCCCCTTCCGCCTCAGCGTCTGTGATTTCAACCCCTTTTCTTCTTAACGTTTCGATGGCTTTCGTCATCAAACTCATCGCACCCAAAGCGTGATGAAAGCGCGTATGCGTAGCACCGGGATATACCCACTCGCTCATACCCAACTGCCTGATCCTGCGCAATCGCTGAAAATATGGATGTTGCACCACATCATACACCAACGCACTTGGGATGGCCAGAAATCCGTGCAACGGATCATTGATGATTTTAGATTTATTGCCTGAAGGCATACTGCAAAGGTAATACGCAAATCACTGTTCGGTCCACACAAGCTTTTCGCCCTTCCTGGGTTGCCTCAATCGCACCGCATCCAAGAAATCCCGCAATTGCGGAACCAACGGATCCGCCGGCTGTGCCTGTAAATAATTTTCCAAGCAATACACCATATCCGCCCACTCCGTGTAATCGATACCGTTCGAATGCATCTTTCTCCGATACGCCGCCCCCGAATGCAACCAAGCACTCTGATTGAATTCGCTCAACCGCTTGTCCTGCGACCGCTGTATGTAACGACGAAAAAAACCGTACGCCTCATTATACCGGTCCTGCCTCTCTGCCGAAATCCCAAAATACCAATATGTGCCCGGGTTGGTAGAATCTTGGAGATAAGCCACCCGCAACAAACTGTCGCTCTCATCAAATCGCTGCTGCAACAACAACGAATGCGCCAGCAAATGCTTGTTTGTCATCGATTCCGGATTGCGTTGCAACAATTGTCGATAAATGTTCTCCGCCTCCCGATACCGCTTTGTTCTCATCGCGGCTGCGGCCTGGGCCTCCGGACTCACGGCATCGTCGAAATCCTGTGCCATCAATCCACCGCTCACCATCAACAATGAAATCAAGAATATCTTACGCATGCTTCGAATGTAACAACAATTCATCAAATTTGTAACGCTGTTAACGATGCGATATTCTTCCAAATCACCCCGTTTTTTTCAATTTCCCAGGCGTTCCATCTTCCTAGGGCTGTGGATTTTGGCATCGCTAAACAGCTGTAAACAAGGCGCGCAGCCCTGGCAATCGTTTGGAGATATTGCCACCGAAACCCGTGAACTCTCTGATTTTAACAAAATTACCGCATCGCACAACATCCAATTGTTTGTGACCCAAGATACCGCCGCACCCCAAAGCATTCAAATCACCTATGGCGAAAACACCCTCAAAGGCATCGTAACCGAAGTAAAAAATGGCGAACTCAACATCAACGACCTCAACAAGGGAAAGTGGCTACGCAACCTCAACGTTGCACCCCTATGCACCCTCAACGTACACAACATCCAAGCCATTCACCTCGAAGGAAATGCCAAATTAACTTGTATCGATACCCTGCAAACACCCGCCTTGAAATTCACCGTGAACAGTGTGGAGGAACAAAACCTGAAAATTTTCTGTGGCCAACTCTATGGCGGAATCAGCAATTCTGGACAAGTGTTCGCCAGCGGACAGGCCACAATTTTTTCGTGGAGTTGTGAAAAAGGCAGCGGCTTGAACGCCCAACATTTGCGCAGCGATGACGTGTACATCCGCCATTTTACCGTAAAAGACATCTTTGTGAATCCCAGCAAACAGTTCGAAGCTTACGCTTACAATAGCGGTAACATTTATTACTTCAAAGTGCCCACCTACAAGTTTCAAATCATCGAACAAGGCAGTGGCAAAGTTCTCCCATACAAACCATGACCCTCGGCGGATACTACCTCGAATTTCCCGCGTCTTACGCGCTCATTGCTGCATTCACACTCATATTTTTTGCGGGTTTAAACGATACCAACCTCGCCTACAAAGGGATGCTCAGTACCTACAACATCAAGCACAAAAAGGAACTTTACCGATTGCTCAGCAGCGGCTTTATCCACGGTTCATGGATACACTTGCTGCTCAATGTCTTGGGCATTTATTTCTTCGGCACGCTGGTAGAAAGCTTGGCAGGACCCACACTCATGCTCTTTATTTTCTTAAGCTCAGTACTCGTGGGCGGTTTGTATGCTTGGCTATTGCGCAGGCACGATACCGATTACCAAGCCGTTGGCGCTTCAGGCGGTGTGATGGGCCTGCTCATGTGCGCTGTGATGTGGTACGATGGCATTCAGTTGGGACTATTTTTAATCCCCATCGCCATACCCGGCTGGTTGTTTGTGATTCTATTTAACATCGGGTCGATTGTGATGACGCAAACGGCAGACAGACAAAGGATCTCTCACGAAGGGCATTTGGGCGGGGCGATGATGGGCGGAATCATCGGTTACGTATTTTCACCGCAAGTGCCATGGACCCACGGATGGTATGCGTTTTGGCTGGGCACTATCCCAATCGTGTTATTCGCAATCATCCACGTGCTGAAACCGAAATGGTTTAAATAAACCTCGAAATTTTTCATAAAAAAAGCCCCGGCAACTGCGTTGCCGGGGCCTGAGTGCCCAGTACTGGATTCGAACCAGCACGACCTTACGATCACCACCCCCTCAAGATGGCGTGTCTACCAATTTCACCAACTGGGCAGTTGATTTTATTTACCCCTCTTTCAAAAATTGGTGCCCAGAACAGGACTCGAACCTGCACACCTTGCGGCGCTGCCACCTGAAGACAGTGCGTCTACCAATTTCGCCATCTGGGCTTTACAAAGAACGGGGTGCAAATATACAAAAAATCGCAGACTTTCTCAATGGAACTGCGCGTTTCCAAAGCCAAACCGCAATCCCTACAATTACAAAATCAACATGGCATCGCCATAACACAAGAAACGATATCCTTCTTTCATCGCCTCTTGATAAACCTCCGTCATGAACTTATGGTCTGTGTAAGCACACGCCATCATGAACAAAGGTGATTCTGGTTGATGCAAATTGGTGATAAACGCATTCGCAATGTGGAACTCCTGAGGCGGGAACAAAAACTTGTCTGTCCAACCTTCACTTGGATTCAAAGTGCTCGACGCACTCACGCTGCTTTCCAACGCACGCATCACACTTCCACCAACCGCAACTACACGCTTCTTGTTGTCAATCGCAGTATTTACCGCGTCACAAGCCGATTGCTCGATGCGATAGTATTCACTATCCATTTTGTGCTTCGTTAAATCCTCAACCTCAACCTCTCTGAAAGCACCCAATCCCAAGTGCAACGTAATTTCGGCAAACTGAATGCCTTTGATATCCATGCGCATTTGCAACTCACGGGTGATGTGCAACTGTGCTGCAGGCGCCGCAACAGCACCCACATTTTTAGCAAACAAACTCTGATACCAAGCTTCGTCCTCTTCCTTCACACCACGAGTGATATATTTTGGAATGGGTGTTTCACCCAATTTCTTAATCACATTGGCGAATTCTTCGTCCGTACCATCGAACAGAAAACGAATGGTTCTGCCCCTACTGGTTGTATTATCAACCACTTCAGCCACCAAATCATCATCACCAAAATACAATTTATTGCCCACACGAATTTTACGCGCTGGATCAACCAACACATCCCACAAACGCAATTCATGGTTCAGTTCGCGCAACAAAAACACCTCAATCTGTGCGCCTGTTTTCTCCTTCTGACCGTACATGCGGGCCGTGAATACCTTGGTATTGTTAACCACAAACACATCGTCTTCGTCAAAAATATCCAAAATATCTTTGAAACTGCGGTGCTCTATCCTGCGCTCTTTGCTGTGAACGACCAACAAACGACTGTCGTGGCGAGTGGCCAAAGGCTCCTGAGCGATAAACTCCTCAGGTAAATCAAACTTGAATTGAGATAATTTCATTTTTGCAGTATAGTCCCAAATTGGGGCTGCAAATATAATCAGTTTTTAGCAAAACCCGGCGCTACCACCAAGTCCTTGGTTCCGTGGGCATAATCGTAGAATCCACGACCGCTTTTCACGCCCAAATCACCGGCAGTTACCATGTTCACCAACAAGGCACAAGGTGCGTATTTGGGGTTGCCAAAACCATCGTGCAACACGCGCAAAATCGCCAAGCAAACATCCAAACCAATAAAATCAGCCAACTGCAATGGGCCCATCGGATGCGCCATACCCAACTTCATGATGGTATCGATCTCTTCCACACCCGCAACGCCTTCATGCAAAGAACAAATCGCCTCGTTAATCATTGGCATCAACACGCGATTGGCAATAAAGCCCGGATAATCCTGCGTGAGTGCAGGCACCTTACCCAAGTTTTTGCTCAACGCCACAATCTCTTCCGTGATGGCTTTGTCGGTTTTAAACCCTTCAATCACCTCTACCAATTTCATCACAGGCACAGGATTCATGAAGTGCATGCCAATCACCTTGTCGGGACGGGAAGTCACACTGCCAATTTTCGTGATTGAAATGCTCGATGTATTGCTGGCCAAAACACAATGTGCCGGTGCCAAGGCATCCAACTGCCTAAAAATATTCAACTTAATTTCGATGTTCTCCGTGGCTGCCTCAACCACCAAATCCGCATTGCTCACGCCATCGGCCATCTGAGTAAACGTCTTGATTCTTGCCAAACTGCCCGCCTTTTGCTCCTCGGTGAGCGTGCCCTTGCTTACCTGCCTGTCCATGTTCTTGGTGATAGTTGCTATCGCCTTGTCCAACATTTCCTGCTTTACATCAATCAAATTCACGGCATATCCGCATTGGGCAAAAACGTGGGCGATGCCATTTCCCATGGTGCCGCCACCTATCACTGCAATTTGTTTCATCGTAAGCGCAAAGTTACACAATCCCTTTCATTTTGTATAAATTTCACCATTTCTGTGGCCATTTCTACATCACAACCTAGAATTGACAACTGCACAATACCTTTGCCTTCGAAATGACATCAAACCCAATTTCGAATACTCCAACAAACCCATTGCTCAACGCATTGCCCAAATTCCCAAAGCTGTTGTTGGCATCTAAATCGCCGCGCCGACATCAACTTTTGCGCGATGCTGGTTTTGATTTTGAATACATCGATATAAACGCCGATGAAGACTACCCCGCCAACCTACCGCCACAGGAAATCTGTGAATTTTTGGCTCAACACAAATCGTTACACCACCACCAACCCATCCAAGAAAAAATTCTTGTTACCGCCGATACCATTGTGTATATCAACAATCAGGTGCTGAACAAGCCGGCAAACGCCAAAGAAGCCGCCGAAATGCTCAACGCCTTGAGCAATCAAACCCACACCGTATTTACGGGCGTTTGTCTTCGGAATGATTTCAACACACATACGTTTCATGACAAAACGGAAGTCACATTTCACCCATTGAGTGCCGCAGAAATCCAGCACTACATCGAAAACTTTGCGCCTTTCGACAAAGCCGGTTCTTACGGCGTACAGGATTGGATGGGATACGTGGGCGTAAAGGGAATCCAAGGATGTTTTTACAACGTCATGGGATTCCCTGTAGCCAAATTTTATCGCGAACTCAGCGCGTTTTGTCGGGGTTGAACCAAACAGCCACCAACGTCAATTATTCAGTCAACCTGAATTACTCAGTCGACCTCAATTACTTCGTCAACGGCAAAGTAGCCATCATTAACGCGCGTTCTGCATTGATCAAACCACCCGTTCTGCTCAAAGTTGGGAAAGCCACCTTGGTCTTCTTCGTACCAGGCAACACAACCTTTCCAGGAACCAACACAACAGATGCTTCCATGATCATCTTCACGTCTTTCGCGGTCAATGATGGATTTCTGCTCCAAACCAACGCACAAACACCAGCACACACCGGCGATGCCATACTTGTACCATTGAAATAAGCATATCCATTGTTGGGGATTGTACTATAAATACTCTGACCAGGCGCAAACACATCCACATTGTTTTGACCGTAGTTACTGAAATCAGTGGCCAAATGCTTTTTCAAAGGCTGAGATGCGCCCACTTCGATCCAGTTGTTAGCCACCACATCACCACCCAAAGAATCATTGGGATAGTTGGGCGTTACATCATTGTCTTGTGAACTGTTTCCTGCCGCGTGCACCAACAATACATTGTGATCTTGGGCATACAAAATGGCTTCGTTCACCACGTCTTTATCCCACTTGTAACCCTTACCAAAACTCATGTTGATGATGTTGGCACCATTATCCACCGCATACCGAATGCCGTTGGCCACATCTTTATCTCGCTCATCACCATCGGGAACCACGCGAATGGCCATGATTTTCACATTGTCTGCAACACCATCCAAACCGATGCCGTTTCCTCTGCTTGCACCAATGATTCCAGCTACGTGTGAACCGTGCGACGCATCAGGTCCGGCCACATTGTTGTTACCATAACCAAATTCACGTGAATCGTTGTAATTATCGCCCACAATCTCTCTGGGGTTATAGTCAACGTTGTACTGATACTTCACCTGGGCTTCCATGCCCTGCAAAGACTGATCCAATGCCTCCATCAACTTGGTGTATCCCATCAATCCCACGAGCATTCCCAAACGATCACGCTTCTTAACCTCAGATGCATTCACGCTCACCGCCTTGATTTCTTTGCCAGTAGGCACTTCCTTGCCCGTCTTCTTTGCATACTCCAACAAGGCAATCTTCAAATCGGTGATGTTCTGGTACTGTGATTTGCTGGTTGCGATGGTGTTCTCAACGTCCGACTTCAACGCTTGATACGCCAAATATTCCGGATTCTGGTTTACATCATCCGCGTTCGCATTTTTAAACTGCTCCTTGTATTTCATATACAAACGCACCTTCTCTAAATGATCGTATTGTACCATTCTGCCATCTTTACCGCCAATGAAGTTCCAACCCACAGTATCATCCACATATCCGTTGCGGTCATCGTCGATGTTGTTGAAAGGAATTTCACCCTTGTTGTGCCAAATTACGTCCTTCAAATCAGGATGGGCGATGTCTACACCACCATCAATCACCGCAACCACAATGGTTTTAGATGGTAATTGAGCGGCTGGACTCGCATATGCCTTGTCCAAGGAAATACCCATGTTCTTTTTCTTTGGCTCACCGTGATACCAATGTTTGTCTGGTTCTTTTTGTGCAAAGGCAGCCGAACTCAAGGCTACGCCCAAAAAAATTAATATTGATTTTTTCATAATGTTCATTTTTATCACTCTATTACTCTCCATACATTTTACCTCACCCGTTTGCAAAATACCAAAATGCTCACAGATTTGAAGGGAATCTTCGTTGTATCGCTGTTAAAAACCCACATACGTAAGAAATTCTTCAAGGGTTTCCATTTGATCACATCCATCGGTGCCATGATGTATTCTACCTTTTCGATCTCAAACCCATGTTGTTCCAACAATGAGCAAATCCGCTGTTTGGTGTAAATTCTGGCATGCGCCCAACGCTCATGCAAGGGCCGTGGTAACCAACTGAAAAATGGCACCCGGTTCCAAGGCAACAAAGGCAATTTGGCCCCGTGCGTTTCAAAAATCCACCATTTGTTGGGCACCGATATCGCAGCGATACCACCCACCTTCAAACTCTTGGCATAATTGGCAACCCCATCATCCGAAGGCAAATGCTCGATCACTTCAAAACTCACCAACCGATCCGCCGCCGGTTCGTAGGGCTTTGCCATGATATCCCATACCCCAAAGGCCACATTCTCCGCACCTTGCGTTGCTCGCAATGCCTCAAACTCCTGCGCATGCACCGATGCGTACTCCAAACCCATCACTGATTTAAAGTGCTTGGCCATCGGCACGGCTGTATTCCCATTCCCACAACCGATTTCTACCAGGTTGAGTTCTTGTGATAAAAATCCAGGATACGCCTCCACCAGTGCAATTCTGCGTTGCACCAACAAATCATCGGTATCTGCCGGTTTACCCAAATAATGCTCCGCCTCAAACAACGCTTTATCTACCCTCGATGTATTACTCATACCTACTATATTCTATTTATATTAACTGGGTTACGATCAACTTGTTCGTTTTCCCAACAAATGCAATTTAAACAACAAACGCCTGAACAAAATCCACCCGTGGGCCATCAAATTGGGCAAGGTTCCGTAGTGTTTGCTCAATACCGCATAACGCTCTTTCCAGGCCTTTTGCGTGTGCTGATAACTACTGCCACCGGTCTCAAAATCACTCAATACCCCGTCTATTCGCAAGGAAGGATATCGCATCGACTTCAAAGCCGAAATCATCCAATCTACATCCGCCGCCAACCTGTATTGCACATCATAATCACCCACAATACTCCACCTCACCAACACACTTTGGTGACACACATTCATGCCAAAACGAAAGCTATTTCCATTCAACTTCTTCGGAAACGGCTGCGGCTTCAACTGAGAAATCAAACCCAATGAATGTCCCTCCGAATCAATGAACATCGTATCGCCGAAAATCACATCTGGCAATATTCCGTTGTGCGATTCCTCAAACCCTTTGATACCCTTCAATACCGATGCCACCACCCCTTTATCATGCAATGCATCGCCCGCATTCACAAACCAAACATACTCGCCCTTTGACAAGTGCAAGCCCTTGTTCATGGCGTCATAAATGCCCGCATCCTTTTCAGAAACCAAAACATCAATTCGTTCTCCCAGTCCCCTCAAATAATCAGCAGAGCCATCCGTGCTACCCCCATCTATCACAATCCACTCAATCTCTTGGCGCTTCGTTTGAACCAAAATGGAATCCACTGTGCGCTTCAACCCCACCCCATGATTATAATGGATGGTGATGATTGATATTAGTGGATGCCTTTGCAAAATGGTTTTCGATTACCCCTCAGCCTCTTCCTTCTTCATCACCAACTGCACCAAACTGCCGGCAACCAACAACAGTATCAGTGCCGAAGAAGCCCATTCCACATTCACCATGGCACTTCTATCTGTGGGCTCATAAACCCAAGTTACCGTGTGCTCTCCCGCAGGGATTTCCACACCGCGCAAAATGTAATTCACCCGCAATGCATTGGCTTCCTTACCATCAATAAAAGCTTTCCAAGCACCATTCTTTTCCTTGTAATATATTTCACTGAAAACCGCCAAACCCGCCTGTGCATTACTACTGCGATACGAAATACTGTCGTTGCTATAGAAAGTACGTTGGATATTACTGCTCGAATCTTTGGTGAAAATGCGATTGGCCAACACAAAACCCGTGTTAGCTCCCGCAGCATAATCCGCAGATTCAATCACTGCATTTTTACGCAAATTCAAACCGTTGATCTGCATCAAAGCGTCCTTGGCCGTGGTTGATTCCTTTACCGAATCCACAAACCAAGCATGCCCCAAAGCCGTCATCCGAGGAACTGCAATCTCCGATTTTCCATCCTGAGAAATTCCCAAAATGAAACCGCAATTCAACATATCCAATGCATGATTGTTCATGATATCGCCCGATCCCGTTGGTCCGGCAGCGCTGATACAATAAGACATTACATCTTGGTAACGACTCATCTTCGCAGGATGATATCCACCCACGTTGCGGTGAAATGCCCCCGCACGGTTGTCGTTAAAAGCGCCATTGATACCACCACGGTAATCAATCACCCGTTTGCCATCTGGGTTGTTTGCAATGATTTGATTATCCACTGCCGTCGGCAAAATGGCCTCCTCGGTGTCTTTATCTTCCCAATTGTCATCGGTCAAATAACGCCTACTCACACCCACCATGTCAAAACCAATCAATAAAATCATCACCACTCCGGAAACCCAAGTGCTCAATTGCTTCTTCAAGGCCAAATAAACCAATCCAATCAGAGCACCAACAAACATGATACTGCGGAAAATGTCGTTCCATACCAATCCACTGCGCAATTCCTTGATTTTATCGACCATTTCGCGGCCACCCTGTTCTGCAATTCTTTTGTCTGTTTCGAGGGAGGCAAAATCAGACATTTGGGTAATGGCCACCACAATGGCCACCAAAGCACCCGCAGCGATGAGGGTGTTTTTGAATACTTTCTTCTGGGCAACATCGCTCAATCCATCGTTTTGCACCAACGCAATGAATCTGAACAATCCCAACAATCCAATCATTGGCACCACAACTTGCGCAATCACCAAGGCCATCATTGGTGTTCTGAACTTGTTGTAGTAAGGCAAATTGTTGAACAAAAATTCATTGATTCCAAAATTTCTACCCCATCCCAATATCACCGATACCAAAAATGTAATCAAACCAAAAATCGCCCAATTGTAATTCATTTTGGCATCCGCATCCAACGGTTTGTCTTTCTTCCAAACGAAGGCCAACATCAAACCAAAAATGAACAAGAACACCATGGTTGCACCCATGTATACTGGACCACTCGTAAATTGCAAATCACCAAAGTACAAGGGCAAACGTGTTTCACCAAAATCAGGATCACTCACCATCTCATTAGAACTACCACCCTTCAATCCGGGCACCATCAATGTAAAAGTTTCATCAATGCCATAACTCCAAGAGAAGGCATAATCCATATCAAGACCCTTCTTTCCAACCTGTGCACCTTTCGAAGAACCCACTGCCGTTTCTGCCACTGCAGAGCCCCCGCGCATGGTGGCTTTCGCGTAATCATTGGTATCAGCCAGCTTGCCCACACATGTCAAAACGCCCAAACCCATGGCCAAAGCAGCCACCGAACTTGAGATCAACAGGTGCTTCAGGTCTTTGCTCCTCAATGCCGAAACCAACTCCACGATAAAATACAACCCTACCATGATGCCAGCATAATATGCAATTTGATAGTGGAAGTAATTCACCACCATACCAAAAAACAGCGCAGTAACCGCCGCACCCAACAAATATCTTCTTTGACTCAATAGCGCCAAACCACCAATCACACCGGGCATCGCCCCCATCGCCAAAACCTTGGTGATATGACCCGCCTCGTAACTCGATATACTAAAAGTCATGAACGCGTATCCTATCGCACCGGCTGCCGCCAACCACTTGTCTACCTTCACCGAAAGCAACAAAACAAACATGCTCAACATCGCCACAAACAAGAAATTGAATGGCGACTTCACCAATCCAAACAATTCAATCACCTTGTATTTCAATAGCAAACTGCCTTGCTCAATACCAGTGATCAAACTGCCAGGCATACCCGAAAACAATCGATCATTCCATTGAGGCAGTTGACCGGTACTCTCTTTTACCTGTTCTGCCGCATAGCGCATCAAACGCACTTGCTGCATATCCCCTTGCTTGAGAACCATCCCATCGGAAGGTGGTGCCAAATACCACAATGTGATAAACCAAAAACTGATAACAAATAGCAAGAAAATTCCTGCCTGCTTCAAAAAATGCTTGTTCAAATTCATGAGATTGTAGGGCGAATTTCAGCAATTTACTTTGAAACAATTACAATCACTGATAAAAAATGCAAATCCCCCAATTCTTGTTGCAAATTTCACCATTTGTTAGGGCTGCCAAAATGTAGGCCGTATTTTTGCCGCAACATGCAGCGCGATACCCAAATCTTTGACCTCATCCAACTCGAACTTCACCGCCAACAACACGGCATTGAGCTCATCGCAAGCGAGAATTTCGTGAGTCGTCAAGTGATGGAAGCGATGGGTTCCGTACTCACCAATAAATACGCCGAAGGCCTGCCCAACAAACGATATTATGGGGGCTGCGAAGTGGTTGATAAAGTAGAGCAATTGGCCATAGACCGACTCAAATCGCTGTTTGGCTGCCAATGGGCCAATGTTCAACCCCATTCCGGCGCTCAAGCCAATGCCGCAGTGATGCTCGGCGTTTTAAAACCTGGCGATACTATTTTGGGATTCGATTTAAGCCATGGAGGACACCTTACCCATGGAAGTCCCGTGAATTTTTCAGGTAAACTATATTCCCCCAATTTCTATGGCGTTGAAAAAGAAACAGGGCTCATCAATTACGATACAGTGGCGGAAATTGCAAATGCCTGCCAACCAAAACTCATGATTTGTGGCGCAAGCAGCTACAGCCGTGATTGGGACTACAAACGCTTAAGAGAAATTGCTGATTCTGTTGGTGCACTCCTTCTTGCCGATATTTCTCACCCCGCTGGCCTCATCGCCAAAGGAAAATTAAACAACCCCATCCCACATTGTCATATCATTACAACCACCACCCACAAAACCCTTCGCGGTCCAAGAGGTGGAGTCATCATGATGGGCCAAGATTTCACCAATCCCATGGGCGAAACCAATCCCAAAGGGGAAATTAAAATGATGAGTGCCATCCTCGATAGCGCTGTTTTTCCTGGTACCCAAGGCGGACCTTTAGAACACGTGATCGCGGCAAAAGCGGTTGCCTTCGGAGAAGCACTTTCTGATGAATTTGATACCTATTGCAATCAAGTCATTGCCAACGCCAAAGCATTGGCGAGTGCCATGGTGAAAAGGGGTTATTCCATCATTTCGGGCGGAACAGACAACCACATGATGCTCATTGATTTGCGCACCAAAAGCGACGACCTAACTGGCAAATTGGCCGAAAAAACGTTGGAAAAATGCGAAATCACCATCAATAAAAATACAGTTCCATTCGAAACCCGCAGTCCGTTCGTTACCTCTGGAATTCGTTTGGGAACCTCGGCCATCACAACGCGTGGCTTGAAAGAATCCCACATGGAAACTTTGGCCAACTGGATAGACAAAGCCCTCACCAACCACCAAAACGACGATGTGCTTTTGGAAATCAAAGGGCAAGTAAAAGACTTTATGAAGGACTTCCCTTTGTACGGTTAAACTTTTCAGCCCATCCTCGGATTTCCTGGAAGAAAAACAACCATCCCACAGTGATGGCGTAAATCATGGCCGACAAAATAAGGCCGTTGATTCCTTTCAAGTCCAAGCCATATTTCACAAGAGAGAAGGTAATTAAGCCAAAAAAGATTTGGTAAAAAACCGCTTCGAAATTTTTCCACTGCCATTGGTATCCACCCAAATTTTGGGTTTTAACCAAACACGCACCCGCAAAAACCCACTGCGTAATTAAACAGCCCGCAGCCGCACCCAATGCACCCACTTTGGGTATTTCAATGTAATTGAAAACCATGTTCACACCCACGCAAACGAATGCCAATGTGGCCAACCAGCGCATCTGACCCGCAGCCGTCACATAAGTGCCAAAAACATGCACCAGACTCATCGGCACAAAAGCCAACATTAACACTTTAAATATCATAGCCGCATTCAAAATCTCCGGCGAATACACCTGTGTGCGCAACACCTCAATGCCCTCAACCTCCGTCACCGAACCCAATTCCATCTGTCCATGATACAACCAATTGATCAAAGGCTCACCGTAGAACCAGGCTCCCATGGCAGCTCCCAACGACACCCATAAAACCAACCGCAAACTCACCCAAATCACCTCGCTGTTGTCTTCACCAGTGGCCAACCGCTTACTAAAAAGTGGTAACAACTGAGTACTTAACAATGCGCTAAAAATCAAACCCGCATCCAATAAACGATAACCCCGCGTGTATAATCCTATTTCGGTATACCCTGCAGCCAATTGAGCTTTGATTGCATCCGCATCCAGCGCGTCAACCATCCCTTGCAGGCGAGGATGCGACAATGACTGAATCATCTGCACATCAATCCGTGTAAAAATGCTCATCGCCAAGGCCATCAATCCAAACCACAGAATCTGTTTCGACCAATCCTTTAAACCCAGGTTTGGAGTTGTATCCTTTACAGGTTCAACCACATTCTTTTTCCAAAAAACCAAAACCAGTCCCAACAACAACGCAATCCCATAGCCAAAAAACTGCGCCAATTGAAACATCAACACCCCACCCTCGCTGGCAAACATAGCCGGCGTGTATACCCTCAACATCCAAGAACAAATCGCCAAAGCAACCACACGATCCAAGATACTGAGCCAACTATCCGAAACAAACCGCTGTTTGCCCTGTAACACCGATCGCAGCATCAAAACCACCGATGCCAATATTTGGTTGAGCACCGCAAACATCAAAAAATCCGCTTCAATGCCCGATTGTACCTGTGCGATCAACAGCACCAAAACCACGTACACCAAACCCAATCCCAACCGCAAAAAGAACATCCTTTTCGGGTGCAACAAACGTCCGTGAGACGCAATTTCCCGCGATACATAACTGTTCAAACCCGCATCCAACAAAACGGCAAATAACAATACCAAGTTGAAATGCAAGGTGTAAACACCATACCAACCATCGCCCATGCGCAATTGAATTTCTCGCTCAATCCACAAAATCCATAGCGGTTTAACCAGCCAATTCAATAGCTGTAACCACAACAAATTCTTGACAAAATTGCCACGCATATCATTGCGAAGGTAATGGAAAAAAAATTGGCACTTTCAAGCCCCACCCACTTGGAGCAGGAAGGCAGGCAGCGCTATCTTTGCACCGTGCACGATCTAGAACCCCACTTCGCTTGGATCAATTTATACTCCGCTGCGCTCGATGAAAGATCCCCTTTTTTCAATCGAGAGTACAATGAGTTCTATTTCGATAAAGCCGTATACAACTATTACATCCATCCACAGTGGGACCATTTTGGATCCAACACGCTATACATAAAAATTTTATTCGCTGACTACCAAGAAGGGTTTGCCATCATTGAAATGATGGGAGAATGGAACGATGCGTTATACAACGACATCATGCAGCTCAAACGCGAGGTACTCGAAATCCTCATCCAGGAAGGCATAAACAAGTTTGTGATGATCGGAGAAAATGTGCTAAACTACCACGCCTCCGACGATTCCTACTACGAAGAGTGGTTTCAAGATGTGGAAGACGGCTGGATCGCTCTGATCAATTTCAGACCCCATGTGGTGGAGGAATTCCGACGTGAACGCATCGATTATTACCTCAACTTCGGCGGTGAATTGGAAGACATTGCCTGGCGAACCCTAGGCCCTCGTCAACTTTTCACGCTTATCGATGGGGTGCTGAGCAGAAGGTTGAATTAGGCCGCTGACTTCAGCATTGTCGTTCAAAATCACAAAGTTTCTGTGTACTCTCCATCTGCAGGCTGCAAATCGCCTGTGACAACCCTAATCAAGTCAATCAACCACCAAATCATTATAGCCAAAAAAGTAAAAATATTAATGATGGGGAGAATCAACGAAACAACCAAAATCAGCTTCAAAATACCATGAGTTGTATACCCCAAATAAAAACTGTGAATACCCAAATAACCTAACAAAATACAGAGGATTGTAGCCACAATCTGACTCTTTCCTGGTCCGGAAGCCGCAGCTTTTTTCTGCTTTTTCAACACCGCCTTAGACTGTGTCGTCAACTTAGAATCGGCGCTTGGTTGGCTGACCGACTTCAACGCAGCATCCAAGATCTCTGTGGTTTTCGCGGCATGGGCAACAGGTTGAACATTGACTACATGGTTCGGAACAACGGAAATATCTGCCGATGTGGCACCGGTAACAGGCGACAAAGGCGTGGTGAAATTTGCTTGAGCTGATTCCGCAATTTGAAATTCCTGCGCAACAACGGTTTCATCAGAAGCAATCGGTAATTTCAACTTTTTGGGTGCAGGTTTACTGGGCGATGCATATACTCCGCCACCCCATGTTATGTTAAAACCACGGTTGTGGTATCGCTTTGTAAATGTGGCATTCGAACCACAAGACACCATGAAAAACGCCACCAATGTGAACGCCAATCCCAATTTTTGCGTATACTTATTTTTCATATTGTTAAGGATATGTAGACGAATTTATAGGTTCAAAACGAAATTCCCTAGAGCGGATTGAAATTCAAATGTACTTTCCAACCAAAACCCGTAATTTTGCAACTAAATTCATTAATAATCATGAGAGAAATCGCTTTCCGAGAAGCCTTGCGCGAAGCCATGCAAGAAGAAATGCGCCTAGATGAGCGTGTATTTTTGCTAGGTGAAGAAGTGGCAGAATACAATGGTGCATATAAAGTAAGCCAAGGCATGTTGGCAGAATTTGGTGAAAAAAGGGTGATCGATACCCCCATCGCCGAACTCGGTTTTGCAGGCATCGCCGTGGGTGCAGCCATGAACGGTTTGCGCCCGATTTGCGAATTCATGACCTTCAACTTTTCTCTCGTTGCCATCGACCAAGTAATCAACTCAGCAGCTAAAATCAATAGCATGAGCAACGGTCAATATACTTGTCCGATCGTTTTCCGCGGTCCAACAGGTAGCGCCGGTCAATTGGCACAACAGCACTCTCAAGCGTTTGAGAACTGGTACGCCAACACCCCTGGCCTCAAAGTGGTGGTTCCAAGCAACCCCGCCGATGCCAAAGGTTTATTGAAAAGCGCCATCCGCGACAACAACCCAGTGGTATTCATGGAGAGCGAACAGATGTACGGTTTCAAAGGCATGGTGCCTTCAGAAGAATATTTGATCCCCATTGGCAAAGCCGATGTGGTTACCCCCGGAACCGATGTGACCATAGTGAGCTTCGGTAAAATGATGCTTCGCTGCCACGATGCAGTTGCTGAATTGGCCAAAGATGGCATCAGTGCGGAATTGATCGATTTGAGAACCGTTCGTCCTATCGATTATGACACCATCATCGAAAGCGTGAAAAAAACCAATCGCCTCGTGGTCGTAGAAGAAGCTTGGCCCCTTGCGAGCATCAGCTCAGAAATTAGCCACATCGTTCAACGCAGGGCTTTCGATTTCCTCGATGCACCCATTCACCGCGTTACTACCCAAGATACACCGCTGCCCTATGCACCCACCTTCGTGGAAGCTTTCTTGCCCAGCGTGAAGAAGATCATCGACGCCACCAAATCTGTGCTCTACAGAGCCTAATTTTTTCGGCTCCATGGCCGATACATAACTTAACCGATTAACTTCAGAACATCGCTTGGGACTTTCCTGAGCGATGTTTTTTTTGTGCCGCTTACAAAGACTATCAGAATTCTCAATTAAATGACGGACAATAACTTCCCATCAGGTAGCGAGGCCGTATCCACCATTTCGCCAATGATCGTGTAATGTACCGAAGCCGCGCGAAGCGCGGCCTCAACTTCAGATAAGGCCAATTCACCCACCGAAATCAACAACCCTCCGCTAGTTTGAGGATCCACCAACCACGGAAAGGCACCGGCATCCCCCATTTCAACCTCTCCCTCAAACGCATTCCAATTCCGCATGGCGTTATCAGGCAGCACAAACGATGCCGCCCAGGCCTCAGCCTCCACAATCTTGGGTAAAGCCAGGGCATGAACGCGCGCAGCAACCCCACTGGCCCTGCAAATCTCCAACAAATGTCCGGCCAGCCCAAAACCCGTAACGTCCGTCATGGCATGAACCCCCGGTATGCCGCCCAACACCTTACCCACCGCGTTGGTTTGTGTGAGACTATCGGTAAGCGATGCCAAATCCGCCGCCGTGCCCATGCCACGCTTCAGCGCGGCCGCCAACATCCCCACACCCAACCCCTTCGTTAATATCAACTTATCACCCGCCTTCGCGCCGGCATTCGTCTTCAAATTACCTGCATCAACCAACCCCGTTACACTCAACCCAAAAATGGGCTCCTGTAATTCAATCGTATGTCCGCCCGCCAACGCCACCCCAGCCTCCGTGCAAACCTGCATCGCGCCCAACATAACCGCCCTCGCAGCATCCACACCCAAAACATCCACCGGCCAACCCATCACCGCATTCGCCATCACCGGCTTGCCCCCCATCGCCCAAATATCGCTCAAGGCATTGGCGGCAGCGGCCCTACCGAAATCGAATGGATCATCGAGCAGCGGTGTGAAAAAATCAACCGTCTGTAATAACAACTGTCCATTACCCAAATCAAACACCGAACAATCATCGCCCCCAGCATTTCCATGCACCAAACCCGGCGTAGCACCCGCCTGTAGCGTCATCCCCTGCAACATCTGCTGCAATACCGCCGGCTGGATCTTGCATCCACAACCACTCGCCTTCGAAAATTCTGTGAGCTTTTTTGTCATTCCGTTGCAAAAATCGCAAAAGGTTGGCACAGTTTTGGGGGAATTGCCAACAAAGCGTGTTATCACCCCAACTAAACTCTAAAAATATGAAAAAATCATTGACCCTTGCCCTCGTAGCCCTCATATTTTTAACCACCCTGCCCGCATTCAAGCAGGCCACCACCGTGGTTCTCGGCAGAAAAATCAACAACCTCGCCTACCAACAGGGTGAAACCCTCAAATACCGCATCCATTACGGCGCAATCAATGCCGGTGTGGTATCGATGACCGTAAGTCCTACCCCAACCATCATCAACGGCAAAACTGCTTACAACCTCCGCGTGGAAGGTGAAACCGTAAAAAGCTTCGACTGGGCCTACAAAGTGCGCGATAAATTCGAAAGTTGGGTGGATCAAGAATCACAAGCCCCCCTTCGGTACGCGAAAACCGTGAGAGAAAACAATTACTTCCATCAAGACGTGGCGATTTACGATCACGACAACCGCAAACTGCGCAACAAACAAGGCGAACTCGCCATCCCACAATACACCCAGGATATCGCCTCGGCCATCTACTACCTCCGAAACCTCGATTATGCCAACGCCACTCCGGGCAAACAGTATCCCGTGGATGTTTACATCGACAACCAAGTGTACAGCCTCCCTATCACATATAAAGGCAAAGAGGTAATTAAAACCGATCTCGGCAAAATTCGATGCATCAAAATCAAACCCAAATTGGTCGTAGACCGCGTCTTCAAATACGCCGACGCCCTCACAGTATGGGTTACCGATGATGCCAACCACATCCCCGTGCGCATCGAAGGCCAAATCTATGTAGGTTCTATCAAGGTCGATATCACCCAACATTCCGGCCTAAAAAATGCCTTTTCTTCGAAAGTGCTTTAAATCACTCCTCAACGTAAACCCGCGCTACACGCTGGGATACCGAGGTTAAAACCTCATACGGTATGGTGCCCCTTCGGACCGCCACCGTTTCAACACGCAAGTGCTCCCCGAATAACTCCACCTCATCCCCCGCCTTACAACCCAAACCCGTAACATCCACCATGGCCATGTCCATGCAAATGTTGCCTACAAACTGCGCCTCAACCCCCTTCACCCAAACACCAGAACGGGCCTGTCCATCCGCGCGCCACAACCCATCGGCATAGCCCGCAGCAATCACCGCAATCTCACGGTCATGCTCACTCACCCCATGCATCCCATACCCCACCCCCTCGCCGGCCTTCACCATCTGAATCTGTGAAATGGTACTCACCCAACGCGTCACCGGCTGCAACCCCACACCAACAACACCCCGCGGATCCACACCGTACAACCCTATCCCCAAACGCACCATATCAAAACGCGCATCGCCAAATCGCAATATCCCGCCCGTATTCTCGATGTGCTTCAACACCCCATAGCCCAAACCACCTTCCAACACCGCAGCAGCACCCGCAAAAACATCCATCTGCTTCCTCGTAAACGCATCCGAATCTCCGTCCTCGCTGGCCGCCAAATGACTGAACACCGATGCCACCCTGAACGATGACCCCGCCAACACCGCTAGCAAATCCTCTATCTCACCCGCCGCAAATCCCAATCGATGCATCCCCGTATCTACCTCCACGTGCAACCTCAACCCACTCACACCCGAATTCAACAAGCCTCGCAGCGATTCCAAACTAAAAACCACCGGCTCCAACCCATACTCCTGCAACTGCCAAGCCGCCCCCGCATCTACGTTCATCACCATAATTGGCACCGCGATCCCCGCATTCCGCAGCGCAATCCCCTCGTCCACATAAGCCACACCCAAATAGTCCACAGCCAGCGCCTGCAAGGCGCTGGCCGACTCAAAACTGCCGCTGCCATACCCAAACGCCTTCACCATACACATCACCTTCTTCCCTTCACCGGCCAATCGCTTGAAATGCAAAAAATTGTGCTTCAACGCACCCAAATGTATCTCCAAACGGGTCTGTAACAACCGCGCCTGTAACCTCGCAACCACCCGCTCCAACCCACTGCTCCGCGAACCTTTCACCAATATCGCCCTGCCACTCACTTGGCTCAACCAAGCCGATCCCAACAACGCCCCCATATCCTCAAACACCAAACCCTCCATCCCCGCATACTCAGCACCCACCCAAACAACCTCCTCCACACCAAATCCCTTCAACATCTCCATCAACCGCAAACGCAAAGAACCAATGTCCATCCCAGTTTGCTCAAAACCACCCAATACCACCGTCATCGGCAAATTCGGCGACTGTCGCTTCAACATATCCAACGCCACACCCAAACTCTCCAAATCCGCAGAATAACTGTCGTTCAGCACATAATTCCCATTCCTCCCAGCCATAAACTGCAACCGGTTCTCCAAGCGCGGCAACACCCGAAAACGTGCCAAATGCGCCTCATCCCATCGCTCCAAAGCCACCAAAGCACACAAGCACGACATCGCATTGCTCACCGATGCCTGATCCAAAAACGGTATTTCGAAGCGATGCTCCGTTCCCCGATGCACAAATGAAATCGCTTGCATCAACGAACCCGACGACACTGAACCCGACGCTGAACCCGACAAACCCACCGCTAAACCACCAACCGCCTCCACCTTCACCAAGCGAAAATTCGCGCCTTCCTGCCACCCCCACGAAATCGTCTTCATCATCGGTTGCGACCGCTTCAACACCCCCACCTCAGCCCTCAACAGTTCCTCATCGAAAGGATACACCACCACATCCGCACCCACCGCCAACTTCACCTTCTCTGCCGCCTTCTCCTGCATCGACCCAAAACCCTCGGCATGCGCCTCCCCCAAATGCGTGAGCACCACCATGTTGGGCGATAACATCCCCACCAATCGATCCATATCACCCCGCACAGATATCCCCGCCTCCATCAACGCCACACCCGTACCCGGCGATACATTCAACAAACTCAACGCCACACCCAAACCACTGTTATAACTCCTGGGACTTTTTCCCAGCACAAAATCGTCTTTCAACAACTCCCACAACCATTCCTTTACGATGGTTTTGCCATTGCTACCCGTAATCCCCATCACCACACCCGTTAACCGCTTCCGATGCCATGCCGCCAATGCCTGCAAAGCCAACAACACATCCTCCACCACCAAAAACACCGCCCCCGGATACAAAATCAACCACGCCGCATCACAGCGCGACACCAAAAAATATCGAACACCACCCGCATAGGCCTGCCCAATGAATTCATGCCCGTCACGCCTTCCATTCAACGCCAAAAACAAGGCCGACGAAGGCGCCAAACCCCACAACTTTCGCGCATCAAATACCATGGCCGTGATTTCATGAGCGTCATCGCCCACAACCACATCTTCACCACCGCGCAATTGCGCATCAACCACCCCAACGATATCCGAAATCCGAAATTTCACCCTATGAATTCCTCAAATTGATCTCCGCACTGTCGCCAATGTTCAAACTCGACGCCGCACCCACCAACACAGAATCACTCCCCACCAACGAATCCTCCAAAATGGCGTTTGTGAGCTCCGCGCCCTGACCAATGATGCTATTTTTCACCACACTCCGCGAAATCACCGCACCCTCTCCAATGCTCACGTCCGGACCAATAATACTGTTTTCCACCTTCGCCGTAGCCGCAATGTGCACCGGCTGTATGATGATATTTCCCCGCTCGAAATTCGCAAACTGATGCTGATCAACCTGCCTCAACAAATTCCGATTGGTCTGTAAAATGATGTCTTTCTTGCCACAATCAAACCAAGTATCCACCGCAAAAGTGCGAAATTCCACCCCCCGCGCAATCATGCACTGCAACGCATCGGTCAAATGAAACTCATTTTGTGTGCGAATCTCGTTCTGGATGTTGTAATCCAAACAATCAAACAAACTCTCCGTATCCTCAATCACGTACAACCCCACCAACGCCAAATTGGATTTTGGTATCAATGGCTTTTCACTCAACCGCGATATCTTCCCCGATTCATCCAACTCCGCCACACCAAACAAACGGGGGTCCTCCACCTTTTTCACACCCAAAGCATTCCCGCCCTGGGCCAACACACTTTTAAAATCGGCCTCAAAAATGGTATCGCCCAATACAATCATCATGCGCTCCCCACTGGCAAATTCTTCCCGCGCCAACCACACCGCATGGCCAATGCCACGACCCAAAGTTTGGATCACAAACGTGCTTTTATACTGTCCGTAATTCTCTGTGATATACTGTTCGATGCGATCCCCCAAATAACCAATCACGAACACAAAGTCTGTTACCCCTGCCTCCACCAATCGATCCATAATATGTCCCAAAATGGGCTTTCCCGCCAAGGGAATCAGTGATTTGGGCTGGGTACGCGTATGGGGCTTGAGGCGACTGCCGATGCCCGCCAATGGGATGATCGCTTTCATTCAAAAACAAAGGTATAAGGATTGCCCCAATTTCCAACTACAACCGCTCCCAACGCAACTCCCAGCACATCGAATCGGCCTCCAACACCGGGTATCCCGCCGATCTTTTCAACCCCAAAGCACACAAAACCCCAATCGAACCTACCACCAACGGCACGAAAGGCTTCACAAATGATTCCACCTTTTCGTTCACAAAAACATCGCTCAGTTTCTTCTCCCCACCCCCAAACATCTCCATCCGATCGCCATTCACCCAACCGCGCACCACCCAAGCCTTGCTTTCTATGCCCATACCAAAGTAATAAGCATCCGGCGACTCCAACAACATCCGTTCCAACAACCCCTCCCCATTCAACGCCACTTTTTTGGTTTCTATGCGATATCCGCCCCAATGCATCACACCCCCATCGATCCACTCCAGCGTATGCGCCACCGCAGATTCCAACACTTTCCCGCGAACCATCCATCCGCCCCGGCCCACCCACAACGTCCGATCCACCCCCTCATACTTCGCACCCGCGCGGTGATTCTCCCTGGCCTGTTTCAACTGACTCAATGAAAATCCCATCCCCATCAATCGATCCACCCAATAGCTCTCATCGGCCAAAGTCAAATAAACCGAAGGCACCCACACACCCCCATCCCTCTCCTCACAATGCTCATCCCACAATCCCATCTGCTGCGCTTGCCAACCCCGCAAAGTCTGCTGTTTTCGCATGCTCAAACCATAAAATTCCTTCGCAAAATCGTCCAGCCCCGGCATCACAAAATGCCTCACCTTGTTGCGCAAATATCCCACCCCGCCATTGCTGCGATCCTCCCGCCACAACCATCCGCCCGCCACCAAAAATTCTTCCAATTCCGATTTCAAAAACCCCAACAAAGGCCGAACCACATCGCCCTGTTCCTGCCATATCCCACGCCATGCCACCGCCGTATTCCCGCGATACAAATACACAAAAAAATGCTCCAAATTGTCGTTCGCGTGATGCCCCGTCGCCAACCGTTCAAAGCCCCGCTCCCGCATCACCCTTCGAAAAAACGAATATCGCAACTCCCGCGCAGCCATCTGCACCGATATCCCATTGGCGCGCCGATACACCCCAACATCCACCCTTTCCACAAACACTTCCACGCCCAACTCCTTCGCCAAGCCCCGCACAAACACTTCATCGCCCTCACTCTCCTTGCCCCTCAGCCCAAAATTCACGTGCGCCATCGCAAACGGATAACCCTTCATCGCAAACAATCTGGCCATCGCCACCGAATCCACACCCCCGCTCACCGCCAACAATGTCGGCCGTCGCCCCAAATCCCAATTCTGTAGATTTACCGATGTTTCAAACGCTTTTAACACTTACTTTGCAAAGTAATTGCACAAAGCCGAAACTCCGTGGGTTATTTCCAATTTCGAAACAAGTTTTCTCCTTCACCCCGCCAACACAAAATCATGGCGTGGCGCATGCAATTCATCATCCTGCTGCTCTCCATCATCGCCCTGCCACAGCTGCAAGCGCAAGCCATCTCACTGCAAGCCGGCCGCATGAAATCGCTCAAAAAAGGCGATAAAACCGTGCAATGGCTCCGCGAAAATGTGCGATTCGAACAATCCGGCTCCCAAGTGTTCTGCGATGAAGCTGAATACGACCCACAAACCGAAGACCTTTTGGGCAGAGGCAACGTGAGAATCACCAATTCCGATGGCGCCACCGTCACCGGAAGAACCCTCGAATACAACAACGCCACCCACATCGCCAAAGTCTCCGGCGGCGTTACCCTCACCGATGGTAGCATGACCCTCACCACACCCTGGATCCAATACAACACCCAAACCAAAGTGGGCTGGTACGGCGCCCGTGGCCTCATCAAAGACAAACAAACCACCCTTACCTCCACCTCCGGAAGCTATAACCCCTCCATCAAAACCCTGTTCTTCAAGAACAAAGTGGTGCTAACAACCCCCGATTATACCGTTAAAACCGATACCCTTCAATATCGCACCGACACCAAAAAAGCGCAGTTCTTCGCCCTAACACAACTCGATTATCTCTCCAAAACGCTCGTTTTCCAACGCGGATACTACCTCACCGAAGCCGAAACCGGACAGTTCAACGGCCAAGTAGCCCTCTTCGATTCAGGCAAAGTGATCCTCTGCGATACCCTTCATTTTGAGAAAAAAGTGCAACGGGGTGAGGCGCATGGACATGTTTTCATCCTCGATACCATAGACCATTACCGCGTGTGGGGAGAGCATGCCCTTTACCGCGGCAACCAAAAAGCGTTTTCCGTTTGGAACCACGCCCTCGCCATCCAAGGCAACACCCCAACGCCTTTCCGCATCACCGCCGATACCCTGCATTACAACACCGATAGCAGCAACCCAACCGCCCTCAAAGCCATCCACCACGTGGCCTTCTCGCAAGACAAAGCCTCTGGAACCTGCCACACCCTCACGTCGCTTCGCAGCGATTCAACCTTCTACTTTCACGGCAACCCTGTGCTTTGGGACTCCACCTCTCGCCTCAGCGGTGATTCCATGGAGATGCTGGTGAAACAACAGAAAATCCAATCCCTCAAAGCATTCCCCAATGCCTTTGTTGCCATACAAGAAGATACCCTACATTACTCCCAAATACAAGGCGATTCCATGATGCAGC
>JACCEE010256711.1_pt1 | contig 40650 bp, 58 predicted proteins | sample 7449931 | NCBI WGS metagenome assembly JACCEE01 (sample SAMN15323457, study PRJNA562643) | freshwater metagenome | isolation source: river surface water | place: USA:Blue River Watershed | collected 2017-08-19 | reverse complement strand
TGCCCATCTACTGCTGATTGGGCCAAATTCTTTTCTTCTAGAGCCGTGGCTTCTGCCGTTACCGCCGCATCGTATGCATCATAGGCATCATCTCTAGCCTCTTTTGCAGCTACTGCATCATCATATTTCTGTTCCGCTACGTCTATTAATGATATAAAGCCATCCTGATAGTTTAGATCAGATACGCTTTCATTTAGTTCTTGTATTTCCTGAGCCGCTAAATTTAAAGGATCATCGCTGTATGCTGGGGTAATAAAAAACCAGCCAAATGCCAGTATTAAAGACCCAGATATTCTTAAGAAATTATCCTTCAACCCTTTCTTCTCCATTGTAATAATCTTATTATAACATTAAATCAATGATAAATAAAAAAGGGCTGGATTTCTCCAGCCCCCTTTTATAAGTAAGATTACTTAACTAGTGTAACCTTTGCCTTTGGATTCTTTGCATTCCACTTCTTAGCGAGTGCATTGAATGATGCCTTAAGCTTTGCGAGTGCAGCAGCGTTATCTGCTGTCAACTTTGCAATCTGTACATCCTTTGCGGCAAGTGCTGCGTCTGAAGCAGCCTTAGCGGTTGCAGAGTCAGAAGCAGCCTTAGCAATTGCATCAGCAAGTGCCTTGTCTGCAACAACCTTATCAGCAGCACGTGCTGCCTTTTCTGCTGCAAGTGCGTCTACTGCAATCTTTAGTTCTCCAGCAAGATCACGTACTGTGATTGCCTTAACTGCGGATGAAGTTACGCTATTGAATCCTGCAACGGCAGTTGCAAGTTCTCCAGCAGCAGCAGAAACAACTAGTGTAGTAGTTCCAGTTGCTGGGAGTGTTACCTTGAATTCCTTAGAACCAAAGTCAGTAAGAGTAGCTCCTGTGGTTGCAGTTGCTGTATCTACAGTACCATTTACAACAAGAGCTGTTAGTGCTCGTCCAGAAATCTTATTTCCGAATACGTCTGTTGTAGTTGCTGTAACAGTTACAACGCTTGAAGTTGATCCAGAGTCATTACCAGTAAGAGCAACTGTGTTGACCTTACCTGCTTCACCCTGAACATACATTGTGGTTGTGTTTACACCATTAGTTAGAACAACAGTTCCAACTGCGGTTGTTTTAGTATATACATAAAACAGCGCTTCAGTTCCTGTTCCAGTAGCAACTGTCAAAGATGCTGATCCTGATGAAGCATTAACTGGTGCAGCATCAGTGTGAAGTGCTGCTACGATTGTTGCGTTAGTTGCAGAAGCAGTAACGCTTGTGCCTGCAGCAACAGTAGCAACAAAACGGATAACTTCTACGTTATCGATCTTATTGTCTTCTGGCACTGGGCGCTTGATTGCTGTTGCGGTAGTTGTTCCAGCAGTTGCTGGAGTGTCAAATCCTGCCCCACCTGCTTTGGCTGGATTCCAAGTATTTGCTACTACCGTCAACGTGGTCGCTTGGGCAGCAGGAGCAATAGCAAGTAGCGATGCGCCTAGTACGGAAGCGACTAGAATTGATAGTTTCTTCATATTTTTATTTTTTTCCTTTTCAATTGATAGGTTATTCATTGTGCGGAATCTCCACACAATGGTATATATTACCAAAATGACCCATTAAGAGTCAAATCCTACTTTGGCCATTTACCATCTAAATTTAGTATGGCTATAGCGCTGTAGTTGAGATCATCTAAAAATGTTTCTCTTAGTGTCTCAAATTCTGGAGCCTGATTAGGCTTATTATAAAATAGGTTCTTAATACGCTCAAATTTATCGTGCTTTCGAACCACAAGTCCATTTATAGCTCCGCCTGGAGCCTCCGCAATATTTTTTGGACCGTAATCATTATGCTTTCGGAGAAGAAGCAGGTATGCCTCATCAAATACCTTTTTTACTTCTGCCTCAAACTCTTCTTTACTCATTGTTTTCCACCCTGTTATCTTCTGTTAACTCTAAGTTAACTACATTAGTAACTTCTTCAGCAAGCTTATTAAATGACTCAATAAATCTATTAATAGCAAATGCTGTCATTGCCTCTGATCTTTCTAGGTTTTCTAGAACAATCTGAGAATCTTCTTCTGTCTGGTCTTCTGGCTGATAAAAAAACTCAAGGTTAAATTCCGCAGCCACCTTCTTGATTAGCATTTCAATGTCTTCTGTTTTAAGCATCTTTCTTGTTTATAACCTCCACTACGTCCACAGGACCTAAGCAAGACGGCGAGTATTTTACTGCCGCTTCGACAGCCAATCTGGCTCTCTTTTTCCCATCTTTCCATACTTCTGTTGAAAACAAAGAACCGTATGCATATTCTGCACCAGTTCCAATAACAACAAAGTCTGAATTAAATCTAGTCATTGACATAACAGCAGCATCATGTTCATATATTCTGCCGTTAACTACGATAACCATTCCAAATTCTGCTTCCTTATTGTCTGGAGCAAATACGAAGTTTTCATCGTAGCAAGCTTTCAGAGCCTGAGTAAACTCTGTAAGCATAAATTTGTCTAGATCTCTTTTCTTTGGTGCTGGTGGTACAAAATTATACATAATTTTTTCACCATCTAAATTACCAGCATAACCAAAAAGATATGGACCAGACTTCCACACTTTAGAATGTGCTAGGGGAAGAATAAGATTATCTTCTGATGCCGCCCTGTCACCTGCCATGTAATATCCTCTATCATTTACGACAGCTACTATACAGGTCATTTTTTCATCCAATCCACTATTTCTCTAAACGAAATATTTACTGACTGCAACTTACTAATTATACCAATTAGCAAAATTGTTGTCAATACTGGAAATGGATCACCATCTCCAAATATTCTAGATATTAATTCGTATACTAAATATCCTATTAAACCTATCCAAAAAATAAACCCTAAAATAATACCAGCAAAGTATCCTACTTTTTCTGACTTATTCATATTAGTAGCTCGCTAGCTACTATATCTTCACCAATATATCTTTTATTTAATACGTAATCTTTAATTTTTTCAGACCCGCCGTGTCTTGCTGATATAACTATAGCCCATCTAGGCTCATAGTTCTTATCTATACAGGTAGAACACATTAATAGTTTTATTCCATTCAAAAGTCTAGAATCTACTGCATTTATTTTGCTCTTACTTGATCTGCAACTATAGCAAATTATCTTCATCATCTTCCTCTATGTGCATAAAACCGATTTCATCCATAACACTAAACTCGTCATTTTCTAGATATACTTTGTAGTCTATTCCATCTTTTGAGTATCTAACTAAAGATGCGTGTGCTCCTTCAGACAGAATAGTTCCATAAACCTGTTCTTCATATATCCATATAATACGATATCTATCTTGGTATTCTACCGTTCCCATTACCAGCTATCCCCTCGAACTCACAGCGTACGCCGAACGACTCAATAATCTTTCTAACCATGTTAACATAATCAGTTATTTTAACACGATCATTTATGTCATAAGACATAATATTATCTTCGTACATACGTATTGTTAGAAACTCTGGATACTTTACAATGTCAATTGATAGTCCTCTTACTGGCTGTTTAATCTGCCTAATAGCAGCAGCCATTTGTTTTGTATAGACTACCTTACTTTTGACCATTCTTAGTTTTCCACTGCTCCCAAACCTCTTGTGTTTTATGAGAATTTCTGGCCTTATCTACCTTACCAAGACTTAGATAAACTCCGCCCCAGACTCCGTACTCATTATTCTTCATGCCTTCTTGCAAGCACATTTTTGAAACTGGACATACTAAACATATTTCATCAATATTTTTTGCAAGCACTTGGTCGTTCTCATATGAATCAAAAAACCAATCTGTGTTAGCATTAGTGCAAGCAGCTAGGTCAGACCAAACTATATCGTTTGGATCTATACCTAGACTTTCAAGTATTTCTGACATACCTATCAGGTATCTCCCAAGTTCCGTTGTCTTTTACTTTAAATACTTCATGGATACACCAATATCCATCACGATAAATTCCATTCTTTTTAAACATGCCATTAGGATCTCTTTTAAATGAAACAATGTTCCACCCATCCCAATATAGGTTACTGTTCTTCTTGACAGCCCTATGTGCCTTGTCGTAATTGAGAATCATAGTTCTACTTTCTTGTAGGTAATTATTCTATTGTATCAATTAAGATCTTGATCGTCAAGATCTTTTTCAAACCAAACTGTATCTTCGTTAAGGTTTTCTTCTGCAAATGCGCCTTCCCAGATACTTTTATTCATTTCAACAATTTTGCGAGACCATGTAAATCCTGCATCTCCGCCCCATGCATCCCACATAATTCTTCCATTAGAAGGATTAGACGTATTATTAAAGTCCTTACCCTTCTTATCTACTTCATGTCTAGAAAAAAATGAATACATTCTTTTTACTGTAGACAATGACATTGATCTTCCTGCTACTATATCAGAAGCTCTGCCCCAACCTACTGCAGTTCCTGCTCCAGTTGCTTTTCCTTCTTCTTTCCATTTTAAGGCACGACGTGCCGCAATTTTCATACCTTCTGTTGGTTTATAAGTTTTTTCAGCCATGATGCTCCTTTTGTACCATTATACAATAATAGCGATCCCGAACGGACTTGAACCGTCGACCTCCGCCGTGACAGGGCGGCGCTCTAACCAACTGAGCTACGAGACCTTGGAGCGGATGACGAGAATCGAACTCGCACCATCAGCTTGGAAGGCTGAAGCACTACCATTATGCAACATCCGCACAGCTGGACTACCAGGGCTCGAACCTGGGACCTAGAAGTTAACAGCTTCCCGCTCTGCCGACTGAGCTATAGTCCAATATAACTAGCCAGTCTTGCCCCAACCAGTTCCTTTTAATTCTATACCAAATGTTCTATATATCTTTTTAGTTTCTTTTCCACATTTAGGACATTCGGGTTTAACTTCTGGATCTTTAATTGATCTTTTAATTTCAATTATTTCATCAGAGCATTCACATTGATATTCGTACGTTGGCATTACTTTCCTTTATGTGTTGGCCAATAATATGAACAAGCATCGCAGCAAGGTTCATTTGATGGATCATCATAGGCAGATTGAAATATTCCGTATTCATATGAATCTTTTCGATATAAATTTGCTTGATGAGTAATATTTACTCTACGATAAATAGTTTTATCTTTCATCCAAAATGGTCTACTATTTACTGATATATCATGGAAATTATCAAACATAATAGTGTCAATTGCATCCATGTTTTTCTCAAACTTAATTCCACGTGTATTCATCTCTTTAGCTATTTCTGTAAGATAGTTATAAAGTACACCTTCTGAGCCAGCCCACATACGTGTTGCAGGATGATTACGCCACCCCTTTGAATTTCCAGACAAAGCTTGTAATATTTGTCTACCTTCAAGTAGTTGTTTATTCAAACGTTTTGAATCTAAAATGGCAGCAACTTGATCAAAGTCGCTGTAGGGCAAAAATGTTTGCACCGCAGTTCCTATCTACTAGTTAGATGATTCTGATTTCTGGTTTATTCTATCACGTTGGTCAACAATTGTAAAGGCCCAACGCTTTATTTGTTCTTCATTTTTATTATAATGATGGCCACAGAAATATAATTCTCCAGCCAATCCTTTTGCATAAACAAATGCTTGTGCTCCGCATGAGTCGCATCTGTCCTGTTGAGTTAGATTTATTTCTTCCTCTTTTGATTCCACCTTATCAGCTAATATCACTTAAAGACTCCTGTCCAGAACTTTCCTTCATCTTCATCTGCTCTTACAGAAGCCTCTGGCTCTTCTCTATCCATATCATCTAATGCTGCTTGTGCTGTTTCTCTATCTGGATAGCATAGAACAGATGTTCCGCCAACTTCAACTAGTGCTACACCTTCGCACTTAGGATGACTATCTACTATCTTAAACCTGTCATCTGCAGACTTTTTGGTTCTATTTCTTGGTACACAATTAGGAACTCTTTTGCCATTCTTATTGTTCCAGCCAACCATTTCATAGCCTTCCCAGCAAGGGTCTTCACCGTTTTCAGCCTTAGCAATTGCCTCATCATCTAGATCTGGATGTTCTGGCAACTCGTTGATTATTGCCATGCTGGCACTTTTTCTAATTGCAGAATCTTGTGAGTACTTTTTTGAATCTGGAACATTTGCATATAGGGCTCTTTGATGTGCCAAAGCCTCGGATCTAGTTTTATGGCACCCCTTTAATTCTCCGCTATCATTTACTACTGCATATCCAGAGCATCCTGCTGCTCCACGTCTAATGTTATATGGCATATCAGCCTCCTATTGGTATTATACTTTAATTAAAATGAGAAGTCAATAGCGCCCCTGGAAGGAATCGAACCTCCGACGCAGACCTTAGAAGAGTCTCGCTCTATCCACTGAGCTACAGAGGCAATTATTATTCTACAAAGATAAATATCTTATTATTATCTTTCAACCACTGAAAAGTCGACATTAGGTATTCTCTGGTTTCGCAGGTCTGGCACCCACAGTATGGTCCGTAAGGCTGAAAATCTTTTGGAATAGTAATCTCATCCTCATCCGCATCCATATTATCGATAGCAAGATATTCCCAGCAATTACTAATATGACCACTAACGTATTCTTGAAGATTTTCTGCCTCCTGCTGAGATAATCCTAATTCATTCACCCTTTAAACTCCCACTATATCCTAGATATCTTACCTGATCTATTATTCCATGCTTTAAAGCAGTCTTAATCATTTTATCTGAAAAGCTTCCAGTTCTAGGCTTAGAAGAAAAATAAACTATATATTCAGATCCAGGTCTAGAAGATTTTAGTAGGGCACCATTTGCAATAGATTTCTTAACATTATCAGTTCTCTTTGCCCCTGGCCGTTTCTTTTTTCCGTTGTAACCACCCTTACATTCAATATAGGTTCCATCTGCAAGGAAATCTATTTCTATCCCTATATCATTAAGGTCTACGTGTTCCTGTATATCTTTATGGCCACGTCCCTGTAAATCCATTTTTACAACATCTTCATATGCCTGTCCAGACACACTACTCATTGCTTGGAAATTTATCATCCTCTATTTCAATGAAGCCATAACGCTTCATTGCATCCTTTCCCTCTTTGCTTATTTTAAATGATGGTTCTAGATCCTCGTTGTATTCTACATCAACAAGGCCTTCTTTGTAAAGTTCTACCATTGCTTCATCAACAGATTCCATATGAATATACCATAGTTCAGGAGCTACCTCCTGTGCTAAATCTGTTATTTTATAAACTATTTCTCCTGCGTCTGATACGCCAGTAATCTCAACCGCACCAATTTCTAAGTAATAGTCCATGAGAGATTCAAAATCTTCATCGCTCATTTCAAACTTATCTTCTTCCATGGCTCTCTCTCTTACACTGCCCAGCACTTTCGTGCTGGGCAGCGGTAACTAGTTTCCCACCCCAAGGTTTATTCCAACCACGAAGGCCAGGACCAGGCCGTTCATCCACGTACTCTGGTAATATTATTATACATCATGCGGCAAATCAAGAGGAGTTGGGGCAGTAAGTTTTGCGCCACATGACCAACACTCTGCCTCTAATGCATACATACATATTTCATACTCATCGTCAAATTTTGCAATGATTCTAAATATATCTGAACCGCATATGCAACGATTAGTAGGAACTCCTCTTAGGTCTATCATTACTTTTTATTCTTTTTTTCCTGCTTCTTCTGCTTTTTTTCAGCAGGAGTTGATGCTGGTTTCTTCTTGTCGTTCTTATTTCCTTTTTGTTCTTTGTTTGCCATTTTATCTCCTTTTTTAGTGCGGTAGGTAGGACTTGAACCTACGACTACCGAATTATGAGTTCGGGGCTCTAACCAACTAAGCTACTACCGCAGAATGTATATTATACACAATAAATCAGCGCTTGTAAACCCCTGATTTATTTTTTCTTATTTCATTTATATGATTTCTTCCTTTTGTAAAGAACCAATGATCTTCTGGCACAAAATGAAAAAATATCATTTCTACAATATTATTTTCTGGATCTGGGAATGGGCCACGCCAGTGTTCCTGGTCTTCTCCCATAAACGCCAGTGCCTGACCTTCAGTAATAATATATTCTTTGTCCTCTACAAATATGCCCCAAGGGGTTTTGGCGGACAAACAATAATCAATAGTATAGGTACAAGCGTTATCATCTTTATGTTTTGCAAGCCAGGACTTTGGATTGGCATACCTTGAATACAGAGTATAACTTGTCTTAAGAGTATCATCTTTAAATAGCTCTCTAGCCATAGGCTCTAGTATTTTGCTAAAATGATTTTCTAACTCTGGACTATTTTTAAGATGTCTTTGGAACCCATCATCATATGATGCTGAGTTTAATATAGTATCTATATGAAATCTTAAATCAGATTTATCAGAATGATTAAATACATTATCTAAAATAACTGGATCAATAATTGGACCTCTAGGCATTTACTAATGACTCCTTTACTATCTTCTGAACATATTCACTGAAGTGTTTTCTTACACTTCCAGGAGGCTCTACGCCTAAAACCTCCCACATCCTTTTATATTCCAACACATTCTCATATGTTGTCGGACATACCTTTATACCATTATAATTTATTAGTTTTGTAGGTAGTGGTACATGCTTACCCACACATTTACATTCTATGTCTATTCTACTCATACTATTCTCATTTCTGATATTGCTTCGTATAGTTCCTGTGGCATCCTCTTTGGAACACCGTCCTTTGTTACAAACGTTCTTGTATTATCGTCTTTTGTTTCTGCCCATGTATGTATCTCCACAACCCTATCACCCTTAGCAGATCTGGATATAGCATTATATATAGACCCACATACAGCGTCCGCCAAGTCTTTAGAGCCTTTTCTTGGGTGGTCAACCTTATCCCGCATAATTCTAAGCTGAAGTAATTCATCAATTAACAATTTTATTTGTGGTCCAGATATTCTTTCTTCCATTATTCCGAGAGCCATGTCCTCGTAATGTCTTTTAGCAACTGATAAAATTTCTGTAGCTATATTATAATTTCTAATCTGATTCATCATGTCATGCGAATTCCATCTATCAAATGTAACTAATTTAATATTAAATCCACGTGACCTTAAAGATATAATATAGTCTTTAACATCAGTAAAGTCAACAGACTTATCTGTTGTTGGTGTCCACCAACGTACCGCATCTACCACAACCATTGGTGCAACCTGCTCATAATCATTAAAAGATCTAACCTTAACCCACTGAGAAACGTGAGACATTGCTACTGCACAATGGTCATGCTTTTGTGCAAGGTCTACGTGTATAAAGTAATCTACATCCTCGATGGGTTTAAATGACTCGTCAAATCTTCCCATATCATCTACTGCATTTCTAGTAGTAAAAGCTTTTTCTATTTTTTCACGGGACTTAAAAAATGCATCTACAGCTTCTGGTGGCATACATGCAAATCTTGATAGCGCATCTGTAGGCGTAGTATAAAATGATATCTTAAAATCTTCAATTGTTCTAGTTGGATTTACTTCCCAGGTTGGTCTTTTTAAAGCAAATACTTTAGGGATTCTGTAAGATATAATTCTATCTTCTTCCCATTCCACTTTAAATTTAGTATCAGGATTATCTGGATCTACAATAAATTCGTGTGACCTAATTATAGTTTCTTTTTCACCGATTACTGAATTATATCTTTGCTGGATATAATCATTCTTAAATCTAGGGAAAGAGAGAAGAATAACCTTACCAAAGTCTGGAAATCGAGAGTCTACCGAAGCTCTATACATTTGATATATAGCCTCTCCAGTTTTAGCCTGATCATGACCAGTAGTATTTTCAATTGAAAAGCCTGATATCTCATCAAGGATTACTACAAGAGTGTTGTATCCCTCAAAGGCTTCTCTTTCTGAGTGGCCTGAGTGACAGCTAATTCCTTTATCAAATTCAATCACATCTGCTTTCTCTACATACTTTCCAGCAAACCAAGGTGACTTGTTAATTCTATTCTTTAAACCCTTAAAGAAAACATTCTTTGCTTGTTGTGCGTTAATAGCAATGTTAATAATATCAATAGAGTCTCCTGGAGGTTTTCCAAAATACTTAGCTGGATCTTTTAAGCATAATAGTAAATAAACTATATAGGCAACTGCAATTGTTGAGCAATAGTCTTTTCCAGAACCTTTACCCAACTGAGCAATAACCTCATTAACAGTTTCTTTCCAGCGCTTTTCTCCAGCCTCTTCTCCATAAAGCTTTTCAAGAGTCTGCTTTCTATAAATCTGTGAAGATGCACGTATGAGCATGTACTGATATTCTGATAACGGAGGAAGGCCCAAGTACTTGTCATTTGTGACAAACTCATGAAGTTCTACTGGACGCTCATCAAACTCTTCGCCATCCAGTAAATCTAATATGTCTGTAAAATCAATCATTGAGCTTCTTCGTGTATTACGGCTACTGGCTCAACTACACCAGTAATTTGTGATAACCTCTTGGATACTTCTAGTTTACATTTTGGACATGTAGCAGTTACATCTTTTAATATACCAACAAGAACGTCTTGCTTTCTTTCTGTATCTGCAAGTTGATTTGCCAACTCTGCATTGTCTAGAAGGCCCAGTTGTTGTAGCATTGTTATTCTTTTTGCTTCTATATCAGCAATTAGCTTTAAAGTGCTTGATTTAACATTTAATTGGCCTGCTTGATCTGCATCATCTACAGTCTTCCAAGCTTCTTTAATAAGCATTGCATAGTGCTGGTCTGCTCCAGCCACCGCTTCTTTGGCTCGATCTCTTGCACTAGAGTCATCTCTAACAATCTCTTTCCATTCGTCAATAAGTTCTAGGACTTCTTTTCTTTGCATGGAAAGCGACTTAGATATTTGTGTAGGATTATTGCCCATGAGCATTTGCTCTACGACCTTATTCATCCTATCAAAACGTTCTGCTAATTCTATTTCAGACATTTATACCTCTTTTGTATAATTATATTCTCAGTCAACTAAAATGTCAAATTTGATTGACTAAATATTATTTCTTAACTAAACTAATATTAAGATGATGTCTATAATTTAAAATATGTTCTGGACCTACAATTCCATCTCCGTTTAAAGCATGAAATTCATATTCATCCGCTAGACCATATATAAATTCTTTAGGGTGATATGGACCAAGTTCTGCCAATATAGCTTTAGCATTAGGTAGAGCCTTGTACAAGGTATTCCAAACAAATGGCTCGTAGCCCTCTATATCTATTTTAATTAAATCTATAGTGCTAAGCTGATGATCTGAAAGCAGATCATTTATGTTTTTTGTTCTTACATCAAGTACATGATAGCCTTCTGATGAGGAGTTGTCCATTGTTAAAGCCGCCCCTCCAATATTTATATCTGGAACTAAAAGGTTTATGCTATCTTCAACTTCAGAAAGTGCAAATGGATAAACAAATATATCTGCCACATTATCATAAGAATTTCCAGACTCTTGCCTTGTGCTTCTATAAATTTCTACCAAGTGTGGGTTAGGCTCAAAGGCGTGTACGGAGCCACCCTTACCAGACTTTCTTGCCATAAACTCTGTAAAAAATCCTATATTAGATCCAATATCAAGACAGTTATATCCTGGCTTTATGTTGTTATTTAGCCAAGCTACTACTTCTGGCTCCCAAGTTCCTGACTTTTTTATATTGTATCCGACATGTTGATCTCCGTCCACAATAAATATTTTAAATCCAAATGATGTGTCTACCAGCTCTGTAGTATACATTTACTTTTTCCACTTTCTTTGATTTTTTATAAGACCAAATTTTTCTAAGTATCTTTGTATGGTCATATGGGAACAGTTGCATTCGTCTGCTATCTCTTTTATAGTTTTCTTTTGCATGACATATCTGCGATATAAGTAGTCTTTACTTTCGTATAACTTCATCTATCCGTCAACCTTTCATAAGCATAGTGTGAAATGGCTATTGCGTCCGCAACGTCAAAGTCGGACACCTCTATATTCCATTTAGACTTAATAAAGTCGCAGGTTCTTTGCTTTCTCATCTCACGCATTTTGTTTTTGTACCAAGAATCTGCGTAGCCTGGGTTTTCAAATCTTAGTTTATCTTTTTCCATTTTAGTTGGATTTTTATTTCCTATAAAATTTTGCCATGTAGATGGGGCTACAGTAACAACCTTAGATCCATTACCCATCAACTCAGATATTACTACTCCATAAACATATGATAATTTAATTACAGCATCTGGAGACTGAACGAATACAGCACCCTCAACTGCAATATAGTCTGCAGTAAGCTCTTGGGACAAAGAGGATATCTTTCTTTTTGCATCCAACATCTTCTCGTATATATCTTGACCATTCAGATCTATTTTTCCATACCTAGAAGGAGAACCCTTATCCATAACACAAAAAGCTACAGATGAAGTGGAAGCATCTATACCTATAACCCTAGAAGTCTTTATCTTCTTAAGCTCTGCTAGCGACATCAAGCATCTCCAATAGACTCTTTTTACTTTCAGAATCTTTTTTCTCTTCACACAAACTGCATATACTAGTGTAGTTATACCTACTTAGTATTGACTTACAGTTTTTACATTGCCTTTGCTTTCCGCCCTTTATTGCCTTTTTCTCATAATACTTCTCCATGATCCTTCTGTTGGTTGCAATACGACAACATTCATCAGAACAATATTTTTGATTGTGAGTTTTAGAGGCAAACTCTTTTCCACAATCTTCTCTAGAGCATATCACTTAGGCAACTCCAGCTTTTCAATCCTTATATCGCCTTGCTCGCCACTCCAACACTCTTTTCTAATAGGACAATTTTTACAAACGTAAGATGACTTGGTAAATGTTCTTTCTGGCAAAAACTCATTCTTCCAATTTGCATGAACCTCTCTCATCCATTCTACTACTCTTTCTATTAGCTCTCTGTTTCTTTCATTCATGGCAATAGGCATAATCAAGATTTCATTATTATTTTTGTTTTCATACATAACAAAACCTTCGTCTACCTTTTCAACCCACATGTAAAGAAGTAGCTGAATTAGATGTGATGTTGTTGGGGCCATAGATGCTTGGCGAGCAGAAAATATTTCTTCTTTTACAGTTTTAAGTTCGCCTATAACTTCTTTATTATTCCAGTCCAAAATCATATCTGCAAATCCTCTTACTGGAGGATCATTGCATAATATTTCCCTTTCAATTTCTTTTAGAACATTAGAGCTTTGTAAAGCTTTTTGAATTCTATCATGTGCCTGCTTGCCATTTTCCATATTAGCAATTGCTACGGCATCAAAATTATCTTGGAATTCTGCACCATTAAATGCAATAAACCAGTATCTAGGACAAGTTCCATGACCATATCCTATTGTTGAAGGGGAAAAAGTGTTTTTCTTTTGCCACCTGTCTAAATTTCTTCCAGATACGTAGCACTCTTGAACAATTTGAGCAAACGTCGTTGGATTAAAGTTTCCATTAAACTTTTTAAACTTTAGGTTTGTTACTAAATCTCTACCCATTTTATGACATTCTTGCTGAATATTTTAATGCATCTACCAATCTATCGATAGCTTCGTTTGCAGTATAATAAACATTCTTCTTATTATTATTGACTGTGCCAGCCTTATCTTTTGCGATTGTTGTGTAGTATGACGCCAGAACAGCAAACTTGGCGCTTAGTGCCTGTAGCTCTATGATTAACATTGGAGCTTTAGCAGACGGAACATCTGGATTCATAAGAAGTTTAACTATAGTCGCAAGTGCTTTATCTAACTGATCATCCTTCATGTATTCATGAAGATCATTAAACTCTGTAACTGTGCTTATTAATTCAAGCGTACTCTTATCGCCCATTATGCTTCCTCGTATAATCTATAGCCCAGAGGCCTAGTGGGTATCCAATTACGAAACCCACTAGAACTCCAAATAAAAATTCTAACATTAAGCCACCAACTTGGTTACTATTGCGTAGCCTATCCAAAGGCCAACTATCCCCATTAGTCCAGCAAATACTGGTGGGGCAGGAATAGGCAATTTAAATGCACTAAATATTCCTCCAACAACTGCACCAACTAAAGTTGTTAATAGAATTTCTTTCATTAGAAGGGTGTTCCCCTCGAAGTACTAAATTCTTTACTTACTGAGTAAGGAGTAATAGAAATAGATTCTGCCCTCACCTCATATGTAGTTCTTTCAATTTTATTTGCATCTACCCAATTTTCTTCAAAGATCTTTCCAGTAATAACTACCTCTTGACCCTTTTTAAGAATATCTCTACTTTGTTCTGCAAGTTTATTCCATACCTTGATGGTCCACCAGGAAGTATCTCTATCTTCCCATTCTCCAGTTTTTTCATTCTTCATACGATCATTAGTTACAACACGCAATCTTAGACCGTTACTCATTACAACTGGATCCATTCCCAGTCTTCCAATGATTGTAATTGATGGATTAGCCATTTTTCATCTCTCTCTCTTCGTATGCTTCTACTAGTTGTTCTAGCATAGCCCATTCAATGATGGCGAGTCTAACTTTTGATTCCTCGCCAATAATTACTTTTAATACAGGTTGCATATTCCTATTAACAGCAAAGGTGTCTGTGCATATCTTTGCCCAGACATCTTTATTCAATGTGAATGAAGAATTTGCTTCCTTATAATCTACGACAAAGTTGTACCATTTAGCATCGCCTTTTTGATACTTACCTCGTCCAGAATTCTTTTGAGCCTTAGCTCCATCTCTTTTTACTTCTCCACGCTCAGACATTAAAGAGATACTTTCGATTCGTGACCTTCTGAGCATTTCCAAATTATCTCTGCGGTTGCTCTATCCATTTCAGCTTCATCAACAATTTTATTACACACCTGACAGCTAAATGCTCCGCCTATAAATAATTTATCTTCTGATTCAGACATCTTTTTAGGTTTCTTTCCTATAAGATCTTCAATTTTTGGCATATATTTTTTTCTTTAACTCTTCTACCTTTTCAGGATTTTCTCTTAACCAGGCAACAGCTTTTGCTCTACCTTGGAATCTTTCTCCTTCTATAGTATACCATGCGCCACCCTTTTCAATTATACCGAATTGTTCAGCAACATCTATTACTTCACAAACTTGGTCTACTCCTAGAGTTTCCCCCTGAAAGTAGAAGTCATACTGTCCTGAAAGATTAGGGGGGCCGAGTTTGTTGTAATCAATAATCCAGTTAACTGGTCTTCCGACTCTTTGTTCGATAATCTTGTCGCCAACTTTAACACCAGCTTTAATAGCATTTGCTTCAGCTTCAGACGACCAGAGCTTAATGACAGTGGAAGAGAAGAACTTGACAGCCATTCCGCCTGTGGGGATGTGCGAAGCATGCATAGATCCAAACTGATTTCGTTGTTGTGAGATGAGAACAAGTAGTGTGTTTTTGTTTGCGTAGTTGAGCATTTTGACTGCATGTGTCATATCCTTTGCTTCAGCACCAATTTGCTTGGTGTCTTCTAATTTCTTTAATTCATCACTATCTTTTTCAAAGTAAATAGCTGGTAGCAGTGCAGAGATAGAGTCGACAACAATAATATCTACATTTGCTGTCATGAGTTGAGTAGCTACGTCAACCATATCATTAATAGTTTTGGCAGGAGAATAGATTAACTTAGAAGAGTCTACACCCATTCTTGTAGCCCATTCTGCTGAGTAAGAATGCTCAGCATCAATCCAAGCGCAAGTTTTTCCTTCTTTTTGCGCCTGAGCAATCATCTGTAAACAAAACGACGATTTACCTGCCGACTTATTTCCCCAAACCAGAACCTGTCTTCCAAATCCAAGTCCACCCTTTAAAGCTATATTAAGACCTATGCTTGGAGTTTTTTGCTTTTGTACTTCCACCTCCACGGCGGCTTGCACTCTTTGTCTTGTCTTTGGATCTAGTGCTGCTAATATTTCTGCTATCTCTGTCATTTAAATCTCTTTCCAATATTTGACTTACTACTTGAAGGTCTTCTATTCTAGAAGATCCTATCTTATTTATTACTGCCATGATAATTTCTTGATCATAGCTTTTGATTACAAGCATGATCTCTCCAGTTACACCGTGGAGAACATACCCGTTTATTTTAGAACACGTTTCCGTGTAGCGCTGGTCTAGTTCTGTTTTTGTTAACTTTTTCATCTAACACTTCCTCTAAGGAATGATCTACAATACCAGCATTACGCATCGCTGCATAAACATCTAATAGTCTAATTAATACATCTGCAATTTCTTCTGTTATGGAATGACTGCCCTTAGATTTTCTAAGAGCTTCTAGTACCTCTGTAACTTCAGAATGAACTAGAGCTAACTTATTACCCAACTTATCATAGGTAACCTCTCCATCCCAAAATCCTTTTTCAGTAGCATTTTCGTGAAGTATAGCAGAAAATGCATCTATTCCATATTCATTAAGAATATTAACGCTCATTTTCAATTTGCTCTTTCTCTACAGCAGCTTCTTTAATTTCATCTTTTCCATGAACCTGAATGCTTACTGTATAATTTTTCTTTTCCTCATTATAGTCTAATATAAGAGTTCTGTCTACTTGTATATTTGTAAAAAGCATATCTGCTGGAATCTCTGCAGAGCCACCCAAGGACTGGATTAGGGAAGCCAAAACATTTGCCACATCAAGCTTTCCTTCCAATGCTTTATAATCTATATCATTTTCATTTGGATCTATCATTTTATACTCCTTATCGAATAGGTTCCATCTTCTGTATTACCTACTTCTGGCATGTACATCATGCCATCTTTAATTCTATTTTTTACCTTGTCATAAACCTGTGGGAAAACAATTGCACGAGTCAATTCTTTTTTATGATTTGTCATAATTAAGTGGCCCATAGATTTACCAGCCTTAGTTTTATATGGCAAAAGGCTTACTGTCATTCTCATGCTTTCTGGTATATTCATATTAGTTGAATGTAGATATTTAATAAAAGGATCATCTACATTATTTGCTACATCGTCAATTGTAACATATTTATGAATTCTATTGTCTCCAACAAGGAAAAAGTACATGTTTCCTACTTCAATCTGAGTCTGCTCATTATGGAATACACCAATGGTTCCGCTTTCGTCTACCATTTCAATTCTTGACCAGCCAGTTCCCTTTTTAATTCCTTTTACCATTGCAAGTATTACGAAAGTTCCTCTTTCATCAAAATCATCTACCTGAGTTACTTGAGACTTTATATGTGGAGGAACCTTACCCAAATCAAATTTAGGTACGCTTAAATACTCATATAAGTTTTCCATTTCGGTACCAGTTCTAGGATTATCTTCAAATGCAGCTGCGCCAATAGCATTTAATGAATTAATGGCTCTTGAATTTATGCCACTTCCCTTCTTAGAAGCAACCTCTTGAAGATGCTTATAAGATTTATATGGTCCAGAAGATATAAGCTTCTGTGCAATATTGTCAGATATAAACTTAATATTAGCCAAGCCAAAACGTATTGAGTCTTTCTGAATCTTAAAGTCTATATCAGACTCGTTTACGTGAGGTAGCAAAACCTTAATTCCCAAACGCTTTGCCTCAATAAGGTACTCAGTTCTAGTATCTTTATTTCCTTCATTCTTTAGAAGTGCAAATGTAAATTCTAGTGGGTAATAGTGCTTTAGCCAAGCAGTCCAATAGCTAAGAAGGGAATAAGCAATAGCATGAGAACGATTAAACGAGTAACCAGAATGCGCTTCAAAGTCATGCCATAGAGCTTCCGCTGTTTTAACTGGTACGTGTAAAGATGCACCCTGAATAAATTTATCTCTAAATGCATCAAACTCCGAAGCATCTTTTTTCTTGCCAATGATCTTTCTAACTTTATCTGCTTCCGACATGGACATGCCGCCAAGGTGTACGCATGCTTGCATAACTTGTTCCTGGTAAATAATAACACCGTATGTCCTTTCTGTAAATGGTTTTAATATTTCATGTTGATATACAATTGGCTCTTCACCTTTTTTACGAGCAATGTAAGAGTGTCCTACAGTATTCATGGCTCCTGGTCTTACTAGAGCATTTGATGCAGCAAGGTCTTCAAATGTACTGACGCCCATCTTGATAAGTAGGTTTGTATATGGCGTTGCTTCAGCCTGAAACACGCCTTTAGTATATCCATTAGATAAATCTTCAAAAACTGCAGCATCATCTAAACTTATTTTATTTAAATCTATAGTCTTTCCATGTCTAGAAGATATCATAGATAAGGTATCTGATATAACAGAAAGAGTCTTTAAGCCTAGAGCATCTATTTTAACCAGACCTATATCTGCTACAGTATCCATATCATATGCAACTACTGGAACACGACCACTTACTTCTTCGTCTTTGTCCGCTCTGGTTTCAATAGGAGCAAACTTATTAATAGGTTCTTTTGAAACAACCATTCCAGCAGCATGCATTCCAGCAGACCTAATCTTTCCACGAAGTCTTCTAGCTAAATCTGTTACTTCTGGATACTTCTCTCTAAACCAAAATACGTTTGGGCTGCTTTCATATTCTTCAAAAGTATCTATCTGTTTTAATGCTTTATTTACTTCTGATAATGGAACAGCAAATACTCTAGCCGCATCACGTACAACACCTTTATCTTTAAAGTATGTATAAGTAGAAATTGATGCTACATTTTTAAACTTCTTACGCAGATACTCTTTTACTTCGCCACGCCTGCGATCTTCAAAGTCTGTATCAATATCTGGGAAATCGTTACGCTCAGGATTAATAAAGCGGAAGAATAGCAAATCAAATTTAATTGGGTCTACTGTTGTAATTCCAAGCAGGTAGCATACTAAAGACCCTGCTGCAGAACCACGACCTGGTCCAACCATAATTCCATTTTTATTTGCCCACTGAATCATGTCTGCTACAACAAGGAAGTAGGAGGAGAAGTTCTTATCCTTGATAATTCCTAGCTCTTCGTTAGCACGATCTACATATTCAGTATTATCAATTAGCTTTCTACTCTTTAGACTCTCAAACACCATCTTAACTAACTCTGAGTGTGCATCTGTCTTAGGAACAGGAAGTAGATCTAATCCCTTATTGTATTCATATACACCAACACGCTCTGCAATTTCCATTGTGTTTGTATAAATATCATCCCTGGTAATTCCTTGGGCTACCATTGCTTCTTTGATTTCTTCTTGAGATGAAATATAAACATCAATATCTTGGAATGTAATTCTTCTATCTGGATACAGATAGTTCAATCTTTCAAATATATTATTCATCTTACGTGACTCTTCCAAATCAGCATCACGATTTATCTTGGGAGAAGTAGATAGAATAAGCATAGCCTCTTCTAAGGCACGATCTTCTTTTCTAGCATAGTGACAGTCTCCAGTTACAACTGGCTTAATCCCTAGCTCATCTCCCATTTCTAATAACTTTTTGTTTAGTTCAGGAGGATTATGTGGTTGAATCTCAATATAGAAATCATAATCAAATCTATTCTTAAACCATTTAAGAAGCATCTTTGCCTCAGAATCATTGCCTCTTTCAATTGCTTTTGAAATAAGTCCATTCATACATCCAGACAAAACTATTAATCCGTCTCCGTATTCATCTAGAACTTCTCTGTCAATTCTTGGCTTGTGGTAATAACCTTCTGTCCAAGCAATCTCTGACAGCTTATTTAAATTCTTTAGACCTTCTTGATTTTTTGCAAGCAAAATAATATGGTTGTATGCTTGAACGGTTTTATCTGTCTTAGACGACTTATCAAATCTATCTGTAGGTGATATGTATGCCTCTAATCCAAGGATTGGCTTTATTCCTATATCCTGAGCCGCCGCCTGTAGTTCTCTGTGTCCAGCGAGTGTTCCGTGATCTGTTATTGCAATAGCTTTTTGTCCCACATCTTTAGCAGCCTGCATTAATTCGGCAGGAGAATTTAGTCCATCCATAAGTGAATAATATGAATGGACGTGTAGATGTGTAAAGAATTCCACTAATATCCTCCGAGACAAATATTTCTTGTGTGATAAAGCCTTGTTCTAACTAATGTTTTTCTAGATGGGGCATATAGTGTTTCACTACAGCACCCACAATTCATCCACCATTCTCTGGCAGATCTATCGTAAAATACATATTTTCTTTTTGTTTTACGAATGGGTTGGAAGGGGTCTGGGATACCAGACCCCTCCAAATATATTTTTACCACTCTAGGCTAGATGTAGTTGTTGTAGAAGATTCATCTTCGGAATTACCATCACCGAACAAATAGAATGCTTCTTGATCTTCATACTTTACTTCACGTACAGCTGTTTTTTCTAAATCGTACGTTTCAATTCCAGACACATCAAATGCCTCTTCGTCTTTTTGCAGTGGAATTGCTGTATAGCTAGTATCTGTTTTAACACCATTACGCTTTACTCTCCACATTAGGTTAGTAATTGATCCCATTTCTCCAGCGTATTCAATAAGTGTTGGTGTAATTGTTTTTCCACTTGAACCTTGTGAAAGAATAGCAACATATGGCTCATTCTTTCCATCATCAACTAATACGTTGACATACAGACGTGAACGGCCCTTCCAGCCTGCTTTATAATCTTTCTTGTGTTGATCGCAGCCCCAGCATCGACCCTGGTCATCAATTGTGCACAGCGCCTTACGACGATAATCTTTTGGATTTGTATGCTCTACTGCAATAAAACCTAGACCTAGTTTATCATTATAATGAGGGGAATCTGGATCTAGTTCTTGGAGGAAGCGAATCTTTACGCTTTCACCATCTTCTAACTTAAGCCATTTTGCCTTTGGTCCGTCTGATTTTGAAACGGATGGCTTATCCAAAGTTTTGTTCATATTCTTTAGTCCACGAACGATAGCCATGTATATATTTCCTTTTCTATAGTTGAAGCTATAAATGCTTCTGTGTATTTATTATACCATATTGTTGGCGTATTGAAAATGTGGAACTGCATTTGAAATGCATTGTTTAATTTCCGCATCAGTCATATCGCCAACATCTTTGGCACCATGTGGATATACTGTTTCATAATCATACATGGCCCATAGAATTTCTTTTGACTTTAATCTCTTAGCTATATTACTACCAAGTGCTCTTCCAGCCTCGTCATTATCAGTCATTATAATGATTTTAGTAAAATATTTATTTAATAAATCTGTGTTTTCTTTTGATATATGTCCACCCAAAGTTGCTACTGCATTTGGATACCCAGCCTGATGTACTCTCATAGCATCAAAAGACGCTTCTGTAACAATAACTGTGGGGCTTACACGCTTAGCTCTATGAATATTAAATAGAGTTTTATTTTTAGGTAAGCCTGGGCTATTTTTAAATCTTTTTTCTGACACATGTCTTCCAACTAAACCAACACATGTTCCGTCTGGACTGTGTACTGGAACTGTAACCATGTTTTGTTTATCAGAATATCCAATATTAAAATAAGATATTGTTTCATCATTAAAGCCACGAGAGTTCATATAAGAACGACCCTCAGACATTACGGACATATTTTGAGATAGATTAGATATTACCTCATTAGGAAATTCCTGAAAGTCTGGCTCTTTAGACAAAACTGCAGAAAGCTCATCTTCAAGATCTACTGAGTTTTCTACTTCTTTTATTTTTACAAATCTAATTGCTTCAAATTCATTTCTGTCTGTTAGTCTTTTTACTAAATCAACTATGCTTCCTGACTCTCCACAAGAAGGGTTGAAGCAGATAAACGCACCACGTTCTTTGCTTACGCTAAAACTAGGGGTATTACGATTGCCATGAAATGGACACAGACATAAAAAATCGTTTCCAGTTTCAGACAACATATCTACACCTATTGATTTTAAAACAGACTTAATCTGAGATGGAGAATAGATTTGACCTTCAATCATACTAGACCGCACTTGGATTTCCGCTTCCGTCAAATGCCCCTAGTGATGATGTGTCATAAACTTCTGAAACAACTCCACGATCAATATCCCAATTTAGATAGAACGCAAAGTTTCTTCCGTGACGATTTTTTCTAGATACTACTTCAACAATATTAGTATCTGGGTGCTTGTGTACAGCCATAGCCATATCTGCATCATACTCAATAGCTTTAGACCACGCAACCTGAGAAAGCATTGGTGGCGTATCCTGATCAGATATGTCATCCATAGTTGCTGCGGTAATATCAATTACTGGAATATTATTTGTAACAGCCAACATTTTTAGTTCACGAGAAATGTTACGATTACGCTCTACTTCAGAATTAGAACGCTTTGTATCTGTAAATAACTGGTGGTAATCACAAATAACTAAGTCTGGCTTATGCTGGTCAATTTTAGCCTGAACTGTTTGTGGTGTTACGTCTGCCATTCCTTCATTGGATACAAGGATGAAACCTCGTTTGTTGTCGAAGTATTTTTCACCCCATGCATTAAAATCATCTATATTTACATCTCCACGAGAAAAATCCGAAGCTCTAAATAATCCAGAACCCATCATGGTATAAATACGGTCACGCATATTTTCTGGAGACATTTCAAGGGATACAATCATAGGCTTAAAGCCCTGTTCCCAGGCCTTACATGCTAGGTATGAGGTAAACCATGTCTTACCCCTTCCTGGCCATCCTATGGCCACTATAAGGTGTCCTGGGGCCATTCCAGTAGGGTATGCTACATCCATAGCCTTAAAGCCAGTAGAAATGCCTGGAGTTCCTCCCATGACCTTTGAACGCTCTTTAAGGCTTTGCATGTGCTTTGCTGCGGACTCAAAATCAGTTAAATCTAAATCTCTTACATTATTAGTATACTTGCCAAGGGCGGATATTTCTTTCTGTATATCCGCTACAACACGAGATGCTGCATTTTCTTTTAGGGAGCTTCCAGCCTTTAATAGTAGATTTCTAATCCGACCAGATAGATATTCATTCTTTAGTTGGTCTACATAATATCCAGTTTCACCAGTAACTGAAACAGGATCAAAATCTCTAAATTTATCCTGAAGGACTTCAGCATCTGGAACAGACCTAAACTTTAAATAATATGACTTTAAGCCATCCCAAACATCTTTGTATGCACTAAATAGGTCATCAACATTATCTGCCATGACGACACTGATATCTTTATTCTTACATACCGCACTAATTACTGCTGCTTCTGTGTTCATGCTCCTCCACCATCTGCTTAGTTTCTTCTAATAATTTTACTCTGTTATCTTTGTCTTTGTCCAACTCTACCATAACTAAATTGAGTTTGTCAAAGTTAAACAAGAAATACTGTATCGGGTGACCTGGCTTATTAGTTTTAAAATAATATTCTAAAACCATTTTAGCTCTATCAAATCCTAGGCTATCTATTACATCCTGCATGCCCCATTTTTCACGGTAGCGATTTATATTAGAAGGCCTATTATATCTTTGCTTAAACATAGAATCATACATAGACAACAGAACATAGGGTTGCTTGTTTGACTCCTTTGCCATTAAGACTTAAGCTCCTCTTCAATCTCCTGCATTTTTTCAATTAATTTATCTTCTACAAACTTATAGACTCGATTAGTTGCAGAGTCCACATTCTCTCCAGACCTAACCGTATCTTCTACACCTAGGCTTACCTTAATACTTTCATAGTTGCCTAAATTTCTTGTATACTGCAAATCTACTTTTACTACAGTTTCACTCATCATCTTCCTCCAAGTCAGATATTCTATCAGAAACTGTCTGGGTTGTAAAGCCCATAGGCAATTTCTTTTTTGACTTTGTGCCACGCTTAGCCTGATTTCTGCTGTCTATTTCTAACCAAGCACTGGCTATGTGTAAGAGGGTTTCTGTGTCTCCAGCGTTCTCGGCTATTGCCGTAGCTTTGCCTAAAACGTAAGAAACATTTTTAAGATATACGCTGTTGTTTTTATTTAATCCAAACTCTACAAAATCTAATCCTTCTCGCTGCTGTTTCTTTTTCCTCACCATATATTCTCCTTCCATACTGGAATAAAATTTCCCTCTTCATCTTTTACGTAGAGGGTTGAAGACTGTTTTAACATAGACTTTATTTCAGATCTAGTAGGGAGGCCAACAACATTGATAAGGCCATCCTTGCGTGGCCTCCCCTTGCTTAATGTAGAACAATATTCATGTAGCTCTAATATGTCTTTTTCAGAAAACATATACTTGCCAGCAGAGTTAAACTTGCCGTCAATCTTATAAACTCTTTGTGGAGTTTTTATAGAGCCCCTACGAATATATTTATCTATTGTCATTCTGTGGCGATCAAGCATGCTGGCTACTTCCGTAATAGTATATGCTCTTTCCATCTGCTTTTGAGTTTCTGACCAAGAATAGGATATTCTCTTTTTAAGAGGATAACACCAAGCAACGACCAAATCAGTACTTCTATTCACATGAATAGTTTTATGAAGTTGATCGTTTACGAAGAAATACCGTATGCGCTTTGATGCGCTTTTTCTCTTTGATGTATCCATCTTCCTAAAGCCGTCTTCTCTTTGTCAAACATCCACCTTTTACCACATCTTATACAAAAGAGTTCCACATGCATTTTCTGTGAAAATACTCTATCAACAAATACACGACCAGAACACCTTTTGCATCTCATCATATTTAGTTGTCCTAGCTATGTTACTTCTTAGCTGGTGCTTTCTTTTTGGTCGATACCTTTTTTGTGGCCTTTGCAGTTTCTGTAGCAACATCTTCTACTGCCTTGATTAGGCTACCTACTGCTTTGATATTAACCTTGGTTCCACTGAAAGCCTTTAGCAGAATAAAATCTGCTGGAGTTCCCTTTAGAATGAAAGCATAAATTGCTTGAGAGGCTCCGAATACAAGCACTGCTGTTTGTGCGAAGTCTCCAGTATTGAATTCTCCGTTAACAAATGTGCTTGCTGCTCCAGCAAGAGCTGAGGTAACCAAAGCTACCATTCCCTTTTGCTTTGAGGTCATATTTACATTCTTAATCAAGGATGTTGCAACGTTTACTGCCAAAGCAGCAACTAGTACTACGATTCCTTCCATTATTTTTTTTCTCCTTATGCGTTAAACACTTTGCCGTCTACGACGCAAGTGTAATCTGAGGTTATTTGTATTAGCTGAATATGTGGATAGTCATTAACAACATGAGCTATTGCAAATCCTGCCTGCCAGTTCTTTTGAATAGAATAATCCATTGCCTTTTCATCGCAAAGGTGTCCTATCTCGTAACCTCTTAACTCCTGGCCAGTTAAATTGTATGTCTGGAAGTATGCTCCCATTCTATGAGAATGTCCTCTAACTAGCGAAACGCCCCAGTTCTGTACATCATTACGTACAGATTCTCCAGAGTGCTTAGAGATTGATTCTCCATGATGACCATACATATCACCAAATCTTTTTACAGGTGGCTCATTATAATGGTGCCACTGAAAACCATATTTATCATATTCATACAACGACTTAGGTGTTACTACATCTAAAAAGGCTGGAGCCTTCTTGGCTATATAATCACCATGTCTTGTCCAACCATGATTACCATCATGGAAGTGGCAGTCTGCATTTGGAACAATCTTTCGTATATCTTGCATAAACTTTTTTGTTCCATCTACTCCGCCGTCGCTAACAGATATAGACATTTCTAATGGTTTATCTGCTGCCCAACGACTTGTAGAGTCTGCGTCATCAATATCGCCCAGTAAGTCGACTGCATGTGGCTTCCACCACTTCATAACCTTCAAGAACAGTTCTACTTTTCTTGGATCATGGCGTGGGAAATGTACATCTGAGACCATCATCCATCTCAGATCTGATTTTGCTTCAGTCATTTATTTCCTAACTATAATTAAGGCGATAATAATCACCTAATCTATATAATAAAATATTAACCTATTTCTGTCAAGCAGCTATTCTATGAGCTTTATCGTGCTGCTTTCTATGACATAAAAACAAGTTATTTAAATTGTTATTACTTTTATCTCCATCTATGTGGTGAATTGTTTCTCCACAATAGATCATTCTGTTAATTATTCTTTCAATTACTAAAATATGTTCATAGTACCAGCCTCCCGAAAAAGCTTTTGGATGCTCGGGCACCCAGACTAGTACATAGCCATTAGTACTTATACTAATACTTCTATGGCTCCAGTTTTGAATTGGCTGATACCATTTCATATACCAGTATTATATTAAGTATATTATTATTTTGCTAATTACTGAAACGTATATCCGCCAGTTCTTCTATCTAAGTAAGAATCATTTGCAAACGGATTTGCTTGATTCTGCTCTTCGGCAGACTCACTTACACCAACTTCTGTTCCTACCGCAATGTATTTTAGTCCTATGTTTCCACTGGTTTTTCCTATCCAACCAACTTGAGCAGTAAATCCTGTTGTTGAAGTAGAAACTACGTTTACAATAGACATTCCTTTACCAGATCCATGAGATGCCATTGCAACTACCAAAGGCTTTGAAGCAAATGTCACCTGCTTTCCATTTCTCATAAAAGGGACAAAGTGTTGTTTTCCAGTGTTATTAGTTTTTGTTATTTCAGTTCCAGCCAAACCAGATATGTGATCTGCCAGTGTAGTTGTTCCAGTTACTACTGGAGTTCCAGGCGCCACTGGAGAAGGTGATACTACTGTAGGGATGGCAGCGGCAACCACTTGAATTGCAGTAACAAGCTTATTTAAGTCTGCATAGTCCAATGGACTGTTTGCGCTAAACTGACTTACATCAACACTAACTGGCATTTATATCTTGACCGTCCTTATGTAGGTTAGCTTCTGCTTCGCTAACAACCATCTTCATATCTTCTATCCAGCCCTCTGGAAAGGCATCTGGAGTCTTAATATGCATTCGTTTGCCATCAGACACTATATATATTTTACCATCTGCAAGGTTATGAATTATGGTTCCGTCCCTAAACCCTAATACCCCACCGTATGGAATATGAGATATATTGGTAAATGCAGTTTCTATTGCATCCGAATTCCATGAGTCAAAGCACCTTTGTGAGAATACCTTGTATCTCTTACCGCCCTTAATGTAGAAGTAGCCCTTTTCTGTCCAATAAAAAAGTCCAGATATTAAATGGGCTTTTCCATTAAGAACCTGATAGGTCGGACTCTGAGATTTTTTCAAGAAGCGAGTTAGAATACTCATTTATCTCTTTCTCTTTATTCTCTTTGTTTTCTAATAGGTTTGTTATTTCTGCTCTAAGTACCGCTATCTGTGTCTCATAATTTGAGACAATTTCTCCGATGCGTTGCTGTAGAGCGGCAATTATTAATTCCGCTTTTTCTGCCATTTTATATCTTTCTACTCGTTTGCTTCTGCTGGAAGGCTATCAAGCTCTGTCTCTAAAACAGCTCTCTTGGCTAGCAAGCCAGATCGTCTAGCATTGATTGCATTTAGGCTATCCTGATTTGGATTGCCGTCGACATTGATTTGAAGCAATTCTAAATCGGCATTATAAATAGCATAATCAAGGGTCTTGATATGCTGATTAATTACAGATTTCTTTTCTTCAGTTGTTAGTGTGCTCATTTTTCCTCCTTGGTTATTATATCATTATAGGTCTAATCTGACAATTCAGCCAGTTTAGACTGCAATAGAGCCATCTTAGTATTAATATTATTAAGCAAAGCATTAAAATAATCCAGAGTCTCTTGAGTCGGAGAAGGCAGAGAATTCTCAGCCTCGATCAAGACATCTACATTATATTTTTCTACCTCTAGCTGCTTAATATGTCCCTCTACTACAGCTCTTTTTTCTTCATTTGTTAGCATTATTTATTTCCTTCCTATACGTTAGCTGACCATGTTCCATAATATACTGTTCCATTTGTACCCATCATAATATTTCTAGCACGTCCAAATCTAGCAGTTGTAGCAGTAGCAGTATGTGCAGTGTCTGCAGATGATTGTACCCTATACTGCCAAATATTGCCAGCTACTGTAAATGGATATACTCCATCTCCAGGATATGTTTTATATAAACCATTTGAATATGTTCCCTGATTTAAAGGAGTAGTAGTTGTACTGTTAGTAGTTCTTATCTGCCACTCCATACCAATTTGATATGATACAGATCCGCTAAATCCAGGAGAATCCCAATACCACCTTACTCCAGTATTTGTGGCTCCACCAGACGGAGTAAATCTTTGGAAAAATACAGTTGGTGCTGGTGAAGTTGGTGTAACAAAAGGTGTGGCTGTCTGAATGCTTCCAGTTAAGGCACCTCCGTAACCACCATAAGCAGCGCTATAACCACGCAATCTATAATAATATGTTGTGCTACCACTAAGATTTGTTGGAGTTTGATAAGTTGATGAATTTGTAGTTACAGTATTAGAACCAGTAGTATAAGCAGTTGTTGTTCCCCATTCTACTAATACCGAATCTGTATTTGATCCAAACGTTATTGTGTTGAAATTTATTCTGTTTGAAGTAGCAGTAACACTACTCACGCTTGGTGTTCCTGGGGCTGGCACAGCATTCCATTGTGCCCATAAATTTTGTGTTGATGTTGGGGTATATGTTGATGTTCCAGGAGCAATAATTCTTGTACCGCCAGTTGATGAATTCCACCATCCAGTAAAAGAAAATCCAGATCTAGTTACTGTAGGAACGGATATAGATGCACCTTGAGTTGCTTGTTGTGTTGGAGATGGATTTGGTGTCCCCCCGTTTGCATTCCATGTTATAGTGTATAAAACTGGAGCAGCAGATGTTGTAAATGTTTTGTTAGCCTCGCCAGCAGAATATATTGCATCATAATTTAAGCTACGCATATAAACCGTATATGTTGTGCTTGCAGACAAATTGGGTATTGTAAATGAGCTTGCTGATGCGACTGTCCATGCTCCATTTATGCCAACCTTATACTCGTTTTGATATATTGTTGCTGAACCATTTGTTGGTGCAGTGTAGTTAACGGTAACAGAAGTTGTTGAGGTATGTGGGCTTGGTGTAGTAATAGTTCCAATTACTGGATCGCTACTTGCTGTACCGTCAGCTTCTCTATAACTCAAACTGCTTACAGTTCCTCCATCATTATATGCAAAAACTCCATTAGAGCTAGATGCTCTTATAGCTGCTCTGTAAAAGAACCAGTAATTTGCATCATAAGTATTTGATCTGGTTGGTTCATTAGTATATGGAGATGCCGCAAATGATTGTAGGACTGTCCATGAAGACGATGAACCTGGGAATAAAGTTGGGTGATAATCTCTTCCTTCATATTGAATTTCATATTTTTCTGCATTTGTAGATTGATTCCATGCCAACTGCAACCTTCTTTTACCAGATACTATTTCATTAATTCTACCCTTAGTAAAAGAAGAAGTTGTAAATGGTTGAGCATTATTAGCAAGTGTTGCTACTCCGCTACTTGTAAACGGATTGCCTTCATATGCTACCCCAGTAGCATATTGATATCTTGGATTTAAAACAATTATATATGTAGTATTTGCAGTCAAACCTGTAAATGTTGTAGATGTATTTGCTGTAGCATAACTTAAATATCCTTTGTCTTGTATCAAATTTGCATCTGATACAGACCCAAGATATATTCTTGCTCTTACCTGGTTAGTAGATCCAGATGCAGTCCATTGATATGTTATGCTATTTGATGTTGCCCCTCCAGTTGTAATTGAAGAAGATGTTATATTCATCGCATCATTTCCATTAAGAACTTCGTTTGCGCCTTGCTGTATAGCTCTATATCCTCCAGTTGCACTAGATCCCGTATATGCTCTTAAAAATGTACTATACGATCTTGTGGTACTAGCTGCTCCAGTTACTGTAAGTTGCCCAGCAGTATTTGCCCCTATATTTAAAATTCCTTCTCTGTAATCAGTTGCTGGAGGAAACACATTAAAATCTTCATATTCAAATGATACTTCTACCGAACCAGTATTAGCTCCAGTAGTAAAAAATGCAGTTCCTTGACCTGATGCAAATGACCTTATCTGGATATTTGTTAATGCTCCTGGTTCTGCTGCTGCAACTATACTTAGCTGATTACTCTGAGAGCTAGTAGCAGCATCCATGTTAGTATGCCTAATTCTTACATTAACAGTAATATTTGGAGTTACATATATTTTTCCAGATGTACTAAAAACATAACTAGCTCCAGATGGAATTGTCCATGTGCTTCCGTTATCTAAAGAATATTCAAAATAAGAACTACTATTGCTTCCAGATGATCCAGCAGAAACTGTGAATAAAACATATGAGCCAGAGAAATCTGTGCTTGTACTTATATTTGATATTACTGGAGTATCTGGTGCTACAGATGCAGCAGTAACAAATACTAACTGAGCTTCAGTATCTCCAGTTCCGCCATCAGAATAAGCTGCACCGTTTAAACTAAAATTATATCTAGATCTTGCGGTAGCTCTGTATTCTCTATAATCTGTTAAGTCAGTTTTTGTATATGTTAGTATTCCGCCCACACGTGATGATTCATACACATACGGGGCAGCTTGAAGACTTTGCAATCTTACCCAAGATTGAGCAGATATAGATGTATCATAAGATCCGCCAGTCAATTTTGGATATCTACCCCAAATTTCAACCTCATATTCAGTTGCACCAGCAGACTGACCAATATCTACAGAAACAGTTCTTCCAGAAGTTGAGCCATTTGTATTTGGAGTAAACTTTTTAACATTAGTCAAACTAAAAGGACCATTACCAGAAACCACTGGAACAGTTTTATTTGAAGTGTAGACTGGAGAAGACTTTGGAAAAAATCCACTTACTGGTACATCTGGAGCTTGAGTAGATGAGTTATTTAAAGTTAATCTAACATATGCATACTTATTTTGATATGTTGTTCCAGTAGGTGTAAATGAGGTTGTAGAAGTTCTAGTAGTAGTTCCACTTGCAGTTAATTCATACAGGTATGTTGGGCCAGAAACCCTATTTGAAGTTGTTAGTGCCGCTCCAAGACTGTCTACCATAAACCATTCTACATAGGAGTCATATATGTCTGTCTTGTTGTACCAATCATTACTCCATGATAGGTTGGCAATCATTGCTGTATTTGGACTTGCTATAGCAGGATTCTGCATTGTAATTGAACCAGTCGGTGACTGTCTTACTATGTATACCTGATTACTATCTCTTGATCCAGGAATTCCGCTACTATTATTTGCTGTAACTTTAAAAACAATAAAATTTTTATCATAATAATCACCATCACTTTCACCAAGATATGTTGCATTATTTCTAAACCTATCATTATAAGTTGAGTCTGTTGAAAATATCTCAACGTTATCATTAATGTCTCCAGTCATATTCCAAAACCATTGATACTGATAGGTGATTGACGATCCATTTGGAGATATCCAGTTATTTAAATCATTAGCATTTGCACCATACAAATATCCACCAATACTGTCATCTGGCCAACCAGAGGTAACATATGTAGTTCCGTTTGGTGGACCCATTTGTTGTACTGGCTCTGCTTCTATAAATCCAGAAGAACGATAAGAGTTAAGTCTTATTCTTGGCCTATCATTATTTGCAAGATAAGGTGCCTGTGAGGAAGAATCAAATGCTTTTTGCCATCCAGAAGAAGTTTTTATATATGCCTTTTTTATGGCAGACCAAGTAGCACCGCCTGTTTTAACATACATCTTTTTGATGCGCTTCCAGCCAGTGCTATCTTTTATATATGACTTTCCAGCCACTTTTCTCCGTTCTTAGTCTGATGTACTAAAAATTACGTCTCCAACACGACCAACGCTTGGCCAAGTTGCATGATTTGGGTTTGTTATATTTGCTTCTGATGCAGAACTTCTATAAAATGCTCTACCAGTTGTAACTGTTCCATCTGATTTTATTATAATAGAAACACCTATTTCCGCATATGTAAATTGTGAAATTCCATTAAATGTATAGTGTGGAGAGTTTCCAAGACCACTTATTTTTAATCCTCCGCTAACTCCAGATTCCAATAAAATTCCGCCATCATTTAATAATATTTGAGACGATTTTCCTCCAGAAGAAACATTTTTTATTCTTGCAAAACCTGTGCCAGCTGTAGATATAGTAACTGATGGTTGAGCTCCAGATGTAGTATTTCTCTTTAAAGAAATGGAGTTTGTACTAGTTAGTACTGTGCTATATGTAGGTGTCCATGTAGAATACCACCTATCAAACCAAAGGTCGTCTCCTGCTCCACTATCATTTGTAAATCCAGTAACAACATACGATGTTACTGTTTCTGTATCATGATCTAGCGCAAATTCTCCAGGAGAACCAAAAACAATTTTTTCGTTTGTTCCATCTAGTACAATATCACTATTAGGTGAAGTTAGGTTGCCAGAATTAATTGTCCATCCAGCAATTTTACCAGTTCCATTTTTTGCTAGCTGGAAGGTAGGATTACTATTTGAATTGCCGCTTGCAACGGCATATATTCCACCTGGCTCAAATATAATTCTATTTCCAGATGTAGGAGATGGTGGCACAGCGTCAGAAATATAAAGACCATTACTATCAATATTAACATTTCCAACCTTACCGCTAGTTGCTGTAATATTACCTGTTAGACTTACTCCTCCAGCCGTTAAATTACCGTCAGAGTTTACGTGGAATCCATTTGGTGCTGCAGCTCCAACATCTAATGTTCCACCATTTATTTGAACTCCTTCTGCGGTTAAAACTCCAGCCTGAGTAACTTTAAACTTTGGACTTCCGCTACCACCACTACCACCACCAGCAAAGAACGCATTTGTTCCAGTGCTTATTCCAGCGTATGTTGAACCAGTTTGTTTTTCTATTGTTCCTGAACTTACAGACCAACCAGATATATCTCCAGTTCCAAGCGAGAATTGTCCTGTGCTATTTGGGAATGAGAAGTTAATATTAGCACCGCTATATCCAAACAAACCTCCGCTATTCATAACAACTCTATTTCCGCTAGACTTGTTTGCTCCAGCGTATATTGTTGACGACGCTCCAGTAACTCCAAGGTCTCCAGAGACAGTGCTTGATCCAGTTATATCTACCTGAGACTGGATACTTAAAAGAGTTCCATTAAATGTAATCTTTCCGTTGCCAAGTCTTAGGTTTCCTGAATTATAAATATAGTCTCCAGTTGCCTCAAGATATATTCCGTATGTTGATGCTCCGTTTACGTCAGATCCAATTTTTATGGTATTACCAGTAGGACCAGCTGAAACTAAACCGCCAAAACTTCCATTAGCATCTATTTGAAGATTTGTTCCATCAAACTGAAGCTTATCTTTTAAACTAAATCTTCCTAGGTCATCTGCATAAAATGATGTTGATGTATTATTATAACTTCCAGAACCAATAAATATTCTAGACTTTATAGCAGAAGTAGGATTTGTATACCCTGGAGTATTTTGTGCTATGACATTTGCATCTAATCTAATTCTATTTAGAGAAGTACTTTCTCCAACGTTAATAGTTTTATTTGTAAATAATAAATCAGTAACCATTTTGCTAGCGTCAATCTCGCCAGCCTTAATGTTGTTAGCATATACAGCTTCAGCAGCCAAATCAGCGTTTGCTACCTGAGCGGTTTGAACTGGGCCTACTGCTGTTACTGCTGCCGTAGAAACTCCATCATTATCTCTAGCACGAATTGCTATAAAATAATTTGTTCCATAGGACAACTCTGTTTCTTTATCAGCCAAGGTTCTTATTACGGCGAATGTTCCGTTTACTTCGATAACTTTATATTGAGGGTCTACTATTCCAGTTGAATTTGTTGGCTTTATATATACTTCATATGTTACTGCATCTGGATTCGATACTGGTGGAAAAGTAATTGCAAAAGCCTTAAATAAAGATTTTACATTTGCAGTAGTTATTGTTGGGTTTGCAGATGGAACAGAGCCATCACTTATTGATCCACTAGAATTTAAAGTAAATGTTACCGTAGAGTTATTAGTAGAAATAGCACCATTATTAGAGTATATTGTTTCTACTCTAACCCTATAGGTTGTAGATGGGCTAAGGCCTCCAAATGATGTCTGAGTTGAATCTGTAAATATTGTTTGAAGTGGAGTAGCAAAATTTGTATCAGCATTAGATGTTATTCTAACACGATATGAAGAAACAAACTGATCGGCTGGCTTAGTCCACGATGCTGTTGCTATAGAATCTGTTGCAGAAACAGTTAATCCAGTAACAACACTAGAGTTGACTCTATTATCTGATACCAAAATTGGATTATTAGAAGCAGGAACATAACTTTGATAATTTATTTTATCTCTAGTAGCAACTGATATTGTATAAGACTGACCAACTAAAATTCCACTATTTACTACTAATGTAGAAAGACCTGTACTTGAAGGAAATTCTTGATACCACGTATTATCGTCATTTGTTATTTTTACACTGTAGCCGCCAAAGTCCGCTGGTATTGAACCATTTGTTAAAGATAAAACTATTCTTCCACGTATTCCAGATGGATCTGCTGGGTCTGGCGATCCAGTTCCAGTTAAAGATTGTATTGGTGCTGGTGGCGTAGTGTCTGTAATATCTGGATTAAGTGGAGTAACAGATCCCTGTACAGAAAAATTAGATATATCTGTAAGTGTGTCTCCAAAAAACTTAACTACATAATATACAGTTGAAAAACCACTAGTACTAGTAGTATTTTCTACATATGGTCCAGCACCATAATATTGTGGCGGTTGTGATTCATTTGGAGTAAAGCCAGAAACTGTGCTTGTATAAACTTTAGCAGTTTTTGCAAAACCAGGAAGTGACCAAGATATGCTGAAACCATTTGGAAGAGCAGTTGCAGTAGCTGTTGGAACAACTCCAGACAAATTATTAGTCTTTGAACCAATGCTAAACGGAACTCCATTGCTTATATTGTCTGCAGCATCAATGCTTTTAAATAAACCAGTAAATGAAACTGGGTATTCAGATCCAAATAAACCTTTTAGCTCGTCTTTTGTAATAGTTGCAATTTGGCTTAAAGAAGAACCACTAGGTCTTTTAGACAAAAATCTGGTTGTTGCCCCGCTAGTTAAAAATACTAAGAACCTTTTACCACCGTTACTTGCTGGTATTGTATAGCTTATCTGTATTTCTTCATCTGTACCAATTGATACCCAAGCAGCAGAATTTATTGTAACTTCTCCTGGTGGAGTTGTATCTATTTCTGAAGGATTGACTGGTGTGGTAGATACAACATTGCTTAATGGGCTTATTGCTGCTCCGTCCGCCCCAACATGCCTAATTCTTACATATCTTAGGTCTAAGTCTGTAGTGGGTACCTGATAAGAGTTTGAAGAAGATGTAGCTTTTAATGTTACAGCTGGATCTGTTAATTGCGCTTCAGAAAAATTACTTAGTGTTTTTGACTCATATATTTCTGTTTGCAAATAGTTTGGATATTTTGTTGGATCTGGTATTGGCCAAGAGGCTGTGTAATAATTTATATTTGGAGTTACTGTTAGTACTGGAGCTTCTAAATACTTTACTTCCGCTATGCCAACATTAGTAAATATTAAGGCGACAGAAGGTTTACCTACAACTCTTTTACCGTCTTCATCTTTACCAATATATCTTACAAAGAATACTTCTTGGTCACCAGGCTCTCTTCCAGAAACCTTTAGTGTTTTAAAAGAACTTTGCTGCTCTTGAAAACTATTAGATGATTTTTCTAAGGCCATTACGTAATCACCAGCCTATACTCAAGATCAAGGATGCGTCCAAATTCTTTAGTTATAGGGCTGGCGAGAACTGCTCTACTTATTGCGCCAGTTTCCTGAACATATGTATCATTGTCATCTACTCTCATTCCATCAAAATCAACTGCGGTGCTGGTTGATGAGTTAGCTTTAACAGCTATTTTAAATTTACTAATGAAGTCTGTTGGATTGCCTACTGAATTCGCAAACAAGTCTACTAATGGTATTTCAACTATTCTGTGTCCAGAAGATGCTGTACCTTCTATTCTATAAGAATAGTAATCTGTTTCTGTTGTATGTAAAAATAAATCTATATAATCTAAGTTAGCGTCGTTTTGATAAAATGCTAGAGTTAATGAGTCTGCTGTTGAGTATCCAAAAAAATCAAACTGCAAGTCTGCTGAAACTGCAGTTACAGTAGCTCCAGAGTTTGCTGTTATTTTAAAAGAGGTATTATTAATTTTTGAATTAGCAGAAGATTCTATGTATGATCCTTCAGACCAAGACACGTCGTTATTAAAAAATGTTATTACGGCATTGTCTGCTTGTCTAGAGTTTCTAATTCCAGGAAAGAGACCCATTTCAGAAATAACCGCAGATAGCTGAATTGGAAGTTGAGCTTTTAATATAATAGTATCTGAAGAAAAATCAACAGTGCTTGAAACAACATCGTACTTATTTATTTCAAAATTAAGTTTGTAATCATTTACTGTTGCCGCAGATGAACCAATACCTATTCCAATATACCTAGATCTATCAGAAATTTTATCGGCAAAATAATTTAATATATATCTTTTACCCATGTTAGTAATTAGGTTATTTGATCTGGCAATTTCTTTATCGCCATCTTTAACTACATAGTATCCATATATCATATTTCTGCCACTACCTCATTTTGTGAAAGTATTTCAATGCCAACAATTTCATCTTTTAGGTCTAATGGAACCATGACCCTAAATTCTAATTGAACAGTAGTTCTATTTACTGTGTCCTTTACAAGTTTACCATATTTCAAAAGAGGATTAATATTTTCAAACCCCTCGTTTCTTTTTAAGAATATATCCTTAAATTCTGGAGCTGGTAGTTCTCCATCCCCTAGGCCAGGATCAGTGGCATCATCGTCATCTTCGTTCCACTTTTCATTCTCATCAATTTCATTATCGCCAACAGAAGACCCAGTTCTTAACCTATTCTTACTGGTTTTGTCAACAAACTTGTCGCTGACCAGTTTTGCGGCATTACTATCTTTATCCACGAGGATTCTAGGTTTGTCTTTAACCTCATGAATTGTTAGATTATCTTTAGTAGCCATATCACTCCATTATACCAATTTAGGTCGAATAAATCGAACGTAGTCCAATTCTTGTAGTTATTCCAGTAGATATATCGTGATCTATAGATCTGACTGCAAATTTAGTAGTATTATTAAATCCTCTAGATGGATAATCTACTGAGACTATATCTCCTACCTGAAGAATTGGATTTCCAAAAACCTGCATCTCCAAGTCTATTGTAGATTTTGACCATTGGCTTACAACAAAGTCTGCTAGACCCTTAGCCGCCTCTTTTGTTTGTATCCACTGAGTATCAAACATAGTCACTTGTTTGGTATCTGTTATTTTGTCATCAGTACTAAAATTATTTTGACCAGTGTTTGCTACAGCTTTTCCATATATAAATAAATCTCTTTTACCGCCGTCTGAAAGGGCTATAGTAGAAGAAGAAGTATTAAAGACATAAAATTCTCCACTAAAGTGGCCCAGTCTTTGACCAACAACTTGTGCGAATGGGTCTGTGGCAGTTACTTCAACAGGGTATGTTTGCTCATACTGAGCTTCTCCCTTATATATCTCTCTAACCACATCTCCGAATTCATCCAAGAATTGTCCGTTACGAGTTGTTTCCTCAAATTTAAAATTTTTAAAGAATGAGTTTGCTATAACCCTTCCACTACTTCTTGACATAGTTACGTCCATAGAAAAAGTGTTTCTTGGAACTGCATACAAATAGTCAAAGTAGGCTGTTGACTGGCCACCAGCTACCAAACCAACAAATGAGGTTGGTGTTATTGAATTTACGGAATCTACAATTTTTTCTTCTTTAATTGTTTCCCCATTTACATTTAAAAATATATTATTTGATGTTCCATCTCTTTGTACTAATATGTCTATTGCATAAAATGATTGCTCAAATATGTTGGATGATACTTGCGCTAATACAGATGGAAATCCATTTACGACCTTATATAAAGTAGCCTCTGCTTTTTGATCGGTATTTGCAGCAGACCTTACTGTATAAAGCAATAGCATGTATCCAGTTGCTGTTGATTGATTCCAGAAAAATGTCATTCCAGATGACTGCTGAATCCCAACATTAGAGCTATTTGCCAATTCAAAACCTATAGATGTTCCTATTTGAAATATTGGAACGCTTGATAGATTTACTGATCCAGAAGACAATGGAAGTTGAATATTTTTGCCCACAACATACACATCGTTTTTATTTCCAGAAGCACTTATAGCTAATGCAGAAATATTATCAGATGACTGATTTAGTGCACATACTGTTGATACTGGAACGCTTTCTTTAGAAAATGGAGCAACCATTTTAAATTTACTTGCAGTATACCCCTTTGAAGAAAGATCTCTATTTTGTACGGGTGAAGATGATGTAGTAGGAGTATTAAACGCATTTCTAGTTTTTATTCTTAACTTACCAGTTGGAGTAAGTCTATTGTCATGTTTAGCTCTTAGTTCTAAATATTGCCCAGAATCTGAAACATCAGAAATTCCATCTGGTGAAGAAAATTGTATAGCGTCATATTCTATAATTTCATTTCCAATTAAAACATAAGAATTAAATCTTGTTGGGATTACGTCTGAAAATACTCCACGGTTTGGATACAATATGTAGTTGCCAGAAATACCTTTGTATGGTGAAGCAAACAAAGTAGATGGGGCTTGCTCTGTCCAAACTGGCTGTGAACTATCTTGTAAATTACTAGTCATTGGTATATTATATGTAACCTTAGCAACACTTGTTGTAGGAGTAACCTTACTATTTAAAGATATAATATCTGGCTTTCTATTCCCTGCCCCCGCAGTATTTCTAAATGTCCAGGAGGGTGTGGCTGTTTTATCGTAAAATTTGTCTCTACTAATAAATACTAATTTTCCATATTCATCTATAAAGGCTACAGTCTGGCTTTCTCTACATAATTCTTGTATTGCTTGCCATACAGTTTTATTTCTATTTGACCACCAGTATCTACAAGTAAGCACATCCGCATCGCACTTACTAAAATCATAATCAACAAATCCTATAGCATCAAGAAGTCTCCACAATATGGACTGAAATGATGAGTCCTTGATAAGAAGTTCTGGGGATCTAGATTCTTGTAAAAATTTTGCAGCATCTAAAGCGGTAATACTATAGTTTCCATAATCATCAGATGTATACTCATTAATATAAAAAATTCCTTGCTGAACAGTATAAGTATCATTGATTACAAATGATAGTGTAGACTTTACATTTGGAAGAATCATTACTTTATTATTTACAATCGAATCTCCACGAACAAATTGGATTATGTCAAATTCAGCTATAGTAGATAGATCAAAAGCTGCGGAATTAGCAGTAATCATTCCTATTGGTAATTGATTATCATTCATTGAGTCATCTTTTGTAACTCCAGCCCTTATGACTCTATTAGAAATATCTAAAACATATTTAGGAGAAACTTCTATAATTCCTACGTAAGGAGATCCAGAAACCGATACGGTGAGTGATGATATAGATATTGGAGTAGAAAACGTTGCTGGCTGTGTAGTTGACCATGTACCGTTGGACTGCAGCCAAATATCTACAACCCCATTTGCTGGAACAGATCCAGTGTAATAAGAACCAATAGTTATGGTGCTAGAAGAATATGACGTTTCTACTCTTACGGAAATCTTATTGGTTAGAATATTTTGTGGTGCAGACCCTGCAGAGTTTTGATAATTTATAGTTACTGAAGCATTTCCCTGAGTAACAAAAAGAGTATATGGGTTCTTCTTGTCTGGCATATAAACTCTAGTAGGTGGTATAGTTTTTGTTTTATATGTTGGCATTGTATTTGACTGGCCTAATATAGCATATTTAACTCCAGCCTTTGATGGTCTAAAGCTTTCAACTATAGACTCTTTTGGAAAAAGTTCCGCAAACATGGGTGGTTGAGTTGATGATGTAGTAACCTGAACTTTGCCCGCCATCTCGTTCATATTATATTCGAGTACAAGCTTAGGAACAGCCTTGATAGACGTGCTATCGCTTAAGGCTGTTATTAGCGCTGAGTCTGTACTAAGCATTATACCTCTTGCATTTCTATTGATAAATTATAAAAAGTATCTATTCCACGCTTTATTATTGATGGTTGAAAGCCAGTAAATATTACTGTATATGGGCCTTCATATGTATTATCGGCTTTTCTTATTCTAATATTAAATGATGCTCTGCCGAGAGCTGAATCATAGAATGTTCTTAAAGAGTCTACTGACCATGTAGCATCTTTATCAACAATGTGAGTTGTAGTTCCAGGAACAAAATCCCAGGATACGGAAAAAGTTTTTTTATCTGCAACATAGAACTTTCTTAATGTTCCGTTTGCCATTCTTCTTACGTCTTCTATTCTTTCTGTAGAAATTTCAAGGGCATTTCTATTATGCTCTGTAACCTTATTCCAAGTGCCTACTGGAGACTCTATCTCTAAGATAGAGCCTTTAGGCAATGTAATCTTATATGGCATTATGCTTGTACCAACCTATCATATCCAACTCTTTGATTCATTAATCTCATCTTAGCCTCTATTACATTTGCTATTTGATCTGCGCTGGCTCCTGGATTATTTACACTAACATTAATATAATAATTGCAGTCTGCGCCAGCACCGCCATTATTATTTAGCTGTCTTACCGCACTCATAAGTCTATCTGCTGGAACAACATTTCCGCTCATATTAGGAATAAATAGCTCTGGACCCTTTTCTCCAACAAGGTAAG
>JACCEE010645334.1_pt1 | contig 40944 bp, 32 predicted proteins | sample 7449931 | NCBI WGS metagenome assembly JACCEE01 (sample SAMN15323457, study PRJNA562643) | freshwater metagenome | isolation source: river surface water | place: USA:Blue River Watershed | collected 2017-08-19 | reverse complement strand
TAATCACGGTAGGAGCGTTGTAAAAAATATTCATAGGACTTTGTCCCATCTTGGCCACCCACTCAACAGGACTTTGACTCATTTGGGCCTTGCAATGCTCATTAATGACATTTAAAACATCTTGATTTTGAATGACAGTAAAATGCCAGGGTTGAGTATTGTGAGCGCTAGGTGCCCACATTGCGGCCTCGAGAATAGCATTCAATTGCTCTTCACTAATCTGTTGATTGGTATAGGCACGTATGCTTCTGCGATTTTTAATCACATCTAAAATACCTTTCATAGAAAACTCCGGAATCAAATAATGGTCAATTCAAAAAACCAAGAAAAAATGGCCAAAGTGAAGGCCGTAAAAAGCGGAATGGTGAGATTATCATCGACCTTGAGGGGAATCATTTCAAAAAGAGAACAACAAAAAGAAACTAAAAAAGCTACCACGCCTATTTGCCAAGTGAAAATCCCTTCGGCATCAACAAGGACATAACTCAAACAACAAAATGTAGCGAACATGAAAGCTAAAGAACCTTCTAAGGACTTATTAGGAACAACTCTTCTCTTTCCAAAACGAATACCGATAATAGCAGAAAGCGGATCAGCAATGGCCAGAGTAAGAATAGCCCCTACGGCAATCGTTTGTGGAAAAGTCAAAATGGTGAGCAAAATGGCCATCGCGTAAGGAATAGCAGCTGATTCCTTAATTTGCTCTTCGGCCCTCAAAAGATAGCGACCAAGAACAGCAAAACGCTTAGAAAACTCTGGATAATTGATACGAATCTGTTCAATAAAATAAAGTAAACAGGCAGCCGTACCTAAAATATAAACAATTTGCTGATGAGTTAAAAAAGCTTTGTAGGTGCTCGCAACGATAATCCCCATAGAGGCATGGAAAAAGCGGCGGCCTAATTGAAAATTATTACGTGTTGCCTGAATAGGCGCGTCCTCAATTTGAGGACTCATGTTTTCTTGCTCTTGATTCATGCGCTTATGTTAACTGATTGAAAAGATTTTGCCTACCCCATCTATAAGTTTTATAAGACTCTTGAGTCTGGAACAAATTTGAGTCAAAAAGCATGCATGAAAAATTTATTTTTAATTTTAAGCATTCTTTTTTGCTTAAACTCTTTCTCTGCAGAATTATTATCGCCATTCCCCTCTTTTGTGAACGGCTTAAATATTCCAAATGCAGATGAAGTCGGAACAAGTTCTAAAGTCTATAGAGGAATGGCCCCTCGTGAAATGGTTAATGAACTAAGTGATTTCGGTTTTACTGATATCCTTATTTTTAAACGTCAAACTCGTACTGAGGTGGATGAAGAACGTCAACAGCTTCTAAACTTGGGTTTTAAACCTGAAAGAATTCATTATATTCCATTCAATTGGAAACAATATCGCTCTATAACACAAGCTTGTGAACAAACCCTCCAGGCCCTAAGTCTTCTCGTGCAAATTAAAAATAGCAAAGATAGAAAAATCTATTTTCACTGTACGATGGGTGAAGATCGTACAGGTCATCTTGCTGGTCTTTATAGACTTTTAACTGAAAAAACGACCATTGAAGAAATTTACCAAGACGAACTCTGTTCCCATGGTTTTGCTGAGGGCAACAAACAAAAGCCTGCAGATATCGCTAGCTTAGTTAACGGTGAACTCAAAGGTCTCTTTCTCGCACTAGCTGAGAAAATTGAGAAAGGCGAAATAACTCAAGCTAAAATTTTTAAACGATTTTGTTCTAACTTAGAAACAACCTACAAAAAAGAATTATTTAAATGTCTTTGATTTAAGTATGTTAGCTATTACTTGTTGCGCCGTGTAATTTTTTCAAAGCGCTAGTTTCCACCCCATTTTTCTTTAAACTGGCTCTACTTCACGAATTGATTAACTTGGAGGTCCTGATGAGTCTCAAAAAACTATCTCTCGCCCTTGCTTGCGTCACTGCTTTCTCGGCTGCTCCTAGCTTCGCTCTGGATCAAATGAACATTAGCCCCCTACTTTCCTTAGATAAGTCTGGTTCATCTTTAGTTTGCGGTGATGCCCTCCAAACAATCTGTCGCGATACTGAAGCAGATAGAAGAGAACGCGATCAACGTGTAAACGTTTTAAAAAATGAGATAGCCTCTGAAGCTGCCCGCAATGCAGCTCCTCGTATCGAAGAAATGAAACGTCAAATTAAACCCATTCATTTCATCAAGCGCATGGTGGCCACTATTAAAATTAAAAACCAAGAAATTATGAAATCAGCTTCTAAGCGTATCGCTGGTTTCGAAGGTCAGACGATTAATACTGAAAACGTTAATCGCATCAAAGAGTATATGTATCAGGCCATTGATACTTCAAAATTTGATGGCACAACAAAAAATAATTTTAAAAATACAGTGAAGAGCATCGTTGTAGGTAACTTCAATGACTATATTGAGCGCACCAACCTTGATGACAACGTTCTCGCTCAGCTCTTAGGAAATGCTTGTGGTTCTGATGGTATGGTGGAAAACGCTTTCGCTACAACAATTGGAAGCGACAAGTACGTACTTATTTGCCCAGGCTTTCTTATTGGACTTAACGAAACTCCCAATGAGTCAGAGCGCTTCAATTCCGTTTTACAGGCCCTCACTCACGAAATGGCCCACCATATCGACAACAGCAAAGTTGGAAACGAACTCTATGCTCCTTTTCTCACCTGCGTTGCTGACAACTATGCTGATCAATTCAACAAGACAAAAGAAGATACTAAGTTCTGTAAGAAAAATGCTAATGACCCACAAGCTTGTAACTTAAAAGTCACAGTAAGCCATGCTGGTGAACTTGTCGCTGATGCTTGGGGGATTAAAGTTCTTAATCTCCATATGAGAAACCAAAGCTACAGTTTTGCTCAAGCTGACCAACTCTTAACTGAAAGCTGGGTAAAACTTTGTGACACTGGTGACGAAGGTATCCATCCAACAGGTGATTTCCGTATCGGCACTATGCTTAGAAAGAGCCCAGAAATTTCTAACTACTTAGCTTGTGATAACTCTCAAGTCAGTGCAAAGCCTGCTTGTACCTTAGAAGGAGCTGTTAATCTCTAAGAAATGGGTGTAAGTTCGCTTTCATGTTCCTCTATTCTGAAACAGTACATATTTTTCTCGCTCGGGTACGCTCTTATGCCAAAGAGATACTCGAGCGAGAAATGCATTTAAAGATCTCACGTTCTCGAATTTTCTATCGTGGCATTTACTATCCCATCAACTTCGTGGTGTACGAGGGCCCAAACTTGGGTTACTGGGATTACCGTTCGTATCAGATAGGCATCAATAAACGAGTCATGCTTTCAGCGAAAACTGAAGTCATCAAAGATATACTCCGCCACGAGTTGGCCCACATGATGATGACCTATCTCCATGGACCAACTCTCACTCCCCATTCCCCTGAATTTCGCGAGCTTTGTCGAAGTTATGGTTGGGGGGAAAATGTCTCTGATGCTCGTTCAGACATTGAAATAGAAAATCAAAAAATCGAAGGGGATATCGCCTCTGAAAAGCTCATCGAAAAAATCAAAAAGCTTCTCTCCTTGGCCTCAAGCTCCAATCCCTATGAAGCGGAACTGGCCACCATCAAGGCCAATGAACTTCTTTTAAAACATAATTTAGAAAAGCTTTCTCTTCTGGAAAAATCAGTTGAAGAGGTTTGGGTTAAAAGAGTCCTAACGACCTCCAGAAACTCAGCCAAGCTTCACGCCATCTATGAAATTCTTCAAACCTTTTTTGTAGCCCCTGTTTTTAATTACGGCAAGGGTGTGCTTTATCTCGAAGTCACCGGCTCACGCACCAATGTGGAATTGGCCGATTATGTGGCCAATTTTCTAGACCAGGAATTGGAGCGCCTTTTTATTGTTTATCAAAAAGAACACTCTGATCTCAAAGGGCAAAGGGCCAAGAATTCTTTCTTTAAGGGCATGGCCGAAGGCTATGTTGAAAAGATTAAAAAGACTCAAAAAGAAGTGAGTCTTGCGGAAGGAAAAGAACTCATCGTTCTAGAACTTGATCTCAAAAGACAAGTGCGCCTGGCCTACTCCAGACTCGGCTCTACTTCAACTTCCCGAAGAGAAGATTCCTATTCAAAAAATTTAGGAAGAAAGGCCGGACAGAATCTTTCCATCCACGGCGCCATCTCTAAAGGTGTCTCTAAGATTAAAGGCTTTCTTACCTAAAGGATAACCTCTTGGGCCGGCGCTCTCATCGTATAATGTGATCCCATCACCTTGCCATAAGCCCCGGCCGTGGCGATGAGAATCAAATCACCTTCTTTGGTTGTTGAAGGAAGTTTACGAGTAGTACCTAAAACGTCCCCTGACTCACAAATAGGTCCCACGATATTGCAAACCATATCGCAAGGATCATGAAGCTTAGAGAGATTGACGATCTCATGATAGGCCCCATAAAGCGCAGGACGAATGAGAGAATTCATTCCTGCTTCAATTCCTATATAAAACTGCTCACCCTTAGGTTTAATTTGAGTGACCTTCGCGAGTAGGACTCCAGCATCGGCCACCAGATAACGGCCTGGCTCCATCCAAAATTCAATTTTACCTTTTTTCTCCATTAAGAGATCTAAGGATTTTGATACATGAGCCAAGTCAAGAAACCTATCTCCTCTCTTGTAAGGAACCCCTAAGCCTCCGCCTAAGTCGATATACCGTAGTTCTGGGAAATCATCCACAAGTGCCAAAAGCGCCTGCCCCATCTCAAACCAATTCTTAGAAGTAAGAATTCCACTTCCGGCGTGGGCGTGAAGGCCAAGCACTTTCACCTTATGTTTCGAAGCAAGTTCTTTAAAGTAAGAAATCTGATGGAGAGGAACGCCGAATTTGGATTCATTTCCTGCGGTACAAACAAAGCGGTGATGGCCTCTCCCTATCCCTAAATCGACACGAACAAAAAGTTCTTTATTAGAAAAGAGAGTAGGCCACGCCTCCAATGGATAGATACCATCCAAGGTGACGTGGACGCCTAACTCAAAAGCCTTCTCGTATTCTCTTCGTGGAGCAAAATTGGGAGTGAAGAGTACACGTTTCCTATCAATTTGAGGAAAGAGTTTCAAGATGTGCATCACCTCTTCAAGAGAGACACACTCAAAACCAAAGGCATGCTTTTCAATTTCTTTTAAAAGGATTTCATTATTGTTGGCCTTAACTGCATAGAGAAAGCGATCCACATTTTTAATCGTATTCAAGCGTTCACAGGCCTTAGAGACCTCTTCCCTTGAGTAAGCATAAGCTGGGGTTGCTTCGACTTTTTCAAAATTTTTAAGGAGAAATTCTCTTTTATCTTTCCACCAGTCGTTAATAAATGAGGGATGATTTCTTTCATCCACCTGAAAAATCTCAGACCACATAGGACCAAAGGTAGGATCAGACATTTCTTCTTTAAAGAAAAACTGATGAAGCTCTTTACTTAGACGCTCAGCCTGAGCCTCCTCGACAACGCAAGTAAGATTGAGATCGGTGGATGATTGTGAAAGCATATAAATCTTATGCTCTTCAAAGGTTTTAAAAGCTGGTGCCAACTCGTGAAGAATATGGCGTATACTTTTCCCAACAAGAGCGACAGTTGCACACCCCGTGATGACATCGACTTGACAGTATTCAGAAAGATCTTGAAGAAGTCCATCAAGAACCTCCTTATCCATATGATTGGTCTTGGTATCTAAAGCCACTGTCACGTTGGTTTCAGCTGTAGAAACCTGGTTAATAGATAATCCCCACTTTTTAAAACAGGAAAAGGCATTCGCAAGAAATCCCACCTGCTGCCACATCCCCAAAGTATTCATGGAGATCACTGTAGTCCCAAGACCTAAAGAAATGGCCTTCACTCTGGGGGCAGAGTTCACTCGATCAGAAATGATAGTCCCTAAGAGATCGGGTCTTTCCGTAGAGTAAACATGAAGAGGGATTTTGTGAACCTGCACAGGAGCGATGCAACGAGGATGCAACACTTTCGCTCCAGTTGAAGCAATCTCTTGAGCCTCGTCATAGCTCAGTTCTTTAAGAAGTCTCGCTTGTGGTATGGCCTTAGGGTTAGCAGAAAACATCCCTGGAACATCCGTCCAGATCTCTAACCAAGGGGACTGAAGTTTTGCGGCCAGATATGAAGCGGAGACATCGGAGCCTCCCCTACCTAGTAAAACAGTTTCACCTAAGCTATTTCGTGCAATAAAGCCCTGAGTAATAAAAACTTTTTCCTTGTGTTGTTCAAGCTTTTTCTTCAAAACCTCATCAGAATCGCACTCGCAAAGAGCCTCTAGATAACGTTTTTTTAAAGAACCTGTTTCATATTCAGAGGCGAGCATATGCTCTCTGATATCAAGCCAGGCATTTGAAACTTGCTGTTTTTTTAAAAAAGCAGAACCAAGTATTGTCGAAAATATTTCTCCAAAAGAAAGGATACGGGCCCAATTTTTAGGACCAGCATCTGAAAGGATGGCCACTCCGCAGAGGAGTTTTTCAAACTCAAAAAACGAGGCGCCAAGAACTTCTTGAAAATCTATACCGAGTTCATCACACATATCTTGATGAATTTTTTTTATTTCAAAAAGTTTTTCTTGATAATCGCCTTTGGCGGCGGCCAGAGTGAGATTTTCCAGTTTTGTTGAAATACCAGTTAAGGCAGAACAAACAATCATCACCTTATCAACTCGATTTAGTCTTTCTCTGACAATGGTAGCAATGTTATCCCAATTAGATCTTTTGGAAACACTAGTTCCACCGAATTTCAAAACGAGTATGCTCACATTTTCTCCTTAAATAAAACTCAAGAGAAACGTTAACATAAAAATGAGCAAAGAATCTGTTTAGAGTTTGTTAAGAATCTGTGAATTACAGTCCATACTTCTGAAGAATCTTTTTGATGATCCCTCTTTTTTCTAAATCGAGAAGTTTTTTATCGAAGCGATGAAAATCTCTTTCATTCATGGCCTTTTTAGAAAACCCTATACGATAAGTCATAGAGGTTCTAAGAAGAGAAGCCCCTTTTACATTCACAAGTCTTTTTTCTTTAATGTAATAATCGGCAATATGTGAATTTAGATAAACCAAAGGATGCTTATCTTTTACTAAGCGCTCAACAACATTCTTAAAAGTTGCTTCACGCTTAATTTTTAAACAATGAGAACAACTTGCACTAAGTTTACTTAACTCTGCCTCTGCACCAGACGAGGTATGAACGCTAATTTCTTCACTTCCAAAATCCTTCAAATCACGAATTTTTGAAATAAAAGAGACACTGCCATAAAAGACATAGTAGGAAGGAATATTGAAATCACTAAAATAATAAAGACTATCTCTCTCCGGAATTTTCAAAAAAGGAGCTGTGCCATGAGCGGCTCCAGTTTCCAGAACCTTTAGCATGCGCTTAATCGGAAAAATTTCAAACTGGCATTGCTCTTTTAACTCTTCACAAACCTTTCCTAAAATCTCTGGATAAAGCCCAGTGATTTCCTTGTTCTTATCGATAAAGAAATAAGGAGCTATATCCTGTCCCAAAAATAAAAAAGGTTTCTCTTGAGCATGAAGAGAAAGGCTTAGGGAAAGCAGCAAAAGGAAGCAAACCAAACATCTGCGAAACATTAATTCTCCATAAGAGGTAATTTCTCAATTATAAGAGAAAAAGCAAATACAATAGATGGTTTTAGCGATCTTACCGGTAAAGTTTGAGAGAGCGTTTTACTCGGCCTTTGCTAACGCAAACGTCGTCCGACGTGGGGATTGTAATAGCCCAAGCGAAGTCCCGGAAAATCCGTTTCAAGATTATGAATCATACGACGTATACCCAGGGCCGGACTATCTTTAAATCCAATTTCATCCAGATAAAAGTCGGGATCAATATTGAGATTACGAGTCTGGATCATGTCAACAGGATAACGTTCAAGGAAACGCCACAAAGCTTCCATCTCTTCTTGAGAATCTGTAAAACCTGGAAGAAAGAAAAGATTAAGTGAAACCCAAAGCCCCTTATCAAGGGCCATATCTAAAGTTCGAAGAACATCTTCGTACTTATAACCTTTAGGCTTGTAGTAACGATTATAATAATTTTTAGAAACAGAATTAAGACTTATGCGGATAGAATCTAAACCTGCATCCATCATCGCTTTAGCATTCTCAGGGAGTGAGCCGTTAGTATTTAAATTGATAGTTCCCACATCAGTTTTCTTACGAATAAGTTTGATGGCCTTAGCTAAATCTTTGCCACGAACCAGTGGCTCCCCTTCGCAACCTTGACCGAAACTTCCCACAGGCTTTTTAACCTTAGAAAAATGGTGACAAAAAACTTCAGCAATTTCTTCAGGAGTCGGAGAAAAATCAAGACGAAACTGTGCTGCTTTAATTCCCGTTTTTTCTTGATGAGATAAACAGCCCAAACAGCGAGCGTTACAAACAGGAGAAGTAGGAACAGGAACTTCATGACGCCCTAAAAAGAAGTTACGAGCACAAAGACAACGATACTCAGTTGAACACATATAAAGCTGACGAATCAAACGGTTTTCAGGATAGAGATCAAAAATCTTTTCTTTCTTTTTTTCAAGGAGAGGATCATTTTCATGTTCCTCAGGATCAGAGCGTTTATCTTTATCGATACGAATAGCAGGAACGTAAAATTCGCCATCGATAGAAACGACCCCACTATAGGCCCACAATGAAAGCGTTGGAGCTTTGGGTTTATTAACGTAAGCTGGAAGAAATGTACGCAGATAACCAGAACTCACAAAGGCAGAAGCGGCCCAAGCCTCAGTTCCAGCAATGCGCTTTACTGTTTTAAAATTTCCTTTTTTAGGATCGAGCACAACAGGATGTCTCTCGGGAAGAGAAAAAATAAAGCTGCCGTAAGGAATAGGAATCAAATCGATCTCATCTACCGTGACATGCTGTCTTCCTGAGCGAAAGGCAGGGAGGAACTCAGGGGTTTCCATTATATTATGCTTTTTATCACAGTAAACAAGTTGCATGGATTGGTCCTTATTTATAACTTAAGTTAAGCCACTCTAAGCTAGCACGAATTGTGTTCTCTCGCTAGCTTAGGCTTCCACTTTCTACTTGCCAACAAACTGTGTAGGTCGCTTCTTAGTTTTTGATCTTTACTTGAAAAACACAAAATAGTTAAAGGAACCCATTGAATCTAAAATCGGGCTGGTTCTATAATGGAAAATAGGATGATTCTTTTCGATTTTGCGGTCGTACGTTGATTCATGTTGCACGTTTGTTGTTGGCAAGATCGAGACCTACACGAAAGCGCAAGGCCTTCACTCAAAAGTAGCTATGAAGCCTGCAATCTGGGATAACAATCCCCTTGCATTCATGAACGTCTGGGAAAACGTGTGCTACGTTTGGGTACTTCTTTGAGCTTAGATTGCTAGTTTAATACTAGCGAACAAAAGCTTGAAGAATCTGGGGTCGAAAGAGCTTTGTCGCCAAATTGGGAGGCGGCAATGGTTCGTCTCATCACTTCCACATTGGGAGTGCTCGGACTCGTATTACTTACTTCTTGTAACCAAGAAGAGTATTACCAGAAAGAGTACCTCACACCTTACAACGGGGTTAACACTTCCGTTGTAAAGACTCCAATTCCAACAACGAATGGGAATCCTACTCTTCCAAACACTGGCTCTGGAACAAATTCTAATCCTAGTAACCCAAGTGATCCATCAACAACACCAAGTCCTACTCCATCAGCGACAGTCGTTCCTGATCCTACAGCAACAGCTACTCCTGTTGCTACAGTCACTCCTGACCCTACGGCAACGGCTACTCCTGTCGTTACAGTGACTCCTGTTCCTACGGCCACTCCTGTTGTTACTGTGACTCCTGTTCCTACGACAACACCTGCTCCGAATCAAAAACTGGTGAGCGAGCAATTCACTCAAAACTCATCGACTCCTGGAAAAGTAGATATTCTTTGGGTGATCGACAACTCCGGTTCCATGAGAGACAACCAAGATAACCTTGCTCGTAACTTCGATGTTTTTATCAACGACTTCATTGTTAAAAACATTGATTTCAAAATGGGTGTGACAACAACAGACGCGACCTATCTTTTCAATGGCCGTCAGATTTGCGGCGAAGACAAACTTTCTCTTACTCAAGCTCAAGCTAACCCTACACAGTTTATCTACGACTTCCAAACTTGCGTTCGTGTTGGTGACCAAGGCTCAAGCCAAGAAAAAGGTCTTCATACCATGAACGAGTATTTCAAAAAGTATTCTTCGACTTTTGTTCGTACAGATGCTTACCTTGTCGTCATCATTCTTACTGATGAAAACGACCAATCTAGTTTAACTGTTCAAGCTTACGCTGATGCTCTTAAAGCTTATAAGAGTAATGCTGGTCTTATCAAATACTATGGACTTGTTACGACAGTTCTTCCTGTTCCCCGCACCGTAGAAAGTATAGGTACTCGCTACATGCAAATGAGAGATATTCTTGGCGGTACAATTGCTGATATTACCAGTGACTTCTATCAAACTCTTACGGACTTTGGTGGAAGTATCGTCAACCTCATGTCCAGTTTTGCCCTCTCTCAGAATCCTGTAAGCAACGTTGTCGTTAAAGTCAACGGTCAACAAGTCATGACTGGTTGGACTTATGACGCTCAAAACAGAAGTGTGAAATTTGATGATCAAAGCATTCCTTCTGAGGGTGCTACGATCACTATCGAATACTACGTGGAGCAAACATGAATACTCTTTGGGGCCAACGCATTTTAGTTGTTCTAGGTTTAAGCTTCAGCCTTATCGGTTCCACTTGGGCCACTGAAAAAGACGTGTACGACTTTAAATGGTTGGACCCCGACAAGAGTGTTTATGTGCTTCAAAACAAGGTCTACAAGAAAGCCAAAACTTGGTACGGCGATGTGAGCTTTTTAAAAGGTCTCTCCTCTACTTACGAAGACACAAAAGGGATAGATATCAAAGGTGGTTACTTTTTCCACGAAGAGTGGGGCATAGAACTCTATCACACAGAGTATTTTCATAAGAACAATGAAAACTATGTGAACATCATGCGCCTCAACGGGACAGTTCCTTTTGTCCGCCATATCAACAATGCGACTGGCGCACTTGTCATCTGGGCTCCATTCTATGGAAAAATTAACACCTTTAACCGCATCTACTATTTCGATTGGTCTTTTGGTGCCGGTCTTGCAAAATTAAATGCTGAAAGCAATATCCAAACAGTACGCGACCCTCTTGCTCCAAACTATTTTCAAAAAGAAAAATACACTGCGGGCGTTTTAAAAACAGAACTTCGCTTCTACCTTTCTAAAAAAGTTCACATAGGTCTTGAACTTAGGAATAGTTTTTACAAGGCTCCAAGTGCAGCCAATCCAACACAGAAAAACCTAAAAACCAATAGTGATGCTTTATTCTCTATTGGTTTTTCATTCTAAGGGAGAAGGATCATGAAAGAAGTTCTTTACTCTCTTATTGCTCTCTCGATCATTGGCTTAGCAGCAGAAGCTTTCTCTCGTGAAAACCAAGAAAGTAATTTTTCTTTAATGAACAAGGGTGACAAGTATGTCCTCGAAGGCAAAACAGAAAAGGCCCTAGAGCTTTATGAACAATGCTTAAATAAAAAAGACGGCGACTCTGATGAAGAAAAACAGCTTTATCATGAATACTGTCTTATTCATAAGGCCCGCGCTCTCTTTAAAGCTAAACGTTTAGAGGAAGCCCTCGATGTTTACGATACTCTTCCCAAGGGGTCTTATCTTTGGCCCACCACTCTTGTTGAAAAAGCATGGATTTTTTATAAGAAGGGTGATTACAACAGAACTCTGGGCCTTCTCGCTACCTACAAATCCCCCCTTCTTCAAAGTTACTTTATTCCAGAGGTAGAAGTCCTTAATGCCTTAGTATATTTCAGACTTTGTCTCTGGGATGATAGCTTCACCATTGTTCAAGACTATGAAGCTGAAGAAAGCAAAGCGAAAGAACTTAAGACTTGGATCGCCAACAAAGGTTATAAAACCATAGAACTCAATACAGTCGCTGGTTTTGATGCCCTCCCTTATGGCCGCACACTTTGGTTACAACTTCTTCACCGCCCTTGGATAAAAAACGAAAAAGAGAAAAGAGAAATTTTAGCTAAACTAGCAACTTTTCTTGTCAGCGAAATTGAGCGTGCTTCTCAGGACCTCTTTAGTATCTCCCTTGAACTTTATACGAAGAAAAAAAGTCTTATTTATAAAAAAGAAAAACTTATTTCAGATCGCTATCGTGGTGATTTAAGTAACGTTCATAGAAAAGTAGATCAGTATTTTTGGGATTTTCGTGGGGAGTTCTTTGCTGACGAACTCGGAGACTACTCCTTTGGCTTAAAATCCAACTGTGAAACTGTACGCAAAGGGGGATCTTATGAATCTCAATGATGTACTCCTCGTTCTTGTTTTCATCTTTGTCGCCAAAGTGGTTGTAGCTCAAGAACCTAAAGTTGAAATCAAATACGAATATAAAAAATATGAAAAAGTCGACTTGGGAGACCTTTCTGTGAAAGGAAATATCGTGACTCCCGGTGACTTAAGTGTGAATGAAAGGGCCAAAAGACTTTTTGAACGCCCTCTTCCAGAACGTATGAACTATGACAATGAAAATAAAGCTGATCATAACTTTATCAATTAACTGATTTCGCAATCCTGAGGGGGGCCTATGGATGCAGCAACAACAACAACTCAAGTCGTTCAACATGCTAGTCAGCTCAACATTTTCCAGCAGTTTGCACTCTTCCTTCAAGAAGGTGGTGCTTTCACCTACATTATTGTCATCATCTTCTGCATAGGTATCGCTATTGTTTTAGAAAGAGCGAGAACACTTTGGAGAGCCGATACCAATGGCAATGCTCTCATGTTGGCAGTAAAAAAACATATTTTAAATAACCAAGTTGAAGAGGCCATACGTCTTTGCTCTTCAACTAATGCCCTTCTTCCTAAAGTTTTAAAAAGTGGATTAAAGAGGGCCAATCAAAATAAAGAACAGATTAAAGACGCAGTCGAAACAACCATTCTTGAAGTTCTTCCCCAATTAGAAAAACGAATGGGTTATATTGCTCTTCTCGCTAACGTCTCCACCCTTTTTGGACTTCTCGGAACAATCAGCGGTTTGATTTCTTCTTTTAGTGCGGTGGCCAATGCTGACGCCGCCACCAAAGCACGCCTTCTTGCTTCAGGTATTGCCGAGGCGATGCACGCCACCCTTCTTGGTCTTGTAAGCTCCATTTTTCTTATGCTTATTTATTCAGTTCTTTCTAGTAAGTCTGAAAAAATCGTTGGTGAGATAGAAGAAAACTCTGCCAAATTAATCGATATTCTCGGTAGCCGAAAATCTCATTATATCCCTCGCGATGATAAGGCTGCGTAATCCATTCGAGTGAGGAAATTATGCTAAGAAGACAAAGAAAAGAAAGAGACACAAACCCGAACCTCATCCCCGTGATGGATGTAACCTTTCTATTTATTTTCTTCCTACTTATGTCCGCTCAGTTTATTGAAGTAAGTCAAGTCGTAAGTGATGCTCCTACCATTAAGACAACAGACTCCCAAAGCGATGAAAAGCCACTTAACCTCACCCTTATTATTGATAAAGACAACTTAACAGTTTTAAAGGGACTCGAAGGAACAACAGTTAAACGTTTAGGCCGAAGCAAAGAATTTAATGAATTAACAGAACTTCATGCCACTTTAATGGATATTAAAAGTTCAGCTCCGACAGAGAGATCTATTATCGTCCGTCCCGCTGCAGAGATCCCTTATGAAGATGTGATTCGTATTTTAGATGCTGTTCGAGAAGTAAAACCGAAGACCGATGAAAAACTTTTTGATCTAGTTGTATTCGAAACTTAATCGAAGGAACTTTATGTCTGCAGGTAAAACAATCAAAAGAAAGCGCATCAAAAAACACAGTTTAGAGATCAGCATGAACTCTCTTCTAGATATTGTGATGATTCTTCTTTTCTTCTTGATTAAATACTACACCTCTACTGTTTTTGACGTTCAAACTCCTGATGGCATGAAGCTTCCTGCAGGTTCAGCGAAATCGGCTGGAGGTAATGACCTCTCTATTATCGTTGACAATAACCAGCACATCCTTATTCAAGGCAAAGTCGTTTGCCAAGTACAAGGCAACCAAGAAAAGAATGAATGTCTTTATAACGAGTTAATGAAAAGACGTGATCCTGCTTCTGAAAAAGATGTGGCGGTCAATATTCTTGTTCATAAAGATCACCCTTATAAAGTGGTGAGAGAGATTATGCATACCTCTGCCATGGCGGGAAAAAGTCAGTTTAAGTTAATTGTTGAATCCAAAGTTCAGTAAGAGGTCTTAGAATGAAAGCTCTCGTTTTCTCCCTTATTCTTCTTCTTAGTTTTGAGCTCAAGGCCCAAAACGATAGTAAGTCAGAGCTTATCAAGCTCAATGAGGGAGAAATGAAACTAATTGAAAAGCGTGGTGCTACGAACTCAGAACTGAAGCACCGCTACCTTGAACTGATGAGTGAAAAGATTGGTTTTATTCGCGAACGCGAAAACAAATACTATATGAATTTAAAGACTGAAGTTCGCAAAGAAAGAACGAAAGATAGTTTTTTTGAAGAATCAAAATCCTACTATAAAAAGACTAGAGAATATGGTTTAGACCTCATTAAAAATCACCCACGCTATGATCGTCTTGCTGAAGTTTTGTATACTCTGGCCCTCAATGCTCGTGATTTTAGTAAAGAGAAAGAAGAAGAAACATTTTTTCTTGATGCTCTTAAGCGCACTCATCAAGACTCCCCTGTGGCCCACCAAAGTCACATTGGCCTTGCGGAATTTTATTACAACGAAAAGAAATTTGAAGAGGCTCACAAGTATTATAAGAAGATCATCCAAGTAGAAAGCGACACTTGGCTTCCTAAACATCTTTACAATATGGCCTGGTGCGAACTTAAACTTAGAAAATTTTCTTCATCTATCGAGTTGATGAAGAGGGCCTTTGAACTTGCTCGTGATCCAAGTTATCTTTCCAATGCCGATGACGTTTTAGGACATATCGGAATGTTTTATATTCAAGCCGATCGCTCAGAGGAAGGGATTGAGTTCTACTTACAAAAAAACATACGCCCTGCTTATTACCTTTTTAAGATGTCTAGAAACCTTGCAGAAAAAGGCCAATATGAACTCACCCGTAAAACACTTAATCAGGCTTTAGAGCTTTCTCAAGATACAAGCAAGAAAGGTAATGAAGAACTTCACGGCGACATACGTCTTTTCCAACTTGAGTTCTACAGAAACTTTACTCAACCAGATCTTTTTGTGGCCACAGCTGATGCAATGTCTAAAGAAAAACTTAATGAACAACAAAAAGATGAAGGGACACAAAAAACAAGAGAATATGCCGGTTATTTACAAATTCGTCTTACAGAAAACGCCAAGAAAAACATTAAAAACTTTGATCCAGAACATTTAAAACGCATTCTCAATCTCTTTAGTATTCTCAAAGTTCTTGATCCTCCTAAGGCTTTTCAATATGCCTATTACCAAGGGGAAACTAATTTTTCCGTACGCCATTATCCAGAGGCCATCACTTCATACGAAGAAGCCCTGACCCTTGCTTCTAAAGACGCTTCTCAAACTGAAGAAATGCGTAAGGCCATTGCCTCACTCTTAAGCCTTCTTGATGAATCTAACCTTAAGCCAGAAGAGAAAACCCCACACTATATTATTGCTTATTCTGAACACGTGCGTCTTTGGCCTAAGGACGAAAAATCTCGCGCCATCTACCCAAAACTTTTTTCTCTTGTAAAACCTCAAGATTCTACGAAAGCTCAAACAATCTTCGAACAATATGTTCTAAACTTTCCTCATGATCAAAAAGAACAACAGGAACTCTGTCTTGCCCTTATGGATGACAGTGTGGAAAAGAAAGATATCAACCAACTTGCCCAATGGACTCAAAAACTTGACCAAGGTTTTCTTGCTTTCTCTAGTGATAAAGTAGAAAAGGCCGTGGGAGTTTTAGGCCACATGCTTTTTGAGGCCATAGAAAAGAAAACAGATAAAAGTGAGGCCATTAAAGACTATATAAACCTATATAATAATCCACGTTATCCTCAAAAAATTAAGGCAAAATCAGCCTTTAATGCCTCCAGCTTATATTTAGAAGAAAGCGATCTTAAAAAATCTCTTGAATGGTATAGAACTGCTCTCTCCATTTATCCTAAAGAAGATTTAAAAGACCTTCGTCCTATTCTTGTGGCCATGTCTTTAAAATTTGCTCTTCGCTTAGACTTAGAAGGTGCTAAAAATATTCTTGCTCTCTACTTAGAAAAAAGCACTAAAGCTGAGGAACAAAACGTCAGTCTCTGGGAACACTATTTCCTTTTTGCCTTAACTCTTGAAAAAGAAAAAGAAGTTATAACACTTTTAAATAAAAACAATCTTCTTGCTGCTAACGATAAAAAAGAACTCAATACCATTATGGCCAAAAAGTATTTTTCATTTGGAGAAATGAATCAATACTTAAATATCACTGATGAGCTTAACGATGCCAGTCTTAAACCTTATACTCAAGCAGCTGCCGAACGTCTTTATTATAAAAATGTCTTAACAATAGAAACACTTCAGAGTGAAAAGTATGGCAAATTTTCTTTCATTCATAAAATGGCTGAAGTGGAAGACTATAAAAGAGAGTTAAAAGTTTTTGAAAAGAAACGTCTAAGAATCCCTACCCGTTTTAAAGAAACCCATTTCAACTGGGCCTTAGAAGATTATCTTTTAAAACTCAAAGAAGGAGTTGAAAAAGGTCAGGCCATCCTTAAGCGTATGGATAAAGAAAATGGTGTACGTTTAAGCAAAATCATTCCTCAATTCTATGCCCAAGCGGCAAACACTTTAGAAAACTTAGAATTTCAAAGAATTCCTGCTGATATGAGAGACTCTTTTAAAGAAGTCATGATCAAAATGGCGCAAGACTTTAAAGCAGAAGAAAGCAAACTTAAAGATAATTTTACGACGATCTTAAACAACAACTACACTTTTGAAGAACGTAATACCATCTATCCTCAAAAGGAAACTCAAATAAAAGTAGTCAATTTCGTATTGGAGCAAACAATGTACTCCAAAAACTGCGAAGTTTTAAAGAAAGATAGTATGAAAGAAAAAGAAGATTGGTCTTTTTGGAAAGATGTAAGCCAATGCTATCTTTCTCAAAAGAAAATTCGCCAAGCTTTCTTTTATATGGGACTTGCCAGCGAATACTCCTCTAAGCTTTCCAAACGCCCAGAAGAACTTCTTAATCTTCAAGGAGTGCTGGCGTTACATCAGGAATCTTGGGATGAGGCCTTCCAAAAATTCACTGATGCTGACTCAAAACATAATTTAATGCTTTTCAAAATGATTTTTGGACAATATGCCGAAGCAGAAGAGTTCTATTCAAAATTAGATCCTAAAGATCCAGTTTATGCTCAAGCGAAAGAGCTCTTTATGCTTCTTAAGGGAATGAGTTATGCTAAAAACTGAAAACTCACTCGCCCATTCATTTTTATTCGTAAATCTTGCTTCCCAAGAAGAAGTCTTGGAACTTAAGCAAAAGAAAAGCCTCATTGGCTCTTTTGAGGGAAGCGATGTGATCTTGAAAGATAGTTCCATTTCCCACTATCACGCCCTTGCTGTCATTCAAGACGATGGTATTTTTCTGATGGATCTCCAAAGTAAGAACGGGGTTTTCATTAATGGAAAAAAAGTTGAAAAAGGAATGGTTTATCCTGGAGATACCTTTTCACTCGGTTCAAAGGTTTTCCGTCTCGAAGGAAGTATTCCTCAAAAGATTGCCGATGCCGACGCCCATGTCCAAGAATCTTCTTTAGAAGCTCCTCCTGTTCTTCCCCAAACATTAGGGGAAACACCTAAAAATCTCATTCTCATTGAAGACGAGTATTGTGACATCACTTTTGATGATGAAAAAGTTGTTCATCTTGGAAAACTGCCCTTCGAATACGTCAATGATCTCAAAGCCGAGTTTATTGATCCAAGCGAACAAAATGAAACAGAAGAACAAACGATTCTTGATAACTTAAAACTTCAAACCTTTGACGAAAAATCTCTTGAGATCACCCTTACCTCAAATGGCATCGTGACCCAAAGCCTTTACTTTTCAACTTTTCAGAAGAAAATCAAAGCCTCACCTAAAAAAGAAAACAAAAACTCCTTCATTGTCGAAACTCTTACAGAAGAAAAAATTCTTATTGAAAACAAAAATGGGAAACTCTATCTCAACACTCTTGCTGGCTTCAGCCTTCAAAAGAACTCCGTTCTTATCAAGGAAAACATTCCCCTTACTATCGAAGCAGATGATGTTTTTATTTTAACTCAGGGATTAGTGCAAATTTTCATCCGTCTTGTAGATACTCCTCCTACAATTAAGCCAGTGGCCTTCTTCGGAAAAGATAAAGAATTTTTCAAAGAGGCAAGCAAAGTTCTTCTTATTGCCCTTTTCCTTCTTATTCCAACCTTTTTTGTAAAAAAACCTGGTGAAGCCCCTCCAGCAAGAGAAATTGCCATCGTTTATAAAAAAGCTCCTCCTCCTCTTCCTCCAGTCAAAGAAAAGATGGCCCAATCTCAAGGCGAAGCTGTTCCTCAACAAGAAAAATCAGGAGGGCAAAAAGGAGGAGCAAGCCAACTTAAGATGGCCTCTGACAAAGCCCCTTCCTCTGCTCCTGAAAAAGCTCCAGCCCCTCCCATGCGCGCTTACAAATTTGCGGCCAGTGGTAAACTTGGCTCCCTCTTTAAATCTTCTGCCAACGTAGGAACAGTAACTTTCTCTACAGCAGGACGCGGTCCTTCATCTGTTGATACAGGTATTGCTGTAGGTAAAGCTGGTGATGGTACGATTAAACTTGGTAGCGGTGGCAGCGGACGTTTAGGAAGCGGCGGGGGATCTGGTACAGGCTACGGTGGCGGCGTTGGTTCTGGTAGTGGTGGTCTTTATAGCAAAAATGGTATTGATACTGCTTCGATTGACAGTCGTACTGTTGTTCTCGGCTCCATTGACCCAGAACTTTTAAGAAAAATTCTTCAGGAGTATCTCCCTCAGTTTAGACACTGTTACCAACAAGAACTTACAGAAAACTCTGAAGACCTCAAAGGTATCGTCGACCTTAACTTTAGAATTGAAGGCGACGGTAAAGTTTCTAAAATTGATATCCTTTCCCGTGACAGCCGTTTCTCTAAAAAAGGAACTGGTTGCATGGCCTCGGTTTTACGCATGATCGACTTCCCAAAACCTAAAGGCGGCGGTCTAGTTGACGTACGTCAACCTCTTAACTTCTTCGCAGAAAAGGAGAAAATTAATTAGACCAGCATTTAGCATCGGGAATAAAGCACCCTCGAGCGAGGCCCCAAGTTCGAGGGTGTTTTTTATTTCGAGAAGTTAGATTCAGTAGAAAAGTTTCATTTGAAGCTCCTCAAATTTATACTTGCCCAACTTCGCTGCGGGGTATAAGCTACGATAATTAACTTTTCCGAAGGATTTCCATGAGTGTACGGCAAGCCAAGCGTAGACTGGAAAACCGCCTGCGTAGTGTAATTTCTGAAACAGTCGATTTTCTCAGTTTTAACAGTGAAGTTGAATCTTTAGTCGATCTCTTAAATCATAAGCTCGACACACCTCTCAGTGACGAGGACTACAACAACTCTCATCCCAGTGGCTTCTCAAAAGGCTTGAGAAAACGCCGTATCAGTATGGCAGGAAGTTATATTCGCATTACCAAATATCATCGTCCTGAAGATTATGAAAAACGTCTCGATGCTTTAAAAACAATGGTAGATGATTCCTTTCATGCCAAAACGACCAACATGCCCTTGAACACGGCCCGTGTGCAAATTGCGCTCATAAAAGAAGCTATCAAGGCAAGAGATATAAGACGTAAACAGCTCGAATCCATTGCGGACTTTGGCCAGGCTTCCTTTGGTCAAGCACCAGTTATTCGTAAATTTTTAAACAAGCTTCACATTGTTGAAGTTCCTGAAATAGACAAACCTCTAAAAGATCTCGAAATGGGATGGGATGATCACGTTCATGATCTTTATTCAGAAGGAAGAAAAACCCCGACTCAACTTCTTCTCGATGCTTTCGTCAAAGGAATTTCAGAACTCACTGTGGTCTATTCCGGAATAGATGCCGAAGATAGCATTCACGAAACCATTGAAGCTGGAAGTATTTTAGGAATCAAAGTTAATATCGGAATTGAGTTCAGCGTCGGCAAAAGTGGCGAACGCCGTCACTACGTTCTCATTCCTCCCTCTGTTGAAAATAGTTCTGATTTTTTTAAATACATTGAAGAACACAGCAAAACCCTTGACGCTTTCTGGGGAAAACTTGAAATAAACAAAGAAAGACGCAAGGCCATAGCAGAGCAAATCCTTGTGCGTTTTAATGAAGTACAGCTTGCTAAAATTAATGCAGGATATGCGATTAATACTCCTTATTACCTAGACCCCCTCACCATGGAAGAATTAGAAAACACGGTGGGACATGGTCAAATCTCTCGAATTCATATTGGGGAACTTCTTTTCCAAAAACTTAGAAAAGTGATGTACCCAAGAGTTCTCCACCTTAGAGCTCAAGCACAAGCTGCAAAGAAACGTTATGACTGGGGACATTATAGTGAATGGGAGCTAAAAAACATTCTCAGTAAATATGAATCTATCCGCAGGCGCTATGAAGAGTTAGCTCCAGAAGACCTTTACAATAAGTATATTGATGACAAAGATGTCGTTGATTATGAAAGCTCTTTTATCGATGAAGAAGAAATTCTCCCAAGCCTTGCGAAACTTAATGCAAGAATAGTAATGCTTCATCCGTTCTCTCTTGACCTCAATCGCTCAGTTTATTTTATTTTAAAAAACAGTCCTTATCTAACCAACGTAGAGCTCTTCAATTCCAGAGATAGCATTAAGCGCTCACCAAATGACCTTTTAATTTTTAAAAGACTTCTTCTTATACTTAATTCAGGAACGCATGAAGATCTCCTTCAGTTTTTAGATAACCACGGGATTAAGGTTCCAGCAGAAATTCCTCTTGAAAAAACGCATCAAACAATTAAAGCGAAAAACCTCATTCCCCTCTGTGGAAGTGATTCTACAGGACGTGATCCCACGATTCCAGGTATGGGGTTCATTAGAGAATCCAAAGTCACTCGTCACATCAGAAGAAAATTTAATAAAGAGCATTTCAAAATGCCTAAGCCCCTTGCACAATTAATCCTGAATAAAGGATTGCATCCAAATGAGGAAAACTCATTAGAAGATAGCATTCTCTTTTTAGGTAAAATTGGAAGAACTTTTAAAAACAAAGTCGGAGACGAAGAATCCATCACTCTTCCAACTTTTTCCAATTTTTATAACTATCTTAATCCCACCCTCAAGAACTTAGTGATCGTGGCCATCGGTTTTAGTGTCGCCTATAGTTGGATTGGTCTCCAATATGCTCTCATTTGGTTTGGCATTACTTTTTTTAGAAACGTCCTTGTTGATCTCATTGCCGCTTCTGGTCTTGATTTCGGCACTTGGTCCAGAAAGAAAGTAAACTTTGATAACGCCTGCCAATCACTTTTTTGGACAGGTTTTAGCGTTCCAATTTTAGGGTTAGTTAAAGCTCAATTTGATCTTGCTTGGCCATGGCTTGCAACGGGAATGCTTTTTGAAACAACCAAGTTTTTCTTTATCTGCCTGGCCAACGGTTCCTATATCGCCACTCATAACAAAATTAGAAATTTCGATAAGAAGACCATAAAAATTAATTTCTTCAGAACTTTGATTGCTTGGCCTTTTGCCACGATTTTCTCCCCGATCGGTAACCTCTTACTTATCCCTAGTATTGTTCAAGCGAAAATATGGTCAGATATCGTGGGGGGATTTATCGAAGGTACAGGTAAGTTTTGGCAGCGATATAATCTACGCATGAGAGATTTTACAGAACTTCTTCCGCGCCTCAATTCGAAAAGAAGAGACAAGCAATTAGTTGCCCTTCTTGATATTCTTTACATCTGGTCTCATCAGGCACGTGGAAAAACCTGCTTAAAAAAGTTTCTTATTCCTAGTTCCGTTAGCTTTAAAGACAGAATCTTTTTTGGGAAAAAGCCTTGTGAAATAGATGAACAAAGAATGGTGAAGGCACAGGCTGACCATCAACGTCTCATTGAATTATTTAGTGATCCATCCTGTATGGATGATCTCAATGAGTACATTCTTAAAAACTATCAAGAGAAAGAAGCCCTACAATTGACTGATCTCGTAGGAAAAAACGCAGAGTATCTCCTTCGATGGCTTAAAAATCTAAAAAAAAGAAACTTACAAGCTGAGGGTTAACCACCTCAGCTTATGTTTTATTACCTGAGAATTTATTGGTGAAGACCTTGGAGTTATTCACTAATACCCCCAAATGATCAATCTGCAACGGCTTCAAGTAGCTCTTCTTCAGTGAAGGGTTTTATTAAAGTGCGAATGTTCGTATTGCTTCCAAGTAAAGCATTCATGGTCTCGTCCACACACACCAGACCGGTTGAAATAATAATACTTTTAAAACGTAATTCGGAAGTCGTTAAAAGTTGTATAAACTCTAGTCCATTGACCTTCGGCATATGATAATCAGTGATGAGCGTAATATAGTCATTAGGGTAATGAGAAAGAATTTTCAAAGCTTCAACAGGATCAGAAGCCGTACTCACCTTCATTCCTTTTCTCGTCAGACAAGTTTCAATCACAGCTCTTACCATATCGTCATCATCGACAACAAGAACACGCTCTGAAGAAATATCTTTGTTTAAATTTTTATTTGTATTGAAAAGTGGGATGAGGATCGTGAAGATAGTCGAGAGCAAATTATCAATACCAACGATCAATTGCCCCCCAAGAAAAAAAACACTCTCCTTACCTGTCACTGGAAACTGTTCATGAAATTTGCTCAATGTTTTTTTAAGATCAAAGTCATGAATAGTAAAACCTTCATCAACTAAAACATCCTCACGTCCAAGAATTTTTATTTTGATGTTGATATCATCAGAATCTATCACAAGAGAAACAGAGTATTTTTGTTCCATAAGAACTCACAAAGAGATTTATAAATCTAACACTCTATCGGCACAGCTAAAGAAGATTTAAGTTAAGATTGGTAAAAGTCCAAAACGATCATCATTACATTGACAAAAATGTTGCTTCTTCAAGTTTATCAAAAGCGCCTCTCAAAAAAAGGCTTCAATTTCAACACCTTACTCTAGCCCCTAGGCAAGTCTATAAAAAGTAACAAGCTCTTGTACTCAAATAATGAAAGCGCTAAAACCTCTGAGAACTTAACATCCAAGGAGAACCCATATGAAAAAGATCGCTCTTGCTCTTGCTTTGACCCTTATCTCTAGTGCTTTTGCTAACGACGTTTGTCAAAGAAGCTGCCAAACTGCTTTCGATCAAGGTGGCCTTGCTTGTTATAAGAGCATGCAAATGTGCATGAGATATAGCGGGATCGCTGGTACAGAACGCTACGATTTCTGCCAAGGCGACTACGATTCATGTCTTAATAAAAGATACAATGACAAAGAAGCTTGTCTTGAATCTTGTGGCTTCGATCAAGACTAGAAGTTAAAAAATTCAAAAACGAAGGCCTCCGATTTTCGGAGGCCTTTTTTTATTCATCACTATTTTGACGTTTCTTTCTAAAATCTCTCTCCCCGCTTGCTGGAGTCTGATTTGTTTCAGGTGCCTCAAAAGCTTCTTCACTTTGTCCTACATCAAAATTACCACGAGAATCTTCTCGACGAGCTTGATTCTCTGCTTTGATTTTTTCAAAATCGACATCTTCATTATGATAACTAAAACGTTGGGGACGACGACCGCCTCCTAACTTTTTTGGCTTTTCGTAAAGCTCAGGATTTTGTTCTTTCTTTACCCAGTGATTTTTCCAAGCAAAGTTTTCTTTTTGCTTCTCTTGAAATTCTTTTTCTCTTTCTTCTCTGACCTTCGCCACATCTTCTTTTTTGCGAACGAGTGGACGAGCTGGAGGCTTAACGGACTTCTTCTTTTTCGTTTTAGCTTCGCGAGCCTCTTCGTCATCATCCTCATCGTGAACAGCAATATCGACAGAAATATCCCCTGTCACGCGAGTCTGGCAAGCCAAGCGCTCTTTTGTAATATGAAATACGTTTCCTAAAAGTTGAAGTTCAGGAAATCCAATTTTTTCTAAATTTTCTTTCCCTTCAACAATCTTTACTTTGCAACAACCACAGCTGGCATAGCCACCGCAAGTCGATTTGATATAGACACCATTTTCTTTAAAAGCTTCAAGCAAAGTGCTTTCGGAGTCTATTTTAATTTCTTTCCCAGATGGGAGCATCTTGATCGTAAACATTAGAGAACCTCTTTAAGATTCTTCTCTACCACAGGAACTATTTTAGACCTGAAAGGCTTAAGAAGAAACGAAAGCTCAAGCTCACCTTGAGCTTCTTTTTCTTTGAAATTTAGGGTGAAAGTAAAACCAGTGCCAGAAGCCGTAATCACTTTTTTCTTAGCATCAGCTTTAATTTTTCCTTTTACTTTGAAGCGTTCAAAATACTCTTCCGTTAAACGCTCTTTGATTGTTTTAAAGGCAGAGTCAGCATCTTTACATTTTTTATAAGGAATAATGATATCCATTACTTTACTCCAGTAGATCCAAAGCCTCCGCTTCCTCTTTCTGTTTCAGAAAGTTGGTCGGCTTCTTCGTAAGTGGCCTGGAAGACTGGGGCCAATACTGCTTGCGCAATACGATCCCCATGCCCAATAACTTCTTCTTGTTTTCCCAAATTACCGAGAATGATTTTCACCTCTCCTCTGTAGTCACTGTCGATCGTACCAGGAGAATTAAGAACCATAAGTCCAGTTTTAAATGAAAGACCTGAGCGAGGTCTGATTTGCAGTTCATACCCGTGAGGGATTTCCATTATAAGTCCCGTTGGAACGAGTACTCGCTCCCCAGGAGCTATGACCATTTTCTCACCCACACCAAGTTGGGCGCGAAGATCAGCCCCCGCTGCCGACGCTGTTTCATAGCGTGGCAGTGGGAGTGAATTGTCATAATGAGAAAGTTTTTGAACCTTAATCTTGAGCATTACTTTGCTTTCTTAGCTAAAGGCTTAACGGCCTTAATAGAAAACTTATAGCGGCCAAGTTTATCAACTTCAGTTACACGAACCATAACTTTGTCGCCTTCGCGAACGTATTCGTTAACATCGGTGACTCTCTCGTCAGCGATTTCAGAAACGTGAACGAGACCAGATACGCCTGGAGCGATATCGACGAAACAGCCGTACTCTTTAATGGTGACAACTTCAGCTTCGTAGTCCTTGCCTACTGTTGGGCCGTTGAGCTGCATATCAACTGTAGTAAGACACATGCGGATTTTATCAATGTCCTGACCGAGGATGCGGATAGTACCGTCATCATTACACTCGATAGTAACTTTGAAATCTTCTTGAAGGGCCTTAATGTTCTTCCCACCAGGACCGATGAGCATACCGATCTTATCTGGATCGATTTTGAGACTTTCGATGCGTGGAACACCTGGACGGTATTCAGCACGAGGAGCTGGAAGAGTCTTAAGCATTTCACCTAAAATATGGATACGACCTTCTTTCGCTTGAGCAAGGGCCTTCTCCACGATTTCGTTAGTGATACCAGTGATCTTGATATCCATCTGAATAGCAGTAATACCTTTAGTAGAACCGGCTACTTTGAAGTCCATGTCACCAAGGTGGTCTTCATCACCTAAGATGTCAGTAAGAATCTTAAAGCGCTTACCATCAGAGATAAGACCCATGGCAATACCAGCAACTGGAACCTTCACAGGAACACCAGCATCCATAAGGGCCATACAGCCAGAACATACAGAAGCCATAGAAGAAGAACCGTTTGATTCTAAAACTTCGCACACAACACGAGTTGTATATGGGAACTCATCTGGAACGATATACTTGAGAGCGCGCTCAGCAAGGTTACCGTGACCAAATTCGCGACGGCCAGGACCGCGTGACCCACGAGCTTCACCAACAGAGAATGGAGGGAAGTTATAGTGGAGATAGAATTTGCTGTATTCTGTACCAACAATTCTGTCCATCATTTGTTCGCCATCAGCTCCACCGATAGTGACAGTTGCCATAACCTGAGTCTCACCACGAGTAAAAAGTGATGAACCGTGAGGCTGACGAAGGATAGAAACTTCAGTCTCGATAGGACGAACCTGAGTAAGCTTTCTTCCGCCAATTCTGTTGTCGTAATCAAGGATGTCATTTCTCATCATGGAGTAGAGAACAGCATCAACAGCTGAGAAAGCTTGCTTATCAAAGCTTGATTTTTCTTCAAGACCGAAAGCGGCTGGGTTTGCTTTAAGAGCTTCCGCAACTTTGTTGGTCAATGCTTTTACAGCATTTTGTCTTTCAAGCTTAGGACCGATGCTTAAAGCAGCGCGGGCGTCTTGAGCGAAATCAGCTGTGACTTTATCCATAAGAGTCTTGTTAGGAGAAACTGGAACGAAAGTTCTCTTTTTCTTACCAACAGCTTTTTGCATTTCAACAATGCAATCACACATCTGACGAATATTATCGTGAGCAAAATTCATAGCGTCCATGAAATCTTGTTCAGAAATTTCTTTGGCTTCACCTTCCACCATGAGAATGGCGTCTTTAGAAGCTGCGATAGCGATTTCCATATCAGACTCATGCCACTTGGCGTATGGAGGGTTAAGCATGAGCTTACCTTCGAAACGACCAACTTTACACATACCGATTGGGCCCATGAAAGGGATATCAGAGATGCAAAGAGCAGCAGAAGCACCGATACCTGCTAAATACTCAGGGTCATTCTCAGGATCGTAAGAGAACACAGTCGCTTGGATGAAAGTGTCGTAGAAATAACCTTCTGGGAAAAGAGGGCGAAGAGGACGATCGATCAAACGAGCATTCAAAGTTTCTTGTAATGTAGGGCGAGATTCGCGCTTCATGAAACCGCCGAGGAACTTACCTGCAGCGTAGAACTTTTCAGTGTAATCAACAGTCAAAGGGAAGAAGTCCTGCCCTTCTTTCATCTTGGTATCAGAACAAGCGGAGACGAGAACCTGAGTTCCACCGCAAGTGACAAGCACAGCACCATCGGCTTGCTTGGCCAAACGACCGGTTTCAAGAATGATCTCCTTGCCACCAATCTGCATTTTGAATTCTTTCTTTTGATAAAGCATGTTTTTACTCCAAATAAGTAAAGTGACCACTCCCAGATTGAAGTGGTTTAAATTAATAAATGCTGTCTTAAGGATTTTCTAAAAGATGTATTTAAAAGATAGTTCAAAAAAATCAGCCTATCCGATTTTTTTCAAATATCCCCCAAATCCATCCTCCTTCAAACAACGCTATGATTATATAAAAAAAAAGGGGATCTTGCGATCCCCTTTTCGTTTTTACTTTCTGAGTTCGAGGGCGCTGATGATTTTGTTATAGCGCTCTGTATCGATCTTTTGCAGGTAACGAAGAAGGTTCTTACGTTGACCAATCATCTTCAAAAGACCACGATTTGAGCTGTAGTCAGAATCATGCTTTTGGAAGTGAGGAGCAAGGTTGTTAATTCTCTTAGTAAGCATAGCAATTTGAACTTCTGGGCAACCAGTGTTCTTGCCGTTACCAAACTTTGCGATAATTTCTTGTTTCTCTTGTGCACTAATCATAAATTCTCCATGACGCCGAAAACCGAGTAGAGATGAAATTATCTAAACCCAGAATAAGGCCTTAAGTTTGCATCTTTTTATCTAATAAATTCCTTCATGTAAACCTTTAAATTACCTAGCAAACGCTCCTCAATCTGGCGTATGCGCTCGCGGCTGACCCCATACTCGTCAGCAATGGCCTGAAGGGAGGCAGGAACCTCGCTAAGTAGCCGTTTTTCAAAGATTTCTTTATCGCGGGGCTTAAGACCGGCTACAAAGTCTTTGAGGTGCTTTTTTAAAAGCTCCATGCTTTGCAGATCGGCAAGTTCTTCATCAATCGCGGCCCGACCATCCCCTATGGTCTCTTCTAGGGTGGCTGAAGACCCATCATAACGCGCCTGATCAATACTTACCTCGCCCCCACCAGTCAAACGTTCTTCCATTACCGAGATAGCCTTGGGCGAAACCTGCAGGGCCTTGGAGAGATTCTCAGCATCGGGCACAATTCCTAAACTGGCCAAGCGCTGCTTTTCCTGAAGGAGGTTATAGAAAAGTTTTTTCTGCTCGTTGGTCGTTCCAATTTTGACCAGGCGGAAATTGTCTAATATGAATTTAAGAATATAAGAACGTATCCACCAAGAAGCGTAATAAGAAAGCTTTGCCCCTTTCTCTGGATTGTATTTGGAGACGGCCTTCATAAGACCAATGTTCCCTTCTTGAATGAGATCCATCACATTCTGATAAGCGGAACGATACTCCATGGCAATCTTCACCACGAGGCGAAGGTTGTGGAGAACAAGTTTCTTAGCGATCTCAATGTCACCACTCTCACTCAAGGCTTTGGTGAGTTCATGCTCCTGCTCAGGTGAAAGAAGCGGATAACGAGAGATCTCCCGCATATAGCGGACGAGAGGATCAGGCCCTGCTTTTTCTGGAGCATAGACGGCAACTTCATGACTGGTTACGGGAACAGGAAGAAAAGGTTCAATAGTCCCCACCTCTTCGTCTTCACTCTCGAGAGTCACTACTGGCATCTCAATGTCTTTAAGGGCTTTTGTCTTCTTCATGTTTTATTAAGTGTTCAATTTGGGGCAAATATAGCAGAAAATTATCAGTCATCAATGATGGTTTGCATTTTTCGCTGTGTCTCTTCTCTATTACGACGATCTGCTCCAAGCTTCTCATCAATAACTTTTAACGCCTTAGCTTTTTCTTTCTGCTTTTCTATTAAGAATTCATTAGCAATATAACGTAAAGCAAAAGGTGCATAGTTAAAGACAACAGGGATGGTCACTAATGATCGATCGCGCTCAGTAAAGAAATTCCCACGATAACTGACAAGTTGATCAAGCAGCTCACGAACTATAATGCCATCTAAATCGCCTTTCCAAGGGGGAATAATAAATTTCTTACGCTCGCCTTCAATCTGTTCTGCGACATGATTTTTTAGGAAAGCAACAATGACATCTTTCTGTTCTCTTTCTTTGCGTGGATCAACATCGGCCCAACGTTGGCGAACAGAAGCCAAAAGATTTTTTGATAGTTGCAAATTAAAAGCGACGGAAATTTTTCCTACCATTTGATTGGCGCGATCGATCTCTCCCATATTCACATCTAAAACGACTTTAAAATTTGGACGATCTTCTCTAAAGAAGAGAGAGCGCTCCACTTTTTCAATCATCAGACCTTCTTCATAATAAAGATCTTTACTAAAATTGGCCGTTTTATCTTGAGACCACTCATCAAAACTTCTATCGACACTCATGCGCAAAAAATCCTGAGCATCATTGAAGTTCTTAGAACGGACGAAGAAATCTGGAATCCCTGTTACAAGAGCAATAAACTGACCAATCATCAGATTGTCGTCATCAAAACTCTTTTTATCAATCCACTTTTTAATTTGAGGATGAGGATTTTTATTATAATCAGCATCACGAAATTCATTGCAATAAAGGAAAGAAACATCGCGATCTATACCTTCACTACCGAGAGAGAAAGGAATGCTTCGCAGGTAGTACTCATTATTCCTCTTACGACAGATCATATTTTCGCAAAGGATCTTTGGAGTCGTGCGATCGTCGATCATACGAATAGATTTATCTTCATCCTTCCAAACAATTTTCTTTCCACCCATCTGACGAGCAACGAAGGCCATGACAACAGGATGACGAACAAGGGGAACCAAAAGTCGAAGATCATCGACATCCCCTCCCCATGAACACAGGGCACGGAAAAGCTTTACCGTTTGTAATAACTCTTGTTCAACAGCTTCATCAATTTTATTAAGAGAGCTGAGCTTTTGAGGAAAAAGTGGATTATCCTTGATAGAAGGAAGTTCAAAATCCCCTTGTTCATACTTCACTTTAAAATTTCTTTTGAGCTCACGCAAACTAATCACAGTCAAATTAGGCGAACAGTAATTCCCTACAAGTTGATCGGTCATATTCTCATATTGCTCGGGAGGTATCTCTAAAAATTTGGCATATTTTCCAATAGCACGAACGGTAAGATCCAAACCAACATACTGCAAAGTTGCAACAGCAGAACGCTTCACCTGCTCTTTGTTCCAAACGCTGCGGTATTGAATTTGCGGGCGAGTCTTGCAGAGATTATCAAGATTTTTTCCCTCTTGAGCCACACCTAAATAAGCTCCCAACTGCTGGCGGTAAGTTTTGTTTTCAACTCCCACGCTAGCATCTGGTCTGAAAATGTAAGCGAGAGGGTCACTTTCTTTTTCCTGATACTGAGAAGAGATGTCTCCCAAAATCAAACTTTCTATGGGAACAAGGGCCGTCGCTCTAGTTGAGCAAAGAAACGTGAAGCCTAAAAGGGATAAGATTAAAATCTTTTTCATATATCTATAAACTTTATCGGCAGAATGTCCGAAGTGTTTAATATGAAAGTAAAGCTTATCTTAATCCTGAGCGTCTTGGTCGGATATCTTCCCACCCTTTTGGCGGAAGATTGGGAGCTCACACGTGATGAGATTGTAGAAATCGCTCAATCAAGAGAAGCTGGACGTCGCCTTGAGGACATCAAAACTATTCAGCAAGCAAAGTTCGCTCTCATCGGTGGACACATTGATAAAAGTATTCTTCTTTTACAGCGCTTAGATAATAAAAATTCTGATATCGACTTGGTGGTGAAGCGCTATCTAGGTACGGCTTACTTCATCAAGGGACTTTATGAAAAAAGTCTAGAGGTCTTTGAAGACCGAAAATTTTATTTCACTAGCTACTACCCGCAAATTTGCATGATGAAGGCTTTGGACTTAGTGGCGCTAGGGCGTAACAAAGAAGCTCGCAAAGAATATGACATCTGTAACCCTCAGACCCTTAGCTACTCCCCCAACCAACATCTCTGGACCGATAACGTTTTTGAACTTCTTGGTTTGGATAGAACCGACCGCGAAAGAAAAAAAATTACAACAACCTCGTTGAAGGCAGTAGAAATTTTAAGGACCAATAATGATATGGTTCGCATTTGGCTCAAGATGGGTCTTTTTATGAATCGTGAAAACGAAATTATAAATGACCTTAAAAACGTGCCTGAGGATTCTTATAGTTCACAAAAGGTTCGTGAACTTATGGGCTTTATCTATTACCGCACCGGCGATAACGAAAAGGCTTTGAACTTTGTTGAAGATATTGCTTCAGCGAACTCTGAAAACATTAAAGGCAATATCAATCTTGAAAAGAAAGAATATGAATTGGCCTTCGGTCACTTCAAACTGGCCCTCAAGCAAAAAGAAAACTCCCAAAACGCCATCGAAAGGGCCATACCTCTTGCTTGGCTTCTTGAGCAATGGGAAGACGGCTTAGATCTCATAGGAAAATATCGCGATCTCACAGTTCCTGAACGAAATAAGATCACCTTAGAGACTGCTTTTCAAATACGCCTTAAAAACTTTGAAAGGGCCGAACGCCAGCTCAAGGGCTTGAGACAGCTTTTTAATAACAAGCCTCCACGTGAAGTCATACAGATGGAGAGCTTTGTGGCCACCATGCTTTCGAGAGCAGATGCTCAAGAGCGCTTCTCTACTGAGGCTTGCAAGAAGCTAGACGGACTTAACTGCTACCTCTATATGCAAACCCTCATCTGGGAAGATATTGGAAAATTGGCCCAGCGACCAGATAGAACCTATGCAGATAACGATCTCACCTTAAAAGACTTAAAAGAAAAGAAAGAACTGACTCCCCTCAAAGAAGAATTATTGGTTGATCAGCGAGATATTGAAGAACTCGACGATGCTGAGCTAGGAATCAAGGTAAAATAAAAACCGATCAAAGAGTAAGGTTATCCTGACCTAAGATCTTTACCGTAAATTAAGTGTTGTCAATTTGACTGAGCCATAGCGCAGAGTATGATATCTATCAGCGAGTAAAATCGTCCCAGGAGACTGGGCACCCTCCTTGAATAGGTGCCCTCCAAATGAAACTTCTACTCTAAAAAATCGCCCCAATTCTCAAAGCAAATTCACTTCCACTTCTTTCAACAGTACCATTGAAAGTTGAATCGCTTGTTTTTTGGCTGTCGACTTCAGTTTTTAATCCAAACTGACCCCACCATTTTTGATTAAAATAATAGCGTCCGGCCATCTCAGCATAAAGACCTAAGCCTGGCTTGATTGTTAATCCACCAGCTTCACGAGGGCCGACGAACATCGCTCCACCGTTCAAATAAACTTGTGAACGAGTTAAATCGGCTAATGTGTAGTTTACTCCTAAACGCAATTTAGGAACTGTAATTGGTTTTAATTCAGGATTAGCTGTCGTTGAAGTTCCCTCAGTTGTATAAGTGAGATAGTGATGTTGCTCTAGGGCCAAAGCAGCAACCATATTTGTTCTCTCACTTAAATAATAGCGACCGCCCATATTGAGAGCATAGAGCTTGTTTGTTTTATTTCTGATACCACCTTCTTCATAGGTCGCATCTTTCATTGAGAATTCAACAAGAGGTTGTAAAACACCGTCGCTTGCTAGCAACCATGAAAACTGTAAGCCACTCCCCTTGCTTGTCTTCATCGTTCTATCCATTCCAGCGATGTTAGTTTTTGAATAAACCAACTTTTCATTACTAGGAACTAAAGCAACACTGAAGATATTTTTTGTGTAAAGTTCACGAGGAGTATAAGCAATGAAAGGCATGACAAATTCTGATTTTCCTTTCTCAGGAGCAATAATCAAATCACGAGCAATAGTTTTATTAAGATCTTGAGTCATGGCCACAAGATTTTTCTGAACCTCATTTTTCTTAGCTTGATCGAGTTCAGCGACCTTGAGCTTATCAACAACGAAACCTTCTTTGGCGTCGAGTTTTAAACCTTCTGGAGCAGCGTATTCACCGGTCTGAGTGCTGACGGTTCCCACGGTAGTAGGAATATAAATTTTCCTCTGAGCATCGAACTCACTGTCAGCAGCTGGAGGAACATAGAGACCGGTTTTAAGATCAATGAATCCCCCGGACTTAGGAGCAAACTCTTTTGTTTTAGGATTGAAATATCCTTCTGGCGGAGCTTCTTGCTCAGCCTGAGCAACTAAATTCTCTTGAACGGCCTTCCTTGTTTCTTCTTTAAGGTTTTTTGTCCCTTCTTTGGCCACTTCCTCTTCGCCCTTGGCGTAAAGATCTTGGTTTTTGTAAAGGGCATTTAACTGCACTGGAGAAATTTTTACAGGTTTCGAAACAGTCTCAAGTTGCTGAACTGTTCCTGAAAATTGACCAGGTTTGACTAACACTGTTTCTTTCGTTTTTAAGGCCTGGGTCAATTGCTTTTGTTCTATCTTAGCCTCTGGCTTTTTAACGACTTCTTGAACTTCAACATCTTCGTTATTGACACGAATTTTGCGAACGTCTGCTTTCGCAGGTTCCTCTTTGATTGTGGCCATGGCCACTTCACCCTTGAAAGTCAAAAGGGATGTCACTTTGTTTTCTGGGTTATAAACAGTTTGAAAATCTGTACCACGTACACCCATAGCTGCGGAACGAGTTTTTACAAAAAGTTTGTTTTCACCCTCTTTAGGATTTTTATTTTTCTCAACCTGAGTTCGAATTGTTCCCTTCAAAAGAGAAATGACGCCAGCGCCTTGCTCAGGCATCTGAACCACTACGACTTTTCCGGAAGGGCCAAGATTTAAGAGTGATCCATCAATAAACTTAAGACGAACAAAACTTCTATCTCCTGTCACAATAGAGGTGTCCTCTAAGATTTGCTCCCCAAGTAGAACGGGAGAAGCATCCCGTGCTCCCGGTTTTAACTGAGTTACATGGCCACGAAGTTGCTCAACTTGGGCTATAAATCCTTTGGCCAAGACAGAAGAAGACAGCAAACTCAATGCGAGTAATGGAAGTATTTGTTGGAATTTCATAAATTAATGAGAAGTTTTTAACTCTTTTCCGTTGTAAGTAAGCATTGTTTCACGATCTTCATTTTTGGTGACGAGATTAATAGGTCTCTTCCAAATATCGAAAACGTTTTTCATAGTTGCTTCTGCATAACCAATATCCAAATCGACACCTTGGTGCATGTGGCGAAGAAGAAGCTCTCCCCTGTTACCATAATTAGCGCTTTCCACTTGAATTATTGGAGTGCCAAAATTAGCAAGCTGAAGAAGTAGCTTTTGCTTAATCGCTTGAAAATCTCTGGTTTCAATTTCATTGCGTCCAGTGCGTGGATTGAACTTATAAGTAAAAATCTGCTGACGCTCACAAAAGTCTTGAGTGAAAAACTCATCGATAAAAGTAATATCGTTATGAGTCTTTCTTACATCGAAAATCTTTTGACGGCCGAGTCCTAGTTTTTTATCCCATCGTTCACGAACGGCCATATCATCACAGTCGTTATATTCTTTTCCAAAACGACCAGTGTCCCAGCGAAACTCAATATCTCTAAAAAGTTCAATTCCGATTTTATAAGGATTGATACGCTTAGGACTCATGGCCATCACCCCAGCGTGGTGATCGGCGAAATGAATAATCTCAGAAGGCTTACAAGCTTTTTGAGTCATAATGGTCGAATGCCAATAACTGGCCCAACCTTCATTCATAATTTTCGTTAAGCGCTGTGGAAGATAATAGTATGCCTCTTCACGCAAGATACCGATGATATCTGACTCCCAATCCTCAATCGGAGCATGTTCCAAAAGGAAACGCATAATATCACGAGTAGGAAGGTTGTTAGTATCAATCGTTTTAGGAGTTTCTTCTGCTCCCTCTTCCGGATTTTCTTTTTTCTTTTCTGACTTATGTCCAAGCTTGCTATTCATAAAAGAGCGCAAGGCCACACTTCTGCCATCGTCTTTTTCATTTTCAGCTTCGGCTTTCGCTTTAGCTTCTTGTTCTTTCTTTATTCTTTCTACATCTTGATTTTCAAAAAGGACACTGACATCAAGAAGGTTATCTAACGAGAGTACCTTATCAATAAAAGCCTCTACTCTGTCTTGCCCATAACGATCCATATAGCGACGGATTTTAGTACCATGGTTGGCCATCACATCCATCATTTTTCTATCAGTATTTTTAAACCAAGCATTGTGTTTGAAAAAATCAGCATGGCCGTAAACGTGGGCCATCACAATTTTTTGATCGGTCATGTGGTTTACAGAAAGAAGGTAAGCATAGACGGGACTCGTGTTAATTACCATCTCATAAATTTTTTGCATGCCGTAGGCGTAGCCTTTATACATCTGATCATATTCCATGCCGAAACGCCAATGAGGGTAACGATTAGGAAAACCACCTAAAGCAGCTAAAATATTGATTGTGTCATAATCACACATCTCAAAAATGACATCGTAGAAATCTAGTCCATACCCTCTGGCATAGCCTTCGATTTCTTCTTTCATTCTTAAGAGTTCACCATCAATAGGACGGGTCTGATTGAGTAACATTGAGTCCTCTTATTTACCTTTGCCTAGAAATTCTTTGATTGAATCAAGAATTCCATCTTTGTTTTTAATTTGACTTAAAGTCACCTTTTCACTCTCTGTTCCGTACTTTTGCTCGAGATCTTTGTAAAATTGTCCTGAGCCATAACGACTTTCAACCTGTCCATAACAAAACATATTTGAAGCAGGAAGAAGTTCATTATCTAAAAGTTCTAAACAAAGCTTTGTATCGTCGGAAGACCAGTTGTCACCATCAGAAAAATGGAAAGGATAGATATTCCATTGCTCTGGATCGTAGTCAGCTTTGATAATATCGTTACACAACTTGAATGCGGATGAAATCAACGTTCCCCCACTCTCACGAGTACGGAAAAAGGTTTCTTCATCAACTTCTTTAGCAGTGGCATCATGAATGATGTAACGAATCTCAATGTCTTTATACTGACTTTTAAGCCAGAGATTAATCCAAAAACTTTCAGTTCTCACAATCTCTTTTTGCTCGTCTCCCATTGAACCAGAAACGTCCATCATGTAAATCACAACGGCCGCATTATCATATTCCACATTTTCTTTAGCAGAACGAAAACGCATATCACGTCTGATAGGAACGATAATGGGATTCTCTGGACTATAAGACCCCGTGGTAATCTGCCTTTTAAGCGCTTCTTTGTAAGTGCGCTTAAAATGACGAAGTGAATCCGGTCCCACCATACCAATGCTGGTGTAACGATCGGTCACAGACTGGATGGTCTTTTTCCCTTTAGGTTCAATATTTGGGAGAGCAAGCTCTTCCCCCAAGATAGAAGCGAGTTCTTCTAATGAAAGCTCTACCTCGAGTTCCTTTTTGCCTTCCCCCTCGCCTGCTTCACCTTGTCCAGGTTCATCCCCCTGCTGTCCATCAACTGGGTCCCCTGGTTGGCCATCACCTTGCCCAGTTCCGCCTTGGTTTTTGTCACCAAAGCGGAAGTGAGGTGTTTCAATGGAAGGCATGGGAATTTTAAAACTGCCATCTCCTTTAGGAGTAGGCATTTCACCCTTGGACACAAACTTTCTCAAATTGTCACGGATCTTACCCTTAACAATCTTTCTGAAACGAGAATGGTCCATCTTAATAGGATGGTTCATAACACTCCTGAGTCTTAAGCCTTAGCGGAATCGCCTTTAGCAAAAATGGATGCAACGAAGTTCAGTGCATCTGTTGCACAGATTTCGCAGTAACCATGATTTTTGATAAGACGAGATTTCACCACATCAATTTTCTCTTGAGTGTCTTTATCAACAACCTTAGAGATAATTGTTGTGAGCTTAATAGAATCTTTTTGATCTTCGAAAAGTTTAAGTTCTAAAGCCCTATGAAGGCGCTCATTCATCTTGTAATCGAAGGTCTTACCTTCAATAGCAAGAGCACCGATATAATTCATGAGTTCTCTTCTGAAATCGTCCTTACGGGATTCAGCAATATCGATTTTCTCTTCGATAGAACGCATAAATCTTTCATCAGCATCTTCGAGCTTTCCTGAATACTTATTTCTGATCTTTTCTTTCTGAGTGTAGGCCTTCACGTTATCAATGTAGTTAGCACAGAGAGTTTGAATTGCTGTTTCATCAACACTGATCGCTTTTTGCACGTCATTTTTTACTGTATCTTCATACTCTTGACGAGCGATAGAAAGCATTTCTTTGTAATGATCGATAAGCTCTGGGCTACTAATCAAGGCGTGATGCTTAAGTCCCCCTTCAAGTTCATTGAAGACCATGAAAGGATTTAAACAGCCAACGTGGCCATACTTAACAAGAGCGTTAGATACTTTATCTTGGATATAACGAGGAGAAATACCTTCAAGGCCTTCTCTCATCGCTTCTTTGCGAAGCTCTTTCACGTTGTCTTCATTGTATCCAGGAAGAGTTTTACCATTATAAAGTTTGAGTTTTTGAAGCTTCGTAAGATCAGCTTTCTTAGGTTCTTCCAAACGAGTCAGGATTGCCCATGTAGAGGCCATCTCAATTGTATGAGGAGCAATATGGATATGAGGAATTTTCTCAGGGTTAAAGTCCTTAAGATAAATTCTCACTTCCTGATCCAAACGAGTGATGTAAGGAACGTCAATTTTCACAGTACGGTCACGAAGGGCTTCCATGAACTCGTTGCTTTGAAGTCTCTTAAATTCTGGCTCGTTTGTGTGACCCAAGATCACTTCATCAATGTCAGTTTGAGCAAATTTCTTAGGCTTGATGGATTGTTCTTGAGAAGCACCGAGAAGGTCATATAAGAAGGCCACATCAAGCTTCAATACCTCGATAAACTCAATCAAACCACGGTTGGAAATGTTGAATTCACCATCGAAGTTAAAAGCACGAGGGTCAGAATCTGAACCGTACTGAGCGATTTTTCTGTAGTTAATATCGCCAGTCAATTCGGTAGAGTCTTGGTTCTTTTCATCTTTAGGTTGGAAAGTACCAATACCGATACGGTCTTGCTCAGAAAGAAGAACACGCTTGATGCGAATATGATTCATGACTTTAAGCCAATCACCATTGTAGCGCTTCATGTATTCTTTAAAGATATAACGACAGGCTGGATTGAGATCACCTTTAACGATGATCTTCTCCCCTGCTTTGCGTCCCTTGTTGATTTCCTCTAAAAACTTCTTTCTCACTTCGCGTGGAATAAGTTTAAGTGGTTCTTCATGCATGGGAGATGGGAAAACTTTAAGGCCCCCTAAAATCTCACTATTTTCATTATCAAACCACTCGTAAGTATAGAGAGCACCTTCGTCGTTGCGAGAATAGCGCTCAAGGCCTCTTTTTAAAAGACGAGCGATAGAAGATTTCGCTGATCCCACTGGGCCATGAAGAAGAAGAATTCTTTTTTCAGTTCCATAGCCTAAAGCAGCTGATTTAAAGAAGTTCACAAGCTTCATCAAATGAACATCAATACCGAAAACAGCATCTGCTCCACCATTCATAGGATCATCAAAAAAATGATAGCGAACGACTTCTTTTTTATATTCTGTATAAGTCGTCGTTCCATAGCCCATAATCATGTCATAGATACGCTGAAAAGCGTTTCTGGCTACTTTAGGATTGCTGCTTATAGTATCCAAATAATCCTGAAAACTCCCTGTCCAATACAGGTGAGAAAAATCAGTAGCTTTATAGTTTTCTTCGATGAACTTTTTAATATCGACTTGCATTCATCCTCCATGAAAGAGTGCATTCAAATTATTAGTTTCATTATACCTCTCCCAGGAATTTTTTTTAAAAAGACTTTTACTCATTAAAAAAAAGGCACAAAATTCCCCTAATACTCGACCAATTAAATATGTCTGGTAAGAAAATATCTCTAGTTGACAGCCATCCGCTAGGGCATAGAATGTAAGCAAACGTAACGTGAGGGAATATGGGACTTTTGTCCGCAGGGATCACAGATATTGGACAAAAAAGAAAGACTAATCAGGATTCAATTTATATGAATCCTGAAAAGCATCTTTTTATCGTTGCCGATGGTATGGGTGGTCACAATGGTGGTGATATAGCCTCTGCGATGGCCATCAAGCATGTTCCTGAATACATCATTGAGCACTACAATGACGATCCCCTCCTCGCTGCTCAATCTTCAGTCCAAGCCGCAAACTTCGCCATAAAAAGAAAGAGTGAAACCTCGCAACTTTTTAAAGGCATGGGAACAACAACTGTGAGTCTTTATTTTAAAGGCTCAAATGTTTATATCGCCAATGTCGGCGATTCACGCGCCTACCTTGTTCACAAACACAAACTCTTTCAGCTTTCTAAAGATCATTCTCTCGTGCAAGAAAAAATTAATTTAGGAATTTATACTAGAGAAGACGGTGCCCGCGATCCAAACAAGAACGTTTTGGTGCGCGCTGTTGGATTTGAAGAAGACGTCAACATTGATGTTTTCACCTACAAAGTTTGTAGGGGCGATCTCTTCTTCATTTGTTCCGACGGACTGCACGGTATGATTCATGACTCAGATATTCTAGAAATCATCAACCACTACATCAAAGACCCACTCACGGCCACTAGTGCAGATTTAGAAAAGACAGTCAAAGTTCTTGTGAATCTTGCCAACAATAATGGCGGAAATGACAACATTTCACTCATTATGATCATCGCTCGCTAGAAAATTGCGCGCTGTACCAATATCATTTTTCCCAATCCTTTTGACCCCTTCTGCTTGCCAATCCTTAGACCTAGCCCTAGACTATTCTAGTCTTAGTCATAATCCATAAGAAGAGGCTCAAGTGGATCGTTATTTCACTATCATGGTCATTCCTGAAAAAGAAAAAGGTGTGCGCTCTTTTCGTATCCCACGCATTCTTTTTCGTACTCTTTTACTTATTGGCGCTCTCTCACTCATTTTGTTGGTTATCTTAGGCTATGACTATTGGAAAATTATTTCTCAGGTATATGAAAATAAACATCTCGCGATGGAAAATCGCCTTTTAAAAGAACAAATTCAACTCTTCCAAATGAAAATGAATAGCCTCACAGACGATATGGAGCGAATTCATATTTTCGAAAGAAAACTCAAAGTCATTACTGGACTTGAGAATACAGATATGACTGGTGGTCTCTATAAAAAAGGCGATATTGAACCTGACACTCCAACTAATCCTCCCCTCCAAAATGGTGAGGCCCAGAAGCGCTCTCCACAAAGTCTTCCAGAGAATAATACTCCTCCTCAAAGCCAAACCACTCCCAAAGTTCAAGATCAGTTTTTAACTGCTGAACTAAAGGCCCTTAAAAACAAAGAAGCTGTCGAAGACACTCCTGAATACAAAGAGTACAAAAAAGGCTATGAAGAAAAAATCGCAGCTAACTTCAGCGTTCAAGAACCTGGCGCTTCTCTCAAAGAATGGGCAGACCTTACTCGTAAAAGTGTCTCCCTTGCTGCTGACTTCGCTCGTTTTGATTATCACTACGGTGTTGTTCGTAATGCCGTCAAAAATTTAGAATTAGAAGTTCATGAATTGGATCAATCACTTCTTGATAAAGATTCTTTTTTAAGCTCTACACCTACAATCATGCCTGCCAAGGGTTGGATCACCAGCTACTATGGCCACCGCGTGAGCCCTTACGCAGGAAAAGTGAAAATGCATGAAGGTTTGGATGTGGGAGCTCCTATCGGAACCAACGTCCTTGCCCCTGCTGACGGCCTCGTTACTTTTGCAGGAGCCAAAACCGGTTTCGGTATCATCGTTCAAATCGACCATGGTTACGGCATCGAAACCATTTTCGCTCACTCTCAATTGGCCAGAGTAAAAAAAGGCCAAAAAATCAAACGTGGAAATGTAATTGCTCAGGTTGGAAATACTGGTTATTCAACAGG